>Ga0066665_10000480_pt1 | contig 15952 bp, 14 predicted proteins | sample GraSoiAngelo_114_FD_75175 | JGI IMG/M metagenome (GOLD analysis project Ga0066665, IMG submission 75175) | Grasslands soil microbial communities from the Angelo Coastal Reserve, California, USA - 14_0903_13_40cm | ecosystem: Environmental > Terrestrial > Soil > Grasslands | place: USA...
CGCAGACCGGATCCCTTCGGCTTGGCGCCCGCTTCGATCGAGAAGAGACGGGAAGGATGCATGCGCGTCACGTCAAGGAGCACGGGATTCAGCCTGGGCGCGAGCGCGGGATCCAGCGGCACGACCAGGTTGGAGAGCGCGGCGCGATAGATGACCGCGGACCGCGCCTCGTCGCCGTTCGCCTTGCCCCCGCTGCCCGCTCCCGCCCGTTTCCACATGCTGCGGAGCTCTCCCTCGAGGGTCGTGACGTCGAAGGGACGGCTGCCTCCCGGCCCGTCCTGCACGTAGCCCTCGCTCACGCCGAGGGGCAGGCTCACAACCGGTACCATCTCGAGCCGCTCGCCGCGAGAAGCTCGTCGGCTTGGGGCGGACCCCACGTTCCGGCGGCGTATTTCACGAGGGGCGGCGCTCCCGAGCGCCACGCGATCTGGATACCGTCCACGAACTCCCACGCCAGCTCCACCTCGTCCCGCCGGGCGAAGAGGGTGGAGTCCCCGAGGTTGCAATCGAGGAGGAGCCGCTCGTAGGCGTCCGGCGGGTCCTGACCGAACGCGGTGAGGTAATAGAAATCCATCTGCACGGGGTCGATGTGGAGCGCCTGTCCCGGGGACTTCGACCCGAAGGAAAGCGAGATCCCTTCGTCGGGCTGGATCCGGAGGCGCAGGACATTCGCCTCGAGCGTCGCGCACCCGGCGGAGCGGAAGAGGGCGAAGGGTGGCTGGCGGAAGACGATCGCGATCTCGGTCGAGCGCTTCGCGAGCCGTTTACCGGCGCGCAGGAAAAAGGGCACCCCCGACCACCTCCAGTTGTCCACGTGGATCCGCGCCGCCATGTAGGTCTCGGTCTGGGAGCGGGGGTTCACGCCGGGCTCCTCGCAGTATCCCGGCACCGGCGTGCCGCCGGCCGCTCCGGCGGCGTATTGCGCGCGAACGGTGTCCCGCGCGACCTCCTCCCGGGTCATGGGGTGGAGGGTGCGCAGCACCTTGGCCTTCTCGTCGCGCACCGAGTCCGCTTCGAACCGCGCCGGAGGCTCCATGGCCGTGAGGGTCAGGAGCTGCATCATGTGATTCTGGAAGATGTCGCGCGAAATGCCTGCCGTGTCGAAATATGCGGCACGTCCCTCGATGCCCACCGACTCCGCCACCGTGATCTGCACCTGCTCCACGTAGCGGTTGTTCCAGAGCGGCTCGAAGATCCCGTTTCCCAGACGGAAGACGAGGATGTTCTGGACCGTCTCCTTTCCGAGGTAGTGATCGATGCGGTAGACCTGCCGCTCGGCAAAGACCGTGTGCACGAGGGCGTTCAGGTCGCGCGCGCTCTGGAGGTCGCGCCCGAAAGGCTTCTCGATGATGACGCGCGACCAGGGGACCGCGTGGTCGTCCCGGAGCGCGCGCCGGGCGAGCCCAGCGGCGCCGATGTTCCGGACGAGGGTGGCGTACTCGGAGGGAGGCGTGGCGAAGTGGAAGATCCGGTTGCCGGGAACACCGCGCTCCTCCTCCACCTTCGAGAGGAGCTGTCCCAGCGCGCGGAAGGCGGCGTGATCCTCGAAGACCCCGGACTGATAGAAGAGCGCGCCCGCGAAACGTTCCCACTCCGGCGGGGAAGCGCCCGCGCTCTCGACCGCGTGCTTCATCTCTTCGCGGAACTGCTCGTTCGTCCATTCCCGCCGCGCGAAGCCGACGATCGCCGTCTGCGGGTGGAGGAGCTTCTGCTTCGAGAGGCGGAAGAGCGCGGGGATGAGCTTCCGGTGCGTCAGGTCTCCGCTCGCGCCGAAGACCACGAAGGTGCAGGGGTCGGCGGCCTTGAGCGTGACGCTCTCCTCGCGAAGGGGATTCGCCCGGATCTCCGGGGCGGTCGCAAGGACGGCCCGCGCGTTCATGCCGTCTTCACCGGATGTCCGCCGAACTTGTGGCGGAGCGCCGCGAGCACTTTGCCCTGGAAGGAATCGCTCTGGCGCGAACGGAACCGGGTGGCGAGCGCCAGCATGAGCGCCGGCGCCGGGACCGCGCGATCGATCGCCTCCATCACGGTCCAGCGCCCCTCTCCGGAATCCTCGACGTAGCCGCGCACGTGCTCGAGCTTGGGATCCTCCTGGAACGCGCCGGCGGCGAGCTCGAGGAGCCAGGAGCGCACCACGCTTCCGTGCTGCCAGAGCGCCGAGATGGTGCGCAGGTCCAGCTTGTAGGAAGAAGCGTTCAGGATCTCGAACCCCTCGGCGTAGGCCTGCATGAGCCCGTACTCGATCCCGTTGTGGACCATCTTCGTGAAGTGCCCCGCGCCCCCTGGCCCCACGCGCGCGTAGCCGTCCTGGGGCGCGAGCGTCCGGAAGAGAGGCTCGAGCCTCCGGCACGTTTCCTCGGGCCCGCCCACCATGAGACAGAATCCTTCCGTGCGTCCCCAGATCCCTCCCGAGGTTCCCGAGTCCATGAAATCGATCCTCCGCTGGGCGAGCCATTCGCCGCGGCGGACGGAATCCTTGTAGTAGGAATTTCCGCCGTCGACGATCGCGTCGCCTGCCTCGAGGAGAGGGGCCAGATCGCGGAGGACCTGTTCGGTGGGATCGCCCGCGGGGACCATGACCCAGACCGCCCGCGGCCGATCCCGAAGCTTCGAGACGAGGTCGGCCGGATTCGCAGCGCCGGTCGCGCCCTTTGCCTCCACTTCACGAATTGGATCGGAGTCGCGGTCCCAGGCCACGATGCGGTGTTTCCCCTCGAGCAGGCGGAGGACCATGTTTTTCCCCATCCGCCCGAGCCCAATGAACCCGAGTTCCATCCGATCCTCCGTTGGGGTTGGGATCAGCGGCGCTGGAGCAGGGCGACCGATCGTTCCTGGATGACCGCCATCATCTCATCGAATGCGGCCGCGAACGATTTGACTCCGTCCGAGAGCAGCCGCTCGCAGTGCGCCTGGAGCGAGATGCCCGCTTCCGCGAGCGCCTGGCGCGTGCGGCGTGCGCTTTCGATCTCCGGGTCGAGGCGATTGCCCCGGACCCTGCCGTGATCGAGGAAGGTATCGAGGGTTTCACGGGGCATCGTGTTGATCGTGTCCGGACCTTCCAGCTCCTCGACGTATTTCACGTCCGAGTAGGCCGGGTTCTTGGTCCCGGTGCTCGCCCAGAGAAGCCACTGCGGCCGGGCGCCGGCTTCCCGGCGGTCCTCGTATCCCGGGCCGAAGAACTGGGAGCGGTACTCCTCCCAGACGTGGAGCGCGTTCGCTACCGCGGCCTTGCCCCGCAGCGACAGAAGACGATCCTTCTCCGCCGGCGGGGCGTTCCTGGCTTTCTCCTCCAGCTCCTTGTCCACCGAGGTATCCAGCCGGCTCACGAAGATGCTCGCCACCGAGTGGAGCCCGTCGAGTGGAAGGCCCGCGCCGATCCGCCGGTCGATGCCTCGCTTGAACGCTTCGGCGACGGTGACGTACTGCGGCGCGGAGAAGGTGAGGGTGACGTTGATGCTGATGCCTTCCGCGATCAACGCCTCGATGGCGGGGATGCCCGCGGGCGTCGCGGGGACCTTCACGAAGAGGTTGGGTCGCTGGATCTTCTTCCAGAGACGCCTCGCCTCGACGATCGTGCCGTCCGTGTCGAATGCCAGCGACGGCTTCACTTCCAGGCTCACGAAGCCGTCCCGCCCCGTGCCTCTCCGGAAGGTTTCGGCAAGGAGATCCGCCGTGCGCACGATGTCCCGTGCGGAAAGCTCGTCGAAGATCTCCCCGGCCGATTTCCCCGCGCTCGCCAAACGCATGATCTCATCGGGGTACGAATCCTTGTTCCCTGCGATCGCATTCTTGAAGATGGTCGGGTTGGAGGTGACGCCGTACAGGGTGCCTGAGTCGATGAGCCGCTTCAGCTCTCCCGACCGGATGAGCCCGTCGCTGATCGTGTCGAGCCAGACGCTCTGGCCCAGCTCGTGAAGCTCGACGCAGGGGTTCTTCTTCATCGCGCCGGGCTCAGCTTCTCCGCTGCTTGGTCGTCGCGAGCATCACGCGGCGCCCCTCGGGATCGATCGTGCTGATGACGCGATGACCCCAGGGCATGTCCGCGGGCGGCCCCTCGAACTGGACGCCCTTCGCGGAGAGGTCGGTGTAGGCGCGGTCCACGTCGCGGACCATGAAGTAGAGCGTCGGCTCCTTGGCGGGGCTGGGCTCCCCCATTCCCTGCATCGGAGGCATGAATCCGACGCTCGAGGAATGGCCAGTCTGAACGTAGAGATAGTTCATGTTGGGATCCTGCTCGAATCTGCGGAATCCGAGGAGGTCCGTGTAGAACCGCTTCACGTCGGCGAGGCGGTGGGTCGTGTAGTCCATGTGCTGGCTGAGAAGTCCGATCGCGCTCGGCGGGCTGGCCGGAGCCTTCGGCTGCGCTGGCCGTGCGGGTTTCTTCGCGGCTTTCTTTGAAACAGGTTTGCGGGCCGGAGCCCTCTTCTTCGAAGCGGATTTCTTCGAGGCTTTCTTCCGCGCGGGCATTCGTTGTACCTCCTTCATTCGGGGAGTAAGGTGCCTTGCCGATCCAAGCATGACGCAAGGTGAACTCGCGGGCAAGGGTGTCCGATCGACCCGCGCCCGACCGGAAACATAAACGTTTTTCGGCGCCCGATGCATGAAACAAACGGAAGGGGGAACCGTGAATTCGACCCTGAAGCGGCTGGCCGCGGTGCTCTGTTTGGGTCTTGTTTTCTCAGGATGCGCCACCACCGGGCCGGGCGGAAAGAAAAGTGTCGTCCTGATCGGGGAAACCGAGGAGCGCGACATCGGGGCCAAGATGGCCGCCCAGGTGCGCGCCGAGAAGAGGATCTACTCCGATCCGGCGGTGAACGATTACGTGAATCGCACGGGGCAACATATTGCGAGGCTGTCGGATCGACCCGATCTCCCGTACCGGTTCACGGTTGTCGAAGACAAATCCCTGAACGCGTTCGCGGTCCCGGGCGGCTATGTCTACATCCACACAGGACTCCTCAGGGAGCTGGATAATCAGGCCCAGCTCGCCGGCGTGCTCGGCCATGAGATCAGCCACATCGTCGCCCGGCACAGCGTGAAGCTCCTGCAAGAAGGGCTGGGCCTTCAGATCCTGAGCTCGCTCGTGTTCGGGGGATCCGGCCAGGCCACCCAGACTGCGGTGAACGTGGGGCTCGCGCTCGTGATGAGGGGATACAGCCGTGGCGCCGAGGCGGAGGCGGACGAGTACGGCACCATCTATATGGCCCGAGCCGGATTCAATCCTGAGGGATTGGCTCAGGTCATGGATAAGCTCGCACGCCTAAGCGGAAGCGGAGATGCGTTCTGGGAAAATCTGGCTTCCGATCACCCGCCTGCCGCCAAGAGAGCGGCGGCGGTGCGTGCGGAGATCAAGGCGAAGGGACTGGACGCGGGGCTGCCCTTCGATTCGGAGCCTTATCAAGCGGTGAAGTCGAGGGTTCGCTAGGAGGGTGCCGGTTCCTAGGCAGGGGTCAGCGCCACGAGGGCGCGCTCGACCGCGTGCGCGATCGTGGCCAGCCCTTCTGCGACGCTGCCGCTGATGTGAAGGCGGAGCGCGGGCTTCCCACGCGAGTCCAGCGAGCGAAAATCGCCCAGCGCCTGGGCAAGCTCCAGCTTCCCGAACGTGACGCGGCTCCCTGGGATCGGCAAGTCCTGAGCTTCCTCGGTGGTGATCTGCAGGAACATCCCCGTCTCGGGTCCGCCCTTGAAGAGCTGACCGATCGAATGGAGATAGCGGGGGCCGTAGCCTTGAAGCACCGGGATGCGGACCGCGTCCCGGATCTCGCGCCTGAGCTGAGCGAACGCGCTCTCCGTCGCGGCGGTTCGCTCGAGGTAGGCCAGGATCGCGAGATAGTCGTTCGGCTTCTTGAGCGCGAGGAACCGGCCCAGGAGCATCTCGAGGCTCGGGTGCCCCGGGGTCTTCGACGTGAGCGCGCTCCACAGCGTCTCCGATGCGAAGACGGCCACGCGGTCCTCGCGCGACCGGGGCTCTCCCGTCGGCGGCTTCCCGGTACGCTCCACTTCCGCGAGGATCGCCGCGGTGTTGTCCTTGCTCTCCTGGACGTTGGGCTCGTCGAAGGGATCGATCTCGAGGGTTGCCCCCGCGAGCGCGGTCGCAACCTCCCAGCGATAGAACTGCGCCGCCAGCTCGGTCCGGTCCGCGAGCGTGATCTCGACCCAGGGCGCGCCCGCCTGGCGAAGCTCCGCGCCGAGACTCGAGAGCTCCGGCGCCGGCTCGTAGGCGAGTGTGATCGACACGAAGCACCGGTCGGAGGAGTAGTAGCGCGCGAATCCCGGGGGTTCCCCCTCGACGGGAACGATCCCGCGCCCTTCCTTCCCGGTCGACTCCGCGAGCAGCTGCTCGATCCAGTAGCCGAGAGGACGCAGGGTGGGGGAGGTGAGGAGCGTCAGCTTGTCGCGGCCCGCTTTGGCCGCGGCACCCAGAAAGGCACCCAGCCGCAGCGCGTCGTTTCGAGCGGGCTCGGGCGACGCGTCCTCTTCCGCGGCCCGGGCTGCCCGCTCGGCGAATCCTTCGAGATGGATTCCCAGGAGCGCGGCCGGCACCATTCCGAAATAGGAGAGCGCGGAATAGCGCCCGCCGATGTCCTGGGGATTGAGGAACACCTGTCTCAGACCCTCCTCGCGCGCCAGGCGATCGAGCGCCGAGCCCGGGTCGGTGATCGCTGCAAACCGGCGCGCGGCGTCCGCGACCTTCATCTCCTCGAGACGCGTCCGGAAATATCGATACTGGGAGAGGGTCTCGATCGTGCGCCCCGACTTGCTCGAGACGAGGAAGAACGTGCGGTCGAGCCGGTGCGAGCTTTCCGCGTGGCGGACCGCCGCGGGGTCCGTGGAATCCAGCACCTCGAGCGTCGGAGCCCCGGGCGCCCCGCGCATCACCAGCGCGAGCACTTCGGGCGCCAGGCTGGATCCGCCCATGCCAAGGAGCAGCACGCGCGTGAATCCTTCCGTCCGGATCTCCGCGGCGAACGCGGTCAGCTCCGGGATGTGATCTCTCAGCCAGCGCGGGGAGTCCAGCCAGCCCAGACGGTTCAGGATGATCTTCTGGTGCTCCGGGTCCTTCTTCCAGAGCGTGGCGTCGCGGCGGAAGAGGCGCCCGACCGCATCCTCCCGGACCAGCGAATCGAGGGCCGCGCGATAGGCGGCGTCGATTTCGCCGCCGAGCTCACTGGTGCTGGTGCGTGCGCTCATACTCGGTGATCTGGGCCACCCGCCGCGCGTGGCGGCCGCCGTCGAACGGCGCGGTGAACCACGTGTCGAGGATCGCGGCCAGCTCCCCGGGAGCCGTGAAGGCCGAGCCCAGGACGAGAACGTTCCCGTCGTTGTGCCGGCGCGCCAGCTCCGCCATCTTCACGTTCAGGCAGATCGTGGCGCGGATCGTCTCCACCTTGTTCGCCGCGATCGCGATCCCGTTTCCCGAGTCGCAGAGGAGAACGCCGCGCTCGGCCTTGCCGTCGCGGACCGCCTCGCCGACACGAAAGGCATACGGCGGATAATCGGTGGATTCGGGTGAGTGAGTGCCGAAGTCCTGCACCGCGTGCCCCTTGCTCTCGAGGTACTGCTTCACACGCTCTTTCATCTCGAAGCCGGCGTGATCGGCTCCGATCGCGACCTTCATGGGTTCCCCCGACGGTTGGCACGATGCGGGCGATGCGGGCGGCATGCCTGAATGGAACGTGAATCGAGGCTAGAGCATGCGTCCGAAGCCGCGCAATAGGCGAGTTGACAGAGGGGGCGGTACGGGCGAAACTCCGCCGTCATGAGCATACCCATGAGCACACCCCCGCCCACTCGAAGCACGGGCTCATTGCGTTCCGAGCACGAGACGATCTTGACGAGCGTCCACGCCATCGGGGCACGCGTGGAGAAGCTCGGCGAGCAGCCGCTCCCGCAGCAGATGGGGCTCGCGCGCGAGGTGCTGGAGTTCGTGAGGAAGAAGATCGCGCCGCACGACCGCGCCGAGGAGGTCACGCTCTATCCCGCCGTGGACTGGGCCGCGGGGGAAGGCTCGCACATCACCGAGGTGCCGCGGTTCGAGCACAAGCTGATCGCCCGCCGCTGCGAAGCACTCGACAAGGCCATCCAGGAGGGAGCTTCCTCCGGAAGACTGATGCACCTCTGCTACGCGATCCTGGGACTCGTCGCGGCCCACTTCGTCTCGACCGAGGAAGTTCTCCTGCCCTACCTCGACAAGGCGTTCGATCAGACCCGCTTCGAGAAGGAAGTGCTCAGCCCGCTCCGAGTCCGTCGCACGGAAGCGTAGCTCCCGCTACCGAACGTCCCCCGACGCCGCCGCACCCCGTCCGCCGTCGGACCCGCGCCGTTCTCCCGCCAGCCACTCGTCGAAGGAGCGGAAATCGTAGTCGCGGCCCAGGAACTCGTGCACCAGCTGCCCGGCCGGCGCCGAACCCCCCGCGGCGAGCACGGTGTCGCGATAGCGCTTCGCGATCGTCGGATCGAGCAGGTTCGACTTGTCGAACTTGCTGAACATGTCTTTCGAGATCACGAGCGACCACATGTAGGTGTAATAGATCGCCGAGTAGCCGTCGAGATGTCCGAAGGCGGCCTGGAAATGGGTGTCGGGCATCGGCGGGTACGGCGTGTACTTGGGCTCGAGGGAGCGCAAGATCTTGTCCGTGTCCACTTCCTTGGCGGGACGGTTGTAGTAGCTCAGCGAGATCGCCGAATAGAGATTCTGGTAGGCGATCGACGTGGCGCGCCCGAACCAGTCCGCGGCGCGCATGCGCTCCACCATCTCCGCCGGAATCGGCTGGCCCGTCTGGTAATGCTTGGCGAAGGTCTGGAGCACCCCCGGATTCCAGCACCACTCCTCGAGCATCTGCGAAGGCGCCTCGACGAAATCCCACTCGGTCGCGATGCCCGAGATGGGCTCCCACTGCTGGTGTCCGCCGAACACCGCGTGGAGCAGGTGTCCGAACTCGTGGAAGAAAGTCACCACGTCGCCGTGCTCCATGAGGCCCGGATCGCCCGGCTTCCCGCCCGCGAAGTTGCAGATCAGCGCGGCCTCGGGAATCTGAACTCCCTCGACGCCGTTCCGGATGCCGAAGTTCGCCGCGTGGTTGTATTTGCCCGGCCGCGGGTGCAGGTCGAGGAAGAAGCGTCCGATCATGCGGTCGTTCTCCCAGACCTCGTACGCCTCGACGCTGGGATCCCAGACGTCCGCGTTGGCGATGCGCTTGTACGCGAGGCCGAACATCTGCGACGTCGCTCCCAGGACGCCTGCCTTCACCTCGTCGAAGGGGAAGTAGGGGCGCGCCTGCTGGCCGTCGAAGTTGTAAGCGCGCTTCCGGATCAGCTCGCCGTAGTAGCGGCGATCCCACTGATTCACGGTCTTGGCGGCCGGATCGTCCTCGCGCTTCCGCTTCAGGTATTTCTCGTATTCCTCCTGCGACCGCTTCAGGGTGAGGCCGCGCAGCCGCTCGATGAAGGAGGCGACGTTCTTGTCGCTTCCGATCATCTTGTCCTTGGTCGCGTACTCGGCCCAGCTCTTGAATCCGAGCCGTTGGGCCAGCTCGTACCGCTTCGCGATCATTCGGTCGAGGACCGGAAGGTTGGCGGGGTAGGCGCGGTTCAGGAATTCCTTGAGGAGGCGCTGGCGCACCTCCGGCTTCTTGGCGTAGCTCATCACGGGGAAGAAGTCCGGGTACTCGATGCTGATCGAGATCTTGCCGTCCGGTCCGGCCGGGTGCCCCTTGATGTAATCCTCGGGGAGCCCATCGAGATCGGCCGCGCCGGCCAGCGTGATCGTGCGCGAGTCGTTCCGGATGTTCTTGTCGAATTCCTGGCCGATCGACACCAGCTCTTCGCGAAGGGCCGCGATCTTCTTGCGCGTGGCTTCGTCCTTGTCCACGCCCGAGAGCCGGAAGTCGCGCAGGGTCTTCTCGACCGCGTAGCGCGTCTTCGGGTCGGCGGTCGTCACGTCGAGCGATGCGAGCGCGTCATAGACGCCGCGGTTGAGGCCGAGGTCGTTCAGGAACTTGCTCGCCGCCCGGGTCTCTTCCTCCGCCACGGCGCGCACCGTGGAGTCGGGGTGGACCGACTCGATCAGGTTGGAGGCGTAGGCCGCGTTGTCGGCATGGAGCAGCGCTTCGTTGTATGGTGCGAGCGTGTTCTCGATCGTCCGCGGGCCGGACACGTGCAGAAGGCGGTCCAGCGCCCGATTCGCGGTCCGGAGCTCCCCGTCCGCCAGCGCGCGGAATCCCGCCGAATCGGGCTTGCCCGCCCAGAAGGGGGCAGCGACGGGCGTGGCGCCCGCGGCAGGGGCCGCCGAATCGGCCGCGAAGAGGGCGCGGGGCGAAACGCTCGCCGCGGCCAGCACGCAGAGAGCGGCGACGGAGACCAGGATTCGACTGCGGATTCTCAGGTAGCGCACACGTCCTCCTCGGGAGACCGGATCGGGTGATGAAGTCAGGTGGGGTGTCCGGAACCGACGCCATGCTACCACAGCGATGACGCGCGACCGGAGCCTCCTTTACGCGGCCGCGCTGGCGCGCTCCACAGGGGTCGGGATGTCGGGCGTCCTCGTGGGTCTCTATGCCTCCGAGCTGGGGCAGAGCGCGGCGGGCGTGGGGCTCGTGATCTCCGCGGGTCTCCTGGGAGTCGCCCTGGGGACCCTGGTGGTCATGCTCTACGCCGAGCGGCTGGGCCGAACGCGATGCCTGATCGGCCTCGCGATTCTCTCCGCCCTGGGGACGGCCGCGTTCGCCCTGGCTCCATCCCCTTGGATCCTTGCACCGGCCGCGGCGTTGGGAATGGTGAACGGCATGGGGCGGGACCGCGGCGCGGCGTTCTCCTTGGAGCAGGCGCTCCTCCCGGACCTGACCGACGAGCGGGGGAGGACCCAGGCATTCGCCTGGTACAACGTCGTCCTCGACTTCGGGCACGCGCTGGGGGCCCTGGCGGCGCTCCTTCCCAGCCTGCTCCGGCACGCGGGCGTGGCCCCGATCGCCTCCTACCGCGGGAGCTTTCTCACCGTGGCGGCGCTGAGTCTCGTGGGCGCGGCCGCGTACACGGGCCTGAGCGCGAACGTCCGGACGCGGCATGCCCGGACCGAGGCCCCGCCGATCAGCCCCGAGTCGAAGCGAAGAATCGCGCGGCTCGTCGGACTCTTCGCCATGGACAGCCTGGGGGGCGGATTCCTCACCACGGCGCTCCTCTCGTACTGGTTCTTCAAGCGGTTCGGGGTCGGGGAAGAGACGCTGGCGCCCCTGTTCCTCCTCGCGCGGGTCGCGAACGCCGCCTCGCACCTGGCCGCGGCGTGGCTGGCGCGAAAGATCGGTCTGCTCCGCACCATGGTGTTCACCCATCTTCCTTCGAGCCTCCTCCTCCTCACGGTGCCCATCGCGCCATCCTTTATCGTGGCGGCGGTCCTCTACCTTCTGCGTGAGTGCCTCGTCGAGATGGATGTGCCCACGAGGCAGTCGTACGTGGTGGCGGTGGTGAAACCGCCGGAGCGGGCGGCGGCGGCAGGCGCGACGAATCTCGTGCGGACGGCGGGGTGGGCGGTGGCGCCCGCGTTCGCGGGAGCCGCCATGCAGGGCGTGGCGCTCTGGGCTCCGCTCGCAGCGGGAGCGGCGCTCAAGATCGCCTACGACCTGCTTCTCTATCGTGCGTTCCGGAGGATCAAGCCGCCGGAGGAACAGGCGGAGACGCGGACGTAGGGCCGCGGGCGCGCGTCAGTTCTCGCGGCGGCGGGCGAAACCTTTGGGGGAGGCCGCGAACTGCCGCTGCGTGACGTCGGATTCGAAGTAGTAGATCCGATCCTCGTATTTCGCGTGCGGCGAGCGCGGCGTCGGCTGGAAGCGCTTCTGCGACACCGGGTCGGTCAGGGGTCCCGAGTATCGAACCGGGTCGGCGAGGAAACGCTTCTTGGTGTCGTTCCCGGAGAAGAAATAGGCCTCCTGATTCACGAAGACCCGCATCTTGGGATCGTAGGACGCGACGCGGGCCGGGTAGATCGGGTCCCGCAGCGACACGCCGAGGTTTTTCAGGAAGGGAGCGGGGTCTTCACCGAAGACCGGAGGGCAGGTGTGTCAGCAGAATCCAACCGGCTGCCGGTTCACGTACATCGGCCGGATGCCGGGATTGAGATGGCCGCGACGCACCGGGCACCGGTCGTTCACCGACATCATCGAGTCGTATTGCGCCTTGGCGTACGGTGGAATCCTGGGCATCGGAGAGAGCGCCGGCTTCCCCCGCGGAGCGGCGCCTTGCTTCGCCGACTTCGGAACGCTCGGAGGGGCCGCGCTTCCGCTGCCGGGCAGTGCGAGCGCGCTGAGCGCGCCCGCGATCAGGAGCGCACCGCCTACGACCCCCATCCGGTGTTTCTCGAGACTCATCCCTGGATTCCTCAGTACCCGCCACGCTGTTTTCGCAACAAGTAGAACACGGGCGGCGCGGTCGAAATAGGGTATTCTCTCGCCATGAACGATCGGCCCCGTGCCCCGGAGCTTCATGCCGGGTTCGCCTGGTTGAACACCGATCGCCCCCTTACGTTCGCGAACGAGCTTCGGGGCCAGGTAGTCCTGCTGGATTTCTGGACCTATTGCTGCATCAACTGCATGCACGTCCTTCCGGACCTCGCCTACCTCGAGGAAAAATACCGCGAAGAGCCCTTCCTCGTCATCGGGGTTCACAGTGCCAAGTTCACCAACGAGGGGCAGCGTCAGACCGTCCGGGCCGCGGTGGGGCGTTACGAGATCGCCCACCCGGTCGTCATCGACGAGAACATGCGGCTGTGGGGGGAGTACGCCGTTCGCTCCTGGCCGACCCTGGTGCTCGTGGGGTCGGACCGGCGCGTGGTCGGCGTGGTCTCGGGCGAGGGAAATCGAGAGACGCTGGATCGGGCCATCGCCGCGGCGCTGGAAGAGGGGCGCGCGAACGGCACCCTCGCCAAGGCTCCGCTCCGGCCGGCCCGGGAGCGCTCCGTGCGCGCGGCGACCGGGTTGGCGTTTCCGGGGAAGGTGCTCGCGGACCCGGCGGGCGGGCGCCTCTTCATCACGGACTCCAATCACAACCGCGTCGTGGTGGGCACCCTCCCCGACCGGACCGGGCGGTCCCGCCTGATCCGAACCATCGGACACGGCCGCGCCGGGCGCGAGGACGGGCCCGCGGACGCCGCGGGGTTCCATCATCCGCAGGGACTCGCGCTCGCGCACGAAACGCTCTATGTCGCGGATACCGAGAACCACATGATCCGCGCGGTGGACCTTCGTTCCTGGTCCGTGAGCACGATCGCGGGCACGGGAGCGCAGGGATACGATCGCTCCGGCGGAAAGATCGGGACGCAGCAAGCGCTGAGCTCGCCCTGGGACCTCGCGATCGAGGGCTCCACGCTCTACATCGCGATGGCCGGGCCCCACCAGCTCTGGAGACTCGATCTTCCCATGGGCTTCGCGCGAGCGTTCGTGGGGAGCGGCCGCGAGAACATCGTCGATGGGCCCGTGGAAGCCGCGGCGCTGGCCCAGCCGTCGGGGCTGGCGCTCTCGGGCAACTACCTCTACTTCGCCGATTCCGAGGTCAGCGCCGTGCGGCGCGTGGATCTCGCGGAGGAGAAGGTCGAGACCTTGATCGGACGCGGACTGTTCGACTACGGGGATCGCGACGGGGATTTCACCTCCGCGCGCCTCCAGCATCCGCTGGGGGTCGCCGTCTGGCGGAACCGGATCCTCGTCGCCGACACCTACAACCACAAGATCAAGGAGATCGACGTCCAGGGCGGCACCATCAAGACGCTCGCAGGCGACGGCCGTCCCGGCACCGAGCGTGAGGGACACCTGGCTCTCTTCGAGCCGGGCGGGCTCCACGCGGCCGAGGACGTCCTCTACATCGCCGACACGAACAACCATCGCGTGGTGCGCTTCCATCTCGTCGAGGGAACCTCGAGCGAGGTCGTGATCGAGGGGCTGGAAGCGCCGGAGCTGCCCGGTCTGGGCGATGAAGGCAACCCCGCCGTCCTCTCGACCGCGAGGCTCCGCGCGGGCGAGTCGACCGCGTGGCGCGTCGCCGTGAAGCTCCCCGAAGGGGCGCACGTGAGCGAGGAGGCTCCCGCGAGCATCCGTGTCGCGCGCGGCTCGGAAGTGATGCTTCAACGAACTCTTCTCGGTCAGCCATGGCCGCTCGCCTTCGAATTACCGGCGCAGCCCGAGGGCGCCGCCGACCTTCACGTCCAGGTTTCATTCGCCTACTGCAACGAAGGTCAAGGAGTCTGCGTTCCCGCGAATCCAAGCTGGCGGGTTCCCGTGACGTTCGACTTGCACGGGGAAGCCTCCGCCGAACTGACCGCCTCCTTATCCTGAACCGCGACCGGCCATGCCTGGATTCGTAGGCGAGCTGCTGCACGCGGGTCAGGTCCTCCTGATTCCCGTCCTGGTTCTGTGCAATGCGTTCTTCGTCGCGGCCGAGTTCTCCCTGGTCACGGTGCGCCGGACGCGTCTCGAGGAGCTGCAGGGAAAGCGCACGCCCGGCGTCTGGTTCGCCCTCCAGGCGACGGCGCGCATCGATCAGATGATCGCGGCGACCCAGCTCGGGATCACGATGACCAGCCTGGCGCTGGGCTGGATCGGGGAACCGGGGCTCGCGCACTTCATGCAGCCCTGGTTTCGATTCCTTCCCGCCGCCTGGGGGCCGGTGGCCGCGCACACCGCCGCGACGGTGTTCGCGTTCGCATGCATCACGTTCCTGCACGTCGTGGTGGGGGAGCTGGCGCCCAAGACGATCGCGATCCGGATTCCGGACGTGGTCGCGATCCGGCTCGCCGCCCCGCTCCTCGCCTTCGAGCGCGTCGGCCGGCCGTTCATCCGGCTGACGAGCTATGCGGGACGATCCTTGGCTCGTGCCATGGGCTACGCCCCCGCGCCGCATCAGCACGTGCACTCGGTCGAGGAGCTCCAGCTTCTGGTGGAGGACGTCTCGGAGGCGGGACGCATGTCGGCCGAGCACGCGGAGCTGCTGAAGAACGCGTTCCGCCTTCCCGCGAAGAAGGTCGAGGAAGCCATGGTGCCGCTCGCCAAGGTCGCGATGCTCGACTTGCGTGCCACGCCGGATCAGATCCTGCAAGCGGTGCAGGACAGCGTGCACACGCGCTTCCCGGTGTACGAGGGCGATCGCACGAGCATCGTGGGAATCGTGAACGCGAAGGATCTGTTCTACATCTATACGACGAGCGGTCTGATCCAGATCGCCGACGCGATGTATCCGCCGACGTGGGCGCCTCCGGATCGCTCGATCGCGGAGCAGCTCAAGGAATTCCGGAAGATCCGGCGGCAGATGGCCATCGTGGGGGTTCCCGGAAACGTGCTCGGGATCATCACCCTCGAGGACATCATCGAGGAGCTGGTCGGGGAGATCGAGGACGAGCACGATGTGCGCGGGGTGCGCGAGGCGGTGGAAGCGGCCGTGGCGACGCGCGCGCCGGCGGCGGAGGGAAGGCCGCGCTGGCCGTGGGCGCAGAAGCGCGAGGGGTGACGAAGCAAGCCCGGGTGGCGGAACGGCAGACGCAGGAGACTTAAAATCTCCTGGGGGAAACCCCATGCAGGTTCGATCCCTGCCCCGGGCAATGAATCTCGCCGGCTCATGAAAGACTGGAGGCATCCATGGAGCCTCGAATCCTGACCGTCCCCATGAACCCGGAGTTCTTTCCGGAGACAGCGCTCCTGCTCGGCGGCGTAATTGCCGGCATCCTTGCCTTACGCCACCTCTTCGCACGCGAGCCGGGCCCTGCGCTTCGAGTGGGCGGAATCGCCGCCGCGTGTATCGTTCTCGCGCTCTTCCTAGGAAGAAGCGGATGGATCCACTCGAACTACGGCCGGCAGAGCAAGCCGATGGTCCTCCTGCCCGCATCCACGCCCTCTCCGGACGAGGCTCGATTCATGTCGCTGGCCCTGGGCGACGTCATTCTGCGGGTCGCTCCTTCCGAACGCTACGTGCTCTC
>Ga0066665_10000481_pt1 | contig 15912 bp, 10 predicted proteins | sample GraSoiAngelo_114_FD_75175 | JGI IMG/M metagenome (GOLD analysis project Ga0066665, IMG submission 75175) | Grasslands soil microbial communities from the Angelo Coastal Reserve, California, USA - 14_0903_13_40cm | ecosystem: Environmental > Terrestrial > Soil > Grasslands | place: USA...
AACAGTTGAGTTTGGGAGCAGAGTGGAGATTGACTGGCTTGGGACAGCAAAATTGAGATTTTCCCCTTCCGTAGCCTTCATTGTTACGACGCCTATCACCTTCCCATTCATAGTCAACAGCGGCCCACCGCCGTTTCCGTGAGAGGTAGGAGCCGTAGTCTGAACCCAACTCCGGCCACTCGCATCTTTTCTGAATCCGCTGATGATCCCATCTGATACCGAATTTTCCAACCCCAGAGGACTGCCAATTGCTACGACATGGTCACCAGCGGCTAGGTCTTTCGAGTCTGCTAATTGCAAAGGCGGAAGGTTTTTCCCGGAAACTTTGAGAATCGCAATATCAAGGTCCCCGTCGTCGGCAACAACTCCGTCAACCGGGAGAAATGCCCCGTTGTTGACCTTGACTACCGCAGAATGGGCTCCTTCGATGACATGGTGGTTGGTCACTATCTTTCCGTCGGAAGATGCAATGAACCCGCTTCCTTCGGCAATCGGCTTTCCACTCTCATCGCTGATAACGATGAGAACAACAGAATCGACTGTGGCTTTGACTACTTCGCTCACGCTTCGCTGAGGCTGTTGAGCCCCTGCGCTCGATGTTGAAATAAACATCACGAATGCCCGTATGGACAAAAAACTCGTCCTATTACAGTCGCCGCCCTGAGCCAGAACGCATTGCCCTGCTTGTCTCGATGATAAATCAGGCCGAGGTCTTCTTGCGATGGGACATTCCCGGTATCCTTAATATATGCGCTGATTGTGAGCCCAGCGCCCGCTGTCCCGCCGACTTTATGCTGCTTCCCTCTCGTAGTACTTCAGCAGACCTCCCAGTCGTTCGCGACACCGCACTGCTCCTTTGTTCCTTCTTGCTTCCGTCCGCGAAGGAAACAAGATCCGGTTGTCTTTGCCCTGGTGATTGCGCTCCTCGTGGTAATGTACGAGATATTGCTGCAATGCTCGCCGCAGCGAAGATTCTCCAAACAGGATCAACCTCGACAGACATTCTTCTTTGACCGATCTGACCCAGCGTTCCGCATACGAGTTCAGATTCGGGCTCCTTGCTGGCAATCGAAGCGGATTCACGCTTCCCGTCCTGATCAGTTCTCGAAACGATTCGCAGAACTTCGCGTCACGGTCATGCAGCAGATAGCGGCAGCCTCTCAGGCTTCCCCACTCCTCCATAGTCATGTTGCGCGCCTGCTGCTCCATCCACTCCTGATCCGGGTACGGCGTGAATCCTGCCAGTTTCACTTGGCGACTCTCCAAGTGGATGAAGAACAGCACATAGTAGGTCGTCAGCCCTTTGAGCGTTAGGACTTCCGTCGTGAAGAAATCCATCCCCACCAAAACGTCCCGGTGTGCGCGGATAAAGTCCTTCCAGGAGATCGATTGCTTTCGCTTCGGCGCTGGAGAAATGCCGTGGCGACGCAGGACGTTGCCCACCGTCTGATCGGATAGACGATGCCCTAGATTTGCCAAGGCACCTACGATCCGATCGTAGCCCCAGCTCGGATTTTCCCTCGCCATCTGCATCACCAAGCGTTCTGTTTCCTCATCTAGTTTTGGGCGCCCTACACTTCGACGGAATTTCGACCCATCAGATTTGTTCGCCACGAGCTTCCGATACCAACCCAGAATCGTATCAGGCTTGGCCGTTGCCGCCACGTCCTCCAGTGCCCTTCGACCCAGGCGGTGACCGATCTCGGCCAGCGTCGCCTTTTCTCCTTCGGAAAGGAGCAGCCGACCCTTGATCTGGCCTCTCAGAATCCGGTTCTCCGCCGCCAGATATTCGTTTCGCAACAAGAGTTCTTGATTGACTGTTCCGGTGACATAGGCGAGCAGGCGCGCCCAGAGCATCTCGGATTCCCCCATAATCTCAAATTTCGTGAAAGGTAAGATTGTAGGCGCTGTTTCTGGATCGGCGAAGTCCATTCGAAGAGGGAGCTTGGGCTAAATCCTAAGCCACACCATTTCAAGCCGTTCGAGTATTTTGACCACACGAGATCCGAAATGCGAACCAATTTGCGGGAGTGGCAGCGTTTGCCAACTCGGGTCCGCTCTCCATGACCCGCAACGGCACGGCGCGCATGGTCAACGGCCAACTCGTTTCGGGGGATTTTTTCCAAACGCTGGGAGTGAAGCCTGTGGCGGGCCGTGTCCTGGAAATGAGTGACGATTCGCCGACGGCAGTTCCGGTAGCCGTGCTCAATTATGGATTCTGGCAGAGCGCGTTCGGCGGCAGTCGAGGACACAGTCAAGGATGCGGAGCGAGGTACGCGCGGAAATACGCCGAAACGCTAACTGCGAGGCAGGTCAGAAAGCTGGCGTCAAGATTTGCAAGTGTTTGGGCGGTTTACTGTCCCCGAGTGTCGAGGCTTATTGTTATCCACCCCGTTGCGAAACCGGCTACAAGTCTGTTGTGGTCTTTCCGCCTAAATGACCTCGAATCCTGACGACCTAACGGCACGAGAGGCCAGGTCCAACACAATCAAATTTCCTGCGGCTTCGAGTGTCATCTTGAAAATCCTCCCAACCAGCGGGAAACGCCATTTCTGGACCCGCCCTCAAAATCGAGCCTGCAGTCCTACATGATCATGATATGGACAGATTGCTTAAGGGGAGAAGAGCGCCTGCTTAAGTAGCAGGTTATATTGCCCGGCAACCCTCAACAGTATCCAATTGAAATGCATAAAGTTGGTGGACGTGGAGGGGTGACTCGAACCCGCGGCCCCCTGCTTGCAAATGGACTTGTCTTTGGTCCAGCTTTCAAGTTTCAGTGAACTCTGTCCGCAAGAAAAAACCTCTTGAACAGCGCACACTGCTGTAGTAGGTTATAATACGCATGTAGTAGAGCGAAACAATGGCTGAACCCAGGTTAACCAAGCTGGAACTTCAGATCATGGAGGCCCTGTGGAGTCATGGCCAGGCCTCCATACGCGAGATTCAGGAAACTTTCCCAGAAAAACGCAGGCCAGCCTACACGACAATCCAGACTACCGTTTATCGCTTGGAAGCGAAAAAAGCAGTGCGCCGCATCAAGAAGGTCGGCAACTTTCACATTTTCGAACCAGCCATCTCCCGCAATGCTGCACAGCGCAGATTGGTCGAGGACCTCCTGGCGCTGTTCGGGGGGCGGGCACAACCCGTAATGGCGCACTTAATTGAATCCGGCAAACTCACCCTGGACGACGTAAAGGACGCCGAAAAAGTCCTCCGCAAGCTTGAGAGAAAGGACAAATCGAAATGATCTCTAGCAACCTGTCGGCGACGTGGCCCTCTCTCGTCCCAGCGTTTGGAAATCACCTATGGCAATCAACAGTATTCGTTATCGCCGCGGGTCTGTTGACGTTGGTGCTGCGACAAAATCATGCGCGATTTCGCTATTGGCTTTGGCTGGTAGCGTCCGTGAAATTCCTGATTCCTTTTTCGTTGCTCGTCGCCCTGGGAAGCTATCTCTCTGGGGCACACACCGTGGCGGGAACGAACGCTGCGTTCTACATTGCAGTCGAGGAGGTCAGCCAGCCCTTCACCCAGCCAACGATGCCTGTGATTCCTCAGATCGCTGCATCGACGGGTCTGACCCAACTGCTTCCCTTGTTTCTTGCAGTTGTGTGGCTCTGTGGATTCCTGGTCGTCATTTTCCATTGGTACTTCCGTTGGCGGCGCATTTCCGTAGCCATCCGAAAATCCGTGCCCTTACAGGAAGGGCGCGAAGTGCAAGCCCTGCGACGGCTGGAGCGTGCGACAGGTATGGGGAAGGCGACCGAGATGTTGCTGTCGCGGACGTCTCTGGAGCCAGGGGTGTTCGGCATAACCCGGCCTGTTTTGCTATGGCCCGAAGGAATCTCCGAACGCCTGGAAGATTCGCACCTCGAAGCCATTCTCGCGCACGAGCTGTGGCACGTACGCCGTCGCGACAATCTGGCCGCTGCGATCCACATGGTGGTCGAAGCCATCTTTTGGTTTCACCCATTGGTTTGGTGGTTGGGAGCGCGCCTCGTAGAAGAGCGAGAACGTGCCTGTGACGAGAAAGTCTTGGAATCGGGCAGCGATCGGCAGGTCTATGCGGAAAGTATTTTGAAGATTTGTGAGTTCTGCGTCGGCTCCCCACTGGCTTGCGTAACAGGAGTGACGGGTGCCGATCTCAAGAAAAGGATGGCTTATATCATGACAAGAAATCTTTCGCGTGAACTGGACTTCAGTAGGAAACTATTGCTCAGCGCTTCGGGGCTGTTGGCCCTCGCCGCGCCCATCGCGGTTGGCCTGCTGCACGTTACGCAGACCCGTGCTCAGTCGCAGGGTCAGAGCATCGCCGTCAGTGGGCCTGGGTTTGTGTCCGTTTCGATCAGACCAAACAAAACTGGTGAGCCTATGGCTGGGTTTAATGTCAAAGGTCTGATGACGGCTGCCCCGGCCGCCCAGTTCAAGCCCGACCGCTTTATGGCCACGAATTTTACGCTACGTGAACTCATTCGCCTGGCTTACGGAGTTCACGGGTCGCAGATCTTTGCAGGGCCAGGTTGGATCGATTCTGAAAAATACGATATAGAAGCGAAGGTGGGCAGCTCCTCAGTGGATGAGTTGGGCAAGCTTAGCCCCGATCGGCGCTACCTGGAGAATCAGGGCATGATCCAAGCCCTTCTGGCGGACCGCTTCAAGCTTACGCTGCACCACGAAACCAAAGAGATTCCAGCATACGTCCTGGTCATCGCGAAACATGGCGCCAAACTTCACGAAGCGAAACCTGGAGATACCTACCCTGATGGATTCAAAGACTTTCACGGTCACCCAGTAGGTGCGGGCCATTGGTTGGGACCGTGCAAGTTCGTAGGGCAAGGTGTTCCCGTCGCCGACTTGGCTCGGGATTTGTCGCAGGTACTGGACCGTGTTGTTTTGGATCAGACCGGACTCAACGGGGTCTACGACTTCACAGTGGACTGTCACGCCGCCTTTATGGAACGCGGCGAATCTCTTTTGGCGGTTTTGCCCGAACAGCTGGGGCTTGAATTGAAGCCGGAAACAGCTCCGGTCGAGGTTCTCGTCATCGATCATGCCGAGAACCCTGCTGAGTCGCAGGCCCAAAGCGCAATCCCGGCTGTGCCTGCTTTCGAAACCGCTTCGATCAAACCAAACAATGGCGAGCCTATGGCCGGGTTTGAGATCTCCGGGAAACCGTTCAACGCGATTATGTGGAAAGGCGACCGGCTAATGGCGACAAACTTCACGCTTCATGGTCTCCTTCGAGTGGCTTACGCAATTCAGGACGACCAGATCTCCGGAGGGCCAGACTGGCTGAACTTGGAGGGCTTCGATGTTGATGCGAAAATCGGAAAATCTACGATTGACGAGATGCAGAAGCGTGGCCGGGTTTATGGCGTCAGTGGACGGACGCTCATGTTCCAGGCACTTTTGTCCGATCGCTTTAAGCTCTCGTTTCACCGCGAAACCAGAGACCTTCCCGTGTTTGCGCTGGTCATCGCGCAGAACGGCCCCAAAATCCATCCGGCAAAACCGGGCGACACTTACCCCAACGGAGTCAAATGCTTTGGCGGCCGCCCTTGCGGAGGTCGTCAGCTCAATGAGACGGAAAGTAACAGAGTGGTCGGTCAAGGCATTCCTCTCTCTGACTTGGTGGAGTTGTTGTCGGAGAAGCTGCGCGGCCGTATCGTCGTCGATAAGACCGGACTTACCGGCGACTATGATTTCACGCTGCAATTGGCACCAGAGGAGAGCGAAGCGGCGATTTCCAAGGCGCTTGAGGAACAGCTTGGGCTGAGACTCGAGCCGCAAGAGGCTCCCATGGAGGTTCTCGTCATCGACCATGCCGAGAAGCCTTCGGGAAATTAGCATCGGGCGGGGATATTCGATGCGATAGCGACTGGTGTCGCGCCAGCCAGAAGACCTGCCCACTTCAGAAAGGCGGTCAGCTTACGGGAGATCGGAACTCCTAAGATTTCCGCCAAAATCGCGAAGAGGCTACGTCGCGAAGAGGCCTTTCTACCTAGACACGCGCCGCTGGGGTATAAACCAGCGAAAGAAGCTGCTCTGATTCGAGCAACGACCACGGTAGGATGGCCTGACACAATATCTACCTCTCGTCCACTTACTCAACGACACCACGACACCAGCCATTTCTATATCCCACGCAACTGACGTGCTCGGCGTGCGAACGCAGCTGCCACAAGGATTGCTGAGATGCCCAAATAGAGCCAAGCAAACCGGCTCGCAAGCCCACCACTTCCTCCACCCGTAAAATCGAACCCCGGCACACGGTTCAGCGGGCCGATATACCAAATGGCGGTGTAAAGACCTTCAAAGAATCTGCTCGTCCCGGTCCAAACCCCAAGAGCTAGGGCAAGTGATGGAATGAACAGCGCACCAGCGGCCCAGGCAAAAAGTGCTGCCCCCTGTCCGGCGAGACCCAGGCGCAGAGCAGTCCCGGCTCCTAGGAGCGCCGCGAGGAAAACACTCGCAAGCCAAGCCGCAGGAAGCTGCCGAGGCAAAACGCGAGGGCACGAAAAGAGAAGTTGCTGCGTACTGAAGCGCCCCTCTCGTGTGCCAAGTGCTGACCAGATCAAGATGGGCCAAATCCAAGCCGCGCTGAGAAGCAGGCCCCTGGATATCTCAAGCGGCACCGCTGCTTGAGCGACAACCAAACCAGCAGCCACTGCATACCACCACCAGCGATAACCTTTCACGGCCAACCGTAGCTCTGCCACGAAAATACGTGTGAAGTTGGAAGTACGCTCGCTATCACTCAGCGGCACAAGAGCAAAAGAAATGGTCGCCGGCGCTCCCATGGCACCGGGCAACTGGTGTGCTTCCGCTTCAGATGCTCCGCCCGTTTGTTTCGATTCTGTGACGGATTGCGCTCGCGTCCGCGCCGGATCGAATCGATCAAAGAACAATGCGCCTATCAGAATAAGACCGAACGCCACCCCCAACCAGGTAACCCGTAAGAGGACTTCACCGCTTGTCCAATCAATGCCCTCCCAGTGGAAGCCCGGAAAGACACGAACAGAACTGTCCGCAACCGTAAGAGAAAAGGCGTCTTCGTAACCGGGAATGGTGGCCCGAGCGGCTGGCACAACGCTCCGAAAGACCGTCCATAGACCGAAGGGGTCGAATCGGTGAGCATCAATAGCGCCAGGCAAACCAATGGTAAGGCCCCAGAGAAAAAACCAGGCGACATTGCCGAACCCGCCGCGAAGAATGCGCATCGTCTCAAACAAGAGGGCCAGAGCAGCCGTGAGTGCCAACGCTGGTAACGACAGTAGCAAGAAAGGTGAAAGAAGGGCCCAGGCATGAAACGCACGGTCCTCCGTCGCGAGAAACTGCATAACGATTGCAGCTAAAGCAAGCACGACCAGCATTGAAGCGAGAACCGCAAAATTGCTGAGGAATTTTCCCAAGAGATACGCAGTTCGAGACAGAGGCGTCGAAGCAAGAATTTCACCGACACCCGTCTGACGGTCTCGCTCCACGGCATTCTTGACTATGTAGAACCCCACAAGAGAAAGAAACGTGGTCGTGATAAGAGACACCATCACACCGATCCACGCCGAGGTGTACACACCGCGATATTCGCCCAACCGCAACGAAATTTGTCCTGTTGCCGCCGCATAGCCAAGGTAAACCGCAAAGAGAAGTGTCACGAGAAAGCTGTGACGGCGGACTCGCTCAAGAAAATCTGCGCGACCGATTGCGTATATCGCGTAGAGTGTGCTCATGCGACAACCTCTCGCACTGCTTGACCAGAGCGATGAGCGGCAAGTGCGGCGAGATAGGCATCCTCCAGAGAAGGCTCCAGCGGCCGTGCGCCTGCTTTGGGCAGCTCATCGGCGATGACGCGAACGTGGACGCCGTCGCTTCGGTGTGCTGTATTGCTTACAAGATGCTGCTGCCGGAGCTGCGGAAGGGCATCGCTTGAGATCACGACCTCCCACACTTTTCCATTAATTGCCGCAAGAAGGGTTTCTTGTGCGCCGTAAGCGATGAGCTGTCCATGGGCAATCAAAGCGATCTGAGTCGCCACCGCTTCCACATCAGAGACGATATGCGTGGAAAGAATCACAATGCGCTCGCCGGAAAGCTCCGAGAGAAGATTGCGGAAACGGACGCGTTCTTCCGGGTCCAAACCCGCCGTAGGTTCATCAACGATCAGTAGCTTGGGATCATTTAAGAGGGCCTGGGCAATGCCGACGCGCTGACGCATTCCGCCTGAAAAACCACCCAGAAGCCGCCGCGCGGCATCCCTCAGATTTACGATGTCGAGCAAATCACGGATGCGCCTACGTGCATTCGCCGCGCGAAGTCCTTTTACCGCTGCCAAATAGTCCAGAAATTCGACGACGGTCAGGTTCGGATAAATTCCGAAGTCTTGCGGCAAATACCCAAGCACGTCACGAAGCGCATCCGGTTTATTCGCGATATCGGTGCCATTCCAAAGAACACGCCCGGATGTTGGTCTGGTGATCGTGGCGAGAATTCGCATTAGCGTGGACTTTCCCGCGCCGTTCGGACCCAGCAGACCCAGGACGCCGGGCCGGAGGGTAAGCCCGAAGCTTCGCAGAGCTTGCACATTCCCTGGATACGTCTTGCTTACTTTTTCGACGTTGAGCTGCATGAGGTTGCGCCTCCGACCGCGACACAGCGACCGCACCTAGAGGATACGCGCGACGTCGGCAAAAAAGTTTGCCGCATTTTGGGTTCGCTTGGGATTCAATGAAAAGAACAGACGAGATTTTGCACCCACGTGGCGAAACTCTGCCAAAGCGACGTTCGCCCGATCGGCATTCGCACCTGCTGAAGCACAATCAGAAATATGCTGGCCCACAGCGTCGCGCGATGAACCCTTCCCGTGGACCACAGGTCGTAGCACATCAACAAGAGCAGAAGCGGGTAGCAACACATTTGCGCCACTCGGATATCCCACCACGCCACGGGGATGGGCCAACGGACAAAGGCGGCATCCAGAAGCGTGATCGTCGCGATCAGCATGAGTCGCTTGTGCGCAGCGCTATTGAACCGATTGCGGAAGCCAAAATAAATCAGCGTCGAGAAGACCAGCATGTCCGCGCTGGGAACTGCGTAAAAAGCCTTGACCCCTACTCCCGATTCGCCAGGCGCAAAGTGCCGTGCCAGGCTATCCGTGGCAGCCATGAGGCCGAGAATGACCATGAGACACGCTAAACCGAAACCGAACAACCCCACACGGCGATGTACCTCTACTCGGCCGCTGGCAATCAATGAGGTTTGCGCGATCAGTAAAAGAATCCAGAGGGAAAAAACTGCGCCGTGAATGTGGATGAGCAAGTTTGGCAACGGAGCACGAAACACCCCAGCGAGATAATAGGTACGCGCGAATCCGAGAAAAACCGTGGCGAGAATGAGCACAGCCACGCCGGGGAAAAAGAGATTGTCGGGGCGGGAACTGCCGTGGCGAATTGCGCCTGTTGCCATGTTCTCCCCCGAAACCAAGCGGATTGAGTATAAACGCTCCGCGCCTCGGAGAACGAGGGCATTATATTCACGCTTTAGCGTTTTCCGAACTCGGCTTGCGACGTGCCTTGCGCCTCTTACGAGCAAACGTGCCGTGATTCTTCTCCATTAAATCGCCAACGGTAGAGTCGAGATGTGGCGCAGTGGTTTCGGTGCAGCTTATCTGTTGCCGGCCCTTTCGTCCGCCGCGCGGACGGCTTCGTCCCGTTCGAGGAAATGCGTGTTACTCAGTGCTGCTCGCGCTCCGATCCCCTCGAACTCCGTTTCGGGATAGTTTCCGAGTTGACTACTCCGGCCTTTGGCCTTTTGGTGGGGCCTCCCAATAGTCACTTTGTTATCGCGGCAGGCAAGACCGTTCTATTCCTCACGTAATGTATTGGCTGGGTCGATCTTCGCAATTCTCAGGGTTGGCAGCGTTGTGGCCAGCAGCGTCACCAACACGAGGGTGAGCACCACGGTGCCCAGGGTTGGTGCATCGTAGACGCCTATTCCATAGAGCACGTTGCGCATCACTCGCAGCGCCCCCGCGCAAAGGACCAGTCCCAGAACAAGACCCAGTAGTGAGGCGCCAGCGCCGGAGCGGCCGATCTGCACCATGGCTTGTCCGACGGTCGAGCCGAGGGCCATGCGGATGCCGATCTCGCGTGTCCTCTGGGCGACCATGTTGGCCACCAGCGCGAAGATGCCGACTGCGCTCAGCAGCAACGCCAGCGCCGCCATGGCGCCGAGCAGCGCCACTTCGATTCGCTGGGTCGCGAGCGTCCGGGCCAGCAGATCCTTCATGCCGTAGAAGCCGGAGGCAGGCAGGTTCGGATTGGCACTGGCCAGCGCGCGTTGCATTCCGGCGGTCAATCCCTCGACCGGGCCTGCCGTGCGCACAACCCAGTCCGGCTGAATCCACACGTGCACCAGAGAGAGGAAATGGGCATTCACTTGCGCGGCAGGAACGTACATAGCCTGCTCGGTCATGAGCGGCGCGACCGGGTCCAAACCGGAGGAAATGGGTACATCAGCTACCTCGCCCACGATCAGCGTGTCTTTGTTGATGTATCGGCCCACAGGATTGGTTCCGCCATAGAATTTTCGGGCGAAGGCTTGGTTCACCACGGCCACGTGCTGCGCATTGGGGCCGTCTGCTTCCGTAAAGACGCGGCCCGCAAGCAAAGGCATTTTCAATGTGTCGAAGAATCCAGGCGTGACGTAGAACAGATCTGCCCCATCCTGGTGGCCGGCCTCTTTGCCGTCGCTGAGCTCGATCCAATCGTTAACCGCGCGCTCGTAAGGGAGGCTCAATCCGACCGCAGCATTCTGAACGCCGGGAATCTGTCGCATCGCAGCCGTGCTCTCGTCCAACAGCTTTCGGAAGGCTGCAGGGTCGTGATAGCGGACGTCGTCGAGCGAGGCCTTGGCGACTATTACACCTTCGGGATTGAACCCCGGCGGCAGCGTCTCCAAGTGGATCAGGCTGCGAATGAGCAGGCCGGAACTGGCCAGCAGCATGACAGTAAGGGCAACCTCGCCTGCAAGCAGCGTTTGCCGCAAGCGCACGCTGCCGCCTCTGGCCACGGCGCGGCCAGCCATCGACGAGCGCAGGTCCACTTTTCGCGCAGCGAGCGCCGGGAGCATGCCGAACAGCACGCTCGTCAACACCGAGACGAATAGCGTGAAGGCCAGAACACGGCCGTCGAGGGGCACGCTCGCGACGGGAAGAAAGTGCTCCGGCAACATTAACAAGAGGGCGCGCAAGCCGAGAAGGCCCAGACCGACGCCAGTCGCTCCGCCCACCAGGGCCAGTAGCAGGTTTTCGATCCAGAATTGCTTCTGAATCTGCCAGCCTGAGGCCCCCAACGCCAGACGCGTGGCCACCTCCGAGGTGCGGCGCAGCATTCTCACCAGCGTCAACCCGGCCAGATTGGCACAGGCGATCAGCAGGATAAAGCCAGCAGCCAGCATCAGCGCCAATACCTGCGGACGCAGCGAGTCGGTCTCGCCTTTCTGCAGCGGTACCGAGTAGTAGGTTACGTGCGCGCTGGGGTTGTTCTTTTCAAAGCGCTGGGCACGGAGGGTCCAGGCACGGTTGATCTCGGCATTCGCCTCCTGCCAGGTCGCGTCAGGACGGAGGCGGGTAATGACGTCAAAGTTCGTTCCGCCGCCTTCACCCTCGCGGCTGGGCTGGAGTGGGGTGTACACGTCGGCGTTCAACGGAGTGATCGCATCCTGGGGGAGCACGCCGATGACCGTGTAGGGCTCGCTCCTGAGCAGGATGGCCCGCCCAAGGACGCTCTCGTCGGCGCCGAAAACGCTGCGCCACAAGCTGTAGCTGAGAATAGTGGCCTTGGGCCCGTGGGGACGGTCCTCGTCCTCAGAAAAATTGCGCCCGACGATGGGCTGAAGAGCCAGCACGTCGAGGTAGTGAGCGGAGATGCGCCCGTCATGCACGTACTGCACGTGCGAACCAGCTTGGAGGTTGATGCCCGAGGTGCCTCCCGAAACCGCGGAGATCAATGCGGGAACATTGTCGCGCAGCAGTTCCCACTTCTCACCGTCAATGCCCGTGCGTTCGTCGTGGGAGCGGGCACCGGTCACGCTCTCGTAAATCGTGCTCATCCGCTCCGGATGCGCATAGGGCAGGCTCTTCAGCATGAGCGCATTCACCAACGAGAAGATCGCTGTATTCGCGCCGATGGAGAGCGCCAGAGTGATAATGACCGTTACTGTAAATCCGGGATTACGCCATAGCTGCCGCGTGGCAAACCGGAGATGCTGGCTACTCTCCATAGACTGCCCTCCTTGCGGAAAAATCTATCAGGCAATCCTTCGCAAAAGTACGTCGATAGCTTGTCCTAAGTTTCCCTCCGGCTGGTTTTAGATATAAACATAATGTCCTCATGAGTGAAAGATCTTGCCGTTGAGAGGAACGGGTGCCGCGCCGGAATGCTGGACGGCAGGACGGCAGGCGGAGCCAGAAAAGTCCCGATCTGGGAAGTTGCTCCACTGACAGTCGATGAGCTACGTGCTGCAGTTGTTACGCTGTCACAATCCACGATTGACAAGAATCCGAGCCTTCGGCTCAATCGAATATCATAGTTCTCGAACAATAAACAAAACACGAAGGACGCTTTGAGGTTGTGCCTCGCAGCGCCCGTGCTTGGGGCGGTCAGATTTGAATTGACGACCTTCGGGTTGCCGTCGGCGTCCATCTAGTAAGGTCGTTTTTTGGATTCGCGGCAAGTCCAAGAAAAGGATGGCTCCCCGGGCAAGACTCGAAACTTGCAACCCTTCGGTTAACAGCCGAAGTGGTTGAAATCCTAAATGCTTTATCGTGTGTCGCTTACCGGGAAACACGACCGATTTTCAGTCCCTCAGTTGGGCTACTTGGGCTACCATCTGGCTCGGCACCGAAGCGCCTCACCGGGCTGCGTCAATCCGCCTGTGTATGAGAGACGCAATAGAAAGCAGGTCTTCGGCGTCCTCCTTGCTCATGCACCATAGAAAGAGTCTCGAACTTCCCGGCCAACAACGAAAAGCAGTCTCAATGCAATGAGCCAAGGCGGCACTCTTTACCTCCGAACGATCGCTCTCTACGAATGCCGATTCAGTTGCGCCACTTTACGCCTAATCCATCCAACAGTTTTGACACCTCGTATCGAAGCTTCCACAGCAAACTCGACAGGTTTCTGGAAGGCGAGGCCGAGGATCTCTTGTGTGACCTTGGCCCCCGGGACTTGTTCGGCGGCACAGTAGATTTTCCGTAACAGTTCAGGGGTCAGATACGCCGTCGGAGCAGAGAGGGTGCAGCAGTGTGGCGGCGATTGCGGCGTACTGCTTCCGTGAGGTAACCCAACACGTGACGCCGCTGCCGCTTGCAGGTGTAATGCCCGTCCTGCTCATAACTGTTCGAGGGGGAAAGACAAGCCCTACGGCGTCAAAGAAAAGGGCTTCTATATTCGGATCGGAGCTACAAACAGGCTTGCAACGAGATACGAACTGGACGAGATGTATTCCGCGAAGCAGAACCTGTTTGGCGGTGGTAGGGAAGGCTGGCGCTAGGTAACTCTTTCTTCTTCCTCTGGAAAAGGAAGGAAAGGCGACGCTGGGCGGTCAACAATTAAGCCAGTCTCTTTTTCAATGTACTCGTGAGCAAGGAAAAGCAAAAAAGGGTCAAAAGTTGTGAGGCGGGTGGCCTCGTAAAACAGAGCAGTCGCTAGAATTTCGCTGTCTTTCACGCGCAGCTTCTTGGCCTGATCTTTTGGGACGCCTGCCGCAACAGCCTTGTCATGCAGTTCAGGCAGGTTCTTGACATCAAATCGGATTCTTAGATTTTTGCTTTTGAATGAAATTTCGAGATTGGGATGCAGAGGAAGGACGTAGGGATTGAGCAGGAAAGCTCTAACTTTTTCTTCTGCCGAAGTGCCGTCGCTCAGAATAATAACCTCGTCCAAGGCAGCAATTGGCAATCCTAGCATTGCTGCACCAGTCTCAAAAAAGCGAGTCTGAGCCAAGAGTGCGGCTAGTTTATCCTTCTCACCATTCAAGATTCCGATGAGGCAGCACGAATCCCACACGTCAAGCGTGGGCTTGCTACTCTGCATCGCGCAAGCTCCTCACGTACGAAACAGAATCCTCGCCCTCCGGCAATTTGACCAGTCCAACTAGGTCTTTCAAACTGACTTTAGGCTTTCGCGGCAAGGTAGTGATGTGCTCCACATCGGCTGCGTATGGCCACGGGTGTTCAGGCTTGTAGCGTAGCTGGCCCGTTATTTCCACCATGCCTTCGAAGCTCTCCCCCAACTCCGCGGTCAACGAAATATCACGATAAGTGCATTTCACGGGTTTGGCTGGGGCCATCGGGAGTTTCAGGCGAAATGAACGCTCCTCGGGGTTCCAGCTATCCAAGACCGCTAACAGACCACGAATGCTTCCTTGTGCTACGTATTCCTTTTTGGGTTCCGGGGGAAACGCCGCTACGGCCTGCTCGATTCTTCGCTGCGTCAATGGTGTGACTTTGTGTCGCTCGCTCGCAGGACCGTTTCCAATGGAAGCGACTGTATTAGTCGGGATACTGAAGACAAAATCGCGCAGCGCGGAGAGGGCATCTGGCGTCAACTTTGGGGCCGGCCTTCCAGTCTGCTCAACTTTCTTGAGACCCTGCTCCCATTTCCTGACCAGATTCGGAACTGGTTTTCCCGTCTCTACCCTCACTGGTTGAACCTCAACCAGCGCGGACGCTTTCTTCAAGTCTACGATTTCCCACTTGACGTGCTCGCCCTGTTCCTTGGCAAAAATCTTCAGAGCGCGCAGCCATTTTTCTGCCGCTAAGAAAAAATCGTCGGCGTCAACATTGGGTTTATTCCTGTCAGTCGTTTCCAGCTTCAACGAAAGGGATAATTGGTCTTGACTGAGTTTTGGAGTTGGCTCGCGCTTACGTTTGGGCATAGAGGTTCACCGTGGCAGGCGCCATGTTACTACACACTTGCAAAATGGTCCGTAGGCACGCGCGAAGAGTTGCCCGGTCCAATCAGCCGCTGGGGTCCCCCGCCAGTATGGCCCAAAAGGTCGTAGCGACCTGCTAACCAGCAGGCCGCACCGGAACCATGTCGCGAGGGTCGCTCCCGCCTCCAATTGCCTCTCAGGGCGGTGATGCGATTTTGCCGTTTATTACCGCATTTTGTGGCGACCTTCAGTTAAGCGGTTGCGGTGGGGAACAATCCGTCATGTCGTGCATCTCGGACGTGGCTCCATGCGAGCGCCACCATCTTACCCACCTCTGATGTACGGAGGTGGCGGATTCGGCAGTCGATACGTCGGACCATCCATTGGCTTCGAGCGCGGCATGGTGGGTTAGGAGCCAAAGGCTGCTTACTGCTACTTGCCGGACATTGGAGTCCGTGTCCACGAGTAGGCCGATCAATACTGGCACCGCTTGGCGTGCACGGGTCTTTCCTAGTCCGCTCGCCCCGGCGATTCTCTTTTCTGGCTCCGCGTCCAGCGTGAAGGCTGAAAGTAGCTGAACCGCTGCAACCCCTCCAAGAGTGCCTGCCGCCTCGGCAGCGGCATTCTGAATCTCCTTGTTCCCGGATGCCATCGACTGGACCAGCATGGGAAGGTAAGCTGGATCCTTCGTGCGGCCGAGATTTTGGATAGCCTCAATGCGGAGCGTCGCGTCATCGCTTCCAATAGCGATCTCCGCCAGCGCCGCCCGAGTCTTGCGTGTGTTGGCCTTTCTGAGAGCAGTGATTGCCGAACGGACGAAGTTCGTTTTCGTCAGTTCAATCAAGGTGTCTTCCAAGAAGGGCGGAGCCAACTCGGTGATGGCTGCGGCTGCCTCTGCACGCCTCGTTAAATCGGGGTTGTTTAGCTCCAACACAAAGGGTCTAAAGGCGGATTCAAGCTCGTTCTCGTTGCCGCCCT
>Ga0066665_10000497_pt1 | contig 15740 bp, 10 predicted proteins | sample GraSoiAngelo_114_FD_75175 | JGI IMG/M metagenome (GOLD analysis project Ga0066665, IMG submission 75175) | Grasslands soil microbial communities from the Angelo Coastal Reserve, California, USA - 14_0903_13_40cm | ecosystem: Environmental > Terrestrial > Soil > Grasslands | place: USA...
ATCGTGATCGCCGCGTTCCTCGCGGCGATTCTGACACCGCCCGATGCTGTCTCGATGATGCTGATGCTCGGGCCATTGCTCCTCTTGTACGAGCTCAGCATCTGGTGCGCGTGGGTCGCGAGCCGCAGGCGTGCCCGCCGGATCGCGGCGGCGACCATGGTGGTGCTCGTGCTTGGCCTGGGCGGGGCATCGTTGCACGCGCAGAATCCTCCGCCACCGCCGCCGCGGCGCGACACGACGGCGGTCGTCAAGCCGCCCGGGGGGACCCAGGCGGACAGCGGTCGCCGCGGCGTGGACAGCTCGACCGCCCGCAAGCTCGGACTGCCGACCGGCCCCACCCGTTCGTTCCCCCCGCCCGATGCCGTGATGGACTCGCTGCTCAAACTCGAAGGCTTCCGCATCACCCGCTACACATCCGACACCTTCGTCGTCGTGGGCGACAGCCAGACGATCTTCTTGCGGCGCGAGGCGTACGTCGAGCGCGACGGCACGAAGCTCCAGGCCGACTCGATTCGCTATCACGAAGCGAGCTGCCGGCTCAATGCCTCCGGGGAGCCGCAGCTGTTCGATCAGGGCACCGTGCTCGTCGGGGAAGGGATGACCTACGACACCTGCTTGCGCCGCGGCACCGTGCGGGACGCGCTGACCGACTTTCAGCAGGGCGGGGTCACCTGGTATATGCGAGGGCGAGGGCTTGCATCCGACTCCGGCTCGAAACGCGTGTACGCGGCGAAGGCAACGTTCACGTCGGATCCCCAGCCCGTCCCTGACTACCACTTTGCCGCTGGAAAGGCGAAATGGCTCAACAGGAGCACGATGGTGGCGCGGCCGGCGGTGTTGTACGTCCGGGACGTCCCGGTCATGTGGCTGCCGTTCATTTTCAATGATATTCGCGGGGGCCGGCGCAGCGGCATTCTGTTCCCGCATTTCGGTCTGAACGATATCGTGCGCCCGACGCGCCGGTACTCGCGGCACATCTCCGACTTCGGCTACTACTTCGCCGTCAACGACTACGTCGATGTGCTCGTGTCCGGAGACTGGTTCGCCGACCGGTACGTGCAGTTTCACGGCCAGGCCCAGTATCACTGGATCGACCGCTTTGTCGACGGGAGTTTGACGTATTCGCGGATGTCCCAGATCGACCGGCCGGGCGTCAATTCGCGGATCGGCTGGAATCACTCACAGCGCTTCGACTCGCGCACGTCGTTCAATGCGCACGTCGACTATTCGACGAACGGGACGCTCATCACCCGCAATTCGCTCAACCCCTGGGAAGTCACGGCCCGGATCGGCTCGAGTCTGAACTTCGACAAGCGGTTCGCGTGGGGCGCGCTGAACATCGGGGGCACGCGCTCCCAGGATCTCTCGACGGCCAACGTCAGCCAGACCTTCCCGACCATCAGCCTGACGCCGTCCTCGGTGAACATCACGCCGTGGATGACCTGGTCACCGGGATTCAGCTTCACGAACGATCAGCAATTCCACGTCGCGAGCGGCACGCTCCTGGTTCCCGGCGACAGCACGGTGCCCGACACCCTGCGGCTCTTCAACGACAATCGCAACACCAACGTGTCCATCAGCACGCCGCTCCGCATCGGCCGCTGGAATTGGGGGAACAGTGTCACCGTGACCGATGTCCGGGTCCATGGGCGCCAGGAATTCGCGCTCCCAGACAGCACCGGCGGGGTCCGACGGGTCCTCTTCGGCGAGACGTTCGAAACGCGCGTCGATTGGAACACGAGCATCAACCTGCCATCGTTTTTCTCCGGTACCTGGAAGCTGCAGCCGAGCGTGGGGATCTTGAACACGACGAGCGGCGGCCCCTTCATGATCCGCAATCAGTTCACCGGCGGCCGGTATGTGCGGCAGGGGAAGCGGCCGGCCTTCAGCATGAGCCTGTCGCCGACCTTCTTCGGCTTCTTTCCAGGTTTCGGTCCACTGTCGCGCATCCGGCATTCCATCTCGCCACAGATCAGCTATCAATACGCGCCCGGAGTCCAGGTCCCAGAGGAGTTTGCGCATGCGATCGATCCCACGGGTCGGGCGTTGAACTCCCGCACCGACCCGCAGCAGACCATCAGCATCGGGTTGTCGCAGACCTTCGAAGCCAAGCTGAAGCCGCCGGCCGGTGACACCGCGAGCGAAAAGGAACCGCGCAAAATCAAGCTGCTGAGCATCAGCACGAGCGCGATCGGCTACAACTTCGAGCAAGCCAAGCAGCCACACCACACCGGGTGGCAGAACCCCTCGCTCCAGAACACGTTCCTGTCGGACCTGCTCCCGAGCTTTCAGCTGTCGATTTCCCACGACCTGTGGAAAGGCCAGGTCGGCACCGATTCGGCGAAGTTCTCACCGTTCCTGCAGAGCATCTCCGCATCCTTCACCGTGACACCGGCGACGCTCCAGGGGTTGGGCCGATTGTTCGGGCTGCGCCTGCACCCCGTCGCCGCGCCAACGCCAGACACGACCGCGACACAGTGCGCGGGTGCGTCCACTGACTGCCGTCGCTACCAGGGAAGCTCGGGCATACCATACGGGCCGCGCGTACCAGGGATGGGAAGCCGCGGGGGCTACGGCGGAGGCAGGGGCTTTACGCTCGGCATTTCGTTGTCGAGCACGCGGAGCCGGAGCGACACGACTCCGCAACAGCGCCATGCCCCGGGACGGCAGACGACCAATCTGAATCTGGCGTTCAGCCCGACCCGCAACTGGACGGCGAACTGGAGCACGTCGTACGATATGGGAACGCGGCAGTTCTCCTACCACTCGTTGACGTTCCAACGTGATCTGCGGCGGTGGCGTGCGAGCTTCAGCTTCAACAAGACGGCGGCCGGTAACTTTTCTTTCAGCTTCAACATTACGCTCACCGATCAGCCGGACATCAAGTTCGACTACGATCAGACCACCTATGTGCGGTAGATCGTTGTCCTCTGGCGGAGACACCGCCAAGCCGGGCTCAGTCGTAACCCGCTGAAAATCAGGCACTTCGCTTCGGGCATGAGGCGTGCTTACACCTCGGGCGATCCCCCGTCCTGAGGCTCTTATGCGCGTGCTCCTGTCCTTGGTGCTACTGGTTGCTGTGGCGTGCCAGCCGTCCCTCGTCGGTCCCGGCGGCAGCGCGCCGTCCACGCCGGCGAACCTGACGTACGAGCTCGAGCCCAGCGGCGATCCCAATCGCCCCCTCGGCATTCTGCTCATGTGGGACGATGTGACCGACGCGAACCTTGCCAGCTATCGCGTCTATTCGCGCTCCTCGAGCAGCGGCTCCTACGGCCTACGCGGCGAAACCAGCTCGAACACTTTCCACGACAACGGTGTGCCCCATCTCGACTACTACGTGACAGCCGTGAACGACAACGGCGAGGAAAGCGGCGGCAGCAACGTGATCACGGTGGACGAGCGGCTGCAGCTCGATGCCCCCGCGTGGCTGTCTTCGATCTCCTTGAACGGCGCGATTCACCTCGAGTGGGATGACAGCTCGTACATCACGGCACCGACGCGCTTCAAGTGGTACCGCATCTACAGCACCGATTACAACCTCGACACCGGGCTGTGCGATACGAGCTGGCTGCTCGAAGGCACCACCGTCGCGCCGGAGTTTCTTGCGAGCGCCATGAGCAACGGCGTACCGCGCTGCTTCGGCGTTTCGGCCGTGAGCCGGGAGGGCTACGAGAGCCTCTGGTCGCCGCTGCGTCAGGACACGCCCCGTCCCGATGCGCGTAACACGCTGGTGTACGCCCTGCAGGTCAACGGCACCCAGGCGGGCTTCCGCTTCTGGGACGATGTAAACGGCGACGGCCGGGGTCAGGTCTCCGAGCTGGGCCTCGTGGAGAGCGGGAGCGCCACCGATGTCGATTTCCGAATCACACGCGGCACCGCCGATACGATGTGGATCGAGCCCGTGTTCAGCGGGACGAGGATCGGGATCTACGGGCAGGTCGCGGATCTGACGAACATCGATTCCGCGCTGGCGACCGGGTACACGCGGAATGCCATCCAAGCGGTCCCGACGTATGGCTACGTGTTCGAGATCGTCGAAGGCTCGACCGTGCGCTATGGCGCGCTGCGCATGACGCATGTCGGCCGGGACTACGTGATTTTTGACTGGAGCTTCCAAACTGATCCAGGCAATCCTGAGCTGCAGATCCGCGCCGGGCAGTCGACCGCGATGGCGACTGGCACCGGGGTTTCAGGCTCAAAATAGGGAGTCCGGGTCAGCTCGAGCGCCGGAGTGGTCGCAACAGCCACTCCGGCGCTTTAGCTTTGTTTCCCATGGCGAAGCTCCCCTCCGTCACGTTGGATGGTCATTCGCTCTCCATCGCCGATGTCGTCGCGGTCGCACGGCAGCACGCTGCTGTGGCGCTCGATACCAAGGCCCTCGCGGCCGTGGCACAATCCCGGAAAGCGGTCGAAGCGGCGGTCGCGCGCGGCGCGACGATTTACGGTGTCAACACGGGGTTCGGCAAGCTCGCGCACGTTCGCATCCCACCCGAGCAAGCACGCCAGCTGCAGCTGAACCTCATCCGCAGCCATGCGTCAGGCGTCGGGGAGCCGCTCCCCGCCGCTGCCGTGCGCGCCATGATGCTGCTGCGGGCGAACGTCCTCGTGCGCGGGACGAGCGGGGTGCGTCCCGTCCTTCCCGAGCTGCTGGTGGACATGTTGAACCGCAAACTCCATCCGACCGTGCCGTCGCAGGGCAGCGTCGGTGCTTCCGGCGACCTCGCGCCGCTGTCGCATCTCGCGCTGGCGATGATCGGCGAAGGCGACGTGAACGTGCCGAAGCCCATCACGCTCGAGGCCAAAGAGGGGCTGGCCTTCGTGAACGGGACGCAGGCGCAGACCGGCCTGGCGGCGCTGCTCGTGACCGACGCCTGGACGCTGTGGCGGAGCGCGCACGCCGCCGCCGCGATGAGTCTCGAGGCGGTCCGTGGCTCGCCCGATCCGTTCGACGCCCGCATCCACGACGCTCGCCCGCATCCCTGGCAGCAGCGCTCCGCCGCGCTGCTGCGCGACCTCCTCGCCGACAGTGAAATCCGGGAATCTCATCGCGAAAACGATCCACGCGTCCAGGACGCCTACTCGCTGCGCTGCACGCCGCAGGTGCTGGGTGCAGTCGGCGAGGGCCTCGCGTTCGCCGAACGGCTGGTGACGACCGAGCTCAATGCGGCGACGGATAACCCGCTCGTCTTCGGCGACGACGTGTTGTCGGGCGGGAACTTCCACGGACAGCCGATCGCGCTCGCGCTCGACGTGATCGGGATCGCGTTGACCACACTGGCGGGACTCGCGGAGCGGCGCCTCGAGCGCGTGGTGAACCCCGACCTGTCGTCGGGACTGCCGGCGTTTCTCGCCCACGACCCCGGCCTCGAGTCGGGGTTCATGACCGCGCAGATCGCTGCCGCCGCGCTCGTGGGCGACTGCCGTGTGCTCGCGACTCCGGCGAGCGTGCAGTCGGTGCCCACGGAAGGAAACCAGGAAGACGTCGTCCCGATGGGGATGAGCGCCGCATGGAAAGCCGGACGCATCCTCGCGAACGCCGAGCGCATCGTTGCGATCGAGCTGCTCGCAGGCGCACAGGGACTCGAATACTTGAAGCCGCTCCGGCCGGCCAAAGCCGTCGCGCGGATCCACGCCGCGGTGCGTCAGTACGCGGCGGCGCTCACCGGCGATCGTCCCATGACGAGGGACATTGAGCAGGTCGCGAGCGGTATTCGTGAGGGGAAATTCGCCTCATGAGCGGCCCGCGGACGGTGCGCGCTCCGCGGGGCTCCACGAAGAGCTGCAAGGGCTGGGTGCAGGAAGCGGCGCTCCGCATGCTGATGAACAATCTCGATCCCGAGGTGGCGGAGCGTCCGCAAGATCTCGTGGTGTACGGCGGCACCGGTAAGGCCGTGCGCAACTGGGCGTCGTTCGACGCGATCTGCCGCACACTCCGTGTGCTGGCGGACGACGAGACGCTGCTGGTGCAATCGGGCAAACCGGTCGGCGTGTTCACCACCCACGCGGATGCGCCGCGCGTGCTCATCGCGAACGCCAATCTCGTCCCGCGGTACGCCACGTGGGACGTCTTCCGCGATCTCGAGCGCCGCGGCCTGATCATGTATGGCCAGATGACCGCGGGGTCGTGGATCTACATCGGCACGCAGGGAATCCTTCAGGGAACCTACGAGACCTTCGCCGCGGTCGCCGCCCGACACTTCGGTGGATCGCTCAAGGGCCGCGTCGTCCTCACGGGTGGACTCGGGGGGATGGGCGGCGCGCAGCCTCTCGCCGCGACCATGAATGAGGGGATCTGTCTCGCTGTGGAAATCGATCCCGCCCGCGTGCAGCGCCGGCTCGAGACGCGGTACCTCGATCGCGCGACCACATCCGTGGACCAGGCGCTCGCCTGGTGCGAGGACGCGAAACGGCGGGGCAGCGCCCTGTCCGTCGGGCTGGTGGGTAATTGCGCCGATGCACTGCCGGAGCTCGTGACGCGCGGCTTTGCTCCCGACGTCGTCACGGACCAGACGTCCGCGCACGACCCATTGAATGGCTACGTCCCGCGTGGGATGACACTCACGGACGCGGCGGACCTGCGGCGGACGTCGCCCGATGAGTATCTCACGCGCGCGCGCGCGAGTATCGCCACGCATGTGGGCGCCATGCTGGCATTCCAACAGCGCGGCGCCGTCACATTCGACTACGGCAACAACATCCGCACCGAAGCGCGGGATGCCGGGGTCACCGACGCGTTTGCGATCCCCGGTTTCGTGCCGGAATACATCCGGCCGCTGTTTTGCGAGGGGAAGGGCCCATTTCGCTGGGTCGCGTTGTCCGGCGAGACGAAAGATCTGCATCGCACCGATCAGCTCGTGCTGGAGCTGTTTCCCGACAACGCGCATCTGAAACGCTGGATCACGCTCGCACAACAGCGCGTGGCATTCCAGGGACTTCCGGCGCGGATCTGCTGGCTGGGGCAGGGAGAGCGCGCGCGGTTCGGAGTTGCCTTGAACGAGCTGGTGCGACGCGGCGAGCTGGCGGCGCCGATCGTCATCGGTCGCGATCACCTCGACACCGGCTCGGTTGCGTCGCCGTTCCGAGAAACGGAAGCGATGCGTGACGGTTCCGACGCGATCGCCGACTGGGCCATTCTCAATGCGTTGCTCAATACCGCATCCGGCGCGTCGTGGGTCTCGTTTCATCATGGCGGCGGCGTCGGCATCGGCAACTCGTTGCATGCGGGGCAAGTCATCGTCGCCGACGGGACGGGCGCCGCGGGCAAGCGGCTCGAGCGCGTGCTCACCAACGATCCGGGAATTGGCGTCGCCCGTCACGCCGACGCAGGCTATCCCGAAGCGATCGATACGGCGCGCCGCCACAACATCCGGCTGCCGATGGGCGAGGATCTCGACTGAAGACATTGCTCGTCGGGGCGCGCCAGGTCGTGACGTGTCGCGGGCCTGCGCGCGCCCGCCGTGGGCGCGAGATGGCGGACGTCGAGGTGCTCGCCGACGCGGCGGTGCTGATCGACGGCGCCCGGATCGCGTGGGTGGGTCCGCGACGGGAGGCGCCCAAAGTAGAGGCGCAGCATGCTGCGCCTGTACGCGTCGTCGAAATCGACGGTGTGCTGTTCCCCGGGTTCATCGATTGCCACACCCACGGTGTCTTCGGCGCGCCCCGGCTCGACGATCAGGAGCGGCGCGCGCTGGGCGTCGACTATAAGGCCATCGCCGCGGCGGGGGGCGGGATTCTGCAATCGGTGCGCGACGTGCGCCGCCGCTCCGAAGCGGAGCTCGTCACACTCACCCGATCACGTCTCGAGACGCTGATCGCGCATGGCGCGACGACGATCGAAGTGAAATCCGGGTACGGCCTCGAGCTGGAGGCCGAATTGAAGCAACTCCGCGTGATCCGCCAGTTGTCTGAGCAGCTGCCCGTCACGCTGATCCCGACATTCCTCGGCGCGCACGAGGTCCCGCCGGAGTATCGCAACAAGCGCGCCGAGTACGTGCGACTCGTCTGTGAGGAAATGCTCCCGGCCGTTGCGCGCGAAAAGCTGGCGCAGTGTTGTGATGTCTTCTGCGAGCCGGGCGTCTTCACGGTGGCGGAGAGTCGTCAGATTCTCACAGCCGCGCGCTCGCACGGCTTTGCGGTGAAGCTGCACGCCGACGAGCTCGAGGGTTCCGGCGGCGCCGAGCTGGCGGCGGAGCTGGGGGCGGTGTCGGCCGATCATCTGGCCGCGATCTCCGAGCCGGGGATCGGTGCGCTCGCCGCCAGCCCGACGGTGGCAGTGCTGCTCCCGGCGACGATGCTCTTTCTCGGCAAGCGGTCCCAGGCGCCAGCCCGGCGGTTGATCGACGCGGGGGCAGCCGTCGCTCTGGCGACGGATTTCAATCCGGGGACCTCGCCGACGGTGAGCCTGCCGCTCGTCATGTCATTGGGCGTCTCGCAACTTGGGCTACGTCACGCGGAAGTTGTGACGGCCGTGACGATCAATGCCGCTGCCGCACTCGGACTCGCCGCGGACCGTGGCCAGATCGCCGCCGGATGTGTCGCGGATCTCGTCGTCGTGGCCGCAGACGACTGGCGGGAGGTCGCATACTGGATGGGGAAAGAGGTCGTAAGCGCCGTCTGGACAGCAGGTTCGGCTTGTCCCACCAAGGGGGCCCCGATATCTTAGTCGTTCCATATGTCAAAGCTCGAGCAGCTCAAAGAGAAGGCGAAAGGTCTCGAGGCCAAGGATCCGAAGAAGGCCGTGGAGATCTGGCTCGAGGTTCTCAACAATCAGGACGAGACCAATCCTGATCTCTCCATATACAATCGCATCGGCGATCTCTACATCAAGCTGAAGGACCCCGCGCTGGCAGCGGATTACTACGACCAGGCCGTGGACAAGTACGCCGAGCTTGGGTTTCACAACAACGCCATCGCGATGTGCAACAAGGTGCTGCGCAACGCGCCGGCGCGGCAGACCACGTATCTGAAGCTGGCGAAATTGTACGCCGCCAAGGGCTTCATCGCCGAGGCGAAGCACAACTTCGTCGAGTACGCCGAACGGATGCAGAAGGTCGGGAAGATCGAACACGCCTTCGCGGCGCTGAAGGAATTCACCGATATATCGGGCGAGAGCGCGTCGCTGCGCGACATGCTCTCCGAGCATCTCAAGATGTACGGCACCGACCCCGGCAAGCGCGCCTCGTCCGCCGGAGGGCGACCGACTCCTCCTGCGGCGCCGAGAACGGCCCCGCCCGCGGGTGGCGACGACGTACACAAATCGGGCAGCAGGAAGACATCCAGTCTTGTCTTCCTCGATCTGGATGAGCCGCGTGTCGCGAAGGGCCAGAAGGCAGCGCCAGCGCCCAAGCCAGAGCCGGAACCAGAGCCGGCTCCCCCCGTCGCGGAGAAGCTCATCGAGGAAGTCGTGCCCGAGCCGGACGAGTCGCTGCAGATCGAAACGACGAGTCTGGTGGATGAGCCTCCGAGTAGTGGCGGCGGCAGCGGGATGCTCGAGGGTCTGGAGACGACGGTTGCGGACTTCGGACAGGTGCGCCAGGAGAGTCCCAAGACGCCGTCGATCCGCGAGGAATTGAATCCGGCGGATCTCGATCTCGAGCCCGTGGCCGAGCTCGAGCCCACGATCCCCGCCGTGAGCCCGGACGAGGGAATCGAGCTGGAGGGGGCCGATCTCGTCCTCGAGGGCAACGTCGTGGATACGCCGGCGGCCGCGCCTCGACCGCCGGCGAAGAAGGCGGTGCCGACACTCAAGCCGCTCGGACGTGGCCCCGGGGGAGGGGGCAAGCCGGCCGCCGACACGCCGCGCGTGAAGCCGGTCGTGCCGAAGCGTCCAGCCGCGTCGCCGGCATCCTCGGCGCCGGGGAAACGCAAAACCGTCGTCGAGGTCCCACCGCTCGAGCTGGAGCCGGACTTCGAGACAGCCATAACCGACAAAGGGCACGACGTCGATGAGGAGCCGCTTGCCATCGACGAGACGCCCAGACATCCGAGCTTCATCCAGACCGAAGACGACACGTCGATATCGTCCGGCGGGCGTCGCTCCGGTTTCATCGACCTCGGGATCGACGAGATCAGCAGCGGTGGAGACCAGGCGGGCTCGCTCGTCTTCTCCAACATCGAGGAAACGCCGGCCGCGCCGGGCATCGAAGAGCTCGAGGAACGGGTCGCCGATAATCCGGACGATCCCGAGGCACATCAAGCGCTCGGCGAGGCGCTGATCGAGCAGGGCGAGCGGGAGCGCGGCATCGAAGAGCTGGATCTCGCCACCGCGGGTTACGAGAACGGCGGCAATCTCTCGCACGCGCGCGATCTCGTGGATGAAGTGCTGAGGCTCGACCCGAACAGCGTGCGTCACCGGCAGAAGGCGGTGGAGTTCGCGTTCAAGGCGGGCGACAAAGCAAGGCTGGTGGACGCGTATCTCGAGCTTGCCGACGCGCTGCTGCGTTCGGATCTTCCAGAAAAAGCCCGCGCGGTGTACGCGCGCGTCGCGGAGCACGATGCCAAAAACGAGCGTGCCAAGGCCGCGCTCGCGATGCTCGCGCCGGCGGTTGCGACGCCTGCGGCCGCGCCCGGCAAACCTGAGGGCAAGGTCAAAGCCAAAGACGCGAAAATGAAGGTCCGTGACGAAGCAGCCGTGAACGGCGACTTCATCGACCTCGGCTCGATGCTCACCGACGAGGACGACGACAGTGTCCCGGCCAAGGACACGCGGATGACCGTCGCCGACGAAGAGCCGACCGGCGACGAAGAGCAGGACTTCCAGGACATGCTGGCCCGGTTCAAGCAGGGCATCGACGAGAACATCGATGAGGCCGACTTCGAATCGCACTACGATCTGGGCGTCGCGTTCAAGGAAATGGGCTTGCTCGATGAGGCGATTGCGGAGCTGCAGAAGGCCTTGCGAGCCCCGGAAGGAAAGCTGCGCACGTCGGAGATGTTGGGGATCTGCTTCTTCGAGAAGGGGGCATACGGCGTGGCCGAATCGATTTTGCGGCGCGGTCTCGATCTGCCCGCCTCCGGCGATCAGGAGCGTCTCGGCGTCCTGTACTGGCTCGGCCGCGCGCTCGAACAGCAGGGCAAGAAAGCCGACGCGCGCGACCTGTATGGACGCGTCTTTGCGGTAGACATCCGTTTCCTCGATGCCGAGCAGCGCGTCAAAGCGCTCGCCAAGGCGAAATAGTGTGAGTCAACAAGTCACCCGTGTGAGCCTCCGCGATGTCCAGCGACCGGTGGCTGGGGAGCTGGAGCAGGTGGTCCTCGAGCTGCGGCGCGTCATCGCCGCAGATTTCCCAAGCGTGAGCGAAGTGAACGACCACCTCTTACAAATGAAGGGGAAACTCTTCCGGCCGACGCTCCTGCTGCTCAGCCATCAGGCGGCCGGGTCCAAGGATCCGCGCGCCGTCACGCTCGCGGCCGTCGTGGAGTTGATCCATCTCGCGACGCTGGTGCACGACGACTCCGTGGACCACTCGGTCTTGCGGCGCGGCCTGCCCACGATCAATGCGCTGTTCTCGCATCAGATCGCCGTGATCATGGGAGACTATCTCTATTCGCGGGCGATCATCGAGCTCGTCCGGCTGGACGACCACGAGGCGCTGCGCGTGCTGGCGCGGGTCACGAACGAGATGACCGTCGGCGAGATGCGGCAACTCGAGGCGCACGACAAGCTGGCGTACGGCGAAGGGGCGTACGATGCGCTCATTCGGGCCAAGACCGCGTCGCTCCTGTCCGGCGCGTGCGAGGTGGGTGCCCTGACCGCGCCCGCCAACTTCCGCCAGGCCCTGGCGCGCTTTGGGATGCTCCTTGGCATGGCGTTCCAGATTACTGACGACTTGCTCGACTACACCGAGCCCGAAGCGGTGACGGGAAAGCCGTCCGGCCTCGATCTGCGCGAGCACAAGGTGACGCTGCCGCTGATCGCCGCGCTCGCGCGGATGCCGGCCGAGGGTCGGACGGTGGTAGCCGAGCTGATGGACGCGGCGGAGCCGGGTGACGATTTGGTGGCTGAAGTGATCCGATTGGTGGAGGGCGCCGGCGGGCTCGGGACGGCTCGCCAGCGGGCCTTGGACCTTGCCCAGCAGGCGGAGGCGGAGCTCGATGTTCTGCCGGCTTCGCCCGCGCGGGATGCACTACAGGGGAGCATTGCCTATGCCGTGGAACGTCGGAGCTAGGTCCATGTCCCACGGCCCGCGTCGCCCCGGTTTCTATCTAGGGGTGCTGGCGGTTGGCTTCGTGGTCGGGGGCTTGCTGCAGGCGTTCCTGCGGCGCTTCTTACCTCAGGGGCCGGCGAAGGAAGTGTTCACCTGGTCGGTGACCCCGACGATCGGGCCGGTGCACCTGGATCTGCTGGTGATGTCGATTACGCTCGGACCGATCGGGCTCGACGTGTCGCTGCTTGCGGTGGTCGGTGTCGTGGTCGCGTATCTCGTGGCCCGCTCGCTCTTCTAGAAAGGCGAATCATGCTCGGCAATCTCGGCTTCACGGAAATCGCGATTCTGCTGCTGATCCTGGTGCTGTTCTTCGGCGCCAAGCGCATCCCGGAGATCGGCGCGTCGATCGGGAAGGGCATTAAGGAATTCAAGAAGGGTCTCAAGGACGTGTCGGCCGAGGAACCGCCGGCGTCCTCGGATTCCTCAATCCCCCCGGCCGGCGGCGGCAGCCCGAAGCGTCTGAATCAGTAGAGGCACGGTCTCATGCTGGGAAATCTGAGCGGCAGCGAAATCCTGATTCTGATGTTGATCGTCCTGCTCGTCTTCGGCGCGAATCGGCTGCCGGAAGCGGGCAAAGCGGTGGGGAAGGGACTGCGCGAGTTCAAACGCGCGCTCTCTGACGCGGAACACAGCATTCAGCAGCTGCCCCCCTCGCGGGAGGAAGAGCAGCCGCGCGATGCCAAACCGAAGCGTTTAGTCGAGTAGTGTTACTGCAGTAGCGTCGAGGCGTCCGCCGAGGCTTGCGACTTGAAGAGATCCTTGCGCCGATCGACGACCTTGGCTTTGGCGCGCACCCCGTCCAGATACTGCTGAATCCGCGCCTGCTGCAGCGCCTGCCGCAGCTGCGTCCGCTGTACCTCTTTTTGCGCGAGCCAGGCCGTCGAGTCCGCGAGTCTGCGTCCCAACGACTCGAGGATGAAATAACCGTTCTCACCTTCGACCACGGCGCTGCGCTCCCCGACGCGCAGGCCGAAGGCGGTCCCGACGGCGATCGGCTCGCCGCTGAGATCGCGCGGCGGCCGCATGCGCGTGAAGGGTCCGAGGCGCTGCACTGGGATGCCGCGCGCTGCGGCGGCACTCGCCAGATCCGGCACGCCCTTGAGCAGCGCAGCGAGCGAGTCCGCGCGACGGCGCGCGAGCGTCTTGAGCTTCTCGACACGAACGAGATCGGAAACGCGCGCCCGAATCAGTGCCAGCGGCGGTGTGCCCGCGGTCGTGACGGAGTCGAGCCGGAACACGTAGTATGCCGCGTCGCCCTCGATCACGGGGCTGGTTTCACCGACTGGCGTCTCGAATGCCCACACACTCACGTCGGGAATCCGGTAGTCTCCGAGCCGGAACCCCTGACCTTCGACGACCTTGTACTCCGGAGACAGCAGTAATCCCATGCGGCGGCCCACCTCATCGAGCGTCGTGGGATCACTTCGCTCTGCCGCCAGGCGTTCGAGCGTGTCGACGCGCGTTTCAACCTGATCGAGGTGGGCAGCCAACAGCGGCACGGGAATCAGGATGTGCCGGACCTTGACTGAGTCGCCCTTGGCCTGGTCGATGCGAATCAGGTGATACCCGAACTGTGACTGCACGGGGCCGGACAGCTGGCCCGGCTTCAGGTTTCGGACGGCCTGCATGAAGGGGGCAACGAAGGTGCTGTCGCTCTTCTTGATCCAGCCGAGGTCGCCGCCGCGCTGGCCGCTGCCGGAATCGCTGGACTCCCGCTTGGCAACGTCCTCGAACTTTGCCCCGCGCGCGAGCTCGCTCCGCACCCGCGCTACGTGGGCGCGCGCCGCGGCGCTGTCCTCGGCGTTCGGGAGGCGCGGAATGGCGATCCACCGCACCGATGCGACGGCCGGCCGCTTGAAGTCGTCGGGGTGTTTCGCGACGTAGGCCTGCAGCTCGGCGTCACCGATCGGCGTCGTGTCGATGATCGCATAGGGTGACACGGCGATTGCGGCGACTCGCACCGAGTCGTGCTGATCCTTGTACAGCCGCCACAGCTTGGCGTCGGGAATGTAGACATCGCTGGCGAGATATTCGAACAGCTTGAGGCGCGGAATCTGCTGGCGGTAGATCGCTTCGAGCTGCAGCAGCAGGTTGCGGTCACTGGTGGTGGAGAGGAACTGCTGCCACTTGCGAATGTCGAACTGGCCGTCGGTCTGGAACTGCGGATCGCGCATGATGTCGGGCAACGGCGAATTATGCGCCATGGCGATGATCTCGTCGTCGCTCACCCGAATGCCGAGACGGTTGTACTCCTGCTCGAGCAGCGCGTCCTGGACCATCTGATTGATGACTTGATCCTGGAGTTGCCGGTCCTCTTCCTTCGTCGTCGGCGCCGTGCCGTACTGCTGATGGTATTGCTCGGAGGCCACCTGGACGCGCTGCTGGTATTCGGTGACCGGATATTCTTTGCGGTTGACCCGCAGCACGACGTTGCCGCTGGGTCCGAGGATACTCATCACTTGTCCGATGGCGAGCCACAGCACGAACGCGACGGCGAGGATGTAAAAGATCCACTTGGCGTTGGCGCGCATCGTGCGCAGCATGGCGACTCTCGAACTCCGTTGAAGAGAGGAGGGCTGAAGGGGCATAAGTCTAAAAACGACAACGCACAAACTCAAGCGCACAGGTGCACGGGTCATTTGACAGCGGCGCAGGCCCAACACTATCTTCGCCCAATTCCCACATAGACTTAGGCCGGGGGGGCCGTGGCCTATACCAGTGAGATCGACAAGCTCGAAGCGCGTTTTCGGGATAACCCCAAGGGCAGAAACTTTGCCCCCTTGGCGGACGCCTATCGTAAAGCAGGACTTATAGATAACGCGATCGATCTCTGTCAGAATGGTCTCAAGCTGCACCCCGACTACGTCAGCGCTTACATCGTCTACGCCCGCTGCCTCGTCGACAAGAAGGACGAGGCCGGTGCGCACGGTGTCTTCACGCAGGTCCTGGATCTGGACCGAGAAAACATCATCGCGTTGCGCGGCCTCGCCGAACTCGCCGAGCGGACGGGGAAGTACGCAGAAGAAGTCGAGTGGCTGTCCCGGCTGTTGAACGCCGACCCCATGAATGGGGACGCAGCCGAAGCGCTGGCGCGAGCCAAGCGGAAGGCTGCCGCTACGACCCCGATGACCAAGCCGGATTTCGCGGTCGAGCACGAGACTCCCGAGCCGGTCACGCTGAAGCGGCCGTCGCGGCCTTCGGCGTCCATACCGGAAGTCGAGAACTTTGAAAACCCCATCAGCTTCAATCCCAACGCCCACGCCGCCGCAAAAGCGGACGGCCTGGAGGTTCAGGAAGACGTCGAGCTGAACGCGCAGCAGATCGAGCAGGTCGAGATCGAGGGTCTGGCGCGCACGCAGTACGAAGGCAGCGGGATGTTCAAGCTCGATGCGCGGGAACCGACCTCGGAGTCCGGACCAGACCTGGATGAAGCGCTGCCGCAGGTCGATCTGCCGCTCATCATGCCGGACGACGACATCCTCGCCCCCCTCAGAGCGGCCGCTCCCTCGCCACCGCCTCCGCCACAGCCTCCGC
>Ga0066665_10000499_pt1 | contig 15733 bp, 9 predicted proteins | sample GraSoiAngelo_114_FD_75175 | JGI IMG/M metagenome (GOLD analysis project Ga0066665, IMG submission 75175) | Grasslands soil microbial communities from the Angelo Coastal Reserve, California, USA - 14_0903_13_40cm | ecosystem: Environmental > Terrestrial > Soil > Grasslands | place: USA...
ATCTTCAGCGGGTACACCCACGCTTCCATGCGCCCGGATTCATTCCCCAGCAGTCCCGCGCGCGTTCCGGTGATGGGCAGAAATTCCCACGGGCGCACCGCGCGCGAAAGCTCCAGCTCGCGTCGTCCTTTCTGCTGTGCCTGCTGGCTCCAGCCTGTGGGTGCTGCGATTCCGAGAATCATTGTCACCGTAATGCATGCACCAAACAATCGCGGCCACATGCCATGAAATTGTTTTTGAAAGTGGACGACTATTCCCGCTGTGATGTGCATTCTAGCGGCCCCCGCTGCGGCGTGTGCTTGCATTGCCTCGTTGGCCTTACTATAAAGGAAAGCGCCGGATTCTAGCACGGCGCTCGCAGGGAAAGGTATCGCTACTTTTGTCTTTCACACGCCGCGCATTTCTCGAATCCCTCAGCCGTTCGGCCATCGTGCTCCCGTTGGAGAAAGTGCTTGCTCTGGCGCTCCCGAAAAAATGGTTGCCCGCACTCCGTCAGGGCACAGCGTCTGCACAAACCGCCGCCGCTCCCTACAATGATCTCGGCGTTTCCTTCCTCAATGTTGCGCGTGAATCCAGACTCAACGCCAAAACCATTTTCGGCGGCGAGCACAAGAACAAATATCTTCTCGAAACCACCGGCTGCGGCGTCGCGTTCTACGACTACGACAACGACGGCTGGCTGGACATTTTTCTGGTCAACGGCTGGCGCCTCGAAGATTTTCCCGCCGGTCAGGAACCCACCAATCATCTCTTCAAAAACAATCGCGATGGGACTTTCACTGACGTCACCGCCAAAGCAGGACTTCTTCATTCCGGCTGGGGACAAGGTGTTTGCGTAGGCGACTACGACAACGACGGTTTCGACGATCTCTTCGTCACCTACTTCGGAAAGGATGTTCTCTATCACAACAACGGCAATGGCACATTCACTGACGTCAGCGAAAAAGCCGGCGTCGCCGGAAACGGCAAGCGCTGGAACACCGGCTGCGCTTTCGTCGACTACGATCGCGACGGCCGCCTCGATCTTTTCGTCGCCAACTACATCGATCTCGATCTAAAAACTGCTCCCGTTCCCGAGTCCGGCCCATGTCTCTACAAAGGCGTGATGGTTGCCTGCGGCCCGCCCGGACTGAACGGCGGCAAAAACATTCTCTATCGCAACAACGGCGATGGAACGTTCTCTGACGTCAGCGAAAAATCCGGCATCTTCAAAGCCAATGGCACTTACGGCCTCGGTGTGCTCACCGCCGATCTTGACAACGACGGCTGGCCGGACATTTACGTCGCCAACGATTCCACCGCCAGCGCCCTTTATCAAAACAAGAAGAACGGCGCCTTCACCGACATCGCCATCGAAGCTGGTTGCGCTCTCAGCGCCGACGGCAAGCCGCAAGCCGGCATGGGCATCTCTGCCGCCGATTACGATCTCGACGGCAATCTCGACCTGGTCAAAACGAATTTCGCCGGCGACACGCCTTCGCTTTACCACAATCTCGGCGGCGCGAATTTCGAGGACACCACCTATCAGGGCGGTCTCGGCAAGCACACGCAATATCTCGGCTGGGGCTGCGGTTTTTTTGACATGGACAATGACGGCTGGCCCGACATCCTCATTTGCAACGGTCACGTTTATCCCGAAGTCGAGCAGCTCAAGACTGAAGCGGGTTATCCGCAGCGCAAGCTGCTCTACAAAAATCTGCGCAACGGGCGCTTCGAAGATGTTTCCTATGACGCTGGCACCGGAATTTCCGCGCCGGTCGCCGCGCGCGGATGCGCCTTCGGCGACTTCGACAATGACGGCGACCTCGACGTCGTCGTCAACACCGTCAACGATTTTCCTCAGTTGCTGCGTTGCGATTCCCGCACCGCCAACAACTGGATCAAAATCAAAACCATCGGCACGAAATCCAATCGCAGCGGCATCGGCGCGCGCATCAAATGTGTCACGCATCTTCCTGGCGAGAAGAGTCTGCATCCGCAAATCGACGAAGTGCGTAGCGGCGGCGGCTATTTTTCGCAGAACGATTTGCGCGTGCACTTTGGCATCGGCAAAGCGGAAAACGTCGAGCTCCTCGAAATCCGCTGGCCCAGCGGCCTCGTCGAAACCCTCAAAGACGTCAAGCCCAACCAGGTCATCTTCGTCAAGGAAGGCGAAGGCATCGTCCGCACCCAGCAATTCGATCCGCCCAAAGCCTCCAAACCATCAAAGTGAAACTTTCCTGTCTTGTAGTGGCGGGTCTTCAGACTCGTTCTTTTTCTCTTTTTCTCTTTTCATATTTCCTTTCCTCTCTGTGCTCTCCGTGTCCTCTGCGTTAATCCTTGTTCGTAATCTTTTTCCCCTCCTTGACTTCACACTACCGTGCATTTTCTTTTCGTGTGACCATCTACCTTCTCCCTGGAGAAACGTTCCATGAAATCGAAACTCCTCTTCCTAATATGTCCGCTCGCCGTCTCCCTCGCCCTCGCCGCCACAACGGCCGATCTCCCCTTCGGCCTCTGGACTCGCGCCGCCAACGAACCCATCCTGTCCCCGCAGGGTACAACCTGGGAATCCGCCGGCGCCTTCAATCCCGCCGTCGTTTTTCACAATGGCAAATTCGTCATGCTCTACCGCGCGCAGGATGCCACGGGCACTTCCCGCCTCGGCTATGCCGAGAGCCCCGACGGCCTCCACTTCACTCGCCGCCCCGATCCTGTCCTCTCCCCCGAAGCGGATTACGAGAAAGACGGCGGCGTCGAAGACCCACGCCTCCAGAAATTCGGCGGCACCTGGTACTTGACCTACACCGGCTACAACAAGAAAGACGCCCAGCTCTGCCTCGCCACGTCGCGCGACCTTATCCATTGGGAACGCAAAGGCGTGATCCTTCCCGCCTACAAAGGAAACTGGAACAAAGGTTGGACCAAGTCCGGCGCCATCGTCCCCGAAAAAATCGACGGCAAGTATTGGATGTATTGGCTCGGCACGGCCGCCGACAAGACCGACCAGATGGGCCTCTCGTATTCCACCGATCTCCTCCACTGGACTGAAGCCACCACGACGCCCGTTCTTCCTCGCCGCCCTGGAAAGTTTGACTCCCGCGTCGTCGAGCCCGGCCCTCCGCCCATCCTCACCGACCGCGGCATCGTCCTCATCTACAGCGGCGCCGACGACCAACTCGTCTATCGCGCTGCCGTCGCCGTCTTCGACCGCCACGACCCCCGCAAACTCCTCTTCCGCTCCGACGCCCCCATCTTCGCGCCGGAGAAATCCTGGGAAAAAGTCGGCCAAGTCCCAAACGTAGTCTTTGTCGAAGGACTAGTTCTGAAGGACAATCGTTTTTTCTTCTACTACGGAGGAGCAGACAAGTATGTCGGTGTCGCAATGTCGCCGCGAGTTACCCACGGAACGATCGTCACGCACTGACAGTGTTCCTGACACAAGATGGTTAGATGATTGTGATTATTGTTTTGGTGTACTATTTGTTATAGTACGCACATGATTCCGTTCCGCGTGACGTTCCGCCCGGGCGGCACCATTTACGAACAAGTGGTCTACGCCGCCACCAAAGCAATGATCTCCGGCCAGTTGCGCCCCGGTGATGCTTTCCCATCCGTCCGCGTATTGAGCAAAGAACTCAAAATCAATCCAAACACAGCGCACAAGGTGATTGCCTATCTGGTGTCCGCCGGTCTGCTGGAAATTCGCCCGGGGTCCGGCACCGTGGTCGCTAAGAGGCCCCAGGCCAGCCGAGCCGACAAGACCAAATTACTCGAAGAACAGTTCGAAGAGCTGGTTGTCGAAGGCAAGCGGCTTGGAATTGAGCTGGAGGACATGCAGGAAGCTATTCTCAAACATTGGAAGCGTTTGAACGGCAAAGACGCTGCGGATGCAGGACGCGACGAAGGAAGGCGTGCGCGATGACGGCGGCAATCCAAACTCATGATTTGACTAAGCGGTACCGGAGTGTGCGCGCGCTCGACCACGTAAATCTTGAGGTGCAAGAGGGCGCAGTCTATGCCCTGGTAGGGCCTAACGGCGCCGGGAAAACAACGGGTATCAAAATTTTGATGAATCTGATCGGTGCAACCAGCGGAGAGGCCACAGTTCTGGGAATGGATTGCAAACAGATTCGCGGATTGTCTTACAGGCAGATCGGCTACGTTTCCGAAAACCAGGACATCCCCGAATGGATGAAGGTCGGTGCGCTTCTCAAGTATCTCAGCGAGTTCTATCCCACCTGGGATCGTCAACTGGAGAAGGCCCTGGTCAAACAGTTTGAACTCCCGCTTGACAGGAAAATCAAAGCGCTCTCGCGCGGCATGAAGATGAAACTGGCGCTGGCCAGCGCGCTCGCTTTTCATCCCAAGCTCATTGTCCTGGACGAGCCCTTCGGAGGGCTCGATCCACTGGTCCGGGATCAGTTGATTGAAGGGTTGCTGGAGCTGGCCGGAGAATCAACTCTGCTTCTTTCCTCGCATGACCTGGCAGAAATTGAGAGTTTCGCAAGTCATGTAGGGTATCTCGAGGAGGGCAAGCTCCGTTTTTCAGAAGAGATGACCTCGCTGGCTGCACGGTTCCGGGAGGTCGAAATCACTTTTGAAACGGACAGCGTACTCCCTTCGCCCATCCCAGGGAATTGGCTGCAAGCGAAAGCCGCCGGCGGAGTGGTGCGTTTTGTCGAGAGCCAGTTTGATGATCAGAGGACTGGAACGGAGATCCAAAGGGTCTTTGGGCATGTGAAAGCCGTGGCGTTTCGAGCGATGAGTCTGCGCGCCATTTTTCTGGCCATTGCCAGAAAAACGGAAGCGGCCTAGGAGGGGGGCATGCGACTGATTCTCCACATTCTGAAGAAAGATCTGCGGCGTCACTGGCCAGAGATTCTCATCTCCCTGGGTTTGTTGGGGCTGTATGCGTGGGTGACGATTCAGGGCCCAAACAATCGATTCGTCGGAGCCCGGTTTCTATGGTTCCAGATCTCCGCGGAAACAGTACCTCCACTGATGATCTTTTTTTGGATTTTCCTCACCGTTCGTGTCGTTCAGGGTGAAACCCTAGTTGGCGACCGGCAATGGTGGGTAACTAAACCCTATGAATGGTGGACGCTGCTTGCAGCAAAGGAACTGTTCCTGGTCGTGTCTTTGGGACTGCCTCTGTTTTTCGTCCAATTATATCTGATGCGTCATGCAGGCTTCTCAGTCTTCCGTAACCTCTTGGGAATTCTGACTATGCAATTTGAGCTCGGCTTTGTCCTGTTCGTGCCCAGTGTCGCGCTCGGCAGTTTGACCAGAGGAATGGGGCAAGCGCTCATCGGAATCATTGTGGCACTTGTTGGCTTATGGGCAACGTTTACATTGCTTGAAAAAGTTCCCAGTAGTGGAATGTCGTCGGCCGTCGATGGCAGTGGCGAAATCACGGGAACGCTGGTTCTGGTGGCCCCCATCGGCGCGGTGATTTGGCAATACGCGCGGCGCAGGACTTGGGCTGCACGCGGACTCTTGGCGAGTGGTGTGGGGGCCGTCGTATTGATCACCGCAGTCACACCCTACGCCAGGTTCGTGGAGCGCAAATACCCGCTCGTCGAAGCGAGTGAGGCGCCGGCTCACTTTTCGATTGCACGTGTGAAGCTCAGTCCGAAAAAACAAAATGACCGGTTGAACTTTACATCTGACGTCTATCTGCGCATACCACTTCTGGTGTCCGGTATCGCCGAGGGGCACATGGTAGAGCTGGATGGAATAAAGCTCTCTGCGGAGACATCCAGTGGACCGAAATGGCTGCCCGGCTGGAAAGCGCAGTGGCTTCAATTCTGGAAGGAAGATGATACCAAGACCATTCTTTACGTTGGAAACCGGAAAGCTTACGAAAAGCTAAAAAACGAAAATGTCCGGTTGCAGATTGAGTTGGCGTTGACGGAGTACGAAGCAGACAAGGCGCGGGATCTGCTTCTGAAAGAAGGCGAATTCTCGGAACCGCAACTCGGAATCTGCAACTTGAATGAAAAACTTTTCTCGCAAATTGACTGCCGGCGGCCGTTTCAAACTCCGGCATTAGTAGCTACGTTCGATCCCGCAGGGGCCAAGTGCGGAACGGACGAGGACCCGGAGGATCTCCCTGAAGACAGGGTGTCGCATGCTTGGTTTCCCCCCCACGGCAATAATTCCCCGGATGCCGGATTGAATCCTGTGAATAACTACCAGATTACTTTTGGTTACAGGAGGCCGTTCTATTTCTCCGCGGAGAAGAGGCAATTCAAAACCGTGCACTTGTGCCCGGGAGCGGTGATTAAGCTAGCAGATCCCCAGGAGAAGAGGCATGTGCGTATCAAGCTGGATATGGATAATGTAAGACTTCGGGACTTAGTCGAAACAGGATTTGACTGGTAACATCACTTTTTACAGTTGCACTCCACTCTCGCCGAAGCGTCCCGTTTTCAACGATCCCTTGTCCGCCCAATCCCTTCTCCTCTAATCCTTTCCTCTCATCATCGTTAACCGACCCTCACCCCTAACCTCCATCGAATCATATCGCTACAAAATCCACAGGGGCAGGGGTCGCGCTTACCCTTCCCGCCCGCAAGTTCTTTGTTTGCTACACATTCGATACACCCAAGATTTCCAATCTGCTCACACGTGGCCAATCGCCCAAATCTAAGGTTTAGGGGAGGGAGGATTGACGGGCGTGCCGGATCCTTCCTTGAGCGTATGAATCGCATCGACGGCCAGGTTTTCAAAGCGTTCCACCAACCCGCTGGGCCAGCGTATCTGCACCGAATCAATCTTGGACGCGGATCCGAGGCCAAAGTGAACGCGCATATCATTATTGGAGATGTAGCTCGAGCCGCTGCGCACTTCGTCGACAAGCGTGCGCACGCCGGCTCTCACGGTGATCTTTGCCCCAATGCCGTCGCGATTCGATTTCGTGCCGTCCGATCCGGAAAAAGGTCCGGAAGAAAACGACGTTCCAATCGTGTGAAACGCAATCCAATGATTGCTGTTGCGGACGGCGTTCACCAGCAGCATCGGCGGTGCGTTCATGTTGCTGATCACCGCAGACATGCGGCCGTCATTCCACAAATCGCCCGCGGCCAATCCGCGCGAAGAGCTCACCGCCGTGATTCCCGGCCCCGCATTGGCGGAAATATCGGTGAACGTTCCGTTGCCGTTGTTGTGATACAGAATCTTTGGCTCTCTGAAATTGCTGCCCAGGTGCTGGCTATCCACCTCGGGATAAACATGGCCATTGACCAGCAGCAGATCAGGCCAGCCGTCATTGTCCGCATCGAGGAACGTCACGCCCCAGCCGAGATACTGGGTGTTCAAGCCGAATCCCGCAGGAAAAGTCTTGTCTTCAAACGTGCCATCGCCATTGTTGTGGTAGAGCGTGGACGTATCGTCGGAAAAATTTGTCTTGAAAAGGTCCAGCCTCCCGTCGCCGTCGTAGTCGCCAACGGTAGAGCCCATTCCTGCCTGCTCGCGCCCGTCGTCATTAAAAGCGGCGCCCGCAACAACAGCAACATCGGTGAATGTGCCGTCGTGATTGTTGTGGTACAGGATGCTGGCGGTGCTGTCGCAGGCCACGAAAATATCCGGCCAGCCATCGTCGTCATAATCCAGCGTGGAAACGCTAAACGCGTAATGGCCGTTGGTCTGATCGATGTGCGCTTTCTTCGTAACGTCTTCAAACGTGCCGTTGCCAAGATTGTGATAGAGGATATTTTTTGCCCACGGCAGTCCGCGCGGCCCGCACATCACGGGAACACCCTTCCACATACAGGAAGGCTGCGCGCCCGGCGCAAAAGCAGTAGCTGAATCGTAGTCGACGTAGTTGGCGACGATTAGATCGAGTTTGCCGTCGCGGTCGTAATCGACGAAAGCGCAGCCGGTGCCCCAATATTTTCCGCTGCCCGCGACATGCGCTTTTTCGCTGACATCGGTGAATGTTCCGTCGCCGTTGTTGTGGTACAAAACGTTTTTTCCGTAGTACGTGACGTAAAGATCTTCGAAGCCGTCGTTGTCGTAATCGCCGACGCACACGCCCTGCCCCCAGCCGGTGTGAGTCAGCCCGGCTTTTTCAGTGACGTCGGTGAACGTGCCGTCGTGATTGTTGCGATAGAGGTGGCTCGTCGGCGCTTTGTCCGAAGGCAAGGCTTCCAGCGTCGTGCCATTCACAACGAAAATATCCGGCCACCCGTCGTTGTCGTAATCAAAAATGGCGACGCCCGTGCCGGTTGTTTCGATAATGTATTTTTTTCTGTTTTCTCCGCCGAAAATCACCGGCGCAACGAGCCCCGCCTTTTGCGCGATATCGGTGAAATGCACGATGGGCTTGGCGTTCGCGCCCTGGGACTTGCCGGCGCTGACGCTTGGAGAACTTACGGATTGCATGGAGAGCCAAGCGCAAAGCACAAGGAAGGAGAAAAGCCGGAGGAAAGAAAAGTCGGGAATCATCAAGGTCCAATGATAGCAAGGTCTGGTTGACATGCGTCCGCTCAGTATCTCCACCGAGAAGCTTGCGAAATGGCTCGCCGATGTGAACGTGCTAGTATTTTTGGGAACGCTCGGATGTCAATCGAATGAAAGTGATGTTCATTCATCGCTGGACGCTCGCCTTCCGATTCTGCTTTGCGCTCCTATTTCTGTGCTGCGCTGCTCCGTTGAAGTGCGCCACGCAATCCGCGAGTTCCGTGAAGGCGGATGCTGCTTCGCGGGCGAGCGCCACCTATCAGCACGGCATGTCGGCGCTGCAAAAGGGCGATCTGGTTTCCGCGCGCGCGGATTTCGAGAAAGTGGTGCGGCTTGCGCCGAACAGCCCGGAAGGACACAACTCCCTGGGCTGGGTATTGCTCGCACAGGGAGAAATCGATTCGGCAATCGTTCATTTCCGTGCCGCCGTGAAACTGAATCCTGATTTCGCGCTGGCGCACATGAATTTCTCCAGCGCCCTTTCGCGAAAGGGAGACGTGGCCGCCGCGCTGCGGGAAGCGAAAGAAGCGGTGCGGCTGGCGCGGGACGACTCCGAGACTCACCACATTTTGGCGCGCACCCTTGATTTTTCCGGTGATCTCGATGGCGCCATCGGCGAATTCCGCCGCGCGATCGAGCTGGAACCGAAAAGGGCGGAATTGCATGACGATCTCGGTGCCGTGCTGGTGCAGAAGTCGGACGCGCAAGGCGCAGCCGCCGAATTTTCCGAAGCGCTGCGGCTGCAGCCTGATTTCGCCCAAGCGCATTTTCATCTCGGCGTTTTGCGTTACCAGGAAAGATCCCTCGAAGAAGCCGCGCAGCACCTTCAAACAGCAGTGCAACTGAATTCCGCTGAACCGGGGGCCCGCTATTATCTTGCTCAGGTTTTTAAGAGCAAAGGCGACGCGGCTGCGGCGATCCGCGAGTTGCAGACTTGTGTCGAATTAAATTCAGATTATCCTGACGCGCAAAACAGCCTGGGGCTGCTGCTGCAACATAGTGGCGAGATGGAGCAAGCCGTCAAAGCATTTCGCCAGGCGGTGAAATCACAGCCGGAAAATCCGGACGCGCACAATAATCTTGGGCTAGCTTTTTTGCAGACGGGCGATGGTGCCGGCGCCATCGCTGAATTTCAAACCGCAATCCGTTTACGGCCCGACGACAGCGGATACAAAGGGAATCTGGGCGCAGCGCACTTGCAAGTTGCGGATTTCGACGCCGCCATTTCTGAATTCGAAGCAGCGCTCAAACTCTCGCCTCAGGATGCAACCCTGCACTACGATCTTGGGCTCGCGCTCAAGCTGAAAGACAAATTGCCGGAAGCCATGGCCGAGATGCGCAAGGCCGCGGAGTTGGACCCCGGGCAAGCGGACGTGCATTACACGCTCGGAGTGACGCTCTGGCAGCAAGGGGATTTTGCCGCGGCCGCGGAGGAACTCCGCTCTGCGATTCGCGCGAAGCCGGATTATGCGGAGGCGTATTATACGCTGGGAACGGTCTTGAAACAGAAGGGCGAGCTGCAAGATTCCGCGTCGGCTTTGCGAGAAGCTATCCGTTTGCAGCCGGATTTCGCGGGCGCTCATAACACTTTGGCAACCGTGCTCCGCCAGCTTGGAGACGCCGAAGGCGCTGCAGCAGAAAGCAAAACGGGAGCGGATATCGCGAAACAGAAGACGAGCGAGCAGGCGGCGCTCTTCGCCACAAATTCGGGCCGCCGGCTACTCAACGCGGGGGATCTCGATGGCGCCATTTCGCAATTCCGGGCGGCGATCCACTTTTCGCCAAACTATGCCGCGGCGCATTTTGAGCTAGGGGTAGCTCTGCGACAGCAGGGAAAAATAAAAGACGCGCAAGAGGAATTCCAGAAGGCGGTAACGCTCGATCCGAGTCTGAAGCCGCCAGCAACAAAGAAAAACTAGAAGGGCTCAGACGGACCGATCACTAAGGCGGAAACTGCTGAAACGGAGTTCGAATCGATGCGGATTAAACAGGTCCTTTGCGGAGGGCGATGATTTCCGATCCGACCGGAACGCCTTTGGCAACTTTCACGCGAATCACCGCCTCGAACGGTTTGAGTTCCCCTGAGTTCGATACCGAAAGCCGCAAAAGCAGTTGTTCAAGAGAGTCCTGCTGGCAGACATACTCGACGGCGGCCTGCGTGCCGATGGTGGTGGCGCCCGCGAGAATCAGGACGGAATGCGCAGGATTCAATCCTCGCTTTAATGCGATGACCGAATAGTCCTCGGTCAAGGTCTCGTCAGGCGGAGTGGGGAGAAACTCCTTCGGCTCGCCCGACTCGGGATGAAAATTGACGATTTCCATGGTGCCCGTGCGCGGTCCAGAAGTGATTTGTTTGAAGGCAAATTCCTGCGTGTTTGGTAGTTCCAGAAGCGTTAGATTCTCCGAAGGGGAGCCAATGAAGATGAGATCGTTGTTCTTGGCATCATCCAGGGAAAATAGGCTGCCACGCTTGACGCGAATTTGCTGACGAAGTTTTTCGAAAACAGTATCCAGAGCGTGCACCGCCAGCACTTCCCCGACTCCCGTATAGTGATCCAGAATCACCGCACCTGAATCCTTGGTGCGATTGTAGTAGCGCATGCCAACGTAGGGCCGGCCGACAAAGGCTGCGTTACTGAAGATGACCCACGGCTCCTGCGATCCGGTGAGAAAGCCTCTCCAGAAAACGTGGAAAGCGACAGGCACATCAGGGCTGTCGCCGGCCGCCCGGGCTTCCGTGGTTCTGCGGTTGAGGAAGCGGTCGGTTGCGACGGCGACCGCGGAGGCAAGAATGACGGAAAGTGCAACGACGGCGATGATCCAGGCACGCGAGGTCCGGCCGTTCACCTCTGAATTGGCTGGCGGCTCGTGAGAAGTAGTCGTGTGGTTGCGTCCCGCACCGTGAGGACGCGGATGGAACGTTAGGGCATAAGTGCCTTTCGGCAGTTCCACCATGATCGGATCGTCCGCGCCCTCCGAAGCATAGTACTCAGTCAGCTTGGTGCGGAGACGGCCAGCCTGGACTCGCACCGTGGAATCGACATGGGGATCGAAGCCCTGTTGGCGCCCGAAGACCTCCGTCGCGATTTGATACTCCTTCGGGGAGGCCCCTGGGTGTTCCAAGGAATGAGACGCCAGATAACGGAGCAGCTTGCAAAGGGATTCGGAACCGTGCAAGGCATGGCTGCTGAGAAGTTTTTCGATTTGCTCATGGAACAGAGCTCTCTCAGTCATGGAAACCACCGCGAGGGATTGTAACACCAAAGTAACACCTGCGCATCTCTGTGTGAAGACACAGCTTAAACCGCGTAACCGTATCAGACTCTTGGAGACTATCCAAGTAACGCAAAAAACTGATACAAGCCATCACAAATACACGTTGACTCCAGTTTGGTGTCAGCGCCCTCCGCGTGGGGAAGTGTCAAAGCGTTGAAGGGATAGCGGTTGGGTTTGGCGTAGCGAGATTCAGGTCGAGGAGTTTGGGGGCTGTTCACTGCTAACTGGTCGGTTGGTTCGGCTGCCGCATTCCCATTTTTATACTGAAACGCGCCTGGGTAACGAAACCGTGGCTGACGCAACGTCGCGCTGTTTGCCGAACTAGCTGAAGAACGCAGTGCATCGGCTGCTCATGGGGCAAGCGATTGGATTCGAATTGGCAATGGGTTCCAAGTAGGAAATAGCGGTCAGGAGGGGTGGAATGAGAAGGCTAGCGACACTGGGGTGGATTCTAGTTCTCTGCCTTGCAGTTGGGTTTGGCGCAAACACGGCATCAGGTCAGGCCGTGTACGGCAGCATTATTGGCACAGTGACGGACCCGCAGGGGAACGCCGTAGCGGGAGCAAAAGTCACAGTGACCGACATCACCAAGGGGACGAGCGAAGCGACAACCACGAATGACAGCGGGAACTTTTCCGTAATTCACCTCATTCCAGACACCTACAAGGTGCACGTCGAGGCTTCGGGCTTCAAAGCGTATGACGTGCCAAGCGTGCTGGTACAGGTGGATACGACGACGCGCGTCGATCCGCAATTGCAGGTTGGCGAGGTCACGCAGTCTGTCGAAGTCACAGGCGAGGTACCTCAGCTCAAAACGGACCGTGCTGATGTTTCGCTCGATTTTAGCTCGGATTACGTTGAGAAACTCCCACTCGTAAACCGAAACTTTCAGTCGCTGTTGCTCTCCGCTCCCGGGACGCAGCAAATCGGCTGGAGCCACGCGGCCACGGAGAACCCGCAAGGCTCGCAGCAGACGTTCGTCCAAGGCCAGCACTTCAGCGGCACGGGCTACGAACTGGACGGGACCGATAATCAGGATCCGATACTCGGCATCATTATCATCAATCCTAACTTGGACTCTGTGGAAGAAGCGAAGATTACGCTAATGAACTACGACGCTGAATTCGGTAAGTCCATCGCGGGCTTGATGGTGGCATCAACCAAGTCCGGTACCAACGATATCCATGGCAGCGCTTTCTGGTTCCGGAACTCCGATGCCACGCAAGCGAGGAACCCTTTCAATCAGGCGCCAGGTGTGGCGCTGCCCCATTCGAAGTGGAATCAATTTGGCGGCTCGGTGGGCGGAGCAGTCATCAAGAATAAATTGTTCTATTTTGCGGATTACCAGGGAACGCGGCAGGCCAACGGAGTCACCAATAACATAACCATTCCAGACGCCAAGGTGTTGAGCACCTGCACGGCCACGACGGGTATGTGCGATTTAAGCGATTACCTCGGTAAAGTCTCTAATGGGAATGGCCAAGTTTATGACCCTGCGACAGGGAACGCCAATACAGGTGCGGGACGCACTCCATTCGCGGGAAATCTGATTCCGGTGGGCCGATTGTCCCCGGCTGCCGTGGCCATGTTAAAGCTTTTCCCGGCGCCGATTAACGGTAACTTGACCAACAACTTTTTCGGCTCTGGTTCGGGTCCTTTTCACGGAAACTCTTTTGACGTGCGCGGTGACTACCAGGCACCTGGGAACCTGCATATCTTTGGCCGTTACACACGGGCTTACTATAGCCTTACCGGAGAACCCAATCTGGGCATCGGACTCGGCGGCGTAGGTGGAGGAGTCGGAGGACTTAGCGGCAGCTCTATCATTCATAACCATAGCCTGGCGGCGGGATTCGACAAGGCCATCAGCACCACACTACTTACCGATTTCCGGTTCGGCTGGTTCCAGTACAATCCGCATTCGATCAAGCCGGACGCAAGCGTTGCGGCTGCGGAAGCCTTGGGACTGCATGGGCTGAACATTTCGAGCGATTCCTCGACAGGAGGCCTACCGGCATTCAAGTGGGACAGCGGGGACAATAAGAATACGCAGTTGACGGACTTTGGCGACGGTCTGGATCCTTCCCGTTGCAACTGCCCGCTGATCGAGAATGAACATCAATACCAGTTCGTGAACAACTGGACAAAGATCAGTGGCAACCATGCCATGAAATTTGGAGTGGACCTTCGCTTTGCGCACAACCTGCGCTTTCCCAGCGACGCCAATCGAACGGGCGAGCTATCCTTCAGCCATAAACAAACGTCGCTATTTGACCCGGTCGCGGGAAGCAACACGGGCGGGCTCGATTTAGCGTCATTCCTTTTGGGTGATGTTTCCCACTTCGAGCGCTTCGCCAGCGTGAGCCAAACTGCGGCAGAAAGTCAGAAGCGCTTTTTCCTGTATGCCCAGGATCAATTCCGGTTGACCAACAAATTAACGATCACTTACGGAATTCGGTGGGAGGACTATCTCCCTGAATCTGTGAACGCCAAGGGCAACGGAGGTTTCGCAAACCAAGAACAAGGCGTCATCCGTGTAGGCGGTTTCGGCCCGTACGGATTAAACGGCAACATAAGAAACTATCTCGGCGCATTCGGGCCGCGAGTAGGCATCGCGTACCAGCTTAGGCCAAAGACTGTCGTTCGCATCGGCTACGGCCGCAGTTTCGACATTGGAGTCTTCGGGTCGAACTTTGGTCACGCCGTGACGCAGAACCTTCCCGTCCTCGTTCATGAGGCGATCAGCGCGCATGACATCAATTCTGCGAATATCAATGACAACGTTCCGGTCTACCAGATGGATTCTGCCACGGGGCCACAGCCCGCGCAGTTCCCAGCCGTCCGTGCTGACGGCACGATTCCATTGCGGGGACCACAGAACGCCGTGGATCCGCGAATTCGTCCCACGGTGCAACGCCCCGCTGCCATAGACATGTGGAACGCAACGGTCCAGCGCCAGTTGACATCCACGATGACGGTGGAAGTGGCTTACATCGGGAATAAAGGCACGCACGGGTTCGCCGGTGACGGGCCCACATATAACGCCAATCAGAGAAGCATCGTTGGTTTTGGCAATCCACTCATAGCTCCGGACAGCCGGCGTCCCTTCTTCAACCGTTTCACCTATTCTGATTGCTCTGTCTCCCAGGGAGTCTGTGGCCTGGCGAATGTTCTGCCGGCGGATATGCTGACTTGCTGCTCGTCGGACATGGGGAACTACTTTGGCATGGATGCAAGCAGCAGCTACAATGCGTTGCAGCTCAAAGTCGAAAAGCGATTTTCGCAGGGACTGCAATTCGTCTCGCATTACACGTGGTCCCGCGCGAGATTCTATGACAACAACTATTACGCCATCGATCAGACAGTCGCCTATGGCCCCATGAACGTGAACCGCAATCACGTATGGGTAACGAACATCCTTTACGAGCTGCCGTTCGGCAAGGGCAAAAAGTACATGAGCGGCGCCAGCACTTTGACGGACTATGCCATCGGCGGATGGAGACTGACCAGTATCACCAACTGGAGCGGGGGTTTGCCGTGGACTCCAAGCTATAGCGCGTGCGACAAGGATCAGGACGTGGGTGTTTGCCGCCCCAATCGAGGTTCTGGCTCGTTTCCTCTTGCTGTCAAAAGAGACTCTAACGGGTTCCTCACGTGGTTCACACCGAACCCAACCATGGGCGTCGGCGGTTCTGGAGGGGGATTCTCTCGTCCGACCGCTGGCACACTCGGCAACATCGGGTTGGACTCATTCCGCGGACCGCACCTATTTACGTCGAATCTCTCGCTCGCGAAGAACTTCCGCATCACCGAGCGCTACAAGGCGGAGTTCCGCATGGACGCGAACAACATCTTCAACCACCCTGTCATGGGCTTCAACTACACCCAAGGCAATCTTTGTATCGATTGCGCTGGGTCCGACGCCGGACGAATTACTAACATCGAAAATAACACGTCCATGCGGCTGCTGACGTTTGGACTGAGATTCTCTTTCTAACAAAGACAAAAAGAC
>Ga0066665_10000505_pt1 | contig 15637 bp, 14 predicted proteins | sample GraSoiAngelo_114_FD_75175 | JGI IMG/M metagenome (GOLD analysis project Ga0066665, IMG submission 75175) | Grasslands soil microbial communities from the Angelo Coastal Reserve, California, USA - 14_0903_13_40cm | ecosystem: Environmental > Terrestrial > Soil > Grasslands | place: USA...
GCCCTTCGGTGACAAAAACCTCGTGCATAAGCGACAGGCTCTCCGGCCCGCTAATGCGTATCACCGCGATCCCAGCGCGCCCTGGCGCGGAAGAAAGGGCACAGATGGTGTCGTTCGGATCGCCCATATGGGTTTAAGGGGCAAAAGGATTGACGGGATTCGTGCGAGGAAGGCGCTGTTCAGCCGCAACAAACTAAGGGTCAGGAAGGGTATATGGTAATACTCCGGCACTCGCCGTCGCCCTGGCTCTGCGAGCGAACCCCCTCGATCGCCGCCAACGCAAGGTGAACGATTCTACGCTCTTTGGGGGTCATGGGCTGTAGACTCAAAGGTTTCTGCTGCGCCAGCACCTTCTCGGACGCCATCTGAGCCAGAAGAACAAGCTCCGCTTCTCTGTGCTGTCTATAATTATCCGAATCGAGAACGATTGCGGGATACTCTTCCCTCCCAATTCTGAATACCTTGTTAACCAGATATTCCATGCTGTTAAGGACGGCTCCTGAACCGGCGAGGAGGAGAGGCCGATCGGGACCTGAGAGGTTGATGCAAGTTGTTCCGCTTACTGCCTGGCTATCGATGGCCAGATCGAGCTTCAAACAGCGCACGATATCCCTGCACAACTGCACAATCGCCTGGAGCCGATCTGCCGGCATTTCTGCTCTCTCATCGCTTGGATTTGCCGGCCCGCTTTCCGTCGTCACGCATCCACCTTTCCGTCAGTTTCTGGAACCCGATTTGAAAGATATTACTGCACAGAAAATAGAGGTTCAAGCCGCTGGACACGTTCAAGAACATCAAAGTGAAGACCGCGGGCATCATCATCATCATCTTTGCTTGCGCGGGATCGGCACCCGGCGCCATTGGGGTTATCTTCTGTGAAACCAGCATGGTGATCCCCATGACGATAGGAAGCACGTAGTAAGGATCCTTGGTTGAGAGATCCCAAATCCATCCAATGAAGGGAGCCTGTCTCAACTCGATGGAGGAGGCGAGTAATTGATAAAAAGCAAACAGGAGCGGCATCTGTAAGACCAAAGGGAGACAGCCACCCAGGGGGTTCACGTTGTGCTCCTTGTAGACTGCCATGATCTCCTGGTTCATCTCCGCCTTGCGAGGATCGGTTTTCTTGTAGCGTTTGTACTTCTCCTGAATCTCCTTGATCCTGGGCTGCACCACTGCCATTTTTTTCATCGACAGCATCTGCTTGAGGCGGAATGGGAAAAGCAGCAAGGTCAACAACAGTGTGAGCAGAATTATCGAGACGCCATAGTTGTGCACGTACCGATTGATCCATTTCAGCGAGAACAACAACGGCCGAACCAGGATCGAAAACATGCCGAAGTCAATTACCTTCGTAAGATCGACTCCCTTCACAGCCTCCAGGACCTCCTGATCCTTCGGTCCCAGAAAGAGGCGGAATTCCGAGGACCCCATTATCGGTATCGTGAGAGGCATCAGATCCCGGGAGACTTCCTTGCCGTCAAGTCCAACGGTCTTAACCGGCTTTTTCTGAAGCTCAAAGGCTGTGAATGGCCTTGACGGAATCGCGATTACCGCAAAATAGTGCATGTCCAGCCCAACCCAGTTTATTGGCCCGTCAATCCTCGCGACTTCATTTTCCTTTTTGGGCGGACCTTCCCTGTGGACTTTATCCCCCCTCATGGATACCGAGCCCAACTGCGCGGAGGGATTGAGAAGATGTTCGTGCTCCGGACCGATGTCCTCTCCCAGAAGAATTCTGGCGACCGCCGGCTTTCCAGCAATTTGAATGGTCGTGGAGAAATTCACGAGATAATTGTCGTTTTCGAACTGGTAGCGCTTCTCGATCGCAAGCTCGCCGTGTTGCAAACGCAGCACCACAGTCAGGGGAGGGACGTAAGCTCCATCCTCGCCGCCGTGTCCCTGCACCTCGACTTCGTAATACTCCCCATCGGCCCGCCAGTTTAGCGCAGGATCATCCAAAATGAGGGAACCGGGATAGGGTCGCGTATCCACTCCGTGTCCCGCCGCCACCATCTCAAAGGCCTCGCCTTTGCCTGATTTGTACCTCTTGAGCACCCAGCTGGTAATTACCCCTCCTCGATTGTCCAGGACCGCCCGGTACAGATCGCTATCAACCACTGTGACCCGGGCGCCGGTTTTTGTGTCGGAAGGGTTGGAAGGGATCCGTGCGACGGGCTTTTCCGGTTCTGGTTCCGCCGCCACTTTCGGCGGCACAATGGGATTTGGCAGCGTAGAAGTGGTTTTTTGAGGCGCGGGCCGGTTTCGCCCGGCTTGAGCCAATCTCCGCTCCTCGAAATACCTGAACGCCAGGAGCACCAGGATCGAAAGTGCAACAGCCACTAACGCTCTTTTTTCCATTCCTCGACTCAAAAGGAAGTGTTCAGGGGACCGGGTCAAACCCGCCGGCGGAAAACGGGTGGCACCTTAGAAGGCGTCTTGCCCCAAGGGAGATCCCCCCGATGACTCCCTTCTTTTCTACGGCCTGGCACATGTATTCGGAACACGTGGGCTCAAACCGGCAAGCCTGCGGCAACCAAGGAGAAATAAAACGCTTGTACACGCGAAGGACAAAGAGAATGGCCCTCTTCATCGTCTCCCTCTCACTCGCCCATCCTGTGCATGGCGGCTTGGAACTCCGCGCTCAGCGCGTGGAAGGAGACCGTGGCGCAGTGACGCTTGGCGTTTACCACGAAATCGAAATGATGTGGGATGTTATCGCAGGACCTTCTAAAGATTTCCCTGAAACGGCGCTTGACACGATTTCGGACCACTGCATTTCCGATCCGGCGCGAAACCGTAACCCCAAGCCGGTGATGCTCCATACTATTCGCCAACCCGAAGAGGACGAAACTTCCCGAATGCACCTTCCGGCCGCTATCGTAAATTCTCTGGTAGTCCGAAGATCGAGATACTCGATATCCTTTAGGAAATCCTTCGTGGGCTTTTCTAGCCACTCACGGTCAGCCTCTTTCGCCCTTTCGCCCGACGACGTTTCAGAACCAGCCGGCCCCCTTTGGTCGACATGCGCGCGCGAAATCCGTGGGTCTTTTTTCGCCGGCTGTTGTTGGGCTGGAATGTCCTCTTCATGGTAGCCACCTCGCTCCGGTTGCCAGAAAACAGAAATGATATGAAGAGGCCCGGGCAAATGCAAGGATAACATTCCCCTCGCCTCGCCGCGAACGCCGTTCGCCCCGATTGGGACACAGAGACACGGCGACACCGAGAAAGCGTTATCTCTGTGTCTCCAGTTCTCTGTGGCTAAAGTCTCAAACCTGATTGAAGACCTTGCGGAAAACTGCATCGACATTGCGAAGTTGCAACTCCGGATTCACCACAGATCGGATCTCCTCCTCGGTCAGAACCCTTGCGATGTCGGGATCTTCCCGAAGCACCCGGAGGAACTCTTTATCTTCATCCCAGACCCTCATCGCACATCGTTGAACCCAGCTGTAAGCTTCTTCCCTTAAGACGCCTTTCCGCGTCAGGTCGAGAAGCAACTGGCCGGAATAGGCCAGCCCCCGAGTCAGCTCCAGGTTCTTCAACATACGTTCCGGGTAGACTACGAGCCCCCGAACGATTCTCGTCATGGAGCGCAGCATATAACAGAGCACGGAAGTGGCATCCGGAAGAATTACGCGTTCAGCCGAGGAGTGGGATATGTCGCGCTCGTGCCAGAGCGCGTTGTTCTCAAGCGCGGTTGCGGCATAACCCCGCAGCAGGCGCGCCAAACCGCAGATTTGCTCGCACTTGACCGGATTGCGTTTGTGGGGCATCGCAGACGAGCCTTTCTGCCCCGCGGAGAAGGGTTCCTCAACTTCCCGAACTTCCGTGCGTTGCAGGTGGCGAATCTCCGTGGCGAATTTCTCGAGCGAAGACCCAATTATAGCCAACACCGACAAGTACTCGGCGTGGCGGTCCCGCTGGAGTGTCTGAGTGGAGGCGCGAGCCGCCTCGAGCCCCAACCTCTGGCACACCCGGGCCTCCACATCCGGGTCCAGATGCGCGTAAGTCCCAACCGCTCCTGAGATCTTTCCAACCCGCATCACCTCGGCGGCGCGTCGCATCCTCTCACGGTTCCGGCGCAGCTCTTCATACCAGACGGCCAACTTGAGGCCGAAGGTGGTCACCTCGGCATGCACACCGTGCGTGCGGCCCATCATGATAGTTTTGCGGTGCTCCTGCGCGCGACGCGCTGTCTCGTCCATGAGCTCATCGAGGGCGTTCCGAATCTTCTGGTTCGCATCGCGCAGCTGCAAGGCCTGAGCCGTATCAATTACGTCGGTCGACGTGAGTCCCCAATGGATGTAGCGGGAATCCAGTCCGACAGATTCCGCCACGCTTGTTGTAAAAGCGATCAGGTCGTGTTGCGTCACGGCCTCAATTTCGCGAATTCGTTGTACGGAAAACCCGGCCTTCTTGCGAATGTTTTCCATCGCTTCTTCCGGAATCCAGCCTTTCTCCAAAAGAACCTCGCACACCTCGATCTCCACGCGGAGCCAGGTGCGAAACTTGTTCTCCTCGGACCAGATTTCCGCCATATCCGCGGGCAGGTAGCGATCGATCATTCGCTTTCCTGGGGTCAGGTCTTGAAAATTGAATTTTTCGGTCGCAGTACTCGCAACCCTTGAGACGCGTTAGAAACGAAAACTTCAATTTTCAAGACCTGACCCTAATAACAATACGCCGTGCTGATTTGGTTGGCGCTGGCCAGCGCCAATTTGGTCTGATTGGCGAGAAGCCGCGACCTTTGTTCCAGCGCCTTCCTCGCTGACAAGAGAGCCAGCTCCGGCAGGTTGTTCTTCTCGCTCAAATGGGCGAGTATTACATGCCGGGCTTTGCCATCGAACCGTGTCCCGAGGTACTCCGCGACCACGTCGTTTGAAAGATGCCCTCTGCGGCTCATAACCCTTTGCTTTAGGGCCCAGGGATAAGGACCCACTCTCAGCATGTTGATATCATGGTTGGACTCCAGAACGATCGCATCGCAGCCCTTGAGGCGCTCGACCACAAGATTGGTGATGTAGCCCAGATCCAGGACCACAGCTATTTTTACGCCGTCCTTCTCAATGCGAAATGCGATCGGGTCTACCGAGTCGTGGGGCACGGCAAAGGGAGTAAACAGCAAGCCGCTCACATCGAATGGAACCCCGGATTCGATGCGCTGCCGTTTGCGCGGATCGAGCCGCATTTCTGATGCCTGAAGAGCCCCATCCGTAATGAACACTGGCACACCCAGGTGTTTTGCCAAGGGAGCCACACCCCGGCAATGGTCGCCGTGCTCATGGGATACGACGATCGCACTTATCCTCTCCGGGCTCAACCCGTATTCTCGTAAACGGCGCGCCGTTTCGCGACCGCTCAGACCCACATCCACGAGGATGTGAGCGTCTCCGCTGCTTACCAGGGTGGAGTTTCCAGAGCTCCCGCTGCCAAGCAAAGTGAAACTGAGACCCATGCGATCATACCTTCAATGCGATCGATTCCAATTGCCCGCAGTCATCGCCGGCGATGGCTGTCAAAGTCAGGTACGAAGGGTCAAAGATCTGCCTGGCCAGCCTGCGAACCTCACTGGCTTTGACCCGGTCGATGCTTTCGAGAACCTCCTCGAGCTTGTAGAACCGGCCATAATGAATCAATTGCTGCGCGAGGTGGGTCATCCGGCTGCTGGTGCTTTCCAGACTGAGCATCACCGAACCCTTGATGTTTTCCTTGGAACGATTCAGCTCCTCCGATGGCACCAGCTTCTCGCGCAGGTTTCTGAATTCCTTGAGGACCAGCTCCACCACCGCGGCCGCTGAACCGGGGGCTGTTCCGGCGTAGACTACGAGCGCCCCCGCATCGCGATATAGATCCAGGTTGCTGTAAATGGAGTAGACGAGACCACGTTTCTCGCGGATTTTCTGGAAGAGCCGCGAGCTCACTCCGCCGCCCAGTACGTTACTCAGAAGGTGGATAGTGAATCGGTCTTCGGATATCAAGGACGGGCACACCGTGCCAACACAAATATGGATCTGTTCCAGCTTGGACTTGCGCCGGATATCTCTGGCGTGGTGAACCACGGGAGGCGCCCCGGGATCGGTGGGGTCTCCAGTTTGGAGCCGCGAAAAGTATCGCGCGGCCAGATCCTGAACCGTTGGATGTTTTATGTTACCCGCCACCGAAATCAAGGTATTGCGCGCGGTGTAGTTGCTCTTGAAAAATTGCACCACGTCCTTCCGTGTGATGCGGGCAACAGATTCCTTGGTTCCAGAGATAGGACGCCCAAGCGGATGCCCTTGCCAAAACCTCTCGAGGAAGATCTCATGAACGAGATCCTGCGGCGAGTCCTCCACCATGTTGATCTCTTCGAAAATCACATTGCGCTCGCGCTTCATTTCGACCGCGGGGAACGTTGGATTGAGAACGATATCCGAAAGAAGCTCGAAGGCAAACGGCAGCTGCTCGTCCAGAACCCTTGCATAGAACCCTACGTACTCCTTATCTGTAAATGCGTTGAGCTGTCCCCCTACGGAATCGATCGCCTCCGCAATATCCGAGGCCGAACGGGATTTCGTGCCTTTGAAGAGAAGGTGCTCAATGAAGTGAGAGACGCCCGTCGCGCCATCTCGCTCGAACCGCGAGCCGCATTTGACCCAGACGCCGATCGAGACGGATCGAAGATGAGGCATGACCTCTGTGGCAACCACGAGGCCGTTTTTCATCTCCTTCTTTCGAACATCCATTCAATTGCAGGTACGGTTCCAGTCGTCCACGTGAAACCCAGGTCTCTCTTTTAACGTATTTAGTATCACAGTGCCCTCGCCCGTTCAACACCAGGCGGAGATGACCGGCAGCTGTTCACTGCACTCGCCGACTGTGGCAACCCCGATTTAGCCACCGAGACACGGAGAAAAATTGAGGATGGAAGATCAAGGCTAGAGGATGGCGAAACAGTTTTTCCATTCTCCATCTTCTACCCTCTATCTTCTAGCCTCCATCTCCGTGTCTCCGCGGCTCTGTGGCTGAAGGTTGGATTTGACCCTATGGTGGAGGAGGATGACGCCGAAACTCGAACGTGCTATCGTGAATTGTTTCAAAGTGAGACATGGGAAGCAAGTCGTGGGGACTGACAAGACGAACCTGGTGGGAGCTAGCCTCGAAGAGCTGACCTCCGTCGTTCAGGATCTCAGCGAACCCTCCTATCGCGCCCGCCAGATATACGCAGGGATTTACTGCCGCCGCCTGCGCTCGTGGGAACAATTCACCGACTTGAGTAAGGGACTGCGGAAGAGGTTGGAGGACGCCTACGTCATCGAGTACCCTCCTGTCGCAAAGACCTTCGAATCAAGGGACGGAACTCGCCGCTACCTTTTCGAAGTTTCACCCGGCCAGAAGATCGAATCTGTTTTCATCCCCGAAGAACAGAGGGAGACGTTCTGCATTTCTACACAGGTGGGCTGCGCCGTGGAGTGCCTGTTTTGCGTCACCGGCAAACTGCCGATGCGCAGGAACCTCTCGGCGGGAGAGATTGTGGCGCAGGTCCTCAGCCTTGAGCAGTGCCGTGGTTGTGCACCAAAGAGGTTAAACATCGTGATCATGGGTATGGGGGAACCGCTCCATAATTATGAGAACGTCATGAAGGCAGTACGGTTGATGACGGACAAGGAAGGGATGGCGATCTCGCCGCGCCGGATTACATTGTCAACGTCCGGCGTAGTGCCTCAGATAAAGCGCCTGGCTGCGGAACCGGTGATTCCAAACCTGGCGATTTCCCTCAATGCGACGACGGACGCGGTGCGCGACGTCTTGATTCCCATCAACAGAAAATGGGATATCGCGACGCTGCTCGATGCCTGCCGCCGCTTCCCGCTGGAAGGCCGGCAGCGCATCACCTTTGAGTATGTCCTCATCGAAGAGGTGAACGACACCCCGGAAGATGCCCGCAGGCTGGTTGCGTTGCTCGAGGGGCTAAGGAAGAAAATCAATCTCATTCCGCTCAACGCTGACCCCTGGGTCCCCCTGAGGACTCCCAGCGAGGATCGCATCCTCGCTTTTCAAAAGATACTCACCGACCATAGCATTACAGTCTACATACGCCGTCCCCGGGGCCAGGACGTGTCGGCCGCGTGTGGCATGCTTGCGGGAAGGGACCAAGCTCAAGGCGATCTCCTCCATCCACCCCCCAAGCCGGTCGAAGAATCGGCCCTGGCCCGCCTCGGTCTGTAACGAAAGCGCCGCCGTCACGGAAAACGCTTCTTGATTCTTGGAGTCTTCGTGCTGGATCGTGCGCAGCCTTTACCACCAAGACACGAAGACACAAAGAACCGCCAAGTTTTGGGTTGCGGCTCGGCCGCGCTGTGAACTTTGCACCGCCAAGTGGAGTTAGTTAGACCAAACCGATGACTCCCATCAGTCGGCCGGAGCGAGGCCCCTCACGGCGAAAGGAGAAGAACTCGTCCGCACAACATCGGGTACATTTCCCAAGATCGTAGACTCGCTCGGAAGACGCACCGGCTTCCTCAAACTGAATCTCCAAGGCCCGCCGAAGATCCAGACGTAACCTTCCGGAGGCGCTGGTTTGTCCTAATTGGGCGCCGGCGAACTCCGTCTGGAACGCCCGCAGCACCTCGGGACCAACTTCAAAACAGCAGGACCGGATGCCTGGCCCCACGGCTATCAGAAGGCGGGCGGGATCACAGCCGAGACTTTCCCGCATCTTTGCGATGGTCTTCGCCGCAATGCGTGCCAGAGTTCCGCGCCAGCCGGCATGAACGGCGGCTATGGCTTTTGTCTCCGGGTCCACAATCAGAATAGGAAAGCAGTCGGCTCCTTGAACCGCCAGTACCAGGCCCAAGGAGCGGGTCACCAGCGCGTCCCCCTGTGGGCTTGGATTCCGTTGATCTGGTTTTTCCTCTATGATATGCACTCGGTCCGAGTGGATCTGAGACAGAGTTACCAGAGCGTCAGGGAGCTCCAGCGCGTGCGTGAACCTCTTTCGATTCTCCCCCACTCGTTGCGGGTCATCCCAGGATACAAAGCTGAGGTTCAAGGACCGGGACGGTAAAGGACTTACCCCTCCATGACGTGTCGAGAAACCGTGCCGTAGGAAGGTCAACTCTTCCAGCGCAGTGCAGCGATAGAAGGGGAGGTCGTCTATCTCGCGCCTTACAAAAGATTCACAGAACATCGGAAGGCTCCGGGAGATTCTTCAGTCGAGTTACTGAGACCAGAATGATCGTGGGAATCGGAGTGGACGTCGTAGAGATCTCCAGGGTACGGGCAGCCTTGGAGAGACAGGGGGACCGTTTCGTTCGAAGGATTTACACTCAGGCCGAGCAGGAATTTTGTCGCGCGCGCAAAGACCCCGCTCCGCACTTTGCCGTCCGCTTCGCCGCTAAGGAAGCCGTCTTCAAAGCTCTTGGGACCGGATGGGCCAAAGGGGTCACCTGGAAGGATGTTGAAGTTCACAGAACGGAGCCGGACGCTCCCGTGCTCTGCCTTCGGGGAGAAGCGGAAAGGCGCGCGCAAGCATTTGGCGCCGTGAGAACGCACGTGACTCTCTCGCACTCCGAGCACTGGGCTATCGCCGTTGTGATCCTGGAGACTCCCGCCTGAGTGCAGCATGAATGAAACCACCGAGGAACACCGATAAACACGGCGCAGCCAGCCGCAACCAAACACGTTCACCGCAGAGTCGCAGGACGTGAGAAAAAATGTAGCGTCCCGCACTGGCGGGGCAAACGGTCCTGTTGACGCAAAAGGAGCCACCCAGGCCCCGATGTCCCGCGGCACGGGACGTCACGGTTTTTTTTCTCACTTCCGCAGAGAACGCAGACCAATATTTTGCAAATGACAAATGGCAAATGAAAAAATGACAAATCGCAGGCATGGAACGAATCTGCAAATCCCACATCCTTCATTGGTCACTTGTCATCGATCATTGGAGCTCAGCCTTTGGGCTGCCGAAAAAGTTCGCTCTCTGAGCGGGCTAAAACCTGAACTCCAAACACAACTGTGTGCATCAGTGTTCATCGGTGGTTTCGTTTTGCGCCATTAGGTTTGTTTCCGATGCGAACGCACCGTAGGTAGCGTCCCTCTCAACTTCCCGCACTTGTATCTCAATCAGCCGATTTGGGGGCACTGGCATACGTGGCATGCATACGGGGATGTAGTTGTCAGGCAGGGCCACAAACTCTCCTGCCTCTTCCTCTTTCGATAGCGAAAGCGCCGGCAGGACACGCCCCAAGAAACTCCGGCGAAAGGCGAAGTCCTTTTCATGAGAGAGCGCGCGCAACATCCGGGCGCGCTCGTAGATGACAGGATCCGCTACCCTATCCGTCATCTCGTAGGCGTCCGTCCCTTCTCGAGCGGAGAACGGGAAAACGTGAACATAGGTCAAAGGGGAGTCTCGGATGAGCTCGCATGTCTTCTCAAAGTCGCGGTCTGTTTCCCCTGGGAATCCTGCGATCACATCGGTTCCGAGGCCCGCCGCGGGCAATTTGGCGCGAATGTGCTCGAGCAGCTCCAGGAATCGAAGTGCGGTGTAGGGGCGCCGCATTTTTCTGAGAATCCGATCGCTCCCGCTCTGCATCGGAATGTGAAAGTGCGGTGCAAAATTCCTGTAAGTCGAGGCGAGATCCACAATACCTTGTGAAAAACTCATAGGCTCAATGCTGCTCAAACGGAGGCGTCCAAGCCCGGGAGTCTCCAGGATCCGTTTCAGCAATTCCACCAGGCCGGTACGGCGGCTCAGCTTGTTGCCATAGGTCCCCAAGTGAACCCCGGTCACGACAATTTCCTGATATCCAAGCCGGATCAAGCGTCCGACTTCGGCAAGGATGTCTTCGGGCTTCGCGCTTCTGCCGGGGCCGCGAACGGTGGGCACAATGCAATAGGAACAACGCGCATCACACCCATCCTGTATCTTGAGGAAGGGGCGCGTCCTTCCTCCCAGCCTGAACATCGGAGGAATGAGATAGTCGCGACCCGCATCGAATCGGCTGCGAATGATCTTCCCCGGCGTCTGTGGGCTTTCCTCCGACACGAGCGCCGCGAGCCTGTCCTTATCCGCATTGCCGATCACAAGGCTCACACCCGGGATTGCAGCCAGGGCCAGCGGATCCCTCTCCGCGTAGCAGCCTGTGACTGCCATTCGAGCGTGGGGGTTTTCCCGGTGGACCCTGCGAACCATCTGCCGGATCTGCCGGTCCGTACGCTGAGTTACGGTGCAGGTATTTATTACCACCAGCTCCGCATCGAGAGAATTCTCCGCTTCCCGCATGGAGCTGCGGCACAGACCCTCACGAATCGCCGCACTATCCGCTTGATTGCAACGACAGCCAAAGGTGTAGACAAAGAACTTAGACATTGCGGACCTTTTTGATCTGGCGGTCCCTTTCTTCGACTCGCTCCGCGAGTCTCTTTTTGTACTCGCGCAAACGCTGAGCCAGAGAAGCATCGCTCCGAGCCAGGATCTGCGCGGCCAGGAGAGCGGCGTTGCTGGCGCCTGCCTTGCCAATGGCCATGGTAGCCACCGGGACTCCGGCAGGCATCATGGACGTGGACAGGAGGGAATCCAGTCCCTTCAGCGGCGAGGAATCGATCGGGACTCCGACCACGGGAAGAATGGTGTGAGCTGCCAGCACACCCGCCAGATGCGCCGCCCCGCCCGCACAGGCAATGACGACTTCTATCCCCCGCTCCTCGAGCGTGGCCGCGTAGCGCTGCGTCCGATCCGGAGACCTGTGGGCGCTGGAGACCGTTACCTCACAAGGGATCCCAAAATCATCCAGAATCTTGAGGGCATCCTCAACAACCGGGTAATCGGAATCGCTGCCGAGGACGAGGGCCACCTTGGGATTCATTTACGCAAATCCTCCCTGGAATAGGTGGAGGGCCTTGGCACCGATATCGCGCCTGCAGTGCATTCCCTCGAAGTGAACTTTGTTCACGGCTTCGTACGCCGCCATCACCGCGGAAGCCAGATCTTCCGCGACAGCGGTCACTCCAAGGACCCGGCCGCCGTCGGTCACATATCCAGTATTTTCACAACGGGTGCCGGAATGGAAGATGACGATACGTTTGTCTTCCCCTGCCATTTCGAGGCCGGAAATAGACCGACCCTTTTCGTAGGCGCCGGGATAGCCGCCCGAGGCAAGGACAACACAGACTGTGGCGGCAAACGTCCAGGAAGCCTGATAGCTCCCCAGCCGACCCTGGCACAACGCCTCGCACAGCATCCCGAAATCGCTGGCCAGCCGCGGGAGGATCACTTGAGCCTCCGGATCTCCCATCCTTACGTTGAACTCCAGAACCTTGGGGCCCGCTGAAGTCAGCATCAGACCCGCATAGAGGATGCCGCGGAATACCGTTCCTTCAGCATTCATACCGTCGATGACAGGGTAAACGACACTATGCAAAACTTGCTCACGAACGTCCGGGGCAAGGAGAGTATCCGTAGAGTAAGCGCCCATTCCACCAGTGTTCGGGCCTCTGTCGCCATCGTAGGCCGCCTTGTGGTCCTGCGCGAGAACGGCCGGAAGGACGGTCTTTCCATCCGTGAAGACAATAAAGGAAGCTTCGGTTCCCTCCAGGAATTCCTCCAGCACGATCTGTTCACCAGCTCTGCCAAACTCTCTTTCAATCATTATCCGTCGTACGGCATCCCGGGCTTCTTCAGCGGTGCGCGCCACGACAACCCCCTTGCCTCCCGCAAGTCCATCCGCTTTGACGACGACGGGGTAACGTGTTTCGCGGGAATCCAGGACAGCCAGGGCTTCACGGGGGTCCCTGTGAATTGAGAAATGAGCCGTCGGAATGCCGTGGCGCGCCATAAACTCCTTGGCAAAAACCTTACTTGACTCCAGGCGCGCCGCGTCTTTGCAAGGTCCCAGTACGCGAGTCCCCTCAGCCGCGAAGTGATCGGCAAGGCCCGCTGCCAGCGGCGCTTCGGGCCCAACGAGCACAAGATCGATTTGTTCCTTCCGGACCAGCTCCGAAAGGGATGCGAAGTCGAGCGGCGAAATCGGAAAACATCTCACATCGCGACCGATGCCGCCGTTTCCAGGGACACAGATCACTTTCCGGACGCGAGCGCTCTGCCTCAGCTTCCAAACGAGCGCGTGTTCCCTGCCACCTGATCCAATCACCAACACTCGCATACCGGTACTCTAAAGGCGTGACGTAGGGGCGGCCCCGCGAGTCCCCGCCATTATGGGCCGCGCGGGCGACGACATAGGACCGCCCCTGGGGAAAATCACACATTCTCACTTCTGGCATTCACCAAGCCTTAGCGAGCTAAGATACCGCCTAAACTCCGGGCCGAGATCCTCGTTCTTCAAGGCAAACTCTACAGTGGCCTTCAGAAACCCGAGCTTGTCGCCGGCGTCGTGACGTTTGCCGCGGAAACGGTAACCCAAGATCCTTTCGTTGGCCAGAAGCCTCCGCAGCCCGTCGGTCAACTGGATCTCGCCGCCTCTTCCACGTTCTGTGCCGCCAAGAGTTTCGAAAATCGCTGGAGTAAGAATGTAACGGCCAATGATTGCCAGGTTGGAGGGCGCCTCGTGTGCCGATGGTTTCTCTACCATGTCCTGTAAATCGAAAAGCCTCCCCTCTTCGCCGGGTAGGGGCGTTCCCTTGATAATCCCGTATCTGGAGACTTCCTCCTTGGGGACCTCCATGATCGCCACCACGCTCGTCCCGTAACGCTGATACACATCCATCATCTGGCGGATGCAGGGTGTTTCGGACTCAATGATGTCGTCTCCGAGCAATACAGCAAAAGGCTCGTTATTGACCAGATCTCGCGCGACAAGAATCGCGTGCCCCAATCCGAGGGCTTCCTTCTGACGGACGTAGGCGATGTGAACCATGTCGGACACGGCGCGCACCAGCTTCAAAAGGTCCGGCTTTCCCCGCTCTTCCAGTATTTTTTCGAGCTCGAAGGAGACGTCAAAATGATCTTCAATAGCATTCTTGCCGCGGCCAGTGATGATGATCAGGTTCTCGAGACCCGAGGCTACGGCCTCTTCCACCGCATACTGGATTATCGGCTTGTCGACCAGCGCCAGCATCTCCTTTGGCTGCGCTTTCGTGGCTGGAAGGAACCTTGTCCCCAAACCCGCAGCCGGGAATACGGCTCGCCGGATAGTAATCATTTCCCCTCCATTGCTCCAAACGAAGCCATTCAAACAACGGCTCTTTGCAATGTCAATGCCAAATAATAGGATCGCTGGGATCGCGCGCATACAGACACTTTCTTGACCACCGAGGCATCGCGGGCAGGGAGATTTCACAGAGGTATCAAGGGTTTTCTATGCTCTCGTGTCTCCGTGGATAAAGAGCTTTGAATTCTTCTGGAGCTTGGCTTCGCCACAACTCGTCGGGCTTTCCCGCATGACACGGAGTGGCACGGAGTCCGGCCACAATAAGCTTGTCGTAAAGTCGCTCCGTTTGTTAAGCTCCGTTATCCCCCAAGGCAGGAGAGGATCGACTCTGTCATGCTGGACAAGAACTTTGTCAGAGAAAATCTGGATTTCGTGAGGGAGCGCCTGGGGACCAGAGGAGGTGACTACTCCCTGGATGAGCTCGTTGCCTTAGATGCGGAATGGAGGCAGGTTCTCCTCAGGTCCGAGGAGCTTCGACGCCAGCGCAACGAAGCTTCGGAACAGATCGGAAAGCTAAAGAAGGAGGGTCAAGACACATCGGCTCAGCAGTCTCGTGTGAAGGCAATCTCAAACGAAATAAAATCCCTGGAAGAGACTCTTCGACGCCTCGAGGAAAAACTAAACACCCTTCTTCACAGTATTCCGAACCTTCCTCATGAGTCGGTCCCGGTCGGACTCGACGAAAGCGCCAATGCGGAAGTGCGCCGGTGGGGATCTCCGCCCTATTTTTCATTCCACCCCATGGATCACGTGGACCTTGGCGTCTCGCTCGGGATCCTCGACATTGATCGGGCGGCAAAGATTGCCGGCGCGCGTTTCGCGCTCCTCTGCGGAACGGGAGCTCGCTTAGAAAGGGCCTTGATCCACTTCATGCTCGACGTCCACACTCACGAGCACGGGTACCGCGAGGTGCTGCCTCCGTTTATGGCTAACTCGGCCAGTCTCTTCGGTACGGGAAACCTGCCGAAGTTTGCCCAGGACCTTTTTCGGGTCGAGGGGACGGATTACTATCTGATCCCGACGGCAGAAGTCCCGCTGACCAATCTCTACAACGGGGAGATTCTGGATGGAGCTACACTGCCTCAAAAGTTCGCAGCGTATACGCCCTGCTTTCGCAGCGAAGCGGGTTCCTACGGCAAAGACACCCGCGGTTTGATCCGGCAACACCAATTCAATAAGGTAGAGCTCGTCAAGTTCGCAGATCCTGCAACTTCCTACGATGAACTGGAATCCTTGACCCGGGATGCCGAGGCTGTTCTTCAGCGCGTCGGACTGCACTATCGCGTTGTTGCGCTATGCACGGGAGACATGGGTTTTTCGTCGGCCAAGACGTACGACATCGAGGTCTGGCTGCCCAGCCAAAACCGATTTCGCGAAATCTCCTCCTGCAGCAACTTTGAGGCGTTTCAGGCTCGACGGGCAAACATCCGTTTTCGGAACGCAACTGGGAAGAAGCAGTTCGTTCATACATTGAACGGATCCGGTCTCGC
>Ga0066665_10000526_pt1 | contig 15430 bp, 15 predicted proteins | sample GraSoiAngelo_114_FD_75175 | JGI IMG/M metagenome (GOLD analysis project Ga0066665, IMG submission 75175) | Grasslands soil microbial communities from the Angelo Coastal Reserve, California, USA - 14_0903_13_40cm | ecosystem: Environmental > Terrestrial > Soil > Grasslands | place: USA...
GCAAATATGTGACCAGGGGAGCCACGCCTCGAAGTGGCTACGGGTGACAACATAGGCTAGGCTCCCGCCATGCGGGCGGTCGGCGGGTTCCTCCGTGCGCAGATCGCCGAGATCGAGCGCGACGACGCCCTCCGCTGGTACGGCACGGCGATGGCCTTCCTGCACGTCGTCACCTATCTCTACTGGGTGGACCAGCGGATCGCGGCCTTCATCCACGCGCAGGCCGAGCCGATCTGCTGGCCGCTCGTACCCCGGTGCGAGGGACTTCGCGTGCTGTCCGCGGCCGGCGTGACCCTGCTGCTCCGCGCCTACTTCGCCGCGGCGGTCGGTGCCGGGCTCCTGTTCGCGTTCCGGCGGCTCGTACCGTGGGCCTACGTGAGCCTCGTGCTGGTGAACGCCCTCAAGCTCGCGATCATGCTGCTCGACTATCGCCTGCGCATGAACCAGCACTACATGGGATTCTTCGCGACCTTCGCGTACCTCTTCGTGCCGGACAAGCGGAACGCGCTTCGTGTCCTGGTCACGCTCTTTTACTTCTGGGCGGGCACGCTCAAGCTCAACTGGGAGTGGGTCTCGGGCGCGGGTCTCTATCGCCCGATGTGGCCGTTCGCCGGCGGGGGCGTCATGGTCGCGTGCGTCTACGTGATCGTCCTCGAGCTCGTCGTGACCTGGGGGCTCCTGACGACGCGGGCCTGGATCTTCTGGGCGGCGTTCGCCCAGTTCCTGATCTTTCACGCGCTGTCCTGGCAGGTCGTCGGCTTCTTCTATCCGCTGCTCATGTTCGCGATCCTGGCGATCTTCCCCCTGAGCCGGCTCGTGGAGCCCGAGGATCCGCCCGACGGCCTGCTGCTCTCGCTCGGGAGACGCCGGGCGGCGCGGCCCGTGTACGCGCTCGCGGCCGTGTTCTCGGCGCTCCAGCTGACACCCTACGCCTTTCCCGGCGACCGCACGCTGACCGGGGAAGGTCGCCTCTACGCCCTCCACATGTTCGACGCGCGGCCGACGTGCTCCGGGTGGGCCGAGCTGCGCCGGGCCGACGGCGCCACGACCCGTCGAGATCTGAAGCTGCCCCTGGACACCCGAATCGCGTGCGATCCGATCGTGTACTTCAACCGCGCCCGCAATCTCTGCCGCCAGCGGGACGCCGGGCTCGCCGAGTTCCAGGACCTCGACCTGTTCCTTTCGGCGCGGCGGACGAGCGACAGGGAGATGAAGCGCGTGATCGCCACGACGAACTTCTGCGCGCGAGGGGACCGCTACGACCCCTTTCGCCACAACGGCTGGATCCTCACGGAGTGACGCTCAGGCGGGCGAGCCCAGGAGCAGCCGCCGGTGGAGCGCGCTGAGGATCTCGTCGGCGCCGGCGCGCGCCCAGACCCGGAAAAACGGCGACTGCTGGAGCTCCAGGAACTCGCGGTCGCCCCGCTTCTGGGCGTCTTCATTGCTCTCGCCCGGCCGCGCTCCACGGATCTGCGCGACCACCCGGTCCTTGTGGTAGATCGCGGGGTACTCGGTGTAGTGGTAGAGGTACTCGAGTTCCTTCGTGTAGAAGACGGCGACCGGGATCGACTGCCAGGTCTGGCCGTTCTTCGTGTTGAGGAACTCGGCCATGATGTCGGCGTTGCTGTCCGGCTCCTCGGCGAGGCTCGGGCGCTGACTCCGGCTGAACCGCTGGCCGTCGCGCCGGAAGAACCTCAGCTCCATCCCGCCCGCCTCGGCGAGGCGCGCCAGCATCGGCACGTCTCGGCGGCAGTCCGACGACCACTCCTCCGCGATGACGAGCACCTTCGCCGGACCGTTCGGCCGGGCCGCCAACCACTTGACCGCCGCGACCTGCGCCTCGTCCAGCCGGGTCGCCTCGTAGCTCGCGCGCAGGTGCGCGCTCATATCGCTGCGCGGCCTCCCGGAGCCCTCACGCTTGAGGTTCTCGGGCGTGCCGACGTACGCGACGTATTGATCGAACGTCATGCCGGCGGCGAACCGCTCGGGCGTGACCACGCTGTTCTTGCGCTCCATGACGCCCTCCTTTATGGTCTCGACTCCGGTCCCGCCGGCCGGATGTGCGCGGCACTCTAGCACAGGAGGCAGGTCATCAGCTCGTACGGCACGCCGAGCGCGTCGAGGGCCTGGACGACGCGTGCTTCGATCATGGCCGGATCAGCGTGATGCCCCGGCTCGCCAGGGTCAAGGCGACCGCGGCGCCCGGCGACAGCGGCGCGTCCACGGCGGGGCTCGTGACGAACAACTCACCGATCTCCGACGCGATCGAGTACTCCATGCGTGAGCCCAGATACGCGGCCTGACTCACAGTGCCGCGCAGCGCCCCGTCCGTGGAGAGACCCGGGCCGATCAGAATCGCCTCAGGCCGGATGGCGATGTCGACCACGCCCTCGGCCAGACCGCGGTGCGGGAGCATACGCGTGAGCCCGCCGATGGTCACGCGGCCCGTCCGCTCGTCCACGCGCCGGAGCACGCCCTTGACGCGATTGGCTTCGCCCATGAAGCCCGCCACGAAGACGTCGTCGGGCGACTCGTAGAGCTCGCGCGGCGCTCCTTCCTGCGCGACGACCGCGTGGTTCATCACGATGATCCGATCGGACACCCCCAGCGCCTCCTCTTGGTCGTGCGTCACGTAGACGACCGTGATCCCGAGTCGCCGCTGCAGCTCCCGGATCTCCTCGCGCATCCGACGCCTGAGACGCGCGTCCAGATTCGACAACGGCTCGTCGAAGAGCAGCACGCGCGGCTCCAGGACGAGCGCCCGCGCGATCGCCACGCGCTGCTGCTGGCCGCCCGAGAGCTCGCTCGGCAGCCGGTCCCCGAGCTCAGCGAGCCCCACGGTGGCCAGCGTCTCGCGCGCGGCCGCGGCCGCCTCGCGCCGAGACCGTCCGGCGACGCGCGGGCCGTAGGCGACGTTCTCGAGCACCGACATGTGGGGGAAGAGCGCATAGCTCTGAAACACCATGCTCACGTTCCGGTCGGCCGCGCCGAGCCCGGTCACGTCGTCGCCGCCGATCAGGATCCGCCCCGCCGTCGCGATCTCGAGTCCCGCGATCAGCCGGAGCGTCGTCGTCTTGCCGCAGCCCGACGGTCCCAGCAGCGTGACGAGGCTGCCCGCGGCCACCGTGAAGCTGACGTCGCGCACCGCGGCCACCTCCCCGTAGCGCTTGGTCACGTGCGCGAGCTCGAGGCGCGCCGCGCGGCGGTCGGTCATGCCGTGCCTCCCGTGGGCAGCGGGATCGGCGCCGATCCCGCGCGCCGCCGGAGTCTCCGCTCACCCACGAGCAGCCGGATGAGCCCGATCGCCGCGAGCATCAGCACGATGAGGACCGAACTATAGGCGATGGCGACCCCGTAGTCGCCGTTGAGCACCCGGTGGATGATGAAGGTCGTCGCCATGTCGTAGTCGGCCGAGACCAGGAATATCACGGCGCTGACCGTCGTCATCGCGCGGACGAAGCTGTAGATCAGGGCGGCCACGACGGCCGGCCGCAGCAGCGGGAGGATCACCCGGCGCAGCGTGATGAAGCTACGGCCGCCGAGCGTGCGCGAGGCCTCGTCGAGGCTCCCGTCGATCTGGCTCATCGCGGCCACGCCCGCCCGGACCCCCACGGGCATGTTCCTGAAGACGAAGCAGACGATCAGGATGAGGCCCGTGCCGGTCAGCTCGATGGGCGGCACGTTGAAGGCAAGGATGTAGCTGACGCCGATCACCGTTCCCGGAATCGCGAAGCTCAGCATGGTCGCGAACTCGAACGCGGCCTGGCCCACGAACCGCTGCCGCACGAGCAGGTACGCCGTCAGGAGACCGAGCGCCGCCGTGAGCGGCGCGGCGATCGAGGCGAGCTCGAGCGTCGTCCAGAACGATCTCCAGGCGGCGCCGGTCCAGATGATGTCTCCGCCGCCCCACTCGACCGCGAACGCTTTGGCGTAATGACGCAGGGTGGGCGTGTAGTCGCGCCCCCAGGTCTCGACGAACCCCCCGGCCAGCGCCATCGCGTAGATCAGGAGCGTGAGCATCGCCCACGGCAGCGCCACGCCGAACGCGAGGCGCTGAACCGGCGGCGGCAGCGGCGCCGACCGCCCGGCGTCCCCCTTGCCCGAGATCGACGTGTAGACCCCGCGGCCGACGACCCGACGCTGACCGAAGAACGCGCCGAGCGCCAACGCGAGCAGGAGCACGCCCAGCGCTGCCGCCCGTCCCTGATCGAGCTGAGCGCCGACGATCGAGAAGAACACCTCGGTCGAGAGGACGCCGAAGTTGCCCCCGAGGACGATCGGGTTGCCGAAGTCGGCGATGCTCTCGATGAACCCCACCAGGAACGCGTTGGCGAGCCCCGGGCGCATCAGCGGCAGGGAGACCCGACGGAACGTCTGCCAGCGGTCCGCGCGCAAGGTCTGCGATGCTTCCTCCAGCGTCGGGCTCACGCCCTCCACGACGCCGATGAGCACGAGGAACGCGATCGGCGTGAAGGCGAGCGTCTGCGCGAGCCACACGCCTTGCAGGCCGTAGATCCAGCGTGACGGCGGCACGGCGAGCGCCGATTCCAACCATTGGTTGATCAGACCGGACCGGCCGAAGATCAGGATGAGCCCCAGACCGATCACGAAGGGCGGCGTGATGATGGGCAGGACCGTGAGCACTCGCAGAAGACGCTTCGCGCGGAAACCGGTTCGCGTCACCACCAGGGCGAATGCGAGGCCGAGCCCCGTCGTCGTCGTGGCGGTCAGGAGCGCCAGGAGCAACGTGTTCCAGGCCACGCCGCAGCTCCGGCCGCCCGTCACGCAGTCGAGCCGCCAGATCTTCGCGGTGAACAGCCGCTCGGCGAAGGCTCGCCCGGACGGGACGCCGTCGGCTCCCAGGATCGCGCTGAGCAAGATTCGCGCGAGGGGGAAGAACGTGAAGAGCCCCACGAGCACCGTGACGAGAACGACGGCGCCCGCGACGAAGGCGTCACCCCTGAAAAAGCCGCGCGCGGCGAGCCCGAGCGCGAAGAGAATCAGAAAGCTCGCGGCGACGAGCGCGGCGCCCGTGCCCATCCCGGGCTGGCCCCCGATCGCGAAGCCGTGGACGCCGACATACAGGACGCCCGCGCCGCCGAGCAGCATCAGGCGACGGCCGAAGGCCGCCCGCTCGCCGCCGCGGAGCGCGCTGACCAGTGACGCGAGGAGCACCAGGCCGGGTCCGACGCGCCAGAAGCCCCGGCGCACGACCTCGACGGGGGCCATGTGCCACGGCAGGAGCACCAGACCGGCGCAGCCGAGCAGGCTCCAGACGAGCGCCCAGCGGCGAAGACCGTTCTCCATAACGCCCGCGCCTACCGCGGCTGGCTGTTGACCTCTTTCTCCCACCGCTCGAGCAGGCGCTTGCGCTCGGCGCTCGCGCCGTACTTCGCGAAGTCGTAGTTGATCAGCTTGATGTCGGCGAACCGCGGCGCCTGCGGCGGCAGCTGCGCCTCCCGGTTCGAGGGAACCTGGAACTGCGTGGCGTCCGCGCCCAGTTTCTGCGCCTGCGGCGTCAGCGCCCAGTCCACGAACTTCCGGGCGCCTTCGAGGTTGCGCGCGCCCCTGATGATGCTGAGGGAGCCGACCTCGTAGCCGGTGCCTTCGCACGGCGCCTGGATCTTGACCGGGAAGCCCGCGATCGCCTCGGTCACACCGTCGTGCATGAAGCTGATGCTGACGGAGGTCTCGCCGCGCGCGACCGCCTTGATCGGGCCGACGCCCGAGCGCGTGTACTGGTTGACGTTACGGTGGAGCTGGCGCAGATAGCGGAACGCCTCTTCCTCGCCGAAAATCTGCACGATCGTCGCGACCGCCGTGTAGGCGGTCCCGGACGAGTTCGGGTTCGCCACCTGGATTTCATCCTTGTAGTCGGGCTTCACCAGATCCTTCCAGCAGGCGGGCGCCGCGAGCTTCTTCTTCTGGAGGAGCTCGGGGTTGTAGCCGAAACCCAGGGCGCCCGCGTAGATGCCGACGGTCTTGAACCCCGACTGCTCGGCCTGTTTCCGGGCCCAGTCGTGCAGCTTGTCGAGGTTCGGCGACCTGTAAGCCAGCGTGAGATTTTGCTCGGCCGCCGCCAGATGCGGATCGCCCGTGCCGCCGAACCACACGTCGCCCCTGGGGTTGGCCGCTTCCGCGCTGACCTGCGCGAGGGTCTCGCCGGACCCCTTCAGGGTGAGCGCGACCCGGACGCCCGTCTGGCGCTGGAACTCGTTGGCGATCCCCTGGCACCATTCGGCCTGGACGCTGCAGTAGACGTTGAGGGTTCCCTGTGCGAGCGTCGCGGCAGGCGTGGCCAGACACATCGCCGCGAGGAGCACGACCGAGCTCAGGAAGGGGCGCGCGCGCGTCATCAATCCGCCTCCCGTTGGGATCGAGGTCGCGGTATTCTCCCACACGGGAGGGCCGCCATGACCCTGGAAGAGCTACGCGACCGCATGAAAGCAGCCCGCGTCGAGATCGCCGAGAACCGGCTCGAGCTCGTGCGCCGGCTGTTGACCGACGCGCTCCGGCCGATCCACGCGATGGACTCGCGGAAGCACAGGACGCTCGAGCCAGCCGTCACCTTCGACGCCGGACGGCCGAGAGGCGATCATGGCCAGTGACGAGCTCTCCTACGCGACGATCCGCGACATCGGAGCCCGACTCCGGCGCCGCGCCCTCTCGCCGGTCGAGCTGACTCGGGCGCTTCTCGAGCGCATCGAGCGCCTCGATCCGCGGCTGCACGCGTTCGTGACCGTGACCGCCGACCGGGCGCTGGCCGACGCCAAGGCCGCCGAAGCCGCGCTCGGGCGCGGCGACATCTCGAGCCCGCTCCTCGGCATTCCCGTCGGCTACAAGGACATCTACGCAACCCGCGGCATCCTCACCACCGGTGGCTCGGCGCTGCTGGCCGACTGGATCCCGACCGAGGACGCCACGTGCGTGACGCGGCTGCAGCGGGCGGGCGCGGTGATGCTCGGCAAGCTGATCACCCACGAGTTCGCCTTCGGCATCCAGTTCCCGGGCCATCGCTTCGCCGCGGCCAAGAATCCGTGGGACCTCGAGCGGATGCCGGGCGGGTCGTCGAGCGGCTCGGGCGCGGCCCTCGCGGCCGGTCTCGCGTTCGGCGCGCTCGGCTCGGACACGGGCGGCTCGATCCGCGGGCCCGCCTCGTTCTGCGGCATCACGGGCCTCAAGCCGACCTACGGCCGCTGCAGCCGCGCCGGCGTCCTGACCCTCTCGTGGACGCTCGATCACACCGGTCCGATGGCGCGCACCGTCGAGGACTGCGCGTATCTGCTCCAGGCGCTCGCCGGCCACGACGCGGCCGACCCGGCGTCGAGTCGCGAGCCCGTCCCCGACTACGTGGCGCCGCTCAGCCGGGGCGTCCGCGGGCTCCGCGTCGGCGTGCCGCGCGAGTATTTCTTCGAAGGCATCGATCCCGAGGTCGAGAAAGGATTCGAGCAGGCGCTCGCGATCTTGCGCCAGCTCGGCGCCGCGGTCGAGGACGTCCAGATCCCCAGCATTCAGGCGGCCGGCGCCTACACGGCGATCCTCCTGGCCGAGGCGTTCGCGTATCACGAGCACGACCTGCGCGAGCATCCCGAGCGTTTCGGCGAGATCCTGCGCGAGCGGATGCTGGCGGGTGCGCTCATCACCGCTTCCGAGTACGTGCAGGCCCAGCGTCTTCGCACGCAGCTCAGGGCCGACATGAACGCCGTGCTCCGCCGCGTGGACGTGCTCGCGACGCCGACCAGCCCCAAGACAGCGCCCACGTTCACGACGGTCTACGATCCCGAGTACGGATTCCCCCGGGGCAACACGGGACCGTTCAACATGACGGGCCTCCCTGCGCTGGCCCTGCCGTGCGGGTTCACCGCGGCGGGGCTGCCGCTGTCGATCCAGATCACGGGGCGCCCGTTCGACGAAGCGACGATCCTGAGAGTGGGCCACACCTACGAGCAGGCCACCAGCTGGCGCACACGGCATCCGAACCTCTGAGCGAGGACACCCCATGTCACCATCGAACCTCGAGGAGAAGTTCCAGACGCTTCACGAGATCGTGCGGGCGGCCCGCCTGAACCTGGCGCCGGGCCCCTGGGACTATCTCGCGGGCGGCACCGAGACCGAGACCACGCTCCGGCGCAACCGACTGGCCCTCGACTCGCTCGCGTTCCGGCCGCGGGTCCTGCGAAACGTGTCGAAGATCGACACCACGTCGAGCCTCTTCGGGCGGCCGGTGCGGATTCCGGTCATGATCGCGCCCGTCGGCTCCGTGGAGAGCTTCGAGCCGGGCGGCGGCGCCACCGCGGCCAAGGCCTCCGCCGAGTTCAACGTACCGCAGATGCTGAGCTCGGTCTGCAACCCGGGCCTCGAGGCCGTCGCCGCCGCGGCCGACAACTTCCGCATCTTCCAGCTCTACGTCCGCGGCGACGACGCCTGGGTGGACGGCCACGTGAAGCGCGCCAAGGACAACGGCTATGCCGCGTTCTGCCTCACCGTGGACACGGCGGTCTACAGCCGCCGCGAGCGCGACCTGGCGCGGCGGTTCGTCAAGCCCTGGCGCCTGCGCGCGAGCGGCCACGAGTTTCAGGCCGCGCTCAACTGGGACCACGTGAAGCGCTTCAAGGATCTCCACGACATCCCGCTCATCTTGAAGGGCATCGCCACCGCGGAGGACGCGGCGCTCGCGTGCGAGCACGGGGTCGAGGGCGTCTACGTCTCCAATCACGGCGGCCGGCAGCTCGACCACGGCCGGGGCACCATGGACATCCTGCCCGAGGTCGTCGCGGCCGTGCGGGGGCGAGCGACGATCATCGTCGACGGCTCGTTCATGCGGGGCACCGACGTCGTGAAGGCCATCGCGCTGGGCGCGCAGGCGGTGGGGATTGGACGTCTCGCGTGCTGCGGCCTCGCCGCCGCCGGCCAGGCGGGTCTCGTGCGGGTGTTCGAGCTCCTGGAAGAGGAGATCCGGATCTGTCTCGGGCTCCTGGGCGTCGACCGTCTCGGCGCCGCGAACCCGTCCTACATCCACGCGGCGACGCCGGTCCGTCCCGCGCACGTGACCAGCGCGTTTCCCCTTCTGGAGGAAGAGGGTTACTAAGCCCGCGCTGCCCGCGGAGCTTCCTGACAGCCCGCTGCCGCTTCTCGAGAGCTGGCTGAAGGAAGCGTTCGCCGAGATCCGGAACGCGCACGCGATGACGCTCGCGACCGTCGACCCCGACGGCCGCCCCTCGGCGCGCATGGTGCTCTGCCGCGGCTTCGACGCGCGCGCCGGCTGGGTCGTCTTCTACACCGATCGCGAGAGCCTCAAGGGACAGGCGCTCGATCTCAATCCTCGCGCCGCGCTCGTCTTCCATTGGGACGCCCACGAGCGGCAGGTGCGTGTCGATGGTCCCGTGACGCTGGCGCCCGACTCGGACTGCGACGCCTACTGGAAGTCGCGGCCGCCCGACGCGCGCGTCGCGGCATCAGCCAGCAACCAGAGCCGGCCGATCGAGTCGCGCGCGGCGTTCCTGGCGAAGATCGAAGAGGAGAAGCGCTCCGCGGGCGACCTCCCGCGCCCGAAGCGCTGGGGCGGATACCGCGTGTGGGCGGAGCGCGTCGAGCTGTGGGTCGGGCAGCCGGCTCGGGCTCACGACCGAGCGCTGTGGACGCGCTCGCTGACGCCGAATGACGCGGGCTTCAGCGGCGGCCCCTGGCGCTCGACCCGGCTCCAGCCCTGACTTTCTGACTCCACGCCCGGCCGGTCAGGGATTCACCTGATCGGATTTGCAGGATTTCCCCTATTTGCGCGTGACTCGGCGCCTTTAGACTCCGAACTTATGGGAACGAGACCGCCTCTTCGCACGCGATCACATCGCGCACTCGGCGCCCTCACCATGGCCTTGCTCACGGTCGCCATGCCCGCGTCGCCGTTGCCGGCGTGGTCCGAGGAGCCGCGGGTTGGCGTAGTCGCCATGCTGTTGGGGGCCGCCACCGTCACGCGCGCGGCACAGCCAGCGCCTGCGCTGCTCAGGTTCAAGGACGCCGTCTTCCTCCGCGACCGGATCGTGACCGGAGAGAGGTCTGCGGTGCGCGTCCTGCTGGGCGGCAAGGCGACCGTGACGGCACGTGAGCGGTCGATCCTCACGATCACCGAAGTCCCGGCGATGTCGACGGTCTTCCTCGCGGCCGGCCGGTCGGCCGTGGCAGTCAGCAAGGCCGGGATGAAGCCGGGCGAGACCCTCGAGATCAAGACGCCCAACGCCGTCGCCGCGATCCGCGGGACTTTCGTCGTCGCCGAGATCTCACCGGCACGTTCGACGATCACGATCCTGCGCGGGCTCGTCGAGGTCACCAAGCTCGACCCGACGACCGGGAGGCCCGTCGGGCCCGCGGTCAAGGTCGGCGCGTTCCAGCGAGTGACCGTGACCGACACCGGACCCATTCCGGCGCCCGTGGCCATCACGCCAGAGACTGCCAAGAACCTGGCGTCGGATTTCACCTTCTTGCCGAAGGACGCTCCCGCGGCCAGCGTGGCGCCAGTGACCCGAGCGGCGACGGCAGCGTCGATCGCCGACGTGACGCACGCGCTGAGCGGCAGCACGACCGCGGTTAGCGGCGGCGCCGTCACCGGCGCGACCACTCCGATCGGCGGGAGCATCCAGACAATTCCTACGAATCCCACGACTCCTACCAGCCCCACGACTCTCAGCGACCCGACGACTCTCACCGGCGGGAGCATTCCGCCGATTCCTGCCGGCCCCATTACTCCCGCCGGCCCGCCGACTCTCACCGGCGGGGGCATCCCGCCGATTCCTACCGGCCCCATCACTCCCTCTGGCCCGCCGACTCTCACCGGCGGGGGCATCCCGCCGATTCCTACCGGCCCGGTCACGAACCCGGTCCCCAACGCCGTTTCGCCCCGCCCACTGCCCAGGCAGTAACCCTTCGGACCTCGCGTGCCGCAGGACGCGCGCGGCGCTGCGCGCCCTCGCACTCGACTCGACTCCAGCTCTGATTTAGGATTGAGGCACCGCGCACAATGTCAGCCGAGTGAGGCGAGCGCCGGCGTCGCCAACGTGCACCGGCACCGATGCTGTCCTGAACTTGCTGAGATGCGCTGATGCTCGCGACTGTCGAGCCCGACCGCTGCAGGTTGTGTGCTCGGTGCCGCATGGCAGATCAGGGTTGGAGCCAGGAGGCGCCATGGCGAGAGGAACAGCACCGCGCCGTCTCGACAGCCGGCGACGGGGGCGAGTACTCGGGTCGATCGTTGTGGCGGTCTCGTTGGGGCTGCTCACCATCTCTCTCCCCGCACCTGATGGTCAGGAACGCATCGTCAACAAGCAGGATGCAGACCGAATCTTCGGGCTCAACCGATCTCAATGGGAGGCGGAAGTCACGCGGCTGGTGCGTTCCCAGGGCTGGAAGGTACAGCCCAGCTCGGGCGACACCGGCACGGGAGTCGTGGCCCGGGACCCCAATACCGGTGTCGGGCTCGCCGTCCAGCCTTTGTTCCGAAACGCGCAGGGCCCGCCGGAAACGCTCGTGGTCGGAAGCTACTATCCCGCCGGGACGTTTCGTCGGTTCAGCGAGCAAACGAGGCGAGAGATGGAGGCTGCCGCGAGCTCCGATTTGGGCCCGGCCTATTCGCTCAGCGTCTCGTTCAGTACTGTGGCTTCACCGCCGCCGGGCTTCGACGTCGTGGAAGTCATCATCACCCGCACACGGCAGTGAGCTGGCAACGCGCAGCGAAATCACGTCAACCCGGCACACCCAGGAGACACCATGCCAATCCGACTCGTCGTGACCATCACCGCGGCCCCGGGGAAGGGGACCGAGCTGGCGCAGACGTACAAGGCTCGCTGCGCGGACGCGATGAAAGAGCCTGGCTGCGAGCAGTTCGAGATCTTCCAGAGCGTCGCGAATCCCGACCGGCTGGCGCTGCTGGAGCGCTGGGCCGACCAGGCCGCGCTGGACGTGCATGCGCGCTTGAACAGCACGCGTCCTCCGCTCCGGCCAGAGCTGCGCGTCGGAGGCGGTGAGCGCGAGGACTATCAGTACAACCGGACGCGCTAGCCCCGGCTCCGGGCGCGTCTAGTCCGTCATCGCGACCGCTTCGATCTCGACCAGGAAGTCGGGGTGGGCGAGTCGCCGGACCTCGACCGTGGTGCTCGTCGGCAGCGCGGGTCCGAAGTACTCCATGCGGACGTCCACGTGGCGGAAGTACTCGTCCATGTCGGTCACGAACGTGTTGGTCTTGACGATATCGGCGAGCGTCGCGCCGGCGGCGGCCAGAGCGGCCTTGATGTTCTCGCCGACCTGGCGGATCTGCGCCCGCATGTCCCCCTTGCCCACTACGTTGCCGGCGCGGTCCCGCGCCAGCTGGCCGGCGACGAAGATGAGCCGGCGGCCTTCCACGGACACCACGTGGGAATAGAGCGTGTGGCCGCTCCGGCTCGGGGTGGCGAGCGCCTCCGGCTGGATGTTCTGTCGCGTGATCGCCATGTCGTGTCCTTTCACGTAGCTCGGCCGAACGGGCGCTTCCTCGAGCGGGATCGCTCGAATAAACGCCATGTGGCTCCTCCTCGTCACACCGGAGTCAGGGACGGTGGAGCTCCTGGGTGCCCGCGCGGATCAGATCGACTCAGGCGGTCCAGTGGTCCCACGCCCGCGCCGCGAGCGCGAGCGTGAGCTCGATGTCCTCGTCAAGGAGATAGCGATCGGCCGCGAGCCCGGTGGCGGCTCGACGGACGCGCTCGAGATAGTCGTCGCGCGATCGATAGCGCTCCTCGATGGAACCACGCGGATCGCTCAGCGCCGCACGCTCACGGCGAGTGCGCGAAAACGGAATGGTCGCGCCGCCGAAGACGAGACGCTGCGCCTCGCCGCCGATACTCGGATGCCGGAGCGTCCATCCCGTGTGGGTGCCGAGCGGCACGGCGATCTCCGGCAGCGCGATGCCGCCGGTCTCGTTGCCGTCGGCGTCGACCGCGGAGACGAGCGAGCCGTAGGCCGGACCCGGGCGCGGCGGCAGCACGGAGAAGTCGAGGCGGCTTGGACGCGCGTGATGGCGCGGATAGCGGGCGCCGGGGATGCGATCGAAGACCGCGTGGAGGGCCTCGAAGGGCACCGCGGTGCCATCGGCGAGGCGCGGATGCCGGCTGGGCGGGGGCTCGATTCCCTCGGTGACCCAGCGGTCCAGATTCACCAGACACGCGCGCAACAGCGGCGCGTAGTCGATCGTGTTGCGAATGTTCTGCGAATGCTCGGGAGGCTCCGACGGGTCGGCGGCGGTCACTTTCTGGTCCGTCGGCGGCCAGACACCGAGCCCGTGCTCGGTGCCGGCAAAGTGGTAGACGCGCGCCGATGGGCCGGACGGGACGTCGCGCGTGCCCTCCGGGTCCGTGTGAGCGAGCGAGGCGTCGCCTCGGTGGTACTCGGCTGAGCTGTTCGTGTAGAACACTTTCAAGGTGCTCCCGCGCGCGGCGAGCCGGCGCTGCAGCCCCTCGTCGGTCGACGGGTGAGCGTAATCCATCATGTGCGGCCGGTCCTTGGAGTTCTGCCCGAACCGCTGGTTGAACTCGCCGCGGAGCCCGCCGGCGACGTTCGCGATGATTCCGTCGAGCGCTTCCCGCCCCTGCTCGTCGAGGTTGAGGTCGTCGTAGACCAGCGTCCGGAGCAGCCGTCCGGTCTGCGATCGACCGTAGGCATACACGGAACGCACGGCATCCCCCGCCGGATTCCCGTCGCGCGGCGCGCCGTGCTTGAGCCAGGCGACGGCATCGCGGAGCGCGGCGAGGCCGAGCCCGAGCACCGGCGCGCCGACGGCGGTGTAGGCCACCTGGTAGAGGCGCCCCTTCTCGAAGCCGCCGTCGAGCCAGATGTAGCTCGCGTCGGGCACGACGCGGCCACCCGCGACGCGGGCGAAGCGCCACCGGCTGCGCGGGATCGTCGTCGGCTCGCCGTCGGGCTGATCGCGCACCAGCAAGACCGCGTCGCGCTCGTCGAGATCGGCAGCCGGGTACGCGCGGTGGCCCCGGTCGGACAGCAGCTGATGCATGACGGGCTCCGGCGTCTGCAGCTGCGTGTAGACACGGCCGGTGACACGGTTGCCTCGCGCGTCGAGCGCCTCGGGCGCGCGCAGGCCCAGCAGGCCGGGCACGTCCGGGAGGTCACACTGCCAGCCGCACGAGATCACCACGAAGCCACGCCGCATGAGAAACCCGTCGCCCGGGTCGACGGGCGGATCCGGATTCGAGCCGGGGGCGAACGCCGGGCGCGTCGCGCGGTTGAAGTTGGGGACGGCGACGGTGTTCCCCCGGTTGACCACGTCGAGCATGGCGCGCCCGCTGCACCGGCCGCGATCCACCGGCAGCAAGACGGACACGTCGGACTCGAACTCGACGCGCCCCGCGTGGTCGCGCGGCGCCAACGCCACGTCGGTGATGCGCACGTTCGCCCCGTGCTTGGGGTCGATCGAGAAGTGGAGCGTTCCCTTCAGCTCCTCGTACGGGCCGGCGGGACCGAACGGCGCGCCGCCCGCCAACGGACGTCGTACTCTCACGTCGAACCGGGTCACCGGCATGGGGCACCCTCCACGAGACGGGGCAAGAGGCTCGAGATCGATCCGCGCAGGACGGCGTCGCCCAGCGCGTCCATCTCCGTCGGCTCCGCGTTGAGGATGACGACCCGCGCGCCGGCCCGCTTGGCGACCGGCACGACCCCGGCGACCGGGTACACCGACAGCTTCGTGCCGACCGCGAGCATGAGGTCGCAGCTCGCGGCCGCCTGCTGGGCGCGGTGCAGGTCCTCCTGCACGAGCCCCTGGCCGAACGAGATCGTCGCCGATTTGAGAATCCCGCCGCAGCTCCGGCACGGCGGGTCGTCCTCACCGGCGCGGATGCGCGCCAGCGCCCGCTCCATGGCCGCCCGCTCGCCGCAGGCGAGGCACACGACCTCGTGCATCGTGCCGTGGATCTCGATCACGCGCGCCGGTGACGACCCCGCCTTCAGGTGGAGCCCGTCGATGTTCTGCGTGATCAGCGTGTCGAGCTTTCCCCGGCGCTCGAGCGTGACGAAGGCGCGGTGCCCGTCGTTCGGCCGCGCCTGCCACGCCGGCGAGTGGAGCCGGCTCTGCCACGCGCGCTTCCTCACCTCGGGGTCGGCGACGTAGTTCTGCAGCGTCGACTGCTTCTCGGCCTCCGGGTTCTTCGTCCACACGCCCTGCGGTCCCCGGAAGTCGGGGATGCCCGAGTCGGTCGAGATGCCGGCGCCGGTGAGCGCCACCACGCACTTGGCTTCGTCGATCCAGCACCGGACCGCGTCGATCAGCGCGCGAGCTCCTTCGCGACCGCGTCCTCGACGACGGTGCCCTTGAAGAAGTCGGGGTTGAGGGCGGTGTGCAGACACGCCGCGTTCGTGAAGACGAATTCCCGGAAGTCTTCCCCCCTGATCAGCC
>Ga0066665_10000533_pt1 | contig 15373 bp, 10 predicted proteins | sample GraSoiAngelo_114_FD_75175 | JGI IMG/M metagenome (GOLD analysis project Ga0066665, IMG submission 75175) | Grasslands soil microbial communities from the Angelo Coastal Reserve, California, USA - 14_0903_13_40cm | ecosystem: Environmental > Terrestrial > Soil > Grasslands | place: USA...
ATCTGATTATGAAATGGAATTTACGGCCAGACACGCTTGGCGCGCGGGTCGCCGCCGCTGATACCTTTGTTTCCCTACTTCAACGGAGGCAGGTCCCCCGGCCCGGCACGCCTGGTCCCTTCGATATTGATGTCTTCGCAAGTCTCGAACCGAACCGGCGCTTCCCAAGGCCACCAACGAACATCAAAACGCGCTCATCACGTTCGCTCACTTTCTCGAACAGAAGATGTCCCATGCCGAGGAACTGGCGGCTGTCGGCTACCGATCACTGAAGAGCCTGGGTAGTCCTTTAGACCAGCTTACGGTCGCGAAAGACCGTTTCCTGCTCTTTCTGCACCACGGACAAGCGGGTCGCCTTGATGATTAATGGTGTGGTCAATGCGAGCCACTTACTTCTCCTGATCCGGTCCCGGCTGCAGTAGAAACAGCGAGAGGAGAACGATGGATTTTGACGTGATCGTTATCGGAAGTGGTTTTGGCGGCGCCATCACCGGCTGTCGGCTAGCCCAAAAAAATAAGAAGGTTTTGATCCTCGAACGCGGGAAAGAGTGGACCAAAGACACCTACCCTCGAAACATAGAGGACGAATGGATTTGGAGCAACACCTCGCCGGAGAAATATCACGGGTGGACCGATCTCAGAACCTTTAAAGGAATGGCTGTCATCACCGGCGCTGGTGTTGGCGGCGGTTCTTTGATTTACGCGAATGTATCCGCCATTCCACCCAAATCCGTTTTTCAGGCAGGCTGGCCACCCGCAATTACCTACGACGAGATGCAACCTTACTACACCACCGTCGGGTATGTTCTCGACCTGCAAGAGGTTCCGGCAAAGCAGCGCAGCCCACGCGTGCAATTGATGCAGGAGGGTGCAGCCAAATTGGGGCAGGCCAACCGGTTTCGCCCCGCCCCGGTCGCCGTGTCCTTTGACCAGCAACTCGCTTACGACTTCAATGACGAGCCGGACATAAAAAAAGCCGGACCTTCACCAACAAGCACGGCGCCGAACAGGGCTATTGCGCACAGTTGGGAGAATGCGACATCGGGTGTCGGGCCGGCGCAAAAAATACGCTGGACAAGAATTATCTGTTTCTCGCACAGAAGAAGGGCGCCCAGATCCGGCCGCTCCATCTGGTGACGAATATCGAGCCTATTCCCGGGGGATATCGCGTCCACCATGATGAACTGCGCGACGGCGGCCGCATCTCCGGGACAACGACCGCTGCGATCGTGGTTGTCGCGGCAGGCTCCTTGGGATCCACGGAACTCCTACTGCGATGTCGCGACGTAACCGGAACACTTCCGCAGATCAGCCGCTTTCTGGGAAGGAACTGGAGCAGCAATGGCGACTTCCTGACACCCGCCTTTTACTTACACCGAGAAGTTTGGCCCGACCGCGGCGTCGCTATCGGATCGGTCATCGATTACCTGGATGACAGCATCAACGGTAAAACCTTTTGGATTCAGGATGGCGTCATTCCCAATGTTATGACCAAGTACTTTGAATCGGTCATGGACCGCCTGCGTAAAGCTCCAGAAGACGAGCACCTTCTGCATCAATTTAGCATGCAGTCCCTGCTTCAGCACATCACCCTGCTTTCCGCCAACATTGACCTGTTCAAGCACATCATGCCCTGGTTCGCGCAAGGGGTGGACGCCGGTGACGGCGAGTTGCGCTTGAGCAATGGCACCCTCGATTTGAAGTGGGACATCGCTCAATCGCGTGAACTGTTCACGACGATACTGGACAAGCAGAACGAACTGGCCAAAGTCACCGGTGGACATCCATTTCCCCTGCCTACTTGGTCGCTCTCTCAAGAGCTAATTACGCCGCACCCGTTGGGTGGCTGCAACATCGGCCCGTCTCCAGCCATGGGGGTCGTTGACCATGCCGGGAAAGTGTTCGGCTACGACAACCTGTACGTTGCCGACGGCGCGATCGTGCCGCGGCCGCTCGGCGTGAATCCTTCGCGCACCATCGGCGCGTTAGCCGAACGAATTGCCAGTCTCATCCCTGCGTAGGGCGGAAATTTCTGAAATTCGGGAGATGCATACTCGCAAGCAATTTGTCATCGCTTGTGGAAGGTTGGTCGAACAGCTCACGAACTGGATGCTTGATTGGCTGCACAAAGCTACATGCAATAGCCAGTGCGGGCCAATCGACCCAGGCAACCACGAATTCATTTGACACCGACAATTCGAGGACTATAATCGCGCCATAACGCGTGAGGTACGTCCTCAGAGCAGTATTCAACAAACGATAGATAACGTCCGGCGATCTCCTGATTTGGTCTCCAGGTTCTGAGATGCCTTCACACTCAGGCCAAAACATCTATCGATGAACGTCGGCCGTCGCCGTGTCGGCTCGTTGAGGAGAAATTGATGATCAACCCTGCTATCAGTGCAAAAAAACGTCAGCCCGCTGCTCACGGAGGCGGCGTCCGCGGCGACAACTCCGTTCCGCGATCGTCGCAGTTCGAAGGACGCTTCGGACGGATGTTTCGGTCTTTGCCATCCGCCGAGTGGCCCAAGAAAGCGCTTCTCGATCTGGGGCTGGCCATGACTGCGGACCCGGAGCACTTGGACGCAGACAAGAATGCGCCCACCGCCGCATTCGAGGCAGACGACAAGCGCATTCAGGATGACGAAGAGAACGTGGCTATCGCCGCCGGCTATACGTACCTCGGTCAGTTCATTGATCACGATATCACGTTCGACCCCGCGTCGAGCCTGCAGCAGCAGAACGATCCTGATGCGCTGATCGATTTCCGCACTCCGCGGCTGGACCTGGATTCGTTGTACGGCCGTGGGCCCGGAGACCAGCCATGGATGTATCTTGGGAAGAAGTTTCGACTTGGGCGCCCTTTGTTCGAAAACAAAAAAGCCAGCAAGGCACGGGACCTGCCCCGATTCGATGATCCCATCAACAAAGGAGCCAAACGGGCGCTCATCGGCGACAAGCGTAATGACGAGAACGTGATCGTGGCACAACTCCATTCGGCCATGCTGCAGTTTCATAACAAACTGGTTGATAAGCATCCCGACGACGCCTTCGAGCGCGTGCAACAGCGAGTGCGATGGCACTATCAATGGATCGTCGTGAACGATTTCCTCAAGACCATTTGCGGGGAAGAGGTCGTCGAGAACATCCTCCCTGATTTTGGAAAAAACAAGCCGATTTGGAAACTGAAGCCCAATTTGTCGATCTTCAAATGGCGCAACGATCCGTTCATGCCCATCGAATTTTCGGCAGCTGCATATCGCTTCGGTCATTCGATGGTGCGACCCATCTACCGCCTGAACACTGAACTCAACGGGGGCGATAACCCCGACATGGCCACTCCCGAAGAACAAAAGCGAGGCTTGGCCGGGCGCTTCTTTATTTTTGCGGGCGTGCAAAAGCGCGGCCTGAACGGATTCGACGAATTTCCCCAGCAGTGGGCGATCGATTGGAGCTTGTTCTTCGATATCGGTGGCTCGATCAATAACGTAGGCAAGAAACGAGTACAGCCAGCCTATAAGATCGATACTTCACTCGTGAACCCCATGGGATTTCTGCCGGAATTTTCGAAGCCGCCGCAGCCGCTGGTTCCCCCATTTAGTGTCCGTCAGCTGCAATCGATAGCTGTGGATCCTGATGGCGATCCGTCGAACCTTGCACAACGGAACTTGCTTCGCGGCTTGGCGATGGGGCTGCCGAGCGGTCAGAGTGTCGCCCTAGCTCTGGGCGTCGACCCGATCGAGGACAGCGAATTGCGCGTGGGAAAGGCTGTCACGGGCGACCTCCCGAACAATCCGTTGCTGACTTCTTTTGATAAAGAAAACAATAGCTTCAAAGGGAACGCACCGCTCTGGTACTACGTCCTGGCGGAAGCGCAAATCGAATGGGCCAAACGAGCCACGGCAAAGGGCAGCAAAGGCAATGAGGAACCAATTCGTCTGGGAACGGTGGGCGGACGTATCGTCGCAGAGACCATCATCGGACTGATCTGGGGAGATGGCCACTCGTACTTGCGCCAGGCACCAAACTGGAAACCGGATACCATTCGCAGCATGGGGGATCTCATTCATTTCGCTCTGAGTTGAATCGCTCCTTCTAATCCGAGCGAATCTGACAATTTTTTGGAATCCGTAGCCGGTGACGAAAAGGGTCGTCGTGAATTCCATCGGCAACTCGTGGCACATCCCGACCTCCTCCGAGCCTCGCAGCACGATGCGCGATCCGGTGACAGGCATTTCCGCGGCGACCAGCGTGTCTATTTTCAGCGGCAACCAGTATCAGGGGCCGGGAGAACCCGGGAACCAACTGGAAGCCGGCAGCGCAGTGTTCTTCAGACGGCGCGGCGAAACCTCATGGTCGTCCGTGCCCATGAAGTTCGACAGCGCGCAAGCCAACAACAAATACTACGTGGCCAGACTGCCCACGAATACCTTCGCGACCGGCGACGTCATTGAATACTACTTGCGAATCCCTTACAGCGATCACCCAACCACTTTCGTTCACGGAAGCGACAACCAGTCCTCAGCGACGGCAACGGAAACGGCTGCCCAGGGAAACCCATTCTCGTTCACGGTGGAGGCTTCGGAAAACTTCGTATCTTTCGATTCCGGAGCACTTCAGGCGCGTGTGACCCTGGACTCCGGGCAATTTACGTTGACGGGCCCGGACCTTCGCGGAGCGGCGCACGCGAACGTCATCACCTTCTTTGCGCCGACGGTGCGCGTGGCCGGCAAATCCTTCCCCCTGCAACCGATACGAGATACGAAGAAACTGGCCAACGGCTTGGAGCTTACCTGCGATCTTGGAGGGACAACACTCACCGCCCAACTGACATTTCCAAGCGACAACGTCATGCAGTACGAGATCGTGCGATGGAACGGCATCGTCGCCGAGCAAACCATGGTGACAGTGACTTCTGACGGAGGCGAGCACTTCTTCGGTTTTGGCGAGAAGTTCGACAGCCTGGATCAGGCCGGCAAGAGGGTCCGCACCTTGACGATCGATGACCCCGGCACAAAGGGCGGTCACTCGTACAAAACCGCGCCGTGGTTTCTCAGTACGCGGGGTTACGGTTTCCATCTCGATTCGTCCGCGGAAAGCCACTTCGACATGCGTGCCAGCCAGCCGGACCGCTACGTGATTACGAATTTGTTTTCCACGCTGAAATTCAAAGTGGTTTACGGACCTGATCTATCCGACGCGCTGACCCGGTTCACGGCGTACTCCGGCCGACCTTTTTTGCCCCCGCCTTGGGTTTTCGGGCCATGGATCTCGTCGGATATTTGGCGAAGTGGTGGCGAGATCCGCTATGCGGTACAGAATTTCGCCGGCAATCTGAAAGGAAGGGGGATCCCTGCGTCTGCAATCGTTTTTGATTCGCCTTGGGAGACGGCCTACAACGATTTGCAGTTCAACATGACGCAATTCGGTAAGGGAGAAGACTTTGAGGGCGACCACTACGACGGATTCGCTACCCTGCCGGAAATGACGGCGTTTCTGCAAAAAAACGGTTTGAAGGTCATCTGCTGGATGGCGCCGTTTGTCAACCTGCAGTCGGAGGCAGAAACGCTGCCCAACCGTTTTCAACCCAACGGTGCGTTGCAAAGGGTGCCGGGTCAGAATATCGGCAAGGCGTCGAACTATGACGAAGGCGAGAGCAAAGGTTTTTTCGTTCGCAAGGCTGCTGGCGGACCTCCGCTGGTCGTGCCTTGGTGGAAGGGACGCGGCAGCCCGATCGATTTCACGAATCCGGCAGCCCGCAAGTGGTTTAACGATCAGCTTCTGAGACTGTTGAAACAAAGCGAGGTCGTTACAGCGAGCGGCAAGGAGCCCGCAATAGGCGGATTCAAAACGGACGACGGTGAGACGCAAAACACCGCGCAACCGCCCAACGTGTATATACCGCTTACGGCAACCTACGCCGACGGCCGCACGGGGACGGAGATGCGCAATGCGTATTGCTTCGAATACCAGCGCTGTGTTTCCGGAGCTTTGGGAGGCAACGGGGTGCTCTTCGCGCGGAGCGGTTTCGTGGGTTGCCAGGCCTTTCCTGGACACTGGCCCGGCGACAACGAACCGAACTTTGGGCCGAATGGTTTGCCCGGTGTAATCACAGCCGGTCTATCGTCAGCAATGTCAGGTTACGCGATTTGGGGCCCGGACGTCGGCGGATACCAGGACTCGAACTTCGCGGCAACCGCCTCGGAACGCGCCGATCTGTTCATGCGTTGGAGCCAGTTTGCCTGCTTCTCTCCGATCATGCAGATGCACAGGCAGGTCCACAGGCAGAAAAACCAGGACTTCACATTGGGCAAGACGGAGGAGCTTCGGCAGTATCCGTGGGGCTACGGAGCGGAGGCTCTCGCGAACTATCAATTCTTCGCGAGATTGCACACGCGGTTATTTCCGTACATCTATACCTATGCCAAGGAATCGGCCGCAACGGGCTTGGCGATTTTGCGGCCGCTGATTTTGATCAATCAAAGCGACCCCAAAGCCCTCGGTGTGCAGCATGCCTATCATTTCGGCAATGAGTTCCTGGTGGCCCCCATCGTCGCCTTAAACGCGAATTCGCGGCAAGTGTATTTGCCAGCGGGAAACTGGGTAGATTTTTGGACTGGCGCTGTTCACGCGGGCGGCCAGACCATCCCGTGGAGCAGCCCAGACCGCATGCAATTTCCGCTGTTCGTGCGGGAAGGCGCGATCGTGCCGTTGCTGCCGAAAAACGTGCAAACCCTGTGTGACGCCGCCTATGTCAACAACAGGGCAATTGCCGCGGCAAGTCAGGACCTGACGTTTCTGATCTATCCGGGCAGTGGGACATCTCAATTTTCGGTCTACGACCAGACGCAGATTGAGTGCCAGCGCTCCGGTAGCGCTCGAATGGTTATCCTCAATTCGATTCCCCGCGCGGTGACGTTGCAAGTCTTCGGAGACGAGCCGCCCAACGTCACTCGCCACGGATCGAGTTTGCCAAAACGAGCGAAACTTGCGGAGTTCGAGGCATCGGATGATGGATGGCGATTCGATGCGCCGACCCGGTTCGCGTTCATCAAGTTCCGCCACGCGGGAGGTTCGGTTCAAATACGGTGCTAGGCGTCCCCACCAGGAATTTTTCGCAGCTCGAGTCCAATTTCAGGAGAGGTCCCCATGCCGGTCAGCGTTCTGACGCAACACAACGACAACATTCGTTCGGGTGCCAATCTGCAGGAGACCAAGCTCAATACTACGAATGTGAACGTGAATGATTTTGGCTTGCTGGCGTCCCGCGACGTCGAGGGTCAAATCTACGCGCAGCCGCTGTATGTCCCAGGAATCGAGATAGCCGGCAAGGCGCGAAACGTGGTCTACGTCGTGACGATGCACAACTGGGTGTATGCGTTTGACGCAGACGATTTGAGTCTCGGTGCCGGGCCTCTTTGGAAACGGCAAGTCGATCCTCATCCTGTCCCGTCCGGCTTCTACCGCCTGAGCTACCACGACATCAGTAACAACACCAATGACCCTATCGGCATTCTCAGTACGCCGGTTGTCGATCTGACGGCGAATGTGATCTATTTGGTTGCCGCCACATTCGACCCCGCGATTCTGGCAGGACCAGTTGCAGCGGCGCCAAATGCTTTCAAGCAACTTTTGTTTGCGCTTGACCTTTCCACGGGTAACCTTCGACCAGCCGTCGCCGAGTCGTCGAATCCGGTGCCGATCGGTGGATCGATTGCTGGGGTCGGGTACCGCGACGGTAAGGAAGTAGGCGCCGGCGTTACCGTGCACAAGACGGCGCAGGGCGCGAGCGTGGACGTCACCATTGACGGCAAGGCGATGACCGTTGTCGATGCCAATGGCGGCAACGTCTTCTTCAGTCCCATGCAGCACATGCAACGGCCGGGACTGTTGCTACAAGATGGATTGCTGTACATCGCGTTCGGCTCTCACGGCGACTTTGATCCTTACCACGGCTGGGTTTTTGCCTACGAAGCCTCTTCTCTGAAACAGAAAGGCGTGTTCTGCACTACACCGGGAGGTGCGGAGGGAGGAATTTGGCAGGCCGGTGAGGGGCCGGTGGGTGACGGCAGGGGCAACGTATATTTTGGGAGCGGGAACGGCGACTCCGACCTCACGGCTGTGGGAGGCCCGAACCTTGGTCAGAGTTTCGTTCGCTTGCGCGCCAGTGCAACATCGCTCGACTTGGACGCATACCGGAAAATCATTCAAGATCCTGGAGTTCCTGACGAGGATCTGGGGGCGGCGTCTCCCACCATTCTTCCAGACGGTTTTTTGGTCGGTGGCGGCAAGGATGGCAACTTTTACCTGCTCGATCCGGCCCAGATGACGAAGACGAATGCTGCCGCCTCACTTGTGCAGGCCTTCCTTGCGACTCGGGGACGCGGAAGCCGTACCGAGAAACCTTTGAGCACTCATCACATTCATGGGTCGCCGGTTGTCTACGACTCGCCCAATCAGGGCGTGCTGGTTTACGTGTGGGGCGAAAACGAAGTGCTCCGAACCTTTCAATATGACCCGATCTCTCACGGCTTTTCCGGCCAACCTAACGCGAGAAACGTGCCGGGACAGAGCAGGGCGATCGGGACCATGTATGCATCGAACGATGAGCGCGATCGAGACGGAATGCCGGGAGCCATGCTGTCGCTTAGTGCGAACGGCAAGATCCCCGGCACGGCGATTCTCTGGGCTTCGCTTCCACCTTTCCTCAATGCCAACCATGGCAGCGTTGATGGCATCCTGACCGCGTATGATGCGACGCAGTTCGATGCGCAGGGCCGTCTTGTGCAGCTGTGGCACAGCCATCAAAACCCCGCCGATGATCCCGGCAACTTTGCCAAGTTTTGCTGTCCGACTGTCGCGGACGGCAAGGTGTTCTTGGCGACCTTCAGCAATAAGTTACGAATTTATGGCCAGCGCTCTGCGTCCGACGGCGCGTATAACGTAGGATTTGGAGGGCACAACGGGCTGACCCTCAACGGAAGCGCTCGAAGCGCCGGTGGGCCGCTGCGGCTTACGGGAAAGCACGACTTCCAGGCGGGAAGCGTGTTTTGCACGAAGCCAGTGAACGTCAAAACCTTCAATACTTCTTTCCGGTTTCGGACCACAGCCGGGAATGCAACCGCCGACGGGATGACCTTCTGCATTCAGAGCGAAGGTCCACATGCACTGGGCGGCCCTGGAGGCGGCTTGGGATACGGGCCTGATCCGAACAACCCCAATGATCCGGGCTTCAAAATCATTCAGAGTGTCGCTCTCAAGTTCGACCTTTTCGATAATGAAACCATTCAAGCGGGCAGCTTCCTCGGTTTATACAAGAACGGCGACTCTCCGACTGCCGCGAATGCCATCGGAGGTGAAATCCAGCTTGCCCCCCTCGGCATGGATTTGCACTCGGGGCATCAGTTTCTTGTAACACTGACCTACGATGGCGCGACCCTGCAGATGGTCTTGAAGGATCGCACCTTGAAAACGCAGATCACGCACTCGTTTCCGATCGATATTCCGTCCATCGCGGGGAATACGGCGCATGTCGGCTTCACTGCGGGAACCGGTCTTTCCACCGCAGACCAGGACATTCTCAGTTGGCAATTTAGGTCATGACAACCACGCCTGCTGAGACCGAGGGTGAAGCAAGTCGTCGATGCTGTATCAGTCGTTGGAGGAGAATCAAGGATGCCTTCTAAGCCGCGGTCGTGCATTGTTATCGGTGCCGGTTTGGCCGGACTGTCGGCTGCCTATCGGCTGAGAACGCGTGGATGGAACGTGACTGTGCTGGAAGCCCTGCAGAAGGTGGGAGGCAGGGTCTTTTCCTACCGATTCAAACAGGCTCCAAAATTGGTCTGTGAACTGGGCGGGGAGTGGATTGGCGTACGTCACAAGGCCATCCGGAGGCTTTGTGCCGAATTAGGCTTGAAGCTTCAACGCCACCAGTACGCCTTTTCCTTCTGGAATGGGGGCGGGGCCCCTTCACGGATTTTCAGGCCAGGCGCCTGGTGTTTTTCCACGAAAGTCCGCAAGAACCTTGAAGCTTTCAAAACACGGTTTGCCAAATACGATCCTGCGCAGATTCGCGATCTGGATCAGTTCGACTGGTGGACCGTGCTCCGCTCGCTCGGCTTCACGACCGAGGAACTCCAGCAACGCGACCTGATGGACAGTACGGATTTCGGCGAGACCATTCGCTTGACCTCTGCCTACAGCGCGGCGGCCGAGTATACCGACGGCACCGACACGGATGCGATGGATTACAAAATTCGCGGCGGTAACGACCGTCTGGCCTATGCCCTCGCCGGTGAACTTGAGCCGGGCTCTCTCTATCTGGGTGCCAGGGTCCGAGCGATTCATCAAACCGCGACGGGCGTGAACGTCTTCGTCAACGGAAGGAAAGCGCCCTTCCGCGCAGAGTTCTGTATCTGTTCGGTTCCCGCGCACTGCTTGCTCAGGATCGGATGGAAACCCAAGCTGCCCTTGGAGCAGGCAGCCGCCGCACAGCAACTGCAATACTCGCGAATCATGAAGACGGCGGTCCTGTTCAACAAAAGGTTTTGGAGCAATTACAAAGGCTACGGATTTTCCACGTTTACCACGCGCATATCGGATTTCTGTTTCGACAGCACGTACGGTCAGCGAGGGACCGAGGGCATCCTCTGTAGCTATTCCATCGGCGATAAAGCCGATGACCTGTCGTCGGAGCCCAGCAAGGCAAACGTCAAAACGTGGATCCGAGACGACATGGTCAGTGTTTCGCGCACCAAAGAACGTCAAATCGTCGCCGTCGACGTGAAGTCACAACCCTGGCAAAAGGTGTCGTGGATCGGCGGAGCCTACGCTTTTTACCGGCCCGGCCAGTGGTTCACCGTTCGACCCGCTCTGCAGCGGGCTCACGGCCGCGTTTTGTTTGCCGGAGAGCATCTCGCAGACCTGCAAGGTTTCATGGAAGGCGCGATCAATAGCGGCGAAGCTGCGTCTGACCAGCTATGAGCAACCGCTCGGCTTGCATCTTTTCTCAGCGCCGGGTCGGCGGCGAAGCTGAAACATCCGGTCTAAGGTATCGGGGAGGCACGCTAGTGCGAACGGAACGTTTGCTTTCGGTTGCGGCGATCCTTGCGCAGGCTACGTTTGTATGCTGTGGCTCGGCCGCGCAGAGCGCGTCTCCGCCCGCGCCTTCAGGCTCGACGGCCGTCGAACTCGTGAAGGCGCTTGCGTGGCCGCTGGCCACCCTCCTGATCGGCGTGGTTTTTCATCGGCAGATTGCCTTGTTCATGAGCGCACTGGGCAGCCGCATTACCAAACTTTCGCTCTTCAAGGTCGAACTCGAGCTGGTGCCTGCAACTGCAGCGACAACTACTCCGCTTCTGGACGCTATCCGTGGCTGGAAGCCGCTTGGGCGCGTGTCCAAATCTCGCTTTTCCCTCAGCCCTTTCGCCAATGCTCCGCAGTTGCCTGTGGGAGCGCAGTGGCTTCCACATCCCGGTACCCTTTCCATTGTGCATACCGAAAACTTCATTCGGCGTTCAATCAACGCAATGCAACATTGTTACATCCAGATCGTCTGGTTAGCGCGCCCTCCGTTTCGGCTTCTTGAATGTCGCTGATTTCAAAGGCATTTGCGCCGGACAGCATTTTCGGTAGGGACAGCTACATCATCAGCTGCGTCCCTCCAGGTCAGGTCCTAGCTGACGAGCCGTATAAGCCGGATTCTTGAACCCCTTACCGAAGTGGACAAATTCGCATTGTTCGAAGTGAAGGCCCCTGCTTGAGAACCGACAATCAACTATTTGCACGGCGTCTCGGCAGGCCCGGCTTCCTCTCCGATTCAGACGCTCCGCAGGTCTGCGTGTTCGACCGGGCCAAACGCCGCTCCGCGGGCATCTTGCTCCAGCACCGCGAACTGGTGCTGGTCCATCGGACTCAAGTCTTGCAGGATAGGCCGCACTCGATCCAGTACCTCACGAGCCTCCTTGGAGTGACCCTCCTGAACATAGACAGCGGCAGCCGCTAGAAATTGCGCTCCAGCGTCCTTCGGTCGATTCAAGGCCAGATAGACTTCTCCGAGCTGGGCATACAATCCGGGAGACCTCGGGAATTCAGGATGTTGTGAACGATACCTCTGCTCAGCCTGCATGGCGTGCTCGAACTGGAAGAGAGCACCTCGAGGATCTCCAAATGTGCCCCATTTTTCTTGGCGACTGTAGATGGTCCCAAGAATTGCATGCAAGCGAAGGATGTTCAACCAGTCGTCGCTTTTGTAAGCCTCACCCTTGGACATGAAAAGCGTCTCAATGAACCGATTCAGCAGCATTCCGTGAGGATCCACGTCCGAGCTGTGTTCCATGAGTACGTCGGCCGCATAAAGCGCGGCTGAGACCTCTCTGGGGTTCACGGACCACGCAAGCGCGTACCTTGCCAGGGCATCGCCGAAGGAGCCACGACTGCCGTAGTAGTCGCCCAACCGGCTGAGGAGTGCGCCGTAGGATTCCGCCTTCCAAGGACTTCCCCGCCACGCGCGAATGGGACTCGATTCGAACGGTTCATAAAATTGAGGTGACAGCGGCCCCACGAATGCCAGTCGAATCTCCTTGACTGCCGCACTGGACGGTCCAGCGGTCAGCGCCGTGAGCATCGGCCACTCCGCCTTCTCGAATGCGTCTGGGTCTATCGCCAAGTCTGCGTAGCAACGTACCAGCAACGCCAGTACCTCCTGTAATTGCGGATCTGTCGCCCACATTTTCAAGGAATCGTGCAAACGCGGCAGCAGGTTGGCCGCTTGGCCTTTATTCAGAAGCCGCTGCCCCACGTTGACTACAACCGAGCGACCCTCCGGTCCTGATTTCCAGGCCACCCGAAATGCACCATCGATGGCTGGATCGAAACCGGGCTGGCTTCCGAGCGCTTCGCTATAGAGCTTCAACGCTGAGGCCCCATCACCGGCCAGCTCGGATGCGCGCGCCGTATTGTAGAGATAGACGTAGCGTTCCGAGGCCGGAACTTGGTCGTACGACATCGTACGCAGGAGCACCAATGCCTCCTGCGATTTGTTCTGCCGAAGCAGGATCGTCGCCAGATTGTTTGCTGCCACGCGCTTCTGTGCCGGTGTACCCGCCTCGATTACCAAGCGATACGATCTTGCGGCTTCGTCAAGTTTAGCCGCCCCCGCTGGCTCCCTCCCTGCCTTCCATTCAGCAGCCTGCGCGTACTTAAGAGAAGCATCGGCCAAGGCCTCCTTGTCGTCGGTTTGCTTGGCCAGTTCCACTGCTTGCCTATGCAATTCTGATGCTGTCTTCCAATCACCGAGGGTTTCCGCCTTCCGCGCTTCATTCTGCTTCGCGCGCACGACGGCCCGCTGAGGTTTCGTGCCGGGCGTTGCCTCTGCAGCCTGCTTTACTTCTTTCGTCGCCTCTCGACCGTCCAATGCCACTGCAGCCTTTTTCTTTTGCTCTTCCGTCTGGGGCTTTTCTTGAGCCGCAGGGGGTGCTTGCGCCCGAGCATACCCCGCCATGATAAGGATCAAGACCGACACGATGATCCACCGTGCATTTCTCCGGGACGCGATGAAAACATGATTTCGCATCAAATCCTCCTCACGGCGCCACGCTTGGCGCCGGAACCGAATCCTCATCGCACGACGCAAAATGAGCTTTGCCTTCCTTCAAGTGGAATTCGATCGGCGTTAGGTGCACCACTTGTGCCTTTGCGTTTGAGTCCAAAGCCTGCGGCGCCGGATCGCCTGCTTTCTGGAAGAAGTTCACCTGTACGCCCACTCCCGAGAACTCTTTCAAGTCCGGCTTGTAGTCGAGAGGTTGGCTTATTCCCGCGGTAAAGAGCTTCACCTTTTCGTTTGTTGTCGTTCTCGAAAGGATCACGAACTCCGATTCAGCAAACTCATGGCAGTGGTCTTTCCACTCGATTGGCAGCACAGCTCGCGGACTGTCGGAATTGAGCGGCGGCAGGATTAGCACAACAGTCCGACCCAACGGTACTGCCTCGCTCAATATGATCAGAAGTCCATGCACTATAGCTGCGTTTGAAAGGATTCGTTGTTCGAAAGCGTCGCTGAAGAATTTGGGAGCCTCCGGCTCCTTGGGCAGCACGGGTGAAAGAAGGAAATCCCCAGGTGCGAACAGAGCATCCTTCCACGAACCCGCCGGAAGGCTCGTTCCTGCCGGCGCGAGCATCAGCGACATTCCGAGAAGCAATTTCCCGCTGTTCTCCCTGAGTACCTCGACACGCAATTGCGGAAAATCGGTATCACCGCCTGCCTTGTACTGCCAGTAGGGAAGCTTCTCAGCAAGACTCTTGGCCGCGCGACTGCTGATCTCTTGTTCGGCGGTTGGAGATAGCTTATAGAGCGGAAGTTGAGCGTGAAAGACGACCGCCACTCCTGACGGATGCTGGGCGAGCGCCGGCACTATGGGCATCAGGCTCAGCGCTGCCACCACCAGAATGGCCCGTTGCACCCTATTCCGGTGTAACCGACACAGCAATTTTAGGTATGCAGTTTGCATTGTCTGACTCCTTGGCGTCGAGTATTCCCACTTGTCGCGCGTCGTTGCGTTCCGCCAGGGCTCGAACAGTGTACGTTCCTCGACATGCTACTAAGTTGTTCCTCTCGTCTCTCAGTTCAAACTCCACTTGTCGACCGGGCTCAAATTTCCATCCTGGCCGATCGAGTGACTGGGGATTGGTCCAGTGTCCGAGCAGTTGCACTGCATTCAGTCTTTCCAGCTCCGCGCGCCAGCCAACAATCGTCTCTGGCGGAATGTCCACATCCGTGTCGCAGTTGATCCACAAGGATTGGCCATGATAGTCGCGCACTTCGCGATGATCGCCACGATATTGCACCACCAAAACTTTCGGCTGGCCTTCCAATTGTTGTGTCAGCGCCGCAGTCGGGCGCAGCATCAGCACGGGACGCCGAAACGAATCCGGCACCTGCATCTCCACTCGCGTAAGACCCTGCACGGTTTCCGCTCGATCCGGCAGGCCGCTGACCTTCACGAGCATCTCCGTCCGCTTCCATGGAGGTGACCAAATCACGAAACGCGCGTGGCCGTTAGCAGAAAGCAGTTCCCAGGAGGGCACTTCTTTTTCTGTTGCCAATGCCTTCTGAATCCGCACCGGTCCCCCGGCACGAAGCGCTTGCACCTCGATCGTGCCCACGCACAGAGCCCCAACAAACAGCACCGCGCCGATCAGAATGAAGGCCAACCAGAGCTTCCGACGCGTCAAGACTGAGGAATCCACCCAGTCCTGAATGTCCTTGAGACGAGCCTCCGGCAAGATTTTGGCCACAAAAGCTAACCAGGAAAAAATGCCGCCCAACGCCAATAAACTGGCGAAAGCCTCAAACCAGTCCGTGAAGTGGTAGATC
>Ga0066665_10000537_pt1 | contig 15330 bp, 11 predicted proteins | sample GraSoiAngelo_114_FD_75175 | JGI IMG/M metagenome (GOLD analysis project Ga0066665, IMG submission 75175) | Grasslands soil microbial communities from the Angelo Coastal Reserve, California, USA - 14_0903_13_40cm | ecosystem: Environmental > Terrestrial > Soil > Grasslands | place: USA...
CCGATAGTTACGAGGTCACGGGCGTGGTGGCGAATGCAACGAGCCACGTGCTCGCCATCTTCAACAAGGGCCGCGAGGTGCGGCGTGACGTTCTGCGCACGGCCGGGACTCCGTTCGCCCGAGTGCGGGCTTCCATCAAGTTCGAGTCGAGCCTGAACGATGCGGTGGGCCGAGGATCGTCCAGCGAAGGGGCCTTGCTGCGCTGGCAATGGTCGAGCCCGAGCCCAATCAAGATCATGAATCGCGCGAGCGGAGCGGACACGACGGTCGTGGCGGACGAGCTTCGTTTGCTCGACGCCAATCCACGGGGCGGAGTTCCGACAACGCTCTCCGAGTTCATCGTCCGCGGACGCGACCTAGGGGAGATCCGAATCCGAGCCGAAGAGGTGATCGAGAACCCCAAGAAGTCCAAGTAGAGAGCGGGGGCCGTTGCCCTCGGGAAAGTCCGGGCGGTCGATAGCTCGTATCGTTGCAGAGCCTCGTGTCCTCGTGCCCGAGCACCGAATCGTCCACGTACATTGGTGCGCCGCCTAGGAATCGAACCTAGAACCTACTGATTAAGAGTCAGTTGCTCTGCCAATTGAGCTAGCGGCGCGCGGAGGGAAAAAGGTAGGCGAGTGGGGAGCGAAAGTCAATGCACGAAGGCGTGAATCCGCTCACGCTCGACCGCAATTCATGAGGAGCGTCTCGTCCGGGCCGTGGCTCACCTCATGGGCTCGGCGAGGTGGCGCGCCTTCGCGTCCTGGAGGATGTCGTGCATCGTATCCTGTAACTGATGCGTCGCCTGCTTCAGGTGGCGCGACGCTTCCTCCGACCGCGTCTTGGTCTTCGTCTTCTCGCGAACCGTGACCCTCTGGTCGCGGGACGACTCCTCCATGTCGTCGAGCTGGCGCTGGAGCTTGTCCCTGTCCCTATCCAGATCCTCGGTATCGTCCCCGAGGCGCGCCACGCGCGCGATCTCGCGCGATAGCCTGCCGATGCTCCTCCCGAGCCTGGCTCGCTCCCGAGCATTCTTCGAGGTCCCCAGTGCGAGGTGCACCTGCTCACTCACCGCTTCGCCGAGCTCGCGACCGGCCTCGTTCACGGGCTTCACCGCCCGTTGCGCACGCTCGATCAGAGCGCGGTCCCGGATCACGTAACGGTCGTCCCCTTCGCGGATGAACAGAAAATCGTCGCCGCCGTATTCCTCCTTCAGCTTGTCGAGAGCCTCCTGGTCCTCGACGTCGGAGGTCGTGCTGTTCCCGCCGGACATGATCGCCCACCCAAACCGATCTCGATCCGTATCGAAGCCGTAGGAGGAGTCCTTGGCGGAAGCGGCGGCAGGAAGAAGGACCGAGGCGAGAAATGCCAGGGCGGTAAGAACGGCGTGATCTCGGGACATGGGCTCTCCAGAACTCGCGGGTTGAACCGGGTATCGAGCGTAATGACGAGCACCGAGTTGGATGGCCCGTCGCGGCATGAGGTTGGAAGCGGATTTCGCGTCCCGTTCGCCGCCCGGAGGCGAGGGCTGGGCGGCCGCGCCGCGCCCACTCAACGCGGGAACCAGAGGCCTCCTGAGCGGTGTAAGTAGAGGCCAGGAGCCGCGAAATGGTAGGTTAGGCTTCGCGATTCCGAATTTCCGCCCCCACCCAGGAGCCACGGTGACGAACACGACCCGCATCCGGTTCATCGCTTCCCTGGCCTTCGGACTCCTCGTGGGCGCAGCCGCGTGGAATTGCGCGCGCGCCGAAAAGCCGAAGAGCCGCGTGCTGCTCGTCGGAGTCGATGCGGGAGAGTGGGACGTTCTGGGACCGCTCCTGAACGAGGGGAAGATCCCCAACTTCGCCCGGATGCGCGATCAGGGATCCGCGGGAAAGCTTCGATCCCTGGAGCCCCTGACCAAGAGCCCCATCATCTGGGCCAGCATCGCCACCGGGAAGGTGCCTCAGAAGCACGGGATCCTCGACTTCTTCATGAAGCAGCTCGGACGGGAGAACGCGCGCGCGAACGCGGCGAATCCCGGCGCCAGGACCGCGAAGGCAACCGAGGGGGAGGCGCCGGCGACTTCCAATCTATGGCGGGCGCGTCCGATCTGGGACATCCTGGGCGGCCTGGGGAAAACCGTGGGAGTGGTCGGGTGGTGGACGACGTGGCCGGCGCTGCCCGTGAACGGCGCGCTCGTGACCGATTACATTCAATACGACACCGGCTCGTGGCCCTCCAAGAATTCCAGACGCACGTACCCCGACAGCCTCGACGCGACCGTGGAGCGTCTCCGCGTGAAGCCGGAGAACGTCTCGTGGGCGGAGCTCTTCCAGTTCGTCACCCCGATCGACACGACCCACGTGACGCCAAGGCAGGAGCAATTGATCCATGACCTGCGATGGATCTACGCCGCGGACCGGACCTTCTGTCGCGTCGCGCTGGAGCTCTACCGAAACAAGCGTCCGGACTTCTTCACCGTGTATTTCCGGGGCGTCGACGAGATCTCCCACACGTACTGGGACATCGATCTCCCCGGGGGCTACGCCCCGCCTCTCACGGATGCCGAGCTCGCCTGGCTCAAGCGGCTCATTCCGAACTACTACATCTTCACGGACCGCATGCTCGGGGAGTTCCTCAAGGAGGCGGGAAAGGACACGGACGTGATCGTCTGCTCCGATCACGGATTCCAGGGCGGCGGCCGCGGAGTCATGGCGCACAAGCTGGACGGCATGATCTTCATGATGGGCCCGCACGTGGAAAAGGGCGGGAGCATCTCCGGCGCCACCGTGCTCGACGTGACGCCGACGATCCTCGCGATGTTCGGACTTCCCACCGCGCGCGACATGGACGGGCGCCCGATTCCAGGGGGGCTGGAAGGGAGTCTCGTGAAGCGGATGGAGCAGGAGACGCGGCTGCCCACGTACGAGACCGCGCGCGCGCCGGGAAAAAGCGAAGAGCCTCTGCGCTCCCCCGTGGATCAGGAGCTGCGCGAGAGGCTCCGCTCACTCGGATATATTCAGTAGCCTGGGTACTCGGCGCTAGAACGGCAGATCGTCGTCCGCGTTTCCGCCCGCGGGCGTGAAGCTCTCCTCCGGCGCCCCGCCGCGTGGCGGCGATTCCACCGGGGGCTCACCGTTCCGCTCGCCGGCTCGCCCGAGCATCTGCATCGTCTCGCAGATCACTTCGGTCTTGTATCGCGTCTGCCCTTCCTTGTCCTGCCAGTTTCTCGTCTCGAGACGGCCCTCGACGTAGACCTGCTTCCCCTTCTGGAGATAGCGCTCGCAAATATCCGCGAGCTTTCCCCAGGCCACGATCGAATGCCACTCGGTCTTCTCCTGGCGCTGGCCGTCCTGGCCCGTCCAGCTGCGCGAGGTCGCGAGCCTGAAATTCGCGACGCGCTGTCCGCCGGGCGTGGTCCGGACCTCGGGATCCGAGCCGAGATTTCCTACCAGGATGACCTTGTTCACTCCTGCCACGATGCACCCCCAATGCCTAGATGGTTATGTCGGGACCAAGAGGACAGTAGGCTCACGCCGGGTGAGGCGTCAAGACGCATCGGGCGGTCCGATTGACGCTTGGCAGCGCGACGGTTACAGTGGCTGGGGCGCCGGTCAGGACCGGGGCGTAGCGCAGCCCGGTAGCGCACCTGCCTTGGGCGCAGGGGGTCGGAGGTTCAAATCCTCTCGCCCCGATTCTCGCCGGCGCCGCAACGACCACCCCGTGCGCCGCCACATTTCCCCTATTTCTTGGCGCGAGACTGCTCCTGCTCCATGTTCCTCTTCGCCGTCTCCTTGGTCACGAAGGCCTGCGAAAGACGCGAGTTGTGGGCCAGCGCGCTGTCTGCGGCGTCCATGGCCTCCCGGTAGCGACCGAGTGCGAGGTTCGCGCGCGCGAGGTCGTTCCAGGCGCTCGCCATGCTCCCCTCATCCCCTCGCCAGTTGCGGCGGAGAGCGAGCCTCAGGGTATCGGCCGCATCCGCGTTTCTTCCCTGCTCCAGCGCGATCGCCCCCAGATCCGCGAAGGGCGGCGCGTAGCCGGGATAGGCCCTCGCGGCGCGAAGCGCCAGAGCGTGCGCGTCCTGGTCGAGGCCGGAGGCAAGGAGCCCCCGGGTCGCGCCCACCAGCACGACAGGGCTCAAGGGATCCAGCGCGACCGCGCTCCGGAACGCCTCGCGCACCTCCTGCTTCGGATACCGGTCCGGACTGAGGGTGGTCTGAGTGGAGAGCACCGACGCGAGCAGGATCCTGTTCTCGCCGTTCTCGGGGGCGGTCCGGACCGCCTGCGTGAGCTCGCCCCGGGCGCGCGACAGAAGGTCGAGGCTCATGCTGGGATCCTGCTCGCTGAGGCCTCTGAAGAAGAACGCGCGACCCAGCTCCGCCCGGTATCGGGGGTCCCAGGGTGCTGCTTCCGCGGCGCGCTCCAGAAAGTCCTCACGCTGGACGCTCGCCGGCGAGTAGCGCATCGCGTCGGCCAGTCTCATCTCGGCCGCGAGGGGCCGGTCCACGAGCACGTACCAGAGCGCGGCCGCGAGGATCAGGCCCGCGGCCAGATTCCATTTCGATCGGACCGGCGCGCGTTCTGGTGGTCCCCCATGGTGCGTGGCTCCGCCGACTTCGACCGCATGCGCCGCGGGCGCCCGGGCCGCTCGCGCGGCCCAGCCGGCAAGCGCTGCGGCCAGAGCACTCGTGGCCACGGTCCCGAATCCGACGAGGCTCGGAAGGACGTATCCCACGAGGGCCGCGCCCACCGCGACCGCGGCTCCGCGCAGCTCCGGGCCCCCATGGCGCGCGACGCGCCAAACGGCGCGGGCGCCGAGCACCAGGATGGCCAGGGCCGCGAGACCTCCCGGGATCCCCTGAGTCGCCAGGATCTGGATCGCGTCGTTGTGCGCCTTCGCCGGCGTGCCTCCCCACTCGATCTCGGTCAGTGTGGTGGTCCGGTAGCGCGGGAACGCCGCGACATAAGCATCGAGACCGGCGCCCAGCCCGGGATGGTCCCGGAACATGCGAATCCCCGCCCGCCATAGCTCCACGCGAGTGCGGGTCGTCTCCGCTTTCAGGTCGGTCAGCTGGTGGACTCGGTCGAGAAGCTGCGTCCGCATCGGCGTCACGAGAGGCAGAAGAAGCGCCACGAGAGCGACCGCACCCGCGGCCAGCACCCACCCGCGCGAGGGACGGCCTCCGGACGCGGGGAGCAGGATCAGCGCGGTCAGCGCCACGCCGGCGAGACCGAGCCATGCTCCGCGCGAGAGGCTCGCCACGGAGATGAAGACCGAAGCAGCCGCGAGGACGAGCCATCCGATCTTGCCCGCGCGCGAGCGGGTTCCGGACGCGAGCCAGATCACGAGCGGAAGGCACATGACGAGGTATGCGGAGAGCGTGTTCGCGTGCCCCACGGTGCTGCCGGCGCGGAGCAGTCCCCCGAAGGAGCTCTGCCGCGACCACGTGAGCGGATCCAGGTGCGCGATCTGCAGCAAGGCGTACGCGGCCGCGACCGCGGCCCCGGCGCCCGCCGCCTGGGCCACGCGGCGGATCCAGAGCGGGCTCGATGCGAGGGAGCGCGAGGAGTAATAGAGCGCCGTCATCGCGGCGATGGTTTCGAGCCCGGCGCGGCTTTGCGGCGCGCCGAAGAGGCTCAGCGCGGGGCGGATCGAGACGACCGTGGACGCGAGGGCCGAAAGGAGCATCAGGGCGACCGCCCCGCCGAGCGGATCGTGCCGGATCGCGCCCGCGATGCGCCGCGGCAGCGCGCGCAGCCAGGAGAGGAAGCCGGCCGATGTGATCCGGGAGCTCTCGGCGGCGACCCACCTGGCAAGGAGCACCAGAGCGCCGGTGACGAGAACCATCACCTTGGTGAACTCGAATTCCTCGGCGAGGTGGCCCGGCACGAAGAAGACCGGCATCGCGAAGAGGAGGGCGAGCGTGATCAAGGAGACGGGCGCGCTGGAAGCAGCGCCGCGGCGTGGCGAACGTGGCGCGCCTGACCCACGGCGCGTCATGGCCCGTGCGTGGGCCGATTTGGAAGTTCGGCTGGAACTCAGCGAACGTTCTCCCTTCCCGTAAGAGTCTGGCCGGACGTATTATACGTCAGACTGCGCCTGTAGCTCAGTTGGACAGAGCAACGGATTTCTAATCCGTCGGTCGGGGGTTCGATTCCCTCCAGGCGCGCCAACCTTTCTTCCTTCCAACCCTCTACTATCGAAGGTGGATCCGCCGCTCGGCCAAGGCATCGAGAGGAAACCCCCGAAATGAATGACGCGAAGCGACGAACGCGCGCGGCCGCGATCCGGCCCGTGGTGCTGCTTCTGGTGCTGGCGCTCATCGGCTACTTCATCTGGCGCTACTACACGCGACGGGAGGACTACCGAGGCGGGAACGTCCAGACCACGGGCACGATCGAGGCGGAGCAGGTTCAGCTCGGGTTTCAGGTCGGCGGCAAGATCGCGGATGTGGCGGTCACGGAGGGGAGTCGCGTCGGGCGTGGCGAGACCGTCGCGAGGCTGGATCCTCGAGATCTCGACATGCAGGTGCAGAGCGCCCGGGCCGCGGTCACCTCCGCGCGCGCGTCGGTTGCCGAAGCCCTCGCCGGCCGTGACCGGAACCGCACCGAGCTGGCCCGCGTCCGCGAGCTCCTGAGCAAGGGATACGCGACCGCGCAGCAGATGGACACGGTGCTTGCGGCGACCCGGATGGCGGAAGCCCAGGTCCTCGCGGCGGAGGCCCAGGTCCGTCAGGCCGAGAGCGCGCTCGCTCAAGCAGAGCTCCAGCGATCCTACGCGCTGCTCCAGGCGCCCGGCCGCGGTGAGGTCCTGGAGCGCGTTCATCTCCCGGGCGAGATCGTAGCGGCGGGCACCCCGGTCATCACCATCGCGCGTAACGACACGGTCAAGGTCCACGCGGCCGTGGATGAAACCAAGGTAGGCGCGGTGCGACCCGGGGACCGGGTCATCGTCCACGTCTATACTTTCGACCGTCGCGCCTTCCCTGGCATCGTCTCCGACATCGCACCCGCCGGCGAGTTCGCGACCCGCAAGGACTGGGGCGCCCGGCGACGCGACATCCGCACCTTCACCGTCACCGCCCACGTACCGAATCCGGAGCATCTGCTCAAGGACGGCATGACCGCGGAGGTCACCATCGAGGTGAGCCCCCCCGTACAAGCGGAGGCGAGGACCCAGCGATGATGCCCGCCGTCGTCGTGGAGCACCTCACGAAGAAGTTCGGAGACTTCATCGCGGACCACGGCCTCACCTTCTCGGTCCTCGAGGGAGAGATCTTCGGCATCCTCGGTCCGAACGGCGCGGGGAAGAGCACGCTGATCCGCATGCTCAATACGCTCCTCAAGCCCACGTCCGGACGGGCCCTGGTGATGGGGCACGACGTGGCCTCCCATACCGCGCAGGTGCGGCGGGAGATCGGCGTGATTCCCCAGGCCAACACCGTGGACGGCGATCTCACCGCTCTGGAGAGCCTCGATCTCTACGCGCGCTTCTACGGCATGGGCCGGAAGGAGCGGAAGGAGCGCGCGCGGGAGCTCCTGGAGGCGGTGGGCCTCTGGGAGTGGCGCGACAAGCCGGCGGGGACCTATTCGGGCGGCATGAGACGGCGCCTGGAGATCGCGCGCGGGCTGATCCATCGGCCGCGCGTCTTCTTCCTGGACGAGCCGACGACCGGTCTCGATCCGCAGAGCCGTCGCGTCATCTGGGAGCTTCTCGAGACCCTCCGGGCTCAGGGAGGGCTCACGATCCTGATCTGCACGCACTACATGGACGAGGCGGATCGGTTGTGCGACCGGCTGGCGATCATCGATCACGGAAAGATCGTCGCGCTGGGAAGCCCGGCAGAGCTGAAAGAGACCGTCCCCGGGCAGGACCGCCTCACGGTCCAGTTCGTCCGCGAGGTGGACGACGAGCTTCTCGGGGAGCTGAAGCGGCTACCCGAGATCCGCGAGGCGGTCCGCGAGGCGTCGCACACCGTGCGGGTGGTTCTCGCGTCCGACGCCATGCCGCTGGAAGGGATCATGGAGATCTCCCGAGCACGCGGGAACAAGGTGAAGAGCACGTCTCTGGTCGAGCCGACGCTGGACGACGTGTTCATCCACTACACCGGGCGCGGGATCCGGGACGAAGCGACCGAGGAATACCACTACGCCATCCCGTCCCTGATGCGCTGAGCGAGACACGAATGACCGGCTTCAGCCTCAGCAGGACCCTTGCGGTCGCCGAGCGCGACCTGCGGCGCTTCCGCCGGAACAGCACCCTTCTCGTCCCCATGGTGCTCATGCCCATCATCTATCTGGTCATCCTCGGGAAATCCATGGGCGGGGACCTTCACGGCCTCCCGGTCGCGGTCGTGGTGCAGGATCGGGGCGCCGCGGCGGTGGAGGTGGCGAACCGGCTCGTCACGATGGCCGAGAGCCGCGATCTCTTTCGCCTCGCGGGAGAGCCCGATCCCAAGACCGCGGTCGACCGGCTGCGCGCCGGACACTACAAGGGCGTGGTGGTCATTCCGCCGGGATTCAGCGAGCACTACTCACGAGGAGAGCCCGCCCTCCTCGGGGTCGTGGTGGACAACACCGACAACACCTCGTCCGCGGTGATCGAGCGCGAGCTGCGTGGAGCGCTCCTGCCGGGCGTGACGCGGCTGCGCGGGGCCTCCACCCCGCCGGCCTTCCCGGGAATCGAGGTCGAGCGCGTGGACGTCTACGGGCACAAGGATTTCATGCAGTACTTGGTCCCCGGCGTGATCGCGCTCGCCCTCTTTTTCGTCGCGATGCTCGCGGGGGGAATCATCCTCGTGGATGACCGCGCGAAAGGGATCCATGAGGGCTATTTCGTCACCCCGCTCTCGGCCCTGGATCTCGTCCTGGGCCTCACGCTTTCCGCGTCCACGCTCGCCATGATCATCGGAACGGTCGTCCTGGTCGCTTCGATCACGATCGCGAGGCTTCCCCTCATCGGTGGGATCCGGACGATCCTCCTGTCCGAGACATGCATCCTCCTCCTCGCGCTCGGGCTCATTCTCTTCATCTTCACGCTCATGGCGCGGGTCTCCAATCCGCTGACGCCGCGGGCCCTGTTCGGCATCCTGAACGTCGTCACGTTCTTCCCCAGCGGCGCGCTGTACCCGACCGAGAGCTACCCTGCCTGGCTCAATACCGTCTCGATGGTCTTTCCCATGCGATACGCCGTCCACGCGCTGAGGAATCTGCTGCTCAAGGGGGTGGGGTTTACCTCGGTGGCGTCGGATTTTCTGGTGATGGCATCCTTTGCGGGAGTGATGCTGGTGCTCGCCTCGACTTTGTTCAAGCGGACGCTTTAGTGTGGCATAATGTCGCGCGCGCGTTTTTCGCCGCCTCTTCGGGCCTGATTTCCCTGCGATTTGCCTCCAACGTGCGGTGGATGTAGCTCAATGGTAGAGCACTGGACTGTGGCTCCAGGGGTTGCGGGTTCGATCCCCGTCATCCACCCCAACTTCACCCCCGCAGCCGACCCACCTTTGCCGGAGCGGGCGCCCCTCACGCCTGGGCGGTGTGCAGGCGGGCGCCGATACCGCGCAGCATGGAATCCATCGCCTTGGGATCGATGGGCTTCGTGAGGTGCAGATCGAAGCCGGCCTCACGGGAACGCCGGATATCCTCCGCGCGTCCGTACCCGGTCACCGCCACGAGGTAGCTGCCGGCGCATTCCGGATCGGAGCGGAGCGCACGCGCCACGGCGTAGCCGTCCATTCCGCCTTCCAGTCCGATGTCGCAGAGCACGACGTCGGGATGGAATTCATGCGCGAGCGTCACGCCCTCCTTCCCGGTGCAGGCGAGCTTGACCACGTGGCCGCTCAGCTTCAGCGCCAGCTCCATTGCCAGGCCGGAGTCACGGTTGTCCTCGATCACGAGCACATGGCAATGGCCCGTGACCGGAAGCTCCTTCACCTCTTCGGGAGCGCGCGGCGCCGGGGCGGCGCAGAGGGGCAGCCGGATGGAGAATTCCGATCCTTTCCCTAGCCCTTCGCTGAAGGCGTGGACGCTTCCCCCGTGGAGCTGGACAAGACCTTTCACGAGCGCGAGCCCGAGGCCCAGCCCGCCGCCGCGGTGATCCAGGCTGCGGTCCGCCTGGACGAACGTGTCGAAGACGCGCTCCAGCATGCGCGGCTCGATTCCAATCCCGCTGTCCCGCACCGAGAGGCTCGCGACCTGATGCTCCGGAAGACACCGCGCGCGGACGCGGATCGTTCCCCCCGCCTCGGTGAACTTGTTCGCGTTCTGGAGAATGTTTCCGACGATCTGAGCCAGACGCGTCGGATCGCCGCTGACCCAGAGCGCCTCCGTGGGGAGATCGAGGAGGACCGTATGTCCGCTTCCTTCGATCTCGCCGCGATGGTCCTCCACCGTGGAGCCGACGAGGGGGACCAGATCGAGCGTCTCGCGCCTAAGGGGGATCCGCCCTCGGGAGATCCGTGAGACGTCCAGGAGCTCGTCCACGAGGCGCGCCATGTGGCGCACCTGGCGGTCGATGATCCCGCGCGCTCGCTCCCGCGAAACGTCGTCCGCGCCCGCCTGGTTCATCACGTGCACGGCGCTCCGGATCGGGTTCAGCGGATTGCGCAGCTCGTGCGCCAGCACGGCGAGAAACTCGTCCTTCGCCTGGTTCGCCACGGTGAGACGCTCGGAGACTTTCTTCTGCTCGTCGATGTCGCTGCACACCCCGAACCACTTCGCCACGCGGCCCTCCGCGTCGAAGAGCGGAGCGCTGCGCGAGTGGAACCACCGGTAGGTCCCGTCCTTTCCGCGAAGGCGATACTCGGCGGCGTAGGGAATCCCCAGGCGCAGGGACTCCCTCCACCGCGCCATAGCTCGCTCCAGGTCCTCGGGATGCGTGAACCTCGCCCGCTCCTCGAGGCTCATCTCCGGCGTCGCGCCGGTGTACTCGAAGTAGCGGGGGCTCATGTAATCGAGCGCGCCCTCCGCGGTGTGCGTGAAGAGGATCTCGGGCGCCTCCTCGGCCATCAGGCGGAACCGAAGCTGGTTCTCCTCGAGGAGGCGCTTCTCGCGGTTCCGGTCGGTGATGTCGCGCACGAAGGCGCTGAAGAGATACCCGCCCCCGGTCCGGATCGCCGTCATGCTCAGCTCGACCGGCAATTCGGATCCGTCGCGGCGCATGGCCTCCAGCTCGACACGGCTGCCCACGATCGTGGCTTCGCCTGTCTCGAGGAACCGCTGGAGACCCGCCCGGTGGCGCTCGCGATGACGGACCGGGATCACGGTCTCCTCCAGCCGTCGCCCGAGCGCTTCTTCCCGGGTCCACCCGAAGAGGCGCTCGGCCTGGCTGTTCCATCCGGTCACGATGCCCCCCGAGTCCATGGTGATCACGGCGTCCAGAGCCGCGCCGATGATGGAACGGGTGATCTCCTCGCTTGCCGCCAACGCCTCCTCGGCGGCCTTTCGTTCGATGAACTGGCCGATCTCGCTTCCGATCGCCGACATCATGTCCAGGAGCCGCTCATCCGGCTCGGCACGGTGCGGGAGGAAGAACTCCATGATGCCCAGCCCGCGATCCCGGATCTTGATCGGGAACGCGAATCCGCTCCGGAGTCCCACGCTCGCCGCGGCTTCGAATCGTGGGAAATTCCGGTCCGCCTCGAGCTCCGAGATCCATGCGGGCGTGCCGCTCTTCCAGACCCGTCCCGGAAGGCCCACGCCGCGCTCCAAGCTCAGGCTGCGGCACAAGGCATCGAAGCTCTCGAGCGAGACCCCGCGCGCCTGCCAGGTCTCGGTGCAACGGACGAAGTTAGCGTTCCCTTCCACGCGCCAGAACGCCGCGAAGACACAGCCGAGGCACTCCCCCAGGGAGCACAGGATCCGGGGCACCGCCTCGGCCAGCGAATGCGCGTCCGCCAGGATGAGGGTGACGGCGTGCTCCGACGCGAGCCGGCGCTCCGCCACTCTTCGCTCCATCGCGTCCTCGAGCGCCTGCGTGGCGCCGGCGCGCTGAAGGCGGAGCTCTTCCCGGGCGCGCGCCTTCTCGATCGCGAGGGCGATCTGGGCCGCGATCATCCGGCCGGCGTGCAGCTCCTCTTTGGAGAAACGATGAGGCTCGTTGAAGTGGAACGAGAGCCTGCCGAGAAGCGAACCTCCGGATGCAATGGGCAGAAGCGCCGCGGAGCGGATGCCCTCCTCGAGGATCGTCGCGCGGAAGAGGTCGACGCCGGGCGCCACCGCGATGTCGGGCAGCACGAGCGGCGCCGGCCTCTTCTCGGAGCGGGACCACGGAGAGTGCCCCTCCATCTTGCGGCGGAATTCCTCGGAGAGATTTCTCCACGCCTTGAAGCGCAGCTCACCATCGAGGTCGTAGAGAAGCACGGAGGAGCGGTCGGGGCGCACGGTCTCATCGAGGCAATCGAGAGCGATCCGGAGGATCCCCGATTCCGCGCAGGGATCGGGCGCCTTGGACGCCGCAGTCAGACCCCACGAGTTGCGGGCAATTCGTTCGGCCATTTCTGCGAGCGCTTGCAGGTGCTCGAGGGAGGGACTTCGAGCGTGAGCACCAGCCATACAGTGAGCTTACTCTCAGTAATACTACTAGGTCAATAGTCTGATTCGATCGCGTCGCGAAGCGCCCGGGCGGCCCGGCCGCGGTGGCTCAGGAGGTCCTTCTGATCACCCATAAGTTCCGCAAACGCTTTGGATTCTCCTTCCGGGACGAAGACCGGATCGTAGCCGAAACCTGCGCCGCCTCGCGGCTCGGCCAGGATTCTTCCTTCGCAGACGCCCTCGACCACGATGGGGCCACGCCGCGCGCCCACCAGCGCGAGCACGCAGCGGAAGCGGGCGGTTCTCTGGGCGGCCGGAACGCCCTCGAGCGCGCGGAGCAGACGCTCGATATTCGCGCGGTCGCTCGCTCCGGGACCCGCGAAGCGCGCGGAATGCAGCCCCGGCGCGCCCCGGAGCGCGTCCACCTCGAGCCCGGAGTCGTCTCCGAGCGCGGGGACCCCGAGCGCATCGTGCGCCGCGCGCGCCTTCGCTAGGGCATTCTCGCGATAGGTGGATCCTGTTTCGGAAGGAAGCTCGATTTCGGGATGATCGCGGAGCGATTCCACGCGGCGGGCCAGTCCGTGGAGGAGACTCGCGAGCTCTCGGGCCTTCCCCTCGTTCCGCGTCGCGAGGACGATCAGGTCCAAGCTTTGGGGAGCTGCTTCAGTCCGAGCACGCGGCGCTGGGTCTGGATGAGCTTGCGAATGCCCGCCTTTCCCAGCGTCATCATGGAAGCCATCTCCCGCTCGCTGAACGCCTCCCCTTCGGCGGTCCCCTGGATCTCCACGATCCGGCCCGTGCCGGTCATCACGAGGTTCATGTCCACCTGCGCCTTCGAGTCCTCCGCGTAACAGAGGTCGAGGCACGGTGCGCCGTTCACGATGCCGACCGAGACCGCGGCGACGAAGTCGCGGAGCGGAGACCCCGCGATCGGCGCCTTCTTCGCGAGCCACCGGATCGCGTCCACGAGCGCGACGTAGGCGCCTGTGATGGATGCGGTGCGCGTCCCACCGTCCGCTTCGATCACGTCGCAGTCGATCAGGATCTGGCGCTCGCCCAGCGCCGTGAGATTCGTGACCGCGCGGAGCGAGCGTCCGATCAGGCGCTGGATCTCGTGCGTGCGCCCGCCCGGGTGCCCGCGGTTGACCTCGCGCTGGATCCGCTCCGCCGAGGAGCGAGGGAGCATGCTGTACTCTGCGGTCACCCAGCCGCGCCCGGTGTTGCGCAAGAACGGGGGCACGCGCTCTTCCACGGTCGCCGCGCAGAGCACGGTGGTTCCACCCATCTGGATGAGCGCCGAGCCCTCCGCGTTCTTGAGGTATCCCCGCTTGATGGTGACGGGGCGAAGCTCCGTGACACGCCGGCCGTCCACGCGCTTCCCGGCGCTCTTCATGGCGCTCCCTCGATCGGGGGCCGCTGGAACCAGGGAAGATCGTCCTGAGGCACGAGCCAGACCTTTCCCATGCGCGATCCCAGAAACCGGCGGCCGACCGCCTCGAACTGGCGCGGAATGTCCGAGACGTAGCACCGGAGCGATCCCCGCCCCCGCGGGCCGGGATTGGAGCGAAGGGCGCGCGCAAGACCGCGCGCGGTCGCCTCTCCGGAATCGATCAGCGTGACCCTGCGCCCCAGAACCGATCGGATCGCAGACTTGAACGGCGGGTAGTGCGTGCAGCCCAGGATCAAGGTGTCGATCTTGCGTGCGCGTAGCGGCGCCAGGTAGTCGCGCAGCACCTCGCGCGCCGCGCGGCTTCCGGCCAGCCCTTCCTCCGCGAGCGGCACGAGCAGCGGGCAGGGACTCGCGAACACGCGCGTGGTCTTGCCGGCGTGGCGTGACGCGACGGCGATCTCGTGCTCGTAGGCGCGGCTCTGGATCGTCGCGCGGGTGCCGATCACACCAATCCGGCCGGATCGCGTCGCTTTCACCGCGGATTCGGCCCCCGGCTGGATCACGCCGTCCACGGGCAGCCCGCGGAAATCCCGCTCCAGGGAGCGAAGGGCGACCGCCGAAACGGTATTGCACGCCACCACGAGGTGGGTCACGCCGAACTGGGTCAGGAACCGCGCCGCCTCCCCCGCGAACCGCCGCACCGTGGCGTCCGACTTGGTCCCGTAGGGAACGCGCGCCGTGTCGCCGAAGTAGACGATGTCCCACGCGGGCAGGAGCCGGCGCAGATGGCGCACGACCGTGAGCCCGCCGATCCCCGAGTCGAAGACGCCGAGGATGTGCTTCCGGTCCCGCGTCGCGGCCCGATCCCGCCTCACCGCCCGCTCCCGCGTCAACGCCACTCCTGCACTTGCAAGGGCGAGAGCACGTCGAAGTGCCCTCCGATCGTCTCCACGGGCTCCCCTTCCACCAGGATCATCACGCGCTCCACTCCAGGCAGGTTCTCCCCCGCGGTGCGGACGATCGAGGCGATCAGGGCGTGCTCGCGCGCGCTGCCGCCCCGGAATCCCTGCGTGAGGGTGCGATTCCAGTCCAGGTACAGGGTCCCCTTGTCCGTCCAGTACGCCTCGAGGAGCTCCGTGCCGTCGGGAAAGAGCGCCGTGTGCTCCTTCGAGGGTCCCGCGAGCAGCTCGCGATAGATGGAGCGCACCTGGTCCTGCGGCCGGTCCTTCACCACGACGTCGCGGTACTCCGGAGACAGGCTGTCCGCCCCGGGAGTGCCGAAGTAGAGGTAGACGCCGCGCGTTCCCTCCAGCTCGGACGCGAGCGGGACCAGGCGCGGGGTCTGGTTGTCGATGTGGCTTCGCATGCGGCCGATGTAGAAGAATCCGACCACGACCGCGAGGCTGCCCGCGATCGCGATGACCCAGCGGCGCTGAAGCCGGTTCACGCGC
>Ga0066665_10000538_pt1 | contig 15298 bp, 15 predicted proteins | sample GraSoiAngelo_114_FD_75175 | JGI IMG/M metagenome (GOLD analysis project Ga0066665, IMG submission 75175) | Grasslands soil microbial communities from the Angelo Coastal Reserve, California, USA - 14_0903_13_40cm | ecosystem: Environmental > Terrestrial > Soil > Grasslands | place: USA...
AAGGCAAGCAGCGCGAAGAGAAGGCCTGGGACCGCCGCGAAGAAGAAGGCGCTTCGCCAGCCGAACCTCTCCGCGATGAGTCCACCGCCGGCAAAACCTACCGCGATGCCCAGCGTGCTCCCGGCTCCCCATACGGACATGACGCGTCCGCGCTGCTCTTTGGGGAAGTAGTCGGACAGGAGGGAGGTGCCGGCCGGGTAGTAGCTGGCCTCACCGATCCCGAGCACGGCACGGCTGAGGAAAAGTTGGGCGAAGTTTCGGGCGAACCCGGTGAAGAGCGTGGCGAGGCTCCAGATGGCCACACCCGCCGCGACCACAGTCTTGCGAACGCCCCGATCCGCCCAATAGCCGAAGGGCAGGGCGGCAAACGCGTAGACGAGGAGGAAAGCGGAGCCGAGCAGACCGACGAGCGCATCGCTGAGATGGAATTCCTGCTGGATCAAGGGTGAGGCCGCCGAGGCGACCCAACGGTCCATGTAGTTCAGGAAGTTGATGCCCACCATGACGACGAGCACATACCGTGCGTAACCTCGCGCCACGGGTGGAATTATGAGGTTGGTCTGACCACCGGCCGTGGCCAAGCCACGCGACGTGATTGCGTACGATTTACTCCTCTTTAGTGGGTCGGCTGGGCATTGGCGAGCTCAAGTGGCTGTAAACCACCCGCGAAAGCTGTGGGGGTTCAAATCCCTCCCGGCCCACCAATGTCCTCCAGTTTCAGACCGAACGAGTGCCCTATGTCTCGAGACATCAGACCGATTCCGGAGCCAAGTCGTGGTTCAAGGCGAGGCTATGACAGGTGGCCTTTGTCGCAGCCGGCGTGGCCCCGCATCACCGCGTTTCGGCACACGCGGGCCTTAGCGCGTAGAGTCACCAATCGGGTGGCCGGCTTGCCGGCCGCAAGTGCCGTCAGGCGTTCCCACTGCTGAATTGCCAGGTCTTCCGAGGCCGGCTCGAGCGTCGCTTTCCTGCCGGGGCTCAATGCTGGCCGGCGATAGCGGTGGCGACGATCGGTGGCAAAGTTGGCGGTGGCAATCGGACGAGACGTCCGACATTGGAGGCGAATATGACCACAGGCACAGTCAGCAAGTTGGAGGCGCGTTCCCATGACAATCCGGACGAAACGCGCAAGCCGGACAAGGCGACCGTCGAGGTGAACAACCTCGGTGACTACTCGATCGGCAGGTTCACGTTCCAGCCAGGGTGGACCTGGGAGTCCTCAATCAAGCCGGTCGCAAAGACCGAGCATTGCGAGAAGACCCACGTCGGCTATTGCGTCTCAGGCCAGCTGGAGACCTGGATGACCGATGGCACCCGGATTACCATCACGACCGGCGATTCATACACGATCCCGCCCGGACACGACGCCCGTGTCGTAGGCGATCAGCCCTTCGTCGGCATCGAGTTCGCCAGCGCCGCGACGTACGCCAAGCGCTGAGTCTGAAAGGCCGCGATTCGTGAGATATAGAGGAGCACCCACCGAGGTGCTCCTCTTTACATCGGCCACGTGATGATCACGCACCTCAGCCCCAAGTTGGTTCAGCTGACCCGGTATCCGGTGTTGTTCCCAATGAACTGCTACCTCGTGACAGAGGATGACGGGCTCACGCTGGTCGACAGCACAACGTCCTCGCCCGCCGACGATCTCGAGGCGATGGTCAAACAACTGGGCACGGAGCTCCGCCGAGTCGCGCTTACGCACGCCCACGGTGATCATGTCGGCGGCGTTTCCGGAGTGCGTCAGCGCTTCCCTGGGGTCGAGGTCTCCATTGCCCGGCGCGACGCCCCGATCCTGGCCGGGGACAAGAGCCTCCTCCCGACTGAGCCCCAGACGGACGTCAAGGGCTACTTCGTCAAGGTCGAGTGGCAGCCCGATCGCCTGCTCGAGCCAGGGGATCGCGTCGGGTCGCTTGAGGTGCTCCCGTCACCAGGACATACGCCCGGCCACATTGCCTTCCTCGACGTGCGCGACCGCAGCCTCATCGCCGGGGACGCCTTTCAGACCCGCGGCGGCATCGCGGTTTCGGGTGACATGCGGCTGCTGTTTCCGTTTCCGGCGATGGCCACCTGGAATAAACCCACCGCGCTGGCATCCGCTGTTGCCTTGAAGGCGCTCAGGCCGTCGCTTCTCGCCGTTGGCCACGGGGCAGCCGTGCACGAACCCATCGACGCGATGGACCGGGCCATCGAAGCAGCACGCCGAGCCTTCAGCTGACAGCTTCGCGACCTATTCGTCCGCGGTCCAATCCCTGACGAAGGCGGGCTGCTTGGGCGGCCGCACCACCCGCCACATCAGCTGGGCGCCCGCGATTGCGACGGTGGCCATGATCACAACTGTTTGCATGGCCACCATCTTCGCGAACCCGAAGAGCCGCGTCATCGTGCAGGGCAACCAGACCGGTCGGCGCCAATTCGTATCTATCACGCCAGACCGCGCTTTTGATCGGATGGTTAACAACGCCTACCCGGTTGGCAACTAATTCACCTAATTTGGTGGGCTCAAGCTAGATCCGATCGCCTAGCATCGCTGCGAACGAGGGACAGGACGTGCAGCAGCGCGACTCCTCGGCGCCGGAAATGGGTGGGTCCCACAGGGCTTCGAAGGCACGGGTGGCCGTGATAGGCCTGGCCGGTGCCGGGCTCGTGGTACTCGGGACCGCCATCTCGGTTCTGGCCGTGGGTCCGGTGCCTACGCCGACCCTCCCCGCGCTCACGCCCCTCCCGACGCCAAACCTGCCCATTGCCTTGACCCCATCCGCCCCGACCGTGTCTACCCCAAGCCCAGCGCCACCCACGCTCGGCCCGCTTCCCACCCCAAGCCTGCCGGTGTCCCTGACCCCCTCGCCCCCTTCGGTGCCCAGCCCGAGCCTTCCGGTCTCGCTCGGGCCTTCCCCGACACCGAGCACCGCGCCGGCGGCAAATGGCGGCACCGCCTATGGCGGCTCAGCTCCGGGCGGAGGCGGGTCCGGCGGGGGCGATCCTGTGCACGGCATTCCGATCCCGTTCACCAACGTGGTCCTGTCCTCGCCGCTCGACATCGCCCTCCTGGCGACCTTCGCTGTGCTTCCGCTCCTGATCGCGACTTGGTTTTTGCTCTTCGGGCGGACCTGGACCGAGGCGCGCCGCTCCCGCGACGCCCAGACTCGCCTGGCGATCGCCCACGATCTCGGCCTCAGCCCCCGCGAGCTGCTCTCGGTCAGCACCAAAGCCCTGTTCAAGCTGCGCGAGGAGGCGGCCTTCGACGAGCTGACCGGCGTGTTTCGACGCGCCGCCGGCATCTCCGCCCTGGATCGCGAGATCGCACGTGCTCGCCGGCAGAGAACCCCTCTGGCGCTGGCCTTCATCGACGTCGATGGGCTGAAGCAGGCCAACGACAAGCGCGGCCACAAGGCGGGGGACGACCTGTTGCGCGGGCTCGCCACGCTTCTCAGGACCGGCCTTCGAGGTCAGGACCTGGTCATGCGCTACGGCGGCGATGAGTTCGTGTGCATCCTGCCGGACACAGTGGCCGACGGCGCTCGCGCCAAACTCAGCTGGATCCAGACCGAGGCGGAGAAGTCCGGCATCTCCTTCAGCACAGGAGTGGCCGAGTTCGAGCGCTCGGACGATGTCGTCAGCCTTCTAGGCCGAGCCGACACCGAGATGTATGCCGTCAAAGCACGGCGCGGGGTGGTCCGCGACCTGCGCCTGGGAGTCGTTGGCGGAAGCAAGAAGGTTCCCGCCTGAGGCTCCAACCAAGCAGGGACTTGACAACCCGCCCTTTTTAGGATTTAGTGGGTTACGACCCGACAAACCGGAGGTACAAGAATGTTAAGGCTCTCCATCTCAACCGCCCTTCTGGCCGCCGCGTAAACGTGAATCCCTCCCTCTTTAGCCCGGACCGGCTTACCCCTGCCGGTCTGGGCACCCCTAAAAACAGATCCGGCTCGTTGAGCGAGCACGCCCCGAACCTGGCGCCCGACATGGAGCGCGCGCTGGGCGCACTCCGCGATTTCACCCGGCGAGACATCCTGCTTCGCTTTTACGCCGACAGAAAGGCGCGAAGCGTCGACGACGTCGCGCGCGCGTCCGGCGTCCATCGCTCGGTAGCGTTTGACCATCTCGAGAGGTTGGTGGCGCTCGGCTATCTGGAGGTCGAGCGGCGACGGGGCCTGCCGGGCAAGCCCGCCAAGATCTACAGGCTCACAGGCGGACCGCTGCAGATCAGCCATCCGATGCGCCGCTACGACGTACTGGCGGAAGCGCTCGCTGAGGCGCTCGACGACCGTTTGATCAAGCAGGCGGGCCGCTCCCTCGGCCGAAGCCTGGCGCGGCCCGAAGTCAGATCGACGGTCTCGGCCCTCGAACCGCTGATCGAGATGGGCGGCGACTATGAGCTGGGGCTGGGGGGCCGCATCGCGTGTCTGAACTGCTTGTTTGCAGAGGCGTGCCGGCGTGCTCCCAGCATCTGCGTGTTCCACGCCGGCGTCATCGAGGGGCTCACCAGCTCAGAGGTGGAATCGCTCGGCTTTCTCAGCCCAAGCGGCTGCGCGTACCTCGTGTCATGAGTCTGCGCGAAGGTGCCGTCGTGGGCTCGTACCGGCTGATCGAGCGAATCGGCGGAGGCGGTATGGCAACCGTACATCGCGCGTATCATCCGGCCCTCGATCGCCACGTCGCAGTCAAGGTGTGGCCCGAGTTCTTCGCCGACGATCCGTCGTACCGCGAGCGCTTTCAGCAAGAGGCAAGGTCGGTCGCAGGCCTCAGGCATCCGAACATCCTCCCGGTCTTCGATTACGGCCACGACGACGGAGTCGCCTTCATCGTCATGGAGCTAGTCGAGGGCGGAACCCTGGCCGATCGCCTCGACGGGCCGATGCCGCTCGACGAGGCGCTCAGCCTGCTCGAACCTGTGGCGGCCGCGCTCGATTACGCCCACTCGCGCGAGGTCCTTCACCGCGACATCAAGCCGAGCAACATCCTTCTGCGCGACGAAGCCACCCCGGTTCTGGCGGATTTCGGACTCGCGATCATGGCCGGCCCCGGGCGACGCCTTACCGCGGTGGGAGACGTGATGGGCACGCCCGAGTACATGTCACCCGAACAGTGCCGCGACGATCAGATCGGCCCCGCCTCCGACAGGTATTCGCTGGCTGCCGTCGCGTATGAGATGTTGACCGGGCGGGTGCCATTCAAGGCCGACTCGGCGGCCGCGGTGCTCCTGTCCCACGTGACCCGGCCGCTGCCGGCGACCCACGAGCTCAGAGGCGAGGCGCCGGCTCATGTCCAAGACGTGCTTCGCCGAGGTCTCGCGCAGGATCCGGACGAGCGTTACGCCACCGCCTCGAGTTTTGTACGCGCCCTCAGACCGGCGGCTTGGCTGGGCCGCTTGGACGGCGGATCATCCGCCGCCACGGTGCTCGAAGCAAGGCCGGCCGGGCGTCGCATACCCGTCGTGCTGGTGGTCGACGACGGCGCGGCGAACCGCGAGCTCATCAGGGCCTGCCTCGCTGGCGTCGACTGCGAGGTCCGCACAGCGGAAGATGGGATGACCGCACTTCAGTCGATCAAAGCGTCCTTTCCCGATGTTGTGCTGCTCGACGTGCAGATGCCAGGCCTGGACGGGTTCGAGGTATGCGAGCGCATCAAGGCTTTTCCGAAGGGAAGGCTCCTGCCGGTCGTGATGATCACGGCCCTCGAGCACACGAGCGACCGCGTCCGCGCTCTCGATGCCGGCGCCGACGACTACATGTCGAAGCCGGTAGACCGGACCGAGCTCGTCGCTCGCGTCCGCTCGGCGCTGCGGCTGAAGCGTGTTTACGACTCGCTCGACAGCGCGGAGCAGGTCGTCTACTCGCTGGCCGCCGCGGTCGAGGCCAAGGATCCGTACACCGAGGCGCATACGCTGCGCGTGGCGGAGAGGGCGAGGCGGATCGGCGCCCGGATGGGCCTGTCGCCTGAGGAGCAGGACGTCCTGTATCGGGGCGGCATCATCCACGACATCGGCAAGATCGGAGTCCCGGACTCGATCCTGCTCAAGCCCGGACAGCTGGACTACGAAGAGCGCGTGAAGATGAACCTTCACCCCATCATCGGCGACAACATCGTCGCCCCGCTCCAATCGAGCGCGGACCTGCGACCGGTGATTCGGCACCACCATGAGCGCTACGACGGCACAGGTTATCCCGACCGCCTGGCCAGCGATCAGATCCCGCTCCTTGCGCGCATCGTTTCCGTCTGCGATGCATACGACGCGCTGGTCAGTGACAGGCCCTACCGCGATCACCTTTCGCACGAAGATGCGGTCGCAGTTCTCCAGAACGGCGCGGGCAAGCAGTGGGATCCGCAGATCGTGAAGCTGGTCGTCGACGAGATCCGCTGTCAGGCGGCGTCGTGATTGATCGCCGCACGCCGCATTCTCGTGGTGGACGACGGGTGAGGGTGTGGTGCCGGCGCTGGCAAGAGCGCCGGCTCGGCCGTCAGGGCTCCCTCTCGCTGCCCACAGTCACCTGCCCCACGGTGACAAGCAAGTCCCACGTGTTGCGGAGCGAGATGAGAAGAAGGACGACTATGGCCGAGACGAGCACGAGGACGAACGCCGAGACGAGCGACGACAGCAGGAGAACGCCGGCGCCGACGAATGCCAGATAGGCGGCGGCGCTCAGACCGAACCGCAGCACCAGCCGGGCCCGATCGATCCGCCGCATCCCGAGGCTCGATTCCTGGCTACGTCCTGCGGCAATCAGGCTTGGCATGCTGCTCGCAAGGCTCACGATCCCCAGGACGATGAGCTGCCAGGCGGCCGCGGTCTGAGGCTCCGCGATCACCATGAACAGGGTCACGAAGAGGACAGCGCCGAAGTTGGCCAGCGTCACGCGGGCGAGGCTTCGCACCTCGGGAGCTGCGATCACGACCCGAAGGTGCAGCGACAACCCCACAAACAGCAGTCCCACCAGGGTCGCCGAAGCCGTGCCCGCGAGGATGTAGAAATCACGCAAGTCGCTCGCCGCGCTCTGATAAGGCACCTGACTCCCTAGGCCCGCGGCCTGGGCGTCGACGACGGAGCGTCTGCTGGGTCGCGGCCGGCGAACACAAACACCGCTCCCAGGAGAATCGCGATCGCAGGCGGACCGTAATCCGAAATGGGCCCGGTTGGAAACACGACCCGGATGATCAGCGAGCCCACCATCCAGATTCCGCCGAGCACAATGGCGATTCGAAGCCGGCGCGAAGCGAGACGGAGCTGGCGCCTGAGGCCTCCGGGGCGGATCGATAGGATCGTGAGGGTCAGGCCGACGAGCATGACGAGACCGAACGCGAAACCGCGCACGCCGCCAGTCTGTCAGGAATCGGCCGCCGCGCCCATTCCTTTCTATATTGGTGCACGGTTCCTTGACGAAACTACTCGGCCTCGACATCGGGACCACCGGCGTTCGCTGCGTCGCGGTCGATGAACGTGGTCAGCTGCTCGCAGACGCGACCGAAGAATATCCGCTGTACTCGCCTCACCCTGGATGGTCGGAGCAGCGACCGGAAGACTGGTGGGCGGCGAGCCGCAACGTCATCTCGCGGGTGACAGCAAGGATCGGCCCTGACGTCGGAGGGATCGGGCTGGCCGGGCAGATGCATGGCGCCGTGTTCCTCGACGACACCGACTCGGTCATCAGGCCCGCGATCCTGTGGAACGACCAGCGCACCGCGGTCCAGGCACAGGCCATCACCGAAAGAATCGGCGCGGCGCGCCTCACCGAGGTCACTGGCAACCCGGCCTTGACCGGGTTCCAGGCGCCCAAGATCCTGTGGCTGCGCGACCAGGAGCCAAAGGCGTACGAGCGCGTCGTCAGCGTCCTTCTGCCGAAGGATTACATCCGCCTCCGGCTGACGGGCGAGAAAGCGACCGACGCATCAGATGCGGCCGGCACGCTGCTTCTCGACCTCAAAGCGCGGACGTGGTCGAGCGAGATCCTGGAGGCGCTCGAGATCTCTGCCCGCTGGCTCCCGCGGGTCTTCGAGAGTCCAGACAGGACCGGCTCGGTGCTGAAGAAAGTCGCAAAGGAGCTCGGATTGCCGGATGGCGTCCCCGTGGCGGCCGGCGCCGGTGACAACGCCGCCGCCGCGGTGGGCAACGGCATCGTCCGAGAAGGGCTGGCCAGCTGCTCGATCGGGACCAGCGGCGTCCTGTTCGCGCATTCCGACACGATGGCCACAGATCCGTCGGGTCGCGTTCACGCCTTCTGTCATGCGGTCCCGCTGCGGTATCACCTCATGGGGGTGACCCTGGCCGCGGGCGGGGCGCTTCGCTGGTGGCGAGACCTGGTCGGAAAGGGCGACTACGACGAGCTGACCGCGTTGGCGGCGCAGACACCACCTGGCGCAGAAGGCCTTGTGTTTCTGCCTTACCTGACCGGAGAGCGCACCCCGCATCTCGATCCGCAGGCACGCGGGGCGTTCTTCGGGCTCAACTCGAGACACGGCCTGGGCCACCTCACGCGAGCCGTGATGGAGGGGGTGGCTTACAGCCAGCGCGACTCCCTCGAGATCATCGTCGAGCTCGGCACCGACCCAGAACAGATCAGGGTCACGGGGGGTGGGGCGCGAAGTCCCTTCTGGCGCCAGCTCCTCGCTGATGTGCTGGGACGGCCGGTCGTGCGCACGGCTGCAGATGAAGGTCCTGCGTACGGCGCGGCGCTACTCGCGGGTATGACAGCCGGCGTCTTTGCGTCGATCGACGAAGCGTGCGCCGGAATCAGCTTGCGGCCGGAGGTCAGCGAGCCCGATCCAGAACGCCAGCGCACGTACAGCGAGTACCACGCCGTGTATCGAGACCTCTTTCCCACGACCAGCCGTGCGATGCATCGGCTGTCGGACCTCGCGGGGTCCGCGGACTAGCGCCGCGTTCTTCGCCTCCGTAATCCAGGAGGCGATGACCATGCCATCGTCTAGAAGTTGAGGCCGATCGCGAATGTTGCCGCATAGCCCGCGCCGCTTGGCGCCGCCTTCACAAGCAGCACCGAGCCGCTGTTGCCGTTGGACGTGTACACCATGTCCGTTTGGTTGCGAGTGTCCCGAGTCGGCCTCGAGCTGTAGGGCGCGGCTTTGTACACAGCATCCGTGAGGGCGTCATCGAAGAACAGCTGGGATGAGAATTCGTAGGTCTTGGTCGCACCCGTGTAGGTCCGGACCTTGAAATGGATATGCACGGTTCGTCCGGCGTACCAGCCGGGATATATGGTTGCGAACCTGGCGACGCCGTCGGCGCCGGTCAGCTGATAGCCGCGCAGAAATCGCTGTCCGACCGTGGACTGAGCCGCCACGTCGGAGTAGACGCCAGCCGCGTCGCAGTGCCAGACATCGACCTGCGCGCCGCCAAGGGAGGTGCACCCGCTCGAGCTCACCCGCGCCACCTGGAAAGTGAGGTCGAGGGGCACGCCGTTTCGCTTCGATCCGGTGGACGAATCGGTCGTGATATCGGACCGATTGAGCCGCTCGTCCACGAAATATGGCCCTTCGGTCTCGGCCGGCGTCGCGACGCATGCCGGCGTCGCGACCGAGCTTGCGGTCGGCGTGGTATCAGACGCAGCGGAAGGGGAGGGAGAACCCAGGGCCGCGGACGGACTACGGCCCGTGCACGCGGCGACGATCGCCCCCAAACCGACGAGAAGGGCGGTCCGGCGCGAGACCATGGATTCGAACAGGGATTTCACGCCCCGTCAGCGTCATGGGATGGACTGCGCTGAGCCTGAGACCTTTCTGGGGATTCGCTCAGAGTTGGGATCAGTGGCGATCCATCAGTGGCGCGATGTTCTCGCCGGCAGCGGGCAGGACTTCAACGCGCTGCTGAAGGAAAACCTGATCGACCTGAAGGAGACGAAGCGGTTTGCTTCCGGCATCGTGATCCTGGAGCTCGAACCGGCTCAGGAATAGACTGAGCCCATCGTGACCGCCGCCTTCACGCGGGATGGATACGCCACCATCTCAGGCCGCGGCCTGGACTGGGAGTCCGTCCCGATGAGGCTCTTTCAGAAGGCGAAGCGCCTCGGGACGTGGGACCCACAAGCGCTGGACCTTTCCAGGGACGCAGCGGACTGGAACGGGTTCACCGACCTGGAGCGGGATTTCCTGCTCCGCACGCTGGTCCTCTTCCAGGCTGGAGAGGAAGGGGTGACCAGCGACCTTCTGCCCCTGATCATGGCCATCGCCGCCGAGGGCCGGCTCGAGGAGGAGATCTACCTCACGTCCTTTCTGTGGGAGGAGGCCAAGCACGTCGAGTTCTTTCGCCGCTGGCTGGACCAGGTTGCCCTCGCAACCGGTGATCTCGCCAGCTTCCTGACGCCGAGCTACAGCCATCTCTTTCTGGTCGAGCTGCCTTCGGCGCTCCAGGCCCTGCAGACCGATCGCTCGGTCGAAGCCCAGATACGCGCCTCGGTGACTTACAACATGATCATCGAGGGCGTGCTGGCTGAGACCGGCTATCACGGATTTCGGCAATCGCTTGAAGCGAACGGCAAGATGCCCGGGCTGCTGGAGGGAATCCGGCTTCTCTCCCGCGACGAAAGCCGGCACATCCGCTACGGCGTCTTTCTACTTGACCGCCTGATCAACAGCTCACCCTCTGGATGGGACGTCATGAACAAGGTCATGAACAAGCTCTTCGTCCCCGCGCTTGGAGTCATCAGCGAATTCTGGGAGAACTACGACGACAACAACGGTCCGTTCGGTCAGCGCATGGAGACGTACATCGAGTTCGCCAGCGTTCAGTTCGATAAGAGGATGAAGGTACTGGAGCGGGATCGCGGCAAGAGCATCGCGGAGATCGCGCAGGCGACGGTGGCCGACATGGCCGAAGATGATCTGGTGACCGTCGCGACCTGAGGCGGGTCGTGGCTCTGTTGCATATTGACTTAAGGACGTGATCCCGTACCGCGCGGATGACGCCGACGACCCGACGACCGCGGTTCCACTCATCACGATCGCCCTCATCGTGGCGAACCTCGCGGTGTTCTTCTACGAGCTGTCGCTCGCGACGCAAGGTTCTGCCCTCGACAGCTTCATCAGGGCGTATTCGCTCGTGCCATGCGAGTACACGCAGCGCTGCACCGCTTACCTCGGGACGCCCTCGCCGTTCTGGATCACGCTTTTCAGCTCGATGTTCTTGCATGGCGGCTGGGCCCACATCCTCGGCAACATGCTCTTCCTCTTCGTCTTCGGGCTGCACGTCGAGCGTTCGATGGGCATGGCGCGATACCTCGCCTTCTACCTGCTCTGCGGGCTGGGTGCAAACGCGTTCGAGATCGTGGCGGCAGCAAGCTCGAACCTGCCGGGGCTCGGCGCGAGCGGCGCAATCTCGGGAATCCTTGCCGCATACGTGGTGCTGTACCCGGGTAGCCACGTGCGGACTCTGATCCCTTTCGGGCTCTTCTTCTGGACCGTGCGCATTCCCGCATGGATCTTCATCGGGGTGTGGTTTGCCATGCAGCTGATCTACGGGGCGGCATCGATCAGCGACGTCAACGCCGGCGGTGTCGCCTACTCAGCGCACGTGGGTGGGTTCCTGACCGGATTGCTGCTCGTCCGCCTGTTCGCCCAGACGCATCGGGTCGACCGCCTCCGCGTGTACCACCAAGCCTGAAACTGCATCACACGAGGAGGAGAGGATGCGGACCTACAGACTGACGTTACTGCTCAAGGACGATGCGGACGTTATCAACCGCTACAAGCGCCATCACCGCGAAGCGTGGCCCGAGGTGATCGGGCGACTGAAAGAGATCGGTATCACCGAGATGAAGATCTATCTGATCGGCCGCCGGCTGTTCATGTTCATGGAAGCGGTCGACGGCTTCGACCCTACTCGTGACTTTCCGAGGCTCAGCGAGCTGGCCCGCTATCGCGAATGGGACGAGCTGATGAGCTCAATGCAGGAGCGCGTGCCAGAGGCGAAAGAAGGGGAGTGGTGGGCCGCGATGGAAGAGGTCTTCGATCTGAATTGGTGATGGGTTAACGCGGCCAACTCGGGCCGAACGGCGGATGTTTTCCGTCGCGAGCCTTACGTGCGTCCTGTCCTCAGCGCTTGTTGACGCTGTCCGTCGGGTGGCACGCTTACCCTCTGTTCTGTCTGAGCCTTGAGGCCTGTCACCTCGAGGATCTCGGCCTCGTCCAGCGAGTCGGATTTCAGGAGGGCCCGCGTCAGCGCGTCGAGCTGGGACCGATGCTCCTGGAGGAGCCGTTCCGCTTCGGCCAGACACTCTTCGGAGATCCTGCGCACCTCCTCATCGATCAACTGCGCGGTTCCTTCGCTGTATGTCCTCTGCTGGAAGGCGGCGCCATCGCTGTCGCCGTAGTTCAGCGGTCAGACCTTGGGGCTCATACCCCAGCGGACGACCATCTGCTGCGCTATCCGCGTCACCTGCAAAAGGTCGTTCTCCGCTCCCGTCGTGACGACGCCGTAGACGATCTTTTCCGCGGCCCGCCCGCCCAACGCGCCCACCAGCCGCGCCCGCAGGTAGTCCTCGCCGTAGTTGAAGCGGTCGTCGATCGGACTCTGCAGCGTCACGCCGAGGGCCTGCCCGCGCGGGATGATCGTCACCTTCTTCACCGGGTCGGCTCCGGGGACCAGCAGACCAAGCAGCGCGTGGCCGGACTCGTGGTACGCGATCCGCTCGCGGTCCAGGTCACTCAGCAGGATCTTCCTCTCGGTGCCGAGCAGTGTTCTCTCGATGGCCTCGGCGAAGTCCGCCATGGTGACCGCGGCCTCGCCCTTGCGCGCTGCGCCGAGCGCTGCCTCGTTAACCAGGTTGCGCAGGTCGGCGCCCACCAGACCCGGAGTCTGCGACGCGACCTGGTCGAGGTCGACATCGGGAGCAAGGACCACGTGCCGGGAATGAATGCGCAGGATCTCAGCCCGACCGCGGCGGTCGGGGGGCTGGACCGTGACGCGGCGATCGAAACGGCCGGGCCGAAGCAGAGCCGGGTCGAGCACGTCGGCCCGGTTGGTGGCCGCCAGCACGATCACACCTTCACGCGAGTCGAAACCGTCCATCTCGGTCAGGATCTGGTTGAGTGTCTGCTCCTGCTCGTCGTTCCCGCCGACCCGCAACGCGGCGGCGCGGCTGCGGCCGATCGCGTCCAGCTCGTCGATGAAGATGATGGCCGGGGCCGCTGCACGCGCCTTGCTGAACAGGTCGCGCACACGTGACGCCCCAACACCGACGATCGCTTCCACGAACTCGGAGGCGGCGATGCTGAAAAAGGGGACCTTGGCCTCACCGGCGACCGCGCGCGCGAGCAGCGTCTTGCCGGTGCCAGGCGCGCCGATCAAGAGGACGCCCTTCGGCACGGTTCCGCCGAGACGCTGGTACTTCTGTGGCTCGCGCAGGAAGTCGACGACCTCCTGCAGGTCCGCCTTCACCTCGTCGATGCCGGCCACGTCGGCGAACGTGACCGACGGTTTCTCCGCGTCGTAGAGGCGGGCCCGGCTCTGGCCGAAGCTGCCGAGAATCCCTCCGGCGCCTGCCGCGGCGGCGCGGCGGGATAGATAGAGGAATCCGATCACCAGCAGGATTGTCGGACCGAAGCTGAACAGCAAGGTCTCCCACAGTGGAGTCGAAGCGTTCGGATCCTTGGCGTTCATCACCACTTTGTGGCCGATGAGCAGCGTCTCCAGGTCGTCGGTGGCAAACGCCGGTCGTTGGGTCTGAAACTTGGTCGAGCTCGTGCCGCTGGAGTCCTTGACGGCTGTCTTGGCGACGCCAGTGATGGATTCTCCCGTGCTCGTGACGCTGGTCACGTTGCCCGCGTTGACCTGATCGAGGAACGAGTTGTACGAGATGGTCACGGTCGGCGGCTGGCCGGCCGAGGTGAGCAGGTTGCTGATCAGAATGTTGGCGGCGAACAGGACCGCAAGAATGATCCAGAAGCGCGCGCTTCGCATCGGCGCGGAGATGCCGGGCCGCTTATCGGTGGGGCGCTTATCTGGTGGTCGCGGCGGCGGGCTTTGACTCACGAGGTGATGCTACGCGCTCTCGAATTCGATGGCGATCACGTCAACAAGCGCACCTGTCGGCTCGGGCGCATCGATCAACAGCTCTCCCAGAAGGTCCGTGCCCAGAAGGTGTTCATCGAGCGCCGCAAGCGGCACGTGGTGGCGCAGCTCCCGTCCGGTGCCGATCAGGCTGACACGGCGCACGCGTCGAATCGGAACGCCGCGGACGACGACGCTTTCCTGCGGACGGTCGAGTAGAAACAGATAGAGGCGGTCGTCACGCGTCGTCGCCGGGCCATGGAAATCGACGGCCGCCGGCGCCGGGCGCACGCCGATGATCGCGTCGCGGTGGCTCGTGATCCAGGCGCCGATCTGCTCGAGAAGCGAGACCTGGACGTCGGGCAGCGAACCATCGCCGGTGGGACTGACGTTCAGGAGCAGGTTGCCGCCGCGCGATACGACGTCGGCGAGATAGCGCGCCAGCAAGTGTGGCGATTTGTAGTTGGTGTCTTGCGGCCGCCAACCCCAGGAGTCGTTCATGGTCAGGCACAGCTCCCAGGCGCGCCCTGGCGGCTTGGTGGGGAGGAACTGCTCGGGGGTGTCGTAGTCGCCCTGGCCGGGAAGGCGGTCGTTGACGATCGCGTCGGGTTGGAGCGACGCGACAAGCTGCCGCAGCTCCGCCGCGCGCCACTCTTCCGCGGTTCGCTCCCACTGGCCGTCGAACCACACCAGGTCGACCGGACCGTACCCCGTAAGCAGCTCGGTCAGCTGCGTGCGCACGTAGTCGAGGTAGCGGCTCCACGCTTCGGTCGACGGACGCCGGTAGTGCTCAAAGACGTAAGGCTTGTCGGACTCCTGAAACGCCGGGTAGTCGGGATGGTGCCAGTCGGATAGGGAGTAGTAGAGGCCGATTCGCAAACCCTCCGCGCGTGCGGCCTCGATCAGCTGTCGTGTGATGTCGGCGCGATAGGGCGTGTGCTCGATCGAGAAATCCGATGCCCTCGTGTGGAACATCGAAAAGCCCGCGTGATGACGAGTCGTGAAGACGATGTACTGCGCCCCGCTGGTTCGCGCGAGCGTGGCCAGACTCGGCGCGTCCCAATGACGTGGATCGAAGGTCGTCGCGGACGATTGATACTGCGCGACAGAGACAATGTCGCGCGCGGAAGGATCGCTGACGAGTGATCGCCCGACGAGCGGCCACGACACCTCGATGCCCTGCTGGCTCGCGTGATCCCAATGCACGAAAAGCCCAAAGCCTGCGCGCGAAAACCAACCGCTCTCAACCATCACGTGGCAATGTAGTCTCAGCACGTGGTCCCGAACCCAGCGCTGGCATCC
>Ga0066665_10000540_pt1 | contig 15292 bp, 10 predicted proteins | sample GraSoiAngelo_114_FD_75175 | JGI IMG/M metagenome (GOLD analysis project Ga0066665, IMG submission 75175) | Grasslands soil microbial communities from the Angelo Coastal Reserve, California, USA - 14_0903_13_40cm | ecosystem: Environmental > Terrestrial > Soil > Grasslands | place: USA...
TCAGACGGTTCTACGCGCGTAATGTAGGGCATGCCTCCGGCTTGCCTTCCACAGACAAAGCAAGCGGGACACATGCGCTATCTTCACAAGCGCTCGAAATGACGCTATTCACGCTTCGCAAAATGGCGGCAGGCGGCATGCACGATCATGTCGGCGGCGGCTTCCATCGTTACTCAGTCGATCGTTACTGGCACGTGCCGCACTTCGAAAAGATGCTTTACGATCAGGCGCAACTCGCTGTCGCTTATCTCGACGCATTTCAAATCACCCGCCACCAGCAATATGAGGCAGTCGCGCATGACATTCTCGATTATGTCGCCCGCGACATGACTTCAAAGGAAGGCGGCTTCTTCTCCGCCGAAGACGCCGACAGCCCAGTTGTAGCCGGGATCGGTGATCCCGGTCACGAGAAGACCGCCGAAGGCGCGTTCTACGTCTGGAGCAAAAAAGAAATCGACGAAGCGCTTGGCGATGCCGCTGAGATTTTCGATTTTCACTACGGCGTGCAAGCTCACGGCAACGCGCCGGAAGGAAGCGATCCGCATGATGAATTCCGCGGCAAAAATATTTTGATTGAACGCCATACGATCGCAAAGACAGCAGAACATTTTAAGAAGACCGAAGAGCAAACTGCAGAATCGCTTGCGCAGAGTCGCGAGAAATTGTTTGCCATTCGCGCCGGGCGCCCGCCCCCGCATCTAGACGACAAGATCATCGCCGCCTGGAACGGCCTGATGATCTCCGCCTACGCGCGCGCCGCGCAAGTGCTCGATGCTCCGCGCTACCTGGAAATTGCAACACGCGCCGCGAATTTTCTGCGGACAAACTTGTACGACTCGTCGCGCAAGATTTTGTATCGCAACTATCGCCACGGCCGCAGTGATATCGAAGGGTTCGCTGACGATTACGCCTTGGTGATCCAGGGGCTCCTCGATCTCTACGAAGCATCATTCGATGTGGAGTGGCTAAAGCTTGCGACCGAATTGCAGCAGACGCAGGACCGTCTGTTTTTCGACGAGAAGAACGGCGGCTACTTCAGCACCAGTGGCAAGGATCAGAGTGTTTTTCTCCGGATGAAAGACGACAATGACGGCGCGGAGCCGGCCGCGAGCTCGGTCGCAGCGCTGAATCTCTTACGCTTATCGCAAATTCTCGATGATCCGGCAGCCGCCGGAGCCGAGTGCGCAAGAAAGACGATCGATGCATTTGCGGCCACGCTTTCCCATTTCCCCAGCGCCATGCCGCAAATGTTGGTGGCGCTCGATTACTCGTTGAGCAAACCGCGACAAATTGTGATCGCTGGGAGACCGGACGCAGCGGAAACGAAAGCGCTGCTCAAAGAAGTGCACCGCCATTTTCTGCCAAAGACAATCCTCCTTCTGGCTGATGGTGGTGAAGGCCAGAAGTTTCTCGGCGAAACAAACGAAGCCATCCGCGCGATGTCGCCGGTGGACGGCAAGGCAGCCGCATACGTTTGCGAAAATTTCACTTGCAAAGCGCCGATCACCGACGCGACGGCTCTTGGCGACATACTAAAGTTTTGAGAGCGTGTCGCGACAGCGTTCGTTGATTGTCAGTTTAGCAGATTGTCCCGTCGGCTGGGGAGATGACAATGAGAGGACAAAGGCGAAGAGCGGCACTTCCACGCGCGATTTTCGTCTGATTGCCCTCAATCCTTCCCTGTCCACTTCGAAACGAGAGGTGACCCAACCAACCGCCAGTTTACTGCGCCCGCTTGGATGTTCAGGCACAATTGGCGAACATTACCCAGGCAGACTGGGGGCGCGAATTAGGCTGTCCAGAAGACAGACGCTTCGATAAATAAAAAGGGAGCATGAAGTTGCTAGGCACGCTGAAAAGACATTTCGGCTACGACCAATTCCGGCCGTTGCAGCAGGAAATCATCCGGGATGCGCTCGCCGGGCGCGATGTATTTGTGCTGATGCCTACGGGCGGTGGAAAATCGCTTTGCTTTCAGCTGCCGGCGTTGTTGCGCAATGGGCTGACCATCGTGGTATCGCCGCTCATCTCGCTGATGAAAGATCAGGTGGATGCGCTGCAAACGAGCGGGATCCCGGCGACGTACTTAAATTCCACACTGGATCGCGACCAAGCAAAGGCGCGCTGGCGCGGCTTGCATCGCGGCGAATACCGGATGCTGTACGTCGCGCCGGAGCGGCTCATGCTCGATACATTTCTGGAGCGCGCGCTCAACTGGAACATTGCCCAGTTCGCAATCGACGAAGCGCATTGTATCAGCGAGTGGGGCCACGATTTCCGTCCGGAGTATCGTGAGCTGAAAAAATTGCGGACGTACCTTCCCGACGTGCCGATGATAGCGCTCACGGCGACGGCCACCGAACGGGTGCGGGCTGACATCATCAAGGAACTGAAACTGCGCGAACCGCGCTGTTACGTCGCTAGCTTTAACCGGCCGAATCTGTCGTATCGAGTCGTTCCGAAATCGGCGCCCTACGAACAACTGCTCGCCTTCATCCTGAGCCGGCCTCATGACAGCGGCATCGTCTATTGCGCCAGCAGAAAAAGCACAGAATCGTTGGCGCGAAATCTCAATGAAGACGGCGTGAGCGCGAAGCCGTATCACGCGGGCCTCACGCCCACCGAGCGCACGAAACATCAGGAAGCGTTTCTGCGCGACGACGTGCGCGTGATCACGGCCACGATCGCGTTCGGCATGGGCATCAACAAACCGAACGTCCGCTTCGTCGTGCATTACGATCTGCCGAAAAATCTGGAGAGTTATTACCAGGAAACCGGCCGTGCCGGACGCGACGGCTTGCCCAGCGAATGCGTGCTGCTTTTCAGCGCAAGCGACGTCGCCAAGCAACTCCATTTCATTGACGAAAAGAGCGAAACCGAAGCGCGCATCGCCCGCGAACAACTCCGGCAGATGGTGCACTACGCTGAGACCCGCCAATGCCGGCGCGCCGTGCTGTTGGAGTACTTCGGCGAAAAATTTGGAGAACAGCGCTGTGACGGTTGCGATAACTGCTTGCAGCCGCGCGAAACGTTCGACGGAACCGTGCACGCGCAAAAGTTTCTTTCCTGCGTTTATCGAGTGCACACGAAAAGCGGATTCGGGTTCGGCTTGAATCATGTTGTTGATGTTCTGCGTGGCGCAGACACCGAGGCGATCCGGCAGCGAGGTCATGACGAGCTGTCCACTTACGGCATTGGCCGGGATTTGAAACGTGAAGCGTGGCAGGCGATCGGACGCGAGTTGCTGCGGCTGGGGCTCATCGAATGCGCGCCCGGGAGGTTCGCAACGCTCACGATCACCAAAGCCGGGCACGAAGCCTTGCGCCAGCGGACGCCGATTACGCTGACAAAACAAATCGACATCGCCGCGCGCGATCAAAAAACTCGCGCTGGCGCGATCGAATGCGACGAACCGCTGTTCGAGCGCTTGCGCGGCCTGCGTCGCAAGCTCGCCGACGAACGCGGCGTGCCGGCTTACATTATCTTTTCCGACGTGTCGCTTCGCGAAATGGCGAGAAACTATCCGATGAACGCGAACGAGTTTCGCCGAATTCCCGGTGTGGGCGAACAAAAGGCAAAAGATTTTGTCGAGCCGTTTCTCAGTGAGGTCAAAAATTATCTCGCCGCCAATCCGCGCCAGACATTTTCACGCAATGTCGATCCGCTGCTTTCGCGACGCCGGTCGCGCTTGAATGACAGCCAGAAAGAAACGCTCCGGCGCTTTCGCGGCGGTGAATCAGTCGAAGATATTTCTCGCGCGCGCGGATTCGTGCGAAGCACGATTTACGAGCATCTGGCAGCCGCGATTGAATCGGGCGAATCCCTCGAGGCCGATCGGTTCTTCATGGCTTCGCAAAGGGAGGAAATCGAGTCGGCATTTCGACAAATCAACAATGGAAAGCTTGTGGATGTCAGCGCGTTCCTTGGCAACAGATACGATATTGGGTTGCTGCGGATCTTTCGCGCATTTGCGGCGCGCGACGCTGTAGCCGGGGGCGACGACCCCGGCGGGTTCGTGGCATCGTTTCGTCGCTAGCCGAGGTCAACGCCCCCGGCTACAAAGAAAAATTCTTTTCCCTCGACAATCGATGGAAATCTTGGCCAGAACCTGAAGGAGCACAATGCAATCCCTGCTTTACTTACCGCCGGCGATTTCGTTTTTGATCGTATCAGGAATCACGACCGCAATTGCGCTCGCAGGCCTTTACCTGGTGAGAAGGAAGTATCCCGCGGAGGTGTTAAAGGAAAATCACGAGGTAGCGGCAATCATTTTCAACGCCTTCGGATTGTTTTACGGAGTGATGGTCGCGTTCGTTGTGTTCGTAACCTGGAGCGGATACTCCGACGGGACCAAAAATCTGGAAATGGAAGCCAACGAGGTGGACGACATTTTTCATAGCGCGCAAGCATTGCCCGAACCCTCCCGTTCAGTCATACGCCAGGGACTCATGGATTATACGGTTTCCGTTTATGATGAACTGAAGAGAATGCAACAGGGCGAGATAGCGCTTCACTCCACCGGGGCCATGCCGAAGCTTCTAACAACATTTTATCAACTGGATGAGAAGTCGGTAACCAACAGAGAGCTCTACGCCGACACATTAACACGCGTAAACAACCTCGCTGAGTACCGCCGGCTGAGAATATTTGCGGCGAACGACACCGTGCCATCAGCGATCTGGCTGGTGTTACTTATCGGTGGAGTATTCACCGTGTCGTACACTTTTTTCTTCGGAATGAAAAACATCAAGGCGCAGTACGTGATTACGACTACGCTTACGGTGACGATTACATTAATCTTATTTTTGATCTACGTCCTTGACCATCCGTTTACGGGCGCGAACAGAGTGAGCACGGAACCGCTGAGACAAGTGATGGAGGTAATGCAAAAAGAGTGATTCCTCCCACGCTTCGGCTAAACTTTCGCTGATCGTTAACGCCGCTTCTGCTTCGGCTTGCCTTTGCGCTTGGTCTTGGCCATCTTGCGCAGCTCCGATTTGCTCATCGATTTGTACATTCCTCGCGAAGCGCCCTTGAGTGACGAGACCTTACGTTCGCCACGCTTTGCAGCCAGAGCTGCGCCGGCAGCCATTTGCTGTTTCTTTGATTTTGCAGGCATACACAAATGATTCGTTTCCTGAGTATAAAGCGGACTGGCTCACCGTATTGGGCGCAGCCGCCACAAGAAATAAACCGGAATGCCGGTTAACACGATCAGGATGCCAATTCCCGATGTGGCAGGCGCGAGCCACGCCAGATCAACAATCAACATTCCCGATAGCAGAATCGAGATGATAGGCACCGCGGGATAACTCCAGGTGCGATATGGACGCTCGGCATCCGGTTTCGTACGGCGCAAAATGATTAGCGCAACAACCATCAGAAGGTAAAAAAGTAAGTCGGCCGAGACGATGTATTCGAGCAGTTGATTGTAAACGTTTCCGTAAGTGATTCGGCGCGTCGCCGCATCGACTGCAACGGTGCGCGGTAACGTCAGCAGCGCGGTCCAAATTCCCTGCGCCACCAAAGCCGCCGCGGGAACGCGAAAACGGTTTGTCGTCGCGATTTTTTGAAAAAACAATCGATCGCGCGCCATCGCATAGTAAACGCGTGCTCCGGCGAGAATGAGCCCGTTGTCGCAGCCGAACGTGGAAATCATGATCGCAGCGGCCATGCACAGCGCGCCCGAGCGACCGAACACGGCGTTCATCATTGCCACAGCCACGCGATTTTGTGGGGCGTGCTGGATTTCCGCAAACGGCAGCACTGCGAGATAAGCAACGTTGGCCAGCAAATAAAGAACGACCACGATGCTGCAACCGCCCACCAGCGCACGCACGAGATTTTTCCCTGGCTCGCGCACCTCGCTGCCGATGAACGTGACATTCGTCCAGGCAGTCTGCGCGAAAAGCGGACCGACCATCGATCTTCCAAAGAGGAGCGCGAGCCCTAGTCCGCCAACCAATGTGAAACCGGGCTGTGCCATCTGCGGGCTCCAGCCGTTAGCCCACGAGTTCCACCATGCCGCGTTCGGCGCTGCGCTGCTCGAATGCCAGCCTAACGACAAGCCGATCACCACCACAGCGGCCAGCGCAGCAGTCTTTGCAAACGTGAATGTGTTCTGGACAATCTTCCCAACTTCGAGCCCGCGCGTGTTCGTCCATGTCAGCAGCGCGATTAACGCGATCGCGACCAGTTGTTCCACCGACAAGCTGATCGCGTAACCGCCGAACGCGATTGGCGCGACAAGGTAATTGTCTGGTGAAACTGCCGTGACGAAAACGCCGAGAAACTTCGCGAACGCAATCGCCACCGCGGCGATGGTCCCCGTTTGAATCACCAGAAACAACGTCCAGCCGTACAAAAATCCGATCGAATGACCGTATGCTTCGCGCAGGAAAACATAAACGCCTCCCGCGCGCGGAATCATGGTCGCGAGTTACGAACAACAAAGTGCGCCAGTGATGGTCAACAAACCGGCAATTGCCCAAGCGAGCAGGAGCCAGCCCGGCGCGCCGTTCAACCGCGATGATTCGGCCGAAGTAATAAAAATGCCCGACCCGATCATCGAGCCGATCACGATCATCGTCGCGTCAATCGACCCGAGCGCACGAACCAGGCTGGTCCCCTCTTGCTGACTGTCGGTTCTATCGCTCATTGCCGCATCAAAGCTGGAGCCAGCTTCGCAACCGCACGTTCAACATGTCTATGTCGGGCCTCTGTAGTTTCCCGATGATTTTAATGATCTGCTGCTCTTCTACCGTAGCAACTTGGGCCTTGACTCGCACGGCACGTTCAAGCCTGCCGCCGACCATTCTTCAAGCGGCCAATCGACATTGGCCAGTTGTGATGAGATCGGCACCACAAATACGTCGGAGCGTTGTTTGCCAATTACAATCGCCGGCCGAACTTTTCGACTCGTTAGATCGCTGAAAGGAATCGGTAATAAGACGACGTCATTTCGTGAGCAATTCATTGAAGACATCGTCATCCGAATTGTCCCAAGCTCGCAGAAGACCTTCTTCTGAGACTCGCAACCAGGCGCCGCGCTCACGATCCGTTTCAACTGTCACAAGGACTCGCGTCTTTGCCGGCAAAGGCAGCGGCTGTTGCAAGATCAACTTTCCATCATCGTAAAGCGCTTCGATGGTCGTGCTCATGACTCTATTCAGGTTCCCATTTTGGGACCTACAAGTCCACCGGATTCTGGCGTAAACTTCGCGGCGCGCTGATTCTGACGCCTTCATGCTCGAGTTGCGCTCGCAATTCGCGCGCGAACTCAACTGCACCCGGTGTATCGCCGTGAACGCAAATCGTTTCGCCGCGCACATCCACATCGCGGCCTTCAACGGACCGCACTTTGCCTTCGCGCAACATTCGCAGCACGCGCGCGGCAGCTTCTTTGGGGTCGTGTAGCAACGCATCCGGTCGGGTGCGCGGAACCAGCCAGCCGTCATTCAAGTAATTGCGATCGGCGAAAATCTCGCGCGCGACTTGCAAACCCTGCGCCTCGCCGGCGCGGGCGAGCTCGGTGTTGTCGGGAGCGAACAGAATTAACTTCGGATCGACCGATGCAATCGCCCGCGCGATCGTATCGGCCAGTTTCTCGTCGCGCACCGCCATGTTGTAGAGAGCACCGTGGGGTTTGACGTGGTTTGGCTGCACGCTAAGAGCGGACGCAATCGCTTGAAAAATTCCGAGCTGATAAGCCACGGCATTGAACACTTCTTCTTTAGGCACCTTCAGTTCCTTGCGTCCAAAGTTTTCGCGGTCGAAAAAACTTGGATGCGCGCCGACAGCGACTCCATGCTTCTTCGCTGTAGAAACTGCGGCGTGCATCGTATCGGAATCACCGGCGTGAAAACCGGTCGCGATGTTCGCCGAGCTGATGAACTCGAACAGTTCGCCGTCGTGGCCCGAGCCTTCTCCCAAATCTGCGTTGAGATCGACTGATAATTTCATAACTGCAATGCGCGGAACATAGGGCTGTGCCCTGTGCGCCTACCGGGCATTTTTTCCTGTACCCGGTCTTCAGCGGGTTACAAACCCGCTGGGCACACAGACTACAAGTCTATGTTCCAAAGGCGCACTGTTTCAAGAGTCAGATGAGCGTTGGAGGCTAAGACCGATGCGGAAACGCTCAAGCTCACGCTCGCGTTCCAGTAGGAGCCGATGCGCATCGGCCAGCGAGATCTCGGAAAACCGAACGCGATCACCGGCGCGAAGCTGCGCCGCAATGCCAAGATCAACCGTAATCACGTGAGCGATTTTGGGATAACCACCGATGGTTTGGCAATCGCCCAAAAGCAAAATCGGTTTTCCGCCCGGCGGGACCTGGATCGTGCCGGGCGCGACCCCTTCAGAGATAAGGTCTGCGCTATCGGTCCGCTTCAGCTCCGGGCCATCAAGACGCACGCCCATGCGATCTGAATCAGGTGAAACAGTAAATGCTTCGCTCGTTAGGCGTTCAACGGTTAACGTGTTGAAGCGGTTCCAATCGACGCCGCGCACGATGCGTGAGATAGGCTCGCGCTTTGCCGGCGCTACCCAATCATGCGGCGCAGTCCACGAGGAAATTCCTGTAGGCGGGGTCGACTTGTCCGCCGTAGCTTTAGCGAAGGCGGATGACCCCGGCCATTTGCCAAGCGAAACCACATCCCCATCACGCAAAGCGCGCCCCTCAAATCCGCCAAAGTTCGCTCGTAAATCCGTGGAGCGGCTTCCAAGAACAACCGGCACGTCCACTCCGCCGGAAATCGCCAGCCAGCATCGGCAACCAATTTTGGAGTGGCCGAATCTCAATTCGTCACCGGTTTGCAAACGCGCTACATGCCCGCCCGGCAATGGTCGCGAACCAATCTGCACATCAAACTCGCCGCCGCACCAGGCCACGATTCGCTCGTCATTAAAACGCAATCGCAAACCGCCCAGCGTAATTTCGAGTCCGGCCGCGTCTTCATCATTGCCGACGAGCAAATTTGCCACGCGCAACGCAAACGGGTCAAGCGCGCCACTGGTCGAAACGCCAAACTCACGGAAACTGGCACGGCCAAGATCCTGCACTGAGGTAAGAAAACCGGCGCGCACAATATTCGCCGTCATTCCGGCCGAAGTCGAGGAATCCCGGTGCAAAATTGTGGGTGCCGCAACGGCATCCCTCGAGTTCGCTCGGGATGACGGCTTGGTGCTCGCAGCGTCAAATTCCTCCCGGGTGATCGCGCGAAAACGCACGCGATCCCCAGCGCGCAAGAGCGTGGGCGGATCTTTCGCCGGATCAAAAAGTTTCAAAGGTATGCGCCCGATCAGATTCCATCCGCCAGGCGAGCGCAGCGGATAAATTCCCGTTTGCGCGCCACCAATGCCCACCGCACCGGGAGGAATTTCCTTGCGCGGCGTGGATCGGCGCGGCGTCGCTAATTTTTTCGGCAATCCGGCCATAAATGGAAAACCGGGAACAAACCCGACGCAGGCCACGCGATATTCAGCCGCGCTGTGAAGCTCGACAACTTCTTTTGTCGAGAGCTGTGCATGACCCGCAACATCGTCGAGATCCGGAGCGAACTCCGAATCGTAACAAACTCGAATTTCGACTACGCGAACATCGCGTTTTGAAATTCTGACGCGTCTGCCGGGGTCGCCGACCCCGGCTACAACGGCGCGAACGCGCGTTGCCAGCCAATCAAACGCTTCATCCGATCTTCCACTCGCTTTGGCAACCGCAATCGGATCAAAAAACATTGCAACGCTGGTGTAAGCTGGCGCGAGTTCAATCACACCGGGAATTCCAGACTTGCGAAGCTGTTGAAATGCACGGAGGACCTCGTTCAGTGTTTCCGCCGGCGCGTGCTCAAATTGTTCGCGCAAGCGCACGATCAGCGCGGAATCGCCGAGGGGAATGATTTCCATCGTTCCGTCACTCCGAGCGAAGTCGAGCAATCCCGTAGCACAACCGATGGTGATTCCGCGAGATCCTTCGACTTGGCTGCGCTGCGCTCAGGATGACCATGCTTGATCTGCTACAACGCGCACTCACTCCGCGCGCCTAGCTTCAATCTCGATATTGATCGCAACCGTCTGGCTGATGCCAGAGATTGCCTCGGTCGCCGGTGAAAACATCAAGTTAGAATCGCGGCGTGTGATTGGGTCAGTGCTCACCGCCCAACGCGTCCGGCTTGTTTCATTCATCGGCGTCAGCAGTTTCACATGTAGCGTGATCGGCCTTGTCACGCCGTGCATCGTGAGATCGCCAAGAATGTCGCCGCTTTGCGGCCCAGTGCGCTTCACGCCCCGGCTCTTGAACGTCATACTCGGGAATTTTTCCACGTTAAAGAATTCCGCGCTGCGCAGATGATCATCCCGCCTTTTGATGCGCGTGTCGATGCTGCGCACGTCGATCTGCGCAGTGACCGAAGAATTCTCAGGGCGCTCGCGATCAAGTTCGATCCTGCCGCTGAACCTTGTGAATTTTCCATGAGTCGTGCCGAGGAACTGATGCACGCTGAACCCAATCGTCGAGCCAGATGAATCGAATTTGTAAATCTCGTTCGCCGATGCGGCGGCGCAGAGGCCAGCGAAAACAAGACTGACTGCGCTAAATCGGAGTAATGTTTTCATGTTTGTTAAGGCTTCGGTTGTTGGGACACATCGTTTCACACCGTCTCGCATGCAATGCTTTTCACCCGATCTCACGGCGTGCGCGCCGCCAGTGTTTTTAAGAGGGGCGTGCGCGAGAGCGGCAGTCGCCCGAACAAATTTCCGAGCGCAAACGCCGAGCTGTAGGGGACGCTGGTAGCGTCCCGTGGGAAGCCGACGGCTTCCCCTACAGATTTTGCATCATGCACGCCGGCGATGCGCGCCAGCTCGGTCTCGAAATGCGCCACCACGCGCAGCGTCGGATCATTTGCGTCAAGATAACCAAACGCGCGGCGCAACAAGCCGAACAATTCCGGCTCGCGATGATCGCGCTCGGTGCAAATCTCAATCAGCTCAACAAAATACGCAGCTGTCTGCGTCCGCAGATAATTGCTGCGAATTCCCGCGAACGGATTTTTCAGCACGACCTCCGTCAGCGTGTGCAAGTCCGATTTGCGGCTCCGCACGATGGAAATTTCGGCCTCGAAAAACAAATCCAGTTTTCCGGCAAACGGACTTTTAGGGCGGCGCGCGCCTTTGGCAACGGTTTGAATGCAGCCGAACGATTCGGTACACCACGACACGATAAGGCTGGTGTCGCTGAATTTGCGTTTGCGCAACAGGATGGCGGCAGTGGTTTCCACTTCAAAGCACCATAGAATGTCATTCTGAGCGAAGCGAAGAATCTCTGATCATTCAGGGAACCGGCGAAGCCGTACTCAAACGTAGCGCAGACTTCCTAGTCTGCTGTATCGCGGGTTTCCAAACCCGCCACGCGATCGCGATTTCCCAGCTCTGCCGATTTAGAAATCGGCGACACAGCAGGTTTCGAAACCTGCGCTACAGGCTTACGCCAAAAAGCACCTCGTGCGAAACTTGAAGAGGCGTGGTCTCTTTCCTGATGCCGACGAGGACTACTGAAACGGCGCGCGTGCCGGAGGACATCAGCGGGCGGCAGCGCCGCATCCCGGTAGGCGGCATCACGTGGCGTCACACCTTTCGCGCCATGCGACATCGCAATTACCGGTTCTTTTTCTGGGGCCAGCTCGTCTCGCTTATCGGAACTTGGATGCAGCAAACAGCGATGAGCTGGTATGTGTATGAGATCACGAATTCCAAGCTCTTGTTAGGCACGGTCGCGGCTGTGGGCTCGGCGCCGCTGATGTTGTTCTCGATCTGGGGCGGCGCGCTTGCCGATCTTTACCCAAAACGTTCGATTCTCCTGTTCACGCAAAGCGCGCAAATGACCTGTGCCTTCCTGCTCGCCGCCGGCGCGTGGGCGGGATTTGCGACGCCGATCTTCATCATCGTGGTCGCGGCCCTTAACGGAGTGGCGATGGGTTTCGACATGCCCGCGCGCCAGGCGTTCACGGTCGAAATGACGAGCCGAGAAGATTTGCTGAACGCGATCTCGCTCAACAGCTCGATCGTAAACGGCGCGCGCGTTGTCGGTCCATCGGCTGCGGGTCTGATGATCGGCGCCGTGGGAGTGGCGACGTGTTTTTTTCTGAACGGACTCAGCTTTATCGCGGTAATCGCCGGCTTCTTGCTGATGCGCCTGCCATTGTTTGAACGGAAGAAACATATCGCCTCCGCGGGCGAGCACGCATGGCAGGGAATCGTTTACTCGATCAAACATCAGCGTGTGCGCACAATTTTGTTGCTGTTCCTCGCCATCGGGATTTTCGGCTGGTCATATACGGTGCTCATGCCAGCGTTCGCGCGCGATGTCCTGGGGCGCGGCGCGAACGGTTACGGTGTGTTGATGTCCGCCAGCGGCACCGGAGCATTCATCGGCGCGCTGGTCGTGGCGACTTACGGTCATCTGTTTGCGCCACGCCGACTCGCGCTGGGGGGAGTCTGGCTGTTTGCCGCAAGCCTGTTAGCGCTGGCATTCACGGACAATTTCTATCTCGCGCTGGCGTTTCTCTTCACCGCCGGTTTTGGGATGCTGTTGTTCTTCTCAACCTCGAACACCGTGCTGCAAACAATCGTGGCCGATGAAATGCGCGGCCGCGTCATGGGCGTGTGGTCGCTCGTGTTCGGGGCCATGATCCCGCTCGGCAGCCTCGAAGCCGGCGCCGTTGCTCATTGGGTGGGCACGTGTATCGCGCTCGCGTTCGGCGCGATCATTTGCGCAGTTTCCGCATTGGTGACGCTATATGTCATTCGCAGGCGCGAAGCACAAGGCGGACATAACGGCACCTAAATACAGAATTAAATCACCAATTTCGTTGCAAAATAAATCAATAGCTTTAGCTTCACATGTGAAAATTAAAAACATGCCGCATAATGTTGCGAGAAAGATTCGTGAGCGCGCCGCGCTAAACGAACCTTTCGTCGTTGTATCAAAGAATGGGAAGCCGAGCAGAACCTACGGGCTGGAGGAGTACTTGCGAATGCAAAAACATCCGCTGCGTCACAAACCGTGGAACTCCCGTGCCGCTGCCAACTCAGCTGCTATACCTGATCCCCTTGGGGCGATACCCGGCAAGCCGCGTCGTTCACTCAGTCGGCAAGATATTTACGAAGAATAGTCACTAATGGCAGAGGCGTTACTGGATACAAACGTTCTCGTGCACGCCGCCTATCGGGACTCTCCATTTCATTCAGCAGCGGCTGTGCTCGTGGACCGCGGCTTGCGCAGAAAAGGGCTTTACTGTCTCGCTCCGCAAAATCTTACCGAATTTATGGCTGTGGTCACGCGGGGCCGGTTTGTCGAACCTGCGATGACGCCGGAGGAAGCTGCAAAAAGGGCAGAAATTCTTTACCGTTCGCGACGCTTGCGAAAAATATACCCGAGCCGGGGCACCGTTCTGCGGTCGATTCGCGAAGGTCGAAGGCTCCAAGTAACCGGGCCTGCATGGCATGACCTCTTCCTCGCTGTGACCATGCGTGAAGCGCGTGTGAACGAAATAATCACTGAGAACATTCGCGATTTCGCCAAGTTCCCATTCATTGAAGCGCGCCCAATCACAGAAGCCTAAGGACGTATGTCAGCGGTTCATAATGTGGAGAGCGCGCTTCTCCACGTTGAGCGCGGCTTCTTTGACTGCTTCGCTCAAGGTCGGATGCGAATGACAGGTGCGGCCGATGTCTTCCCCGAATGCTTTCAGGGCCGAATTCAATTACTGAAACCGCTTCGGCGGTTAGTTCCGATGCGAGGTGATCCAAGGGGGTGCGGCCAACAAATGCCGTACACAGCGTCCATGCTATACGTGATTCACTTGGCAGCCTTGAAGCAGGTGTCGTTGCGCACTGGCTGGGCACGCCGTTCGCGCTCGCATTCGCGCTTGCATTTGCGCGCTCGCCGCGCTGGTCACGCTGCTCATCATGCGGCGGCGCGATACACAACTCGCGGTCTCGCGCCGGACAGAGTAAGCCGACAATTTCGCAGTTGTGATCGGCGGCGTTGTCTGCGAGAAAATCGACCGGCCTGAAATCTGCGACCGAGAAATGAGCGTGCACACTCTTCATCTCATCATCGTCTTCTGCCTGGTGGTAGCGGTTTTCACCGCGTTCCTACGCGAATGGCTTTCGCCAGATCTGGTGGAGCTGAGCGCGATGGGTGTGTTGCTGGTCTCCGGCGTGCTCACGGCGGATGAAACACTCAGCGTCTTCAGTAACAGCGCGCCGATTGTGATTAGTTGCATGTTCGTGCTGAGCGCCGGCCTGGAGCGTACCGGCGTGATTGATTGTCTCGCGCGCATTTTCACCCGCATGGCCGGAACGACTGAACGGCGGGCGGCGCTTGCTCTGGCCGCATTGACGTTGCCACTCTCGGCCCTGATCAATCACATGCCGGTGGTGGTTGTGTTTGTGCCCGTGGTTCTGGCCCTCGCGCGCACCACGAATTTGAAAGCATCGCGTCTGCTTATTCCGCTTTCTTATTTCTCGATCTTCGGCGGCACGATCACACTTATCGGCACCTCTACGAATCTGCTTGTCGATGGCATTGTGCGACGCCGAGGTCTCGCACCATTTGGGATGTTCGAGATCACACCGCTGGGAATCATTTTCGTCGTCGGCGGCGTTGGATATTTGCTCGCCTTTGCGCGCTACCTTTTGCCCAAACGGGAAACGCTCGCGGCTCTTATCGGCGCGGGGATAACGCGACAATTTCTCACCCAGGCCGTGATCAGTAAGGCGTCGCCTCTGGTGGGCAAAGCAATCGCCGAAACGCCGCTCGCCCGGTTACGCGAAGCGCAGATCATTACTGTGGTGCGCGGCGGCGAGCGGCTCGAGACGCCACTAAAGAGTTTGCGATTCGCCGCCGGCGACCAGCTCCTTCTCGAGAGCTCAATCGCCGGCGTGAAAGGAATCAAGGAAATGTCCGGCGTGGTTTTCCAATCGGAAGCTAACCTCGGCCTCGAAGCCATCGGCGAGCAACAAACCATCCTGATGGAGGGAATCCTCGGGAATCGCTCCACTTTTCTGGGCAAGACGCTGCATGAGCTCAATTTCGAGCAGCGTTATGGCGTGCTCATCCTGGCCGTGCATCGCCAGGGCGAGAACCTGCGGGAAAAGTTTCAGGACGTCGAGCTGACTTTTGGCGACACGCTGCTGGTTCAAGGCCCGGCCGAAGCGATTCATCGGCTCATGCAGGAGCGTGACTTCCTCAGTCTCACCGAACCAACACAACGCGCGTTTCGCCGGCACA
>Ga0066665_10000549_pt1 | contig 15191 bp, 10 predicted proteins | sample GraSoiAngelo_114_FD_75175 | JGI IMG/M metagenome (GOLD analysis project Ga0066665, IMG submission 75175) | Grasslands soil microbial communities from the Angelo Coastal Reserve, California, USA - 14_0903_13_40cm | ecosystem: Environmental > Terrestrial > Soil > Grasslands | place: USA...
AGACAACGCGGCAGCTGACTTTCGGTTAGAGAGGTCACCGTTCATGAGGGTCAAGCTCGCAATCGCCGGAGTGTTGCTCGCCCTTGTGGGCGCGGGATTCTACTGGTATTCACAGCAACGCGGCACGAAACTTTCTGAGACCGACACAATTCTGATTGGAGATTTTGCGAACACCGCCGGCGATGCTGTATTTGATGGCACGCTCCGGGAAGCACTGGCTGTTAGCCTGGCCCAATCGCCGTCGCTGAACCTCGTCTCCGTGGAAAAAGTCGGGGAAGCCCTTCGTGCCCTTGGCCGCCCAATCGATATGCCCGTCACGCGGGACCTCGCGCCCAACCTATGCCCGCGGCTCGGTGCGACAGTTTACCTGGCCGGAAGCATCGCGAAGGATGGGAGTGGTTACGCGTTGAAGCTGGACGCAACGCAGTGCGCGACTGGCGACGCCGTCGTGAGCGTGAAGAGCGAAGCCGCAAGCAAACGGGAAGCATTGCACGCGCTTGGGGTTGCCGCGTCTGAGCTTCGCGGCAAGTTCGGCGAAGATGCAACCTCCTTGCAAAAATTCAATTTGCCCCTCGAGCGCGCCACGACTGGTTCCCTGGAAGCTCTTGCGGCATTCACGGAGGGACGCCGGCTGGTGCGCGACAAAGGCGCCATGGACGCCATGCCCGCTCTTAAAAAGGCCGTGGAGCTGGACTCCAAGTTTGCTCTGGCACACTCCAATCTTGCGGTCGCTTACTACAATCTCAATCAGAACGCTCTGGCCGCCGACCACATCCGGCAGGCTTTCGAAGCGGCGGACCGCCAGACGTTGCGTGACCGCCTGCACATCACCACGCTTTATTACGACCTGGCTACGGGAGACGTTCAAAAGGCGATCCGAAGTTACAAGGAGTGGGTCCAACTCTATCCCCGCGACGACATTGCGAAGGGCAATTTGTCCTCGGAATATTTTTTGATTGGAGATTACGAGGAGGCGGCAACTCTCGCTCAGCAAGCGCTGCGCCTTGATCCCGGCAGCACTGCCTGGTACGAGAATCTGGCGACCGCCTACATCGCTTTGCAGCGCCTGGAAGAGGCACAGAACGTTTTGAACCAGGCGTTTGCCCGCAAGCTTGATGATCCTTCCATGCACGCCGATCTTTATGCGCTGGCCTTTCTGCGCAGCGAGCCCGCAGGCATGGAGCGCGAGTTGGCTTGGTCCGCAGGCAAGCCGGGCGGTGAAGACACCATGCTGGCTCTGCAGGCGGACACCGAAGCGTACGCGGGGCATGTGCGAAAGGCCCGCGAGCTCTCCCGCCGGGCCGTCGAGGTTGCGCAGAGCGCGCAGTTAAATGAACCCGCAGCCATATGGCAAGGGATTGCGGCGTTGCGCGAAACGATGTACGGCAATATCGAGGAGGCTCGCAAGGGCGCGGACAAGGTTCTCGATCTCGCGCCGAAAAGCCGCGACGCTCAGATCCTGGCGATTCTTGTCCTCACTCGCGTTGGCGATTTGCGACGCGCGCAAACCATGGTCGACGATCTCGCCGCTGCCAACATCACGAATACGATTGTGCAATCCGCCTGGGTGCCCACGATTCGTGCGCAGGCAGAGATGGCCGCCCAAAAACCCGTAAGAGCCCTGGAGTTGCTCGAGACTGTGAAGCCTTACGAGCGCGGGCAGCTCATTGGGAACTTAAGTTATTCCTGCATGATCCCGGTCTATCTGCGCGCGGAGGCGTACCTGGGGGCGAAACGAGGTCCGCAAGCCGCGGCGGAATTCCAGAAGTTGGTTGATAGCCGGGGCGTAGTTGGCAACTGCTGGTCCGGCGCGCTGGCTCCCTTAGGGCGGGGCCGCGCACAGGCGTTGGCAGGATCGATGAATGCCGCGCGAACCTCCTACCAGGAATTTCTCGCCCTCTGGAAAAACGCCGACCCGGATGTTCCGATTCTAAGATCCGCCCGCGCTGAATTCGCCAAGCTGAAGTAGCAATCGTTTCCATCCGAAAACCGATTCTGGTAATGGTGGCGCGAACTGTATTTTGATGGAAGAATAGCGCCGGCGTTTTTTCAGACCACGCAAGTTCATTTGGCGGCACAACCTTGGCTATCGAGGAGGCAAGACTTTGCCCGTCATTCCTTTGCGAAATGGCGGTCCGGCGGCGCGAATCGCTGTAATTCCCGGCGACGGCATCGGGGCAGAGGTTACGCCGCAAGCCGTCAAGGTGCTGAAGGCTGTGGCCGCACCTTGCAAGCGCGCGATGGAGTTTGTCGAGTTCGACTGGAGCGCGGACAAGTATCTACGCGAAGGCGTTTCATTGCCGCCGGGCGCGGTGGAAATGCTCCGCGACGAGTTTGACGCCATCCTTTTCGGCGCGCTTGGCGACCCGCGGGTCCCTTCGAATCAACACGCTGCCGACATCCTGCTCGGTCTGCGCTTCAAGCTTGACCTGTACGTCAATGCCCGCCCTGTCGAATTACTTCAGGATCGGCTCACGCCGCTGCGCGACCGCACCGAAAAAGACATTCGCATGATGGTCTTCCGCGAAAACACGGAGGGCCTTTACGTTGGCGTTGGTGGGTTTTTCAAGAAAGATACAACGGACGAGATTGCCGTTCAGGAAGACGTGAACTCCCGCAAAGGGGTGGAGCGCATCATCCGCTTTGCCTTTGAATACGCGCGCAAGAACGGCCTGAAGCGGGTCTGCATGAGCGACAAATCCAACGCAATGACTTTCGCCCATGACCTCTGGCAGCGGGTTTTTAAGCAAGTCCGCCGGGAGTATACGGATGTCGATTCGCACCACTTGTACATTGACACGCTGGCGATGGAAATCGTGCGCGACCCGAGCCAGTTCGACGTCATCGTGACCTGCAACCTCTTCGGCGACATCATCAGTGACCTGGGTGCGCAGCTTGCAGGCGGGCTTGGCCTTGCACCGTCGGGAAACATTCATCCAGGCAAAACTTCACTGTTCGAGCCGGTACACGGGTCGGCCCCGAATATTGCTGGAAAGGGCATCGCCAACCCATTGGGCTCGGTCCTCACTTCGGCGATGATGCTGGAGTTTCTTGCCTGGACGCCGGACGCTACGGCGCTTCGTACCGCGGTGCGCGCGGCTCTGCGCGAGAACTACGTAACGCCGGACCTCGGCGGCAATAAACGTACGCCGGAAGTGGGCGATTGGCTTGCCGCCAAAGCCGTCGAGGCACTCGGACAAACGTAGTCTAGGCCTCGACCACAGGGGCACGGCGAGGCAGTTGTGGTTTTCGCGATGCATGTTTGGACTTAGGCTTAAGCCCAAAGTAAAGTAATACTTGAACTCGAGGCCGGCGTTCTCCCTACCGTCGCCTCACCATCGTTGTGAGTAGCATCCCCAACAGGAACCCCCCGACATGGGCCCAGACGGCCACTCCTCCCGTAACCTTGACGCCTATCGTGCTGAGCCCGGCAAGAAACTGCATGACATACCATAAGCCCAGAAAGACTACGGCTGGAACGGGCAGGGGGAAAATGAAAACGAGAGTAAGGATTCGAGCTCGCGGATAGAGAAGCATGTACGCGCCCATCACACCCGATATGGCCCCGCTGGCGCCTACCGCAGGGATGTTGGAGTGAAAATTGAAAACCACGTGCAGCAGCCCCGCCCCGATCCCGCACACCAGATAAAAGAAGAAGTACCCAACGTGCCCGAAAAAGTCCTCAACATTGTCCCCGAAGATCCACAAAAAGAGCATATTGCCGGCCAGATGCAGAAACCCGGAATGGAGAAACATGCTGGTTAAGAGGGGAACGAAAGAGACTTCAAAGCTGACGTGCCCGGCAAGGTAGGCCGGGAAACGAGCCGGGACCGTGGAATACGACAAGAGAAGGGCGTCGAAGGCGCGCCGTGGAAGCGTGGCTTCAAGACCGACTTGATAGAGAAATATGACAACGTTGGCAAAGATCAACGTGATGTTAACGAACGGATAGGTGCGCGAGGGATTCAGGTCCTTGAGGGGGATGAACATAGGTTGAGGTCCGCAGCAGAGTAGCGAAACGCGCGGGAAATGGAAAGAGCCGATGAACGGTTTACTGCGTCCGATAATGTTGCCGCTGAAAAACCTCTAGTTAACAGAATAATTCTGGGGCCGTAATTCGTTCCATTTGCAAGCTTTGCCCCGTCTTTCTGTGGAAGAACTCAGGAGAATTTCACCCGCATGAAATGCACATCCAGAGGAGCGCGCGCTTGAATTGGAGAGAAATCTACTTGCAGACATTGCACGATGGGTGCGCGTGTGGTATTTACAATAGCTCTGCGTGTGCGCGCGCTTCGGACGGTGGGTTCCAGTTTGTCCGGCGCAGCGTCGGCGCGCCGACTGCTCATGCCTGCGCGGGAAACGGAAGCCATCATCCTGAAGACATTTCCCCTAGGCGAGGCGGACCGCCTGGTGAGTTTTCTGGGGCGCTCTTCGGGACGCGTACGCGGGGTAGCCGCAGGCGCGCGGCGGTTGAACAACCGCTATGGGTCGACGCTCGAGGTTCTTTCTCATGTCCAGATCTGGTACGTCGAGAAGGAAACGCGCGAACTGGTGCGCATCCAGCAGGCAGAATTGCTCGAGTCCTTTCATCAGGCGCAGAGCAATTACAGTCTCAGTACCGGGCTCGCGGTGATCAGCGAGATTTCAGAGTTGATTCTGCCGGAGCACGAAGTCTCCGAGGCCATGTTCCGACTGATTCTGCTGGCCACACGCGAAGTAGAGCGCAGCGGCGATTGGGCTTTGCCGTTGAGCTATTTCGTTTTCTGGACGGTGAGACTAGGCGGCTGGCTTCCGCGTTTCGACCGCTGCGTCGCTTGCGATAGGCCATTTGGCGCGAAGGCGGCCTTTTATGACGCACACCAGTCCGGCCTTTTTTGCGAGAAGTGCCGGCGCGGCGGAATAAAGCCATTGCACGTCGAAGCAAGAAACCTTGCCGAGCGCTTCACGGGCGAACGATTGGATCGCATCGAATACGAGAAGTCCATGCAGCCCAGCGTTAAGCAACTCCGTGAGGCAGGGCTGGTTTGGATCGAGAATCACCTGGAACGACGTTTAGCAACGCGCGAACTTTTGGAGACTGCTTGAAATCTAAAGTAAAACTTGAGAAAAAACCAAAGGGCCTCACCTTCCAGGATCTGATTCTTCAACTCTCGCACTTTTGGGTGAAGCAAGGTTGCGTGCTGCAACAACCGTATGATGTAGAAGTTGGCGCCGGCACGATGCACCCGCAAACGTTTTTGCGCGTGCTTGGGACACATGCCTATCGGGTTGCCTACGTTCAGCCCAGTCGTCGGCCCGCCGACGGCCGCTACGGCGAGAATCCCAATCGGCTGTACAAACACTCCCAGTTTCAGGTGATCCTTAAGCCCTCTCCGGTGGATGTGCAGGACATCTACCTGAAGAGTTTGGGCGCTATCGGCATCAACCTGAAGGAACACGACATTCGATTTGAAGAAGACAACTGGGAGTCTCCCACCCTGGGAGCGTGGGGTATTGGATGGCAAGTGCTTCTGGATGGTCTGGAAATCACACAGTTCACCTACTTTCAGCAGAGCGGCGGAATTGATCTTGACCCTATCTCCGTGGAGCTCACCTACGGTCTCGAACGCATCTGCGCGTTCCTTCAGGGCGTCGAGAGCGTTTACGACCTTCGGTGGTCCGAGGACAAAACTTATGGGGACATTCGCCTGATGGAGGAGCAGCAATTTTCGGAATACAGCTTCGATCGCAGCGATGCGTCCGCGATTCGGTCCGAATTTGAATTGCATGAGAAGCAGGCCAAGGAACTTCTTGACGGGTTCAAGGGCCTGGAAGGGAAGGAGCGCGTTCGTTATCCGCTGCTTGCCGCCTACGATCACTGCCTCAAGTGTTCTCAGCTTTTCAACCTGATGGACGCGCGCGGCGTAATCTCCACCACGGAGCGCGCCGCCCTCATGGCCCGCGTCCGAACCATTGCTTGCCGGACTGCCGCAGCGTACCTTTCGCAAATCGGCAGCGCTTCAGCCCAGCGCGAGGCGCGCGCATGAAGGTACCCACGGCAGACAAGCGCGTCGAACTCCTGTTCGAGGTCGGCTGCGAAGAAATTCCGGCGGGGATGCTCCCTAAAGCCGAAGAGGAACTTCGTACGAATGTTGAGAAGCTGCTCACCGCCGAAAGTCTCGCGGACGGGGTGTCGGTGGAGACTTTCAGCGCGCCGCGCCGACTGACTACCTGGGTCCGTGGGCTGCGCGCCAAACAGCCGGACGTCGAAACGGAAGTGACCGGGCCACCCAAGTCCGTGGCTTACGATTCCGTCGGCGCGCCGACACGCGCGGCACAGAGCTTCGCCGAGAAGCAGCGCGTTCACGTCAGTGATCTTTATCTGGTCCAAACGCCCAAGGGTGAGTACCTGGCCGCCAAACAAGTGAAACTGGGGAGGACCGCCGAGCAAATCCTGACAGGCATCCTCCCGCGAGCTGTGCACGATCTCACATGGCCGCGCTCCATGACATGGACGGGCCTCGACGGCGCACGCTTTATTCGTCCGATCCGCTGGATCGTGGCGGTGCTCGACGGCAAGCCGCTGAAACTTTCTGTCGCCGGCATCGCTGCCGGACGCACCACGCGCGGGCATCGCTTTCTCGGATCGAGTGCCGTTACCGTCAGCAACTTTGCGGACTACGAGAAGCGTCTCCAGCAAAACGGGGTGATCATTCGCTCCGCCAAGCGTCAGGAAAAAATCGCGGCGGAACTCGAGGCACATGCCAAGAAGGGGAGCTACCGCATTCACGAGGACGCGACGCTTCGGAAGCTGGTAGCCTATCTCAACGAATACCCTACGGTCATTCAGGGCAATTTCGATCCGGCCTTTCTAAGTCTCCCCGACGAGATTTTGGTCACGGTAATGCGCGACCACCAGAAATATTTCGCCGTGGAAAAGAAGAACGGGGAACTGGCGCCCCACTTCCTGGCAGTCATCAATCTGGACAAGGATGGCAAGGGGTTGATCCGCGCCGGACATGAGCGTGTCCTCCGGGCGCGCTTTGCCGACGCGCAGTTCTTCTGGCAGGCTGACCAGAAATGTCGGCTCGCCGACTATTTACCCAAGCTGGAGCGTGTTACGTACGAATCGCGTCTTGGCAGCTATCGCGACAAGGTCGAGCGCATCCGCACCATATCCCGCTGGTTCACAGAGCAGTGGTTCAATCTGGGCATGGTTCTTGCCCACGTCGCAGAAGCCGATCGCGCCGCAGAGCTGGCCAAGTGCGACCTGGCCACCGAAATGGTGCGCGAGTTCACCGAGCTTCAAGGCATTGTAGGGGGGCTATACGCACGCGCCCAAGGCGAGTCTGACGAAATTGCTGACGCCGTCTATGATCACTACCGTCCCGTCGGGCTGGATGATCCCATACCGCGCAATCTGACCGGGTGCGCTGTCGCGCTTGCGGACAAGCTCGATTCCGTGGTCGGCTGTTTTGCAGTGGGAGTGATCCCCACTGGATCGAGCGATCCCTACGCCTTACGCCGCGCCGCATTGGGAATGGTCAAGATCATTCTGGAGAAGAAGCTCCCTGTTCCGCTTCCCCTGGCAATCGGCGCGGCGTCTAAGGCGCTATTGACCCACAAGCCCAAGCGCGGCGTGACGCCGGACCAGGAAGCGCAAATCCTTGACTTCATTCTCGACCGCGCCAAGTTTGTCTTCCGTGAACGGGAAGGCTTCGGATACGACGAAGTTAGCGCTGTTTTCCGGGCTGGCGCCGATGATTTAGTGGACGCGCAAAAACGCCTGGCCGCCTTAAGGGTCATTCGCAAGTCCAAGAACTTCGAGCCGCTTGCGGTTTCCTTCAAGCGCATTCGCAAAATCCTGGAGAAGGCCAATGTGGCGCCAGGCAATTCTCTCCATGTGAATCCGGAGCTGTTTGAGAATGCCGCAGAACGCGGGCTCCATTCCGCAGTTCGGGATGCCGCGTCGAAAGTGCAGACGCAGAAGCGCGCAGGGAAGTATCAGGAGGCTTTGGAAACCATTGCCGGGTTGCGAAAAGCCGTCGATCATTTTTTTGATGGCGTCATGGTGATGGCAGACAACGAAGCCGTACGAAACAACCGCCTGGCATTGCTCGCGGAATTGCTGCGCGAGTTCACGACCGTGGCCGACTTCTCTGAACTTGGCGGTGAAGAGCGGCGCTAGCAATTTCAAGTATTACTTGAACCAATGCAAAGTCGGCGTGCCGACAAATTTTCCGGACGCCGCTGCGGAATGGCGGTACTAGGAAAGCGTTCCACAATTCAAAAAACGAAAAGCGAGGCGTACAGTGAAAAAATGGGCGTATTTTTTCGGTGCCGGCAAGGCAGAAGGGGATGGAACCTGGCGAGATCTCCTCGGTGGTAAGGGCGCGGGTCTCGCCGAGATGACCAAGATCGGCTTGCCGGTGCCAGCTGGTTTCACCATCTCCACGGAAGCCTGCGACTATTTTTACAAGAACGGAAAGAAGTATCCTTCCGAGTTGAAGAAACAGGTGGCCGATAACGTCGTGACGCTCGAGCGCACCACAAAGAAGAAGCTTGGCGACCCGAAGAATCCACTCCTTGTTAGCGTGCGTTCCGGCTCTGCTCGCTCCATGCCCGGAATGATGGAGACGATTCTCAATCTCGGCTTGAACGACCGCTCTGTCGCAGGCCTCGCTTCTACAACCAGGAATGAGCGATTCGCTTATGACGCATATCGCCGCTTCGTGCAAATGTATTCGACGGTGGTCATGGGCATGTCCAAAGAGGATCTTGAGCACCGCCTTCGCGCCCTAAAAGACCGGCTGCGCGTTAAGGAAGATACCGCTGTGCCCGCCAGCGGCTGGAAAGAATTGGTGGCGGAATACAAGGCCTATTTCCGCAAAGAATCAGGGAAAGATTTTCCGGATGACCCCATTGATCAGCTTTGGGGAGCGATTGGCGCCGTGTTCGGTTCCTGGATGGCAGAGAAGGCAGTGACCTATCGCCGCGTCGAGAAAATTACGGGCCTGCTCGGTACCGCCGTCAACGTCGTGCAAATGGTCTTCGGAAATACCGGCGACACTTCCGGTACCGGCGTCTGCTTCACTCGCGATCCGAGTTCTGGCGAGAAGATTTTCTACGGCGACTATCTTGTGAATGCCCAGGGCGAAGACGTGGTGGCCGGCATTCGCACTCCGATGCCTTTGCGCGAAATGCAGAAGACGATGCCCAAGGTTTACGGGCAGCTCGAAAAGGTTCGAGTAAAACTTGAAAAGCATTATCGCGACATGCAAGACATGGAGTTCACCGTTGAAGACGGCAAGCTGTACATGCTGCAGACGCGCACCGGGAAGCGCACACCGGCCGCTGCATTCCGCATCGCCGTTGACATGGCTAACGAAAAACTCATCACCAAGGAAGAAGCCATTCTCCGCATCAAGCCCGAGGACATCGAGCGCCTCTTCTATCCGGTGATCGATGTCAAGGTCGACAGGAAGTCCCTGACGTCAAAAATCCTGGCCACTGGAATCAACGCTGTGCCCGGCGCGGCCGTCGGCAAAGTTGTTTTCTCAGCGCAGAGAGCGGAAGAGTGGGCCGAGCGCGGCGAGAAAGTTATCTTGGTCCGGCGCGAAACCAGCCCTGAGGATGTTGGTGGCATGGCAGTCGCGCAGGGCATTTTGACGGCTACCGGCGGCAAGACCAGCCATGCCGCTGTCGTCGCGCGCGGCTGGGGCAAGTGCTGCGTGGTCGGTGCAGAAAAACTGGACATCGACTACAAAGCCTCATCGATGTCCACTAACGGCAAGGTCGTGAAGGAAGGAGACTGGATTACGCTCGATGGCGGCGAAGGCGTGGTTTACACCGAAGCGATGCCATTGGTTGTTCCGCAGCTTCCGAAGTCTTACGAAACGCTGATGAAGTGGGCCGATGAGACGCGCCGGCTGCGTGTCCGTACGAACGTGGACACCCCGCAAGATGCGCGCAAGGCCATTGAGTTCGGCGCAGAGGGCATCGGCCTGTGCCGTACGGAACACATGTTCTTCACCGACTTCGAGCAGCCGGAGAGGAGCCATGAACGCCAGCGTGCCATCCAGGAAATGATCCTGGCCGACAGCAGGGAAGCACGCGTCAAGGCACTCGATAAGTTGCTGCCGTTTCAACGGCGCGATTTTGTCGGCATCTTCAAAGCCATGGACGGTTTCCCGGTCACTATCCGGCTGATTGACCCGCCGCTCCACGAGTTCGTCCCCCACGAGCGCGCCAAGCAAGAGGAGCTGGCCCGTGATTTGAAGATCGATGTCGAGGTCGTCGCCCGCCGTGTCGAGCAATTGCACGAAGCGAATCCCATGCTCGGTCATCGAGGCTGCCGCCTGGCTATCACTTATCCCGAGATTCTCGAGATGCAGGTGCGCGCCATCATCGAGGCAGCCATCGAATGCCAAAAATCAGGAATTAAAGTATTACCTGAGATCATGCACCCGCTCACCCTGGATCGTAAGGAACTCTTCATTCTCGAACAAGCGACCCGTCGTGTCGCAGAGGATCTGATCAAGAAATCCGGCGTGAAGTTAAATTATCTGGTGGGCACGATGATCGAGCTGCCGCGCGCGGCATTGTTGGCCGGCGAGATTGCGCAAGTGGCGGAGTTCTTTTCTTTCGGTACCAACGACCTGACGCAAACCACAATGGGACTCTCCCGAGACGATGCCGGCCGCTTCCTGCCGGACTACGTGGACGAGAAGAAAGCAGGCGTTTTTGCTGCAGATCCCTTCCAATCGCTCGATACCAAAGGCGTTGGCATGCTAATGGGCTGGGGCATCGAGCGCGGCCGCAAAACACGTCCTAAACTCAAAATCGGTATCTGCGGCGAACATGGCGGCGATGCGGACAGCGTGAAGTTCTGTCATCAAGTTGGCATGGACTACGTCAGCGCTTCACCGTTCCGCGTTCCCATTGCGCGCCTGGCCGCAGCTCAAGTAATAGTTGAAGAAAAGGAAGTGCGGAAAAAGAAGCGGAATCTCCGCCCCAAGCCAGCCTAAAGTAATACTTGAAGTCGGCAGTGAGCGCGCATGTAACGCCGCCGGTCACTGCCGATTTCCTTTTCTACGTCGGCATTTTGAAAAAGAAGTACAGCCCTAGGAAAAAGAAAATGATGTCCGGCGACCACCCTGCCAGGAACGGAGGAAGCTGCCCCACGCCTCCCATGGCTTCCAGGAGTCTTGCCACCGACAAGTAGGCAACCCCCAATCCCATCCCCAGCGCCACCCCTCCCACCGCGCCGCGCGTCCCGACCAGAAATGCGAATGGGATCGCCAGCAGCATGCTCACGGGCGCCATCAACGGGAAGGCTACCTTTTCGTGCCATTGCACGGACAGCGTCGACACATCGAAGCCCGCGCGCTGCAGTCCGTCAATGTAATTTCGCAGCTCCCGCCAGCTCATCTGAAACGCCTGCCGCACCTCGCGGTTGAAGTAACTGGGCGGCTCCGTGAGTTCCGGCAGCGAGGTCACAGGAGGCAGGTGCTCGTAGCGGACAATCGCGCCATCGGCGAAATCCCTCACCCAACTCCCTTCGAGAACCCAGACCTTTTGCGTTTCCGACCATCGCGCGCGCGCGGCAAAGACGCGCCGGCGCACCTGAAACGTCACCGGATCGATTTCCAGCACAGTGAGCCCGCCAAAAAGGTTTTGCGTCGGGTCGAACAGGTCGTAATTATAAATCTTCGAGCTTTCCCCAAAGATCCAGCGCTGCGGGTGGGTATATGTCTGCGGCGGACGGCCCTTAATCAAGTTATGAAGGGCGTCCTGGCGCTGGTTCGCGTAGGGCAGATACGTATCGTCAAGCCCGATCATAGCTAGGGCGAGCGTCAGTCCCGCAAGCAACAACGGCACCGCCAGCCGGTACATGCTAATTCCGCTCGCTTTGATGGCCACGATTTCGTTGTTTTTGCTCATGATTCCCAGCGTCACCAGAACAGCCACCAGCGCACCCAGGGGCGCGAGCTGATAGAGGAGGTAGGGCGCAAGGTAGCGAAAATAATCGACCACGATTAGGAAGGGAACTCGATGGCGGGCAATGTCGTCGAGGAGCTCGAAGAAGGTAAATGTCTCGAACAAAAAAACAAACGCGCCCATTAAGAGCACGAAATAATAAAGGAACCGCCGCAAAACATAAATGTCGATCAATTGCGGAAAGCTTCCGCTGGAACGGGACAAGACTTCTTGCGCTGGGTGTTCGCCATTCACGCCATTTGCCGTGGCGGCTTTGGCGCGCGCTAGCGCTCTTCGCCGGCGCAAGAGGCGCTTTCTTGATTTCAGGTAATTGATGGGACGGAGCCAGCGGTTCTCGCCACGGAATTGCTCCATCCGCGGCAGCAGTACGAGCCCAAGCAGGAAAACGATGACGTTGGCGGCCCAGGTTCCCGCCCCTGGTGTCAATGCACCTTGCCGGGCAAGATTCGCCCCCGTCACGGTCAGCAAGTAATACGAAGCGATCAGGATGACGGCAAGAAGCGCGCCCGCCGCCCGGCCGCCGCGCCGTGGCTGGGCTCCGAGAGGTACCGCGATTAGCGCAAAGGCAAAGCACGCAATCGGAAATGCAAAGCGGCGGTGAAGCTCCACGCGGGCCTCTCGCCAGCCCGGGCCGTTATCATTCCAAAGCTCACTTACCGAGCGCTCGGGATTGTTGAGCTGACGCGGTGGAGCCGCGGCCAGGCCGCTAAACTCGATCGGCCAATCGCTTTGCCCAAATGCGGTAACGGAGTAGTGGTCTGCGTCCTCGCGCGAAAATTCGTGGGTCGTGCCGCCCTGCAGGTGCAGCTCCAACTTGCCTTGTTTCGGCTCGGCAATCACGATGGCCTTCTCAGCCAATGTCAACTGTGAGCCGCCCTCCCCGCCCGTCTGCGCCAGGAATACGCCGTGCCATTGTGTGCCCGCCGCCGTCACATCGTTAACGTAGAGAACCATGCGCGGAAAGCGTTCATCGAATACCCGCGGCTGCAAAGCAAAAGAGATCTGCGAGGTAACCAAGTCGGCCTGCAAAGAACGAAACGTCCGCAGAGCCAGTGGTCCAAGCCAGGTCGTCATTGCCAGCGTCACAACTGCGCCCGTGAGCGCCAAAACACCCACCGGCAGCAGAATCCGGCGGCGACCGATGCCCAGCGCCGTCAAGGCAATGATCTCGCTGTCCGCCGACATGCGCCCAAGTCCCAGCAGCACGCCGATCAGCGTGGCCATCGGCACGGTGAACACAAACACAGCAGGAAAGATGCAGACAAAGAGCGTCAAAACTTGCACGCCGGAACCGCTGTGGCGCACAAACAGCTCCATCAACCGGACCAATTGCGGCACGAAAAAGACAAAAGTGAAGACGATAAGTCCGAGGAATGCGTGGCGGAAAACTTCGCGGACGATATACCGGTCCAGGATGCGCATGACGCGAACGGTGAGTGTAACACGGTCGCGACAACGCTCGCCTAGCCGCGTTCTGTGTATCTCTTCCGCAGGCCCCTGAGAATCCTTTAAGTTTGCAACTCTAGCCACGCACCGGGTGGGAACTCTCCAGGTAAGCCCAGCGCTCCACGATCTGCCGGTTGGCGATCCGCCAAATCACGATTCCTGAGAACGAATTCTTCAAAATGATTGCGGATGAATTCCTTCATCTCCGCATGCGTCATTCCGGTCTTGGGATTCTTGACTTCCGACGAATCCGCTGCTGTGCTCATTTCGGTTCTCTATCTCTAGGCTGACGCGGCCTGATCTCGAAATTCCTTGGCATTCGCCTTCAGGTATTGATCGAGTGTCACGGGAGCGCGCTCAATCAAGGATCGAAGCACACCATCGGTTTTCGCGCCGCCGCCCTGCTTGTAATACTGCTGAAGTTCCAGAAGCGCCGTCACCTGCCACTCCGGCATACCCATGCCAAGCATCGCTTCGCGCTGCGCCGATTCCGGAATGTCCACGTAATTCACGGTGCGGCCGGAGATTTTGGAGATTCGCTTGGCCAGCTCTTCATTCGATATCGCCTCCGGTCCATTCAATTCATACGTTTTTCCGGAGTGCGGACCACCGCGAAGCGCTTTGACGGCCACAACGGCGATGTCCCCAACGTCCAGATAGCTGACCTTAGCGTCGCCCATTGCTGCATAGAATGCGCCCTGCGTGCGTATGCTCGCAGCATTGTAGGTCACGATGTTCTGCAAAAAGCCATTGGGCCGCAGGATCGTGCAGCTCATTCCCGACGACTTGAGCTTATCTTCAACCTGACGGTGCCAGCTCGGAAACGACTTCGGGTAATCTCCCGCTCCGAGGGCTGAATTCAGAACCACGTGCTTTACTCCAGCTTGCTTGCACGCGACGAGCATATTGCTTTCCAGTTCCACGAGCTGCGGAATCGGGGAACAAACCACGTACACGAAATTCACTCCGTCCAGCGCCTTGCCCAGACTATGCTTGTCCGCATAATCCGCCAGCACTGCCTGGCATCCCGAGGGCGCCTTAGCGGCCTCCTCCTTGGACCTGTACATGGCCCGGACTTTGGACTCTCTTCGGATCGCTTCGAGCAAAACCGCTTTGCCAACGCTCCCGCTGGCGCCAGTGATAAGAATCATTTTCTTCTCCCCACTTTATGAAGCTCGCCGCAGTCCTTTGAATTCAGGCGGCCTCGTGCGAGCCGGATGTTCACGACCATGGTATAAACACCGTCGGCCTCGGTGGGCGTGCGCTGAATCCAGCGCAACATAAAAATACCACAGGCCCTTTTCTGCGGAATGAATTTGATTACACTATTGCTGCCCAGTTCCAGAGGACTTTAGATCTCGTCACGCCGACGCCGCGACTGCTCCGGCTTTGAAAAATGCGATCAACTCCTCATTGATTTGCTGCTTCAAGGTCGAGCACATGCCGTGCGGCCCGCCGGGAATGACCTTGAGCGTGGCTCCTTTTACGAGCTTCGCGGATAAAAGCGCTGAATCGGCGATCGGAACGATCTGGTCGTCGTCGCCATGAAGGATAAGTGTCGGCACGTCGATTTTTTTCAGATCTTCGGTGAACTCCGTTTCCGAAAAGGCCTTGATGCAGTCATAGGCGGCCTTGAGTCCGCACCACATTCCTTGCAACCAGAACGAGTCCCGCAGGCCCTGGGAAACGTTTGAACCTGGCCGATTGGCGCCGTAGAACGGGGCGCTAAGGTCCTTGAAAAATTGCGACCGGTCATTGACAACGCC
>Ga0066665_10000557_pt1 | contig 15104 bp, 14 predicted proteins | sample GraSoiAngelo_114_FD_75175 | JGI IMG/M metagenome (GOLD analysis project Ga0066665, IMG submission 75175) | Grasslands soil microbial communities from the Angelo Coastal Reserve, California, USA - 14_0903_13_40cm | ecosystem: Environmental > Terrestrial > Soil > Grasslands | place: USA...
CGGCCGCAAGCTCTCCGATGATGTGCATCACTGCTTCTTGAACATCTTGAGCATGCGATCGGTGATCATGAAGCCGCTGACGATGTTGGTCATCGAAGCGAACAGCGCGACCGCCCCGAGGATGCGGATCGTGAGTGGGTGATCCGCGCCCGTCACGACGATCGAGCCGACGACGGCGATGGCCGAGATCGCGTTGGTGAGCGACATCAGCGGCGTGTAGAGGAGGCGCGACACCCGGCGAATCACGCCCAGGCCGATGAACGTCGCGAGGACGAAGACAAACAGCATCGATCCGAAATCGCTCATGATTTGCGCACCTCGCCCGCGTGCGTCACGCACGTCTCCCGAATGATTGGATCCTCGAAGTCGAGGCGCAGTCGCCCGTCCTGGACGATGTGCCCGAGAAATGCCGAGACGTTCTTCGCGTACATCTGACTCGCGTGGAGCGGCACCGTGCTCGCCAGGTTGAGCGGACCGAGAATCGCGACGCCGTTGCGCACGATCTCGGCGCCCGCCTGCGTGAGCTCGCAGTTGCCGCCCGTCTCCGCGGCGAGATCCACGATGACCGAACCGGGCTTCATCCCCTGCACCGCGGCGGCGGTGATGAGCACGGGCGCCTTCTTGCCCGGAATCGCGGCCGTCGCAATGACGATGTCTGCGTCCTTGACGGCGCCCGCCAGAAACGCCAGCTCTTTGCGATGCGTCTCTTCGGACAACTCCTTCGCGTACCCGCCCGCGGTCTCCGCGTGCTCTTCGATCGCCATCTCGAGAAACGACGCGCCGAGGCTCTGCACCTGTTCTTTCACCGCAGGCCGTACGTCGAACGCGAAGACGATTGCGCCCAACCGTCGCGCCGTCGCGATCGCCTGGAGCCCGGCGACTCCAGCGCCCAAGACGAGAACCCGCGCCGCCGGCAGCGTGCCCGCCGCGGTGACGAGCATCGGCAACAGCTTGCCGATGGCCGAAGCGGCGACCAACACCGCTTTGTAGCCCGCGACGGTCGCTTGCGACGACAGCACGTCCATCGGCTGCGCGCGTGTGATGCGCGGCAGCAGTACCAGGCTGAATGCGGTGAGTTTGCGTTGCGCGAGCTGGCGCAGGAGGTCACCGGAAGGCTGGAACGCGGCGACAAGCGCATTGCCTTCGCGGTAGCGCGGGAGCTCTGCGGCGAGCGGCGCTTGCACTTGCAGCACGATGTCGGATTGCAGAACGGAATTGCGATCGCTGACGGTGGCGCCCGCCGCGGCGTAGGCCTCGTCGGGAAAGAACGCCGCCGTTCCCGCCCCGCGCTCAATCATCACCTCGAACCCGCTCTTCTTCAGGCGACCCGCGACGTCTGGCGTGAGTGCGACCCGCCGTTCGTTCGCGGCTGCCTCCTTCGGCACCCCGATGCGCATGCCGTCTATGATCCGGAAGGACGCGGTAACTGAGGTCGACCCGGCTCGCGCTGTTGCGCCAGCATTCGCTCGGCAAAGTCGACGCGCTCCGCGAGCTCGTTGAATTGCTGGCGCAAACCGTCGCACTGCTCCTCGAGCGCGATCACACGCTGTTCGGCACGGCCGGTGATTTCCCGGGCGAGCGACGGCGTCTCCTCCACGCCCCAGCGACGCACCGGCAATTCGTCCGAGTCCCGGAACTCACCTGCGGCGATCAACACCAGATCGTACAGCCACCAGATGAGGAAGCCGCCGCCCGTGCAGATCATGGCGATCGCCGTCTTCGGCTTCTCGACATAGAACCGATGCAATCCGAACAAGCCGCCGCAGATGCAGAGCCCGAGCGCGACGCCACGGGAGCGTCGGGATACCTCCGGTTCGTCGGGGTTGGGCTCCTGTGCTTCAGGTTCGTCGTTGTAGGCGTCGCGCAGCGTCATGCCCGATACTATCGGCCGCTCTCGGGCGCGGCAAGCAAGTGACGCAGCGCGGGCTCCAGCGTGCCGTAGCAAAAGCGGAAACCGGACTCGAGCAACCGCGCCGGCAGGACGCGCTGGCCGCTCTGCAGCATCGCAGCACCTTCCGCCCCGAATGCCATGCGCAGCGCAAACGCGGGAACCGGGACCACGGCGGGACGGCCCAACGTCTTGCCGAGTGTCTTGGCGAATTCGCGGTTCGTCACGGGACTGGGCGCCGTGATGTTCACCGGACCGCTGAGCGTGGGCGTATCGAGCACGTGCAGGATTGCATTGAGGGCATCGTCTAACGATATCCAGCTCAGGTACTGGTTGCCGCTACCCACCGGGCCGCCGAGTCCCAGTTTGAATGCAGGCAGCATCTTCGCGAGCGCTCCCGTCTTCGGCGTCAGCACGACGCCAAACCGCAGATTCACCACGCGGATGCCGGCCCGCGTCGCACCAGCGGTCGCGGCCTCCCAATCTCGCGCGACTACCGCCAGGAAGTCTCCCCCCAGCGCGCTCTGCTCGCTGAGCTGTTCGTCGCCACGGTCGCCGTAGTATCCGATCGCCGATGCGGCCAGCAGGAGCCGCGGTCGTCGGTTCAGACCGGCAACCGCGTCACTCACGAGTCGCGTCCCCAGCACGCGGCTGTCCCAAATGCGTTGCTTCTTGGCCGGCGTCCAGCGTCCGAATACGTTCTCGCCGGCGAGGTGTACCAGGACGTCCGCTCCTTCGAGCGCGGAGCGATCGATGGTCGCATGCTCGGGATCCCAGCCAATGGCCCGTTCCCCCGGAGCTGGCCGGCGCCGCACCAGCGGCACGACGTCATGGCCCAGGGCGCGTAGCCGGGGCGTAAGGGCTGAGCCGATCAAGCCCGTAGAGCCGCTCACCAACACCTTCATCGACACGATGTTGACACCCTCTGGAGCAGAAGGCAGTTTCGCCCAGTGAACTCCCGGCTTGGCATCGAACTTGGCGCGCGCGCGATCCGCGCCGTGCGCCTGGATGGGTGGGCGGGCTCAAGGCGCACGGCCCGCGTCGCTGAAGTCGAGTGGGACGGCTCCGACCCCCAGGAAGCCGTCCGCGAGTTACGTGCGCATCTCGGTCCCGCGAACGCGGTCGGCGTTGCCGTCGACCTATCGCTGTTGTTCGTCAAGCAGGTCAAGCTGCCGCCGGTGTCCGCCGCCGACAAGGCCAACATCATCCGCGTCGAGCCGGAGCGCTTTTTCCCGGTTCGGGCGGAGGATCTCGTTCCGGCCACGCGCGCGCAGGACGATCTCGTCTTCGCGGCGCGCGAGGCCCCACTCACAGGCTGGGTCGCGGCGCTCGAGGCCCTCGGGACCGTGGACCGAGTCGAGCCGGGACCGGTTGCGCTTTCCCGTGCCTTGGCGCGGGCGGACATAACCGCAGGCACAGCGCTGATCGATGGTCAGGAGGTTATCGAGCTACGCGAGGGCCGCGTCGCGCGCGCGCGCCGGGTCTACGGCGAACTGGCTGATACAGCGGCAGCCGTGGCGGCAACAAACGAAGCAACGGTCTACGTCGTGCCCTGGGATGAGCAACGTGTCGCGGCACTGCGCGCGCTGCTTCCGGAAACGCGTGTCGCACCGATGCCGACGGCGGGCGGCGTGCCGGCGCTGTTTCTGTCGGCATACGGCGCGGCTCTCGGAGCGGACAACGAGGACGAAGTAGACAGTGTGCTGCATTCCGTCGAGCTGCAGGCACGCATCGCGCGGCGGCGGCGGCGGGCGGTGACAGTCGCGAGCGCGATCTGCGCGGCCGCCCTGTTCATCGCGATCCTCTCGATCGGTGGCTGGCGGGCGCGCGTGAAACACCGGCTCGACGGCGACCTGCAAACGCTGAACGCCCAGGCCACGCCGGCACTCGCGCTGCAGACACAGCTCGCCACTATGCAACGGGAAGCGGCAGCGGTCGGACGGATCGAATCCGACCGCCCGGATCCCATGAAAGTCCTGCTGGCGCTGTCTCAGCGGCTCCCCCGCGGGGCCTCGATCCGCACGATCAACGCCGCGGGCGCGGAGTGGCGTCTCGAAGGTTTCGCACCCAACGCCGCCCAGTTGCTGGGGCTGCTCGCTGCCGCACCCAATTTCCACGACGTTCGCTTCCTCTCCGCGACGAACCGCGCGGTCGTGGGCACGAGAACTTATGAAAACTTCGCCCTGGCTCTCCGCTACACTCCAGCGCCTTAACCCGCGCGAGCGGCGCGTGGTGGCGGCCGGAGCGGCGGTGAGCGCCGCGGCGCTGTTCATCGTCCTGCTCGTGCTGCCCTTCGCTCATCAATGGGTGACGCGTGAGGCCGCCATCGCCGCGAGTCGCGAGCAGTGGACCAGACTGCAGTCGCTCGTATCGGGGGAAAGCCGGCTGCGGCGAGCGCTCGATACCGTGCGACTCGCGCAGCAGTCCGTTCGCGGGCGACTCCTCGCCGGGACGACTCCGGCGGTCGCCGCATCGAATCTGCAGGTCCTGTTGCAGCGCTACGCGGACGAGAGCGCGGTGCAACTGGACAGAGTGGACGCCGTCAGCGAGGCGGAACCGAGCCGCGAAGGGGGAGGGGGGGGGCTACTCGCCATCCCGGTCCGGCTCCAGGTCCACGGCGATGTCTACGGGCTGGTCGATTTTTTGTACCGGCTGCAGCATGGCGAGAAACTGCTGGTGACTGACGAGCTGGGAATCAACGCGGGCCTCGGGAGTACACTCGGCAGCCAATCGCTGACCTGGTCGGTTCGCCTGCACGGCCTCTATCCGGCGGCGTCTCAAACGCCACAGGGCTCATGAGACTCCTGCGCGTGCTGTATGGGAGCTCTGCGGGCTTCGCGCTCGTCGCGGCCGGCCTGCAACTGGCTCCGACGGCTCCTCCGCGTGCGCAGGCGTCCGAATCGGTCGCGCCCGGCATCTCGCATGCAACGGAGCGGCCGGTGCCGACTGTTCCGCCCGCGACCTACGCGACGATTGTCTCCACCAATATTTTTTCAACCGATCGCGTCCCCCCTCGCGTGCGCTTCACCCCGCCCGGACTCGCGGCCAGGGGAGGGCCGGTTCATCGCGCGGCGGTGCGGCTGTACGGAATCACGATCGGTGCGAGTGGAACGGCGACGGCATTGATCGACGCCGACCCGGACATTCCGGGGGCCGAGATTTATCACATCGGTGACATGGTTGCCGGCGCACCGATCGTCGCTATCACCGATTCAACCGTCGTCCTCGCGCAGCCCTCGGGACAGCGCGTCCTGCATCTCCAGCGTTCAAGCCGTAGGCAACCATGACACGTCGCGCGGTCTGCATTGGAGCCGCTGTCCTGATCGGGGTGGGCGCGGCGGGAGCTCAAGTCCCTGCACCGGCCCCGAGCGCACAGACGATCAGGATCAATTACGTCAACGCCGACCTGGGTGACGTGATCCGTTCTCTCGCGGCGGTCCTCGGCGTCAACGTCGTGCTGACCGACGTCCCCAATCGCCGGATCACATTTCAAACGCCGCAGCCGGTCCCCGCCCCGCAGGTCGGCGCCGTCCTCGAGGCGATTCTCGAGAGTCAGGGGCTCGTCCTTGTTCAGGCGGGCCCGGTCGCGCAGGTGATGGCCGAGGACAAGCGGCCCTCCACCGGTCCCGTTCGCGTCGGAAAGGTGCTGTCCGATCCGCCGCCGCTCGGCCTCATCACGCAAATCGTGCCCCTCGAATTCATGCGCGCCGACGAAGGCGTGGCGCTGCTCAAGCAAGTCGCCGGCAAGTCGGCTCGGATCGAGGTCGTGCCCCGCTCGAATTCCGTGTTGATCACCGATCGCGGCACGAACGTCGCCCGCTATCTCGATCTGCTCCGTCAGCTCGACGCCAAGACGGGCGGCGAAGCCGGTCTCCGCACGTACGTGGTGCCGCTCAAACACGCGAGCGCTGTCGAGCTGGCGCAAACACTCGGCGCCGCCTTTGGGTCTGCGGTCTCAGTGAGCGCGGCACGACCGCGCGTGCAGGCGCTCGAGGATAGAAGTCTCTCGAAGAACCTCGAGGCCTTCCGGCTGCAGGAATTGCAGTCACTCGAGCAACGCCGCCAGAACCCGTTCCCCACACTCACCGGGGGGGGACCAGGTGGTCCAACGCCTGCCACGGGTGACACTGGAGCCGCGGCGGCGCGTGCAGCCGGCCTCGTCGGGCAGACGACCATCGTGCCCGATCAAGCGACCAACGCCCTCGTCATCCGCACGGCGCCACCGAACTACTCCGTGCTGCAGAGCACCATCGAGGAGCTCGACGTGCGGCCGCCACAGGTGCTGCTCGAAGTGCTGATCGCGGAAGTCACGCTCGACAAGACCAATCAGTACGGCGTCAACTGGCAGGTCTTCACGCAAAGGGGGATCGCTGGCGACAGCACACGCGGGCTATCGGTCGGAGTCGGACAGCCCGCCTTTACCGATTCGGTGTTGGCAGGGCTTCAGGGTTTGGGTGTCAGACTGATCCGGTTGGCGAGTATCGACGTCCGGGCGATCATCCGCGCGCTTGCATCGCAGACCAACGTGCGCGTCCTCTCGACCCCGCGCATCCTCGCGCTGAATAATGAGGAAGCACGCATCCTGGTCGGCAGCCAGGTACCCTTCAGTCAATCGACGCGCACCGGCTTGGACGTCGTCGTCGACCGCGTGGTGCAGTTCCGCAACGTCGGGACGCAGCTCACCATCATTCCGACGATCAACAAGGATGGTTACGTCACCTTCCGGCTCCTTCAGGAAGTCAGCGCGCTCACGCAACAGACGATCCAGGCGGCGCTCAACGCGCCGGTGATCACCGTACGCGAGGCGGAAACGAGCGCGATCGTCAAGAACGGCAGCACCGTGGTAATCGGCGGGTTGATTGGCGAAACTGAAGAGGTCACCGAGACAGGCGTTCCCGTCTTGAAGGACGTGCCGATCCTGGGGTATTTCTTCAAGGGCCACTCGGTCACTCGCAACCGTACCGAGCTGGCGATCTTTCTGACGCCGTACGTCGTGTTCACCGATGAGGATGCGGAGGAATTGCTGCGTCGCGAGCGTGACCAGCTCCAAGGGTCGCGACAGAAGATCGATAGCATCTTGCCTGTTGTTCCTCCGGCGCCGGCACAGAAACCGCAATGAGTCAGCCGTCTTTCGAATCGCTGCGAGAACCTTCTTCCCGTTCCGTCGCTGAGTTGCGCGCGGGGGTCGCCGGCCCGCTGGCCCAACGGCTTTCGCCCAAGTATCTCGCCGAGCACTGTCTCGTGCCGCTGGAGATCGATCCCGCCGGCGAATTGATCATCGCCGCGGGAGCGCCGCTCGATCCGACGGTGGTGGACGAGCTATGCTGGGCTTACGGGCGCCGCGTCCGCGTCGTCCCGGCGCCGGCCGCGGAGCTGCAGTCCGCCATCTTGTCGGTCGAATCCGCGGCCGCGACGACCGATGCCGCCACCGCCGACCTGCGTGGCTCGGACCTCGAGTTGCTCGCTCAGGAAGACGAGGCGCTCGACGACCTGCGCGCCCTCGCCAGTCAGGCGCCCGTCATCAAGCTCGTCAACGTCGTGATTCTCGAAGCATTGCGCTCGCGCGCCAGCGACATCCACCTGGAGTCCACTACCGACGGGCTGCGGGTGCGCTACCGGATCGACGGAGTGCTGCACGACATCTCACGGCCGCCGAGGCAGTACCAGGCGGCCGTGATCAGTCGCATCAAGATCATGGCGAACCTGAACATCGCGGAGCGGCGCGTCGCGCAGGACGGCCGTATCCGCCTGCGTCTCTCGGATCGGGAGCTCGACCTCCGCGTGTCCGTCACACCCTCGCTGCATGGCGAGAGTGTGGTGCTGCGGATTCTGGATCGTTCCGGCACCGGAGGCGTGCGCGACCTCACTGAGATCGGAATGACCGGCAGGGTACTCAGCACCTTCGAGCAGCTGATCGGCGAACCGCACGGCATCGTCCTGGTGACCGGCCCGACCGGCTCCGGGAAAACGACGACACTGTATGCGGCGCTGCGAAAGATCAATCAACCCGGTGTGAAGATCATCGCGGTCGAGGATCCGGTCGAATATCAGATCGACGGCGTCACGCAGATTCCGGTGAATACCAAGACCGGGCTGACCTTCGCTTCGGCGTTGCGATCGATCCTGCGGCACGATCCCGACGTCATCATGGTCGGCGAAATGCGCGACCGCGAGACCGCCGAGATTGCAATCCAGGCCGCGCTGACCGGACACCTCGTCTTCTCGACCCTGCACACCAACGATGCGCCCAGCGCGATCACGCGCATGGTAGACATGGGCATCGAGCCATACCTCGTCGCCGCCACCGTGCGCGGCATCGTGGCGCAGCGGTTGGTGCGCGTGGTGTGTGAGCAGTGTGCCGCTGCGGACGAGCCGGCCGCCCAGGATCTCGCAGGCGTCGATGTCCCCAAGCGGACACCGCCGCGCTTCCGCCGCGGCACGGGCTGCGAGGCGTGCGCGCAAACGGGGTATCGCGGCCGGACCGGCATCTACGAGCTCCTGCAAATGAACGATGAGACGCGGGAGCGCGTCGTCGCCGGGGCTCCGTTGAGCGAAATTCGCACGTTGGCGGAGACGAACGGGCTCGTGCCGCTGCGGGCGGCGGGGTGGCTGAAGGCGTATCTCGGCATCACCACCGTCGACGAAGTGTTGCGCGTTACGCATGACCGTTAGCTACCACTACCGCGCGGCGACCGCAGCGGGCCAAATCGTCGAAGGCACGCTGCAAGCGCCCTCGCGGCGCAAAGTGCTGGAGGATCTGTCGCGCCGGCAGCTCTATCCGGTGACAGTCGATGAGGTCTCGGCAGCGGCGGCGACGCGAGCTGGGCGCCGGCTCGGCCGCCGGGCTGCTCTGGGACTGTGGACCCGAAGCGCCGCTACGCTGCTCAGTGCCGGAGTGCCGCTCGACCGCGCGCTGCTGTTCACGATCCAGCACGCTGGGCACGACGGCCTGGCGGATGTGCTGCGTGAGGTGCGGCGTGAAGTGCAGGGCGGCGCGAGTTTGGCGGAAGCCCTGGAGCGCCATTCCCGCTACTTCCCACCGGTGTTTGTGGCGATGGTGGCAGCGGGCGAATCGAGTGGCGCTCTCGACGTCGTGCTCGAGCGGCTGTCACAGCACCTCGAGGAAGTCGCGGAGCTGCGCTCGCAGATTCGGTCTGCCCTGCTCTATCCAGCGTTGATGGCGGGAGTGGCGAGCATCGGCGTGACGGTGCTGCTCCTATTCGTGATTCCGCGGTTCGCCACGATTCTTGCCGACGTCGGCAGCACGCTGCCGCTGAGTACTCGCGTCCTGGTCAGCATGAGTGTGTTGCTGACAAAGGGGTGGTGGTTGCTGCTCATCGCCGCGGCGGGAATCGCGTTCTGGGTGCGTAGTGCCCTCGCCCGCGCCGAGGTGCGCCGCCGCTGGCATGCGGCGCGTCTGCGCTGGTTGTGGATCGGCGATCTCGAGCTCAAGTACGTGACGGCGCAGTTCGCCCGCACATTGGGTCTGCTGCTGCGCAGCGGCGTAGCGCTGCTGCCAGCGCTCCGGATCGCGCGCTCTGCCGCCGCCAACCTCAGCGTGCAGGAGGGGATCGACCGCGCCAGCTCAGCCGTGGCCGAAGGAAGCCCACTCGCTTCCGGGCTCGCTGGAGTCTTGCCTCCGCTCGCGCTTCAGATGCTGGCGGTGGGCGAAGAAAGCGGCAGGATGGAAGAGCTATGTGACAGTGTTGCAAATACTTACGACGCGGAAGTGCGACGCGCCCTGCGCACCGCAGTCGCCATGATCGAGCCTGCGCTGATTCTCGTATTCGGCGCACTCGTGGGGTTTGTGGCGTTGGCCATGCTGCAGGCGATCTATGGCATCAACACGAAGGCGTTCTCATGAACAAACGCGGATTCACACTCATAGAGATTCTGGTGGTCATCATCGTGATCGGACTGCTCGCCGCGCTGGTCGGCCCGCGGATCATCGGGCGCGTGTCGGAGGCCAAGACCACGACCGCGCGCACCCAGATCGAGCTGCTCGGTCTCGCGCTCGACAATTACCGGCTCGACAACGGCACGTACCCGACGACCGAGCAGGGGCTCGCTGCGTTGCAGGAGAAGTCCACCCGCGATCCCGTGCCGACGAATTGGCGCGGACCGTACCTGAAGAAAGCCGTGCCGCTCGATCCGTGGGGGCAGCCGTATCAGTACAAGAGTCCCGGCGAGCATAACCCCGCCGGTTTCGATCTCTATACGCTTGGCCGCGACGGCCGGCCGGGTGGCGTCGATGAGGATGCCGATGTCGTGAGTTGGAAGTAGTGTGACGCGTGGATCGCTGCTGCTTGACACGTTGTGTACCTCCCCGTATTTCCAAATCGGAACCCTTCGTAGCACGGCCGCAACACCGGACACTACCCCCGCGGGAGGGTGATCTGTTCGTGACGCTCGGTCGTCGACATGCGACCCGCCATTCTGTGACCCTTGACACGTTTCAGAAGGAGGCGTATGTCCAGCCTCCATCCTGGTGTTTCGTCGCCTGCACCATTTGACCGTGAAAGGAGACTCGCGGCACGAAGTCCTCGGTGCTGGGGGAAGTACCAAGGCCCTAGCGCAACCTTTCCGAATCGGAGGAAGGTATGCTGAAGAAGGCGGCTTTATCAGCTGCGATTGGCGCCATGACAGTGGTCGCGATCGGATGCGCGCTCACTGATTACGGCGGCTTTCCGGGTCACACGACGCAGAGCGAAGCGAAGCTGTGGGGTAAAGAGGTCGCGTTTTCTGGCTTCGGGGGGGATTTCGACGGCACGTACTCGTACACGGCGAAATACGCGAATGGCTACCCCGTGACCATCAACAGTTATCGCAATGCCGTTGTCGGAGCGTTCAGCCGCGATGGCATCGTGGATCGTGACGGCGATGACATCCAAGGCAGGGGCGGAAGCCTGACCGCATTCCCCGCTACACCCGCCGGCAGGTTCTTGAAGCAGTGGGTAGCGGTTGATGGCGCGGCTGGATGCCAATTCTTCTCGAACATAACGTTCGACAAGTCGGCCTTGGGGCCGGGCATCGCCCTGTGCAATAACGGCGCGAACGAGGAAGTCGATAAGGATCTGGACATCCAGGATGCATTCGCCAGCATGGGTGACCTCATCTCCCGGATCTGGAGCGGTGCTGTCGCGCAAAGCTTCACCGTGCAGCTGACGTCGGTGACGGTGAATGGCACGACGGTCCCCCTCAGCACCGGAGTGAGCGCCAGCGTAACCCACAACGGCCTGCGGCCCATCAACATGGCCGTCGATCTGTCGTCGCCCGGCGGTCAGGAGCTCCTCCGAGCGCTTCTGAGCAACACCGCGGATAAACAGCCGGTCACGTTGGGTGTGGGTTTTGCCGGAGGGATGTCGTTCACCCTCCCCGCCAGCACGACGGTCGCGTTCAACCACGCGGCGCTGCGCGCGGCCCTGAAGTAGCAGTTCGGGGGTCCTTGGTCCCCCATGAGCGGAGGAAGTGGATGATGGGGCGGGAGATTGGCTTCCCGCCCCTCATTCTTCTCTGCGTAGCGGGCCTGCTCGCCTGTCACTCCGGGGAGGCCGGCTCCGCGATTCCTCCGGAGCAAAAACTCTCACCGCGGCTGCGTGGGTCGTGGAGCGCCGATTCCCAGTCGGCAGCGGTCCGGCAACGCGTACTCATTGATCTCGCGACGCAGGTCGATCTCGCGCAACTCGCCGATTCGCTGCGCCGCAGCGGCGCGGACCGCCATACGCGGCGCCGGATTGTTCTCGAACGACTGCGGCAAACGGCTGAACGAAGTCAGGCGCGCGTAAAACCACTGCTCGAGCGGCTCCAGCAACGTGGGGAGATCGACGGTTATCGGAGCGTTGTGATCGTGAATCGGCTGATCGCGAACGCGACACCGGTCGCGATTCGCGCGCTGGCCGAGCAGCGCGAGGTCGTCGCGATTACCGAAGAAACAGTGGCGTGGCCGTCGGTATTGAGCGCGGGACCTGCCGCGAGCGCGGCAATCGATTCGACGTCATGGGCGTTGGACGCCGTCGGTGCACCCGCGGCCTGGCGGCAGGGCTTGGACGGCCGCGGCGTGGTGGTCGGACTCATTGATGCGGGGGCGAGCGCGACACACGAGCAGTTGCGCCAGAACTACCGCGGCGGCGAACGATCCTGGCACAATCCGGTCGACCCGACCCCCAGCCCGCTGGACATCCTCGTGGGACACGGCACCGGAGTGCTCAGCGCCGCTGTGGGCGGCGGTGCCGGCGGCAGGAAAATCGGCGTGGCCCCAGGGGCGCAGTGGATCGCGTGTGTGGGACTGCCGGGCGGTCGCTATAGCAACGTGGCCCTGACCGAGTGCGCCGACTGGATGCTCACGATCGGCCAGCCCGACGTGCTCATCAACCCGTGGCAACTCCCAAACGCTGGATGCGACCGTTCGCTCGAGCGCATTGTCGCTGCCTGGCGCGCGGCCGAGATCCTTCCCGTCTTAGCGGCCGGGAATCATGGCCCGACGGAAGGCACCGATCGCTCACCGGCAAACTACGCGCTCTCGGTAGGCGCGATACAGCGACAGGGCACTTTGCTGCCGCGCTCGAGCCGCGGGCCGAACAGTTGTGATGGATCCATCTACCCGTCGCTTGTCGCTCCTGGCGCCGGCGTACCAGTGGCGTTCCCGCTCACGGCGTCGTCCTACATTCGCACAGACGGGACGTCCGTAGCAGCCGGCCTCGTCGCAGGTGTGGCGGCTCTGCTGCTGCAGCACGACGCGGAAGCCACGGTGAAACAACTCGAGGACGCACTCAGGACCGGAGCCGCCGACCTGGGGCCGCCTGGTCCGGACAACGGCTACGGCTATGGCCGCGTGTCGGTGCCTGCGGCGCTCACCGCTTTGGATCGCAGCGGCGCGCATGTCCAGGCGAACAGCAGCAGCGTGAGTCCCGCGCACAGATAGACGAGCAGCTCCCCGTGCCGCGTGTAGAACGTGCCGCTGCCCATCGCGCTCACCGGGACACGATCGATCAGAACCCCCGCTTCCCGGAACAGCCAGTGCCCGTCGGCACCGCGCATCAAATGCGGGCGCCCCGCCGGGTCGATGAAGCCCGAGAGACCGTTATTCGCTACGCGCAACACTGCCATCCGGTTTTCCACCGCACGCAGCGTACTGTGCGCCAGCATGTGCACGTATAGGGGCGGGCCGAGCATGCCCTCGCTCGTAATATTCACGAGAAACGCCGCGTGCTTGGCGGCGGCGTCACGCGCAAATGCGCCGTTGCTGACCTCAAAGCAGATCGGGACTGCGAACTGGAATACACCTGTTTCGGCGCGAATGGGAAACACCACGACTTCCGTGCCCGCGATTCCGCGGCTCGTATAGCCGAGGAAGGCGGTCGCGAGCGCCGCATTGACTCGGTTGAGCCAGCCGCGAAACGGGATGTACTCTGCCGAGGGAATCATGTGGACCTTATCGTAGCGACCGAGCAGCAACCCCTGCGGCGAGAGATAATGGGCGGACGTATGGACGCGGCGGTCCAAGGAATCAGCCCAGGTGAAGCTCCCGACCAGCAGGTGGGCCGCTTCGTGACGGGCCAGTTCCTCCAGTCCTTGTAGGTAGCGGGGATCGTCACTCAACGGCTCGCCGATCGCATTCTCGGGCCACGCGATGACGTCGGCGCTTCCGGGCCGGACGGTCGCGCGCGTGAAGTTGGCTTGCTGCTGGTACGTCTCGAAGGCGCGCCGGGGATCCCGATAATGGATGGCGTTGGGCTGCACGATCGCAATGCGGGGACCCGGAACGAAGCGCAGGGCCTGCTGGCGAGTGCGGCCGTACGCCAGCACCGCGAGCACCAGCGCGCCATAGCACGCAAACGCGGCGACGGTGTACGGGTGCTGCTTCCGTCGAATCAATCGCCAGAGGTCCACGACGAATCCGTTGGCGCCGGCGACGAGAAACGAAATACCGTAGACCCCCGTGATGTCGGCAATCTGGATCAGCGTCGTCCGATTGAATTGCGACGAGCCGAGCGGAAATAGGGCGACGGCGCCGATCGAGTAGCGCAGGCGCAGCCACTCCGCTGTCACCCAGAGCACGGGCACGAGCGCCGTCAGCGGCCAGCGTAGCCGCCGGTACAGGCGCCGGAGCAGCAGGGCGAAGGGCAGCAAAAATGGCGCGTACAACGCCGCGAGCACGAAGGGCACGGCTCTGTGAAACAATGACAGCGGCCCGAGCGCCATGACGTAGAAGGTGTAGGCGCCGGCAAAAAAGTAGAGCCACGCGGAGCCCTGGTTGTCCCGGGTGACGAGCAGGATCCACGGCACCAGAGCGATGTAATGCACCCACCAGAGCGCGGGCACGAGAAACGGCGCGGCGAGCAGGATTCCGGACAGCAGTCCCAGCGCGAGATTTTCGAGCGCGCCTTCGCGCGGACGCTGACGGTCTTGTGCCGCCGCAGTAGGAGGGGACGCGGCGGGCGCAACGCGGGCCTCATGGCGTGCCGCCGCCCGGAGCGCCTGCCGGCTCACAAGATCTCGCCGTGAATCGGCAGCTTCAGCTCACGCTTGGAAACGTCATTCGTTTCGATGCGCAGCGCACCGTGGAAACGGCCGCGGGGCGCCCGATCCTGCTGGATGCGGACGTGGACGAAATAGCTCTCCCCGTCCTTCTGTGGCTCCACCTTCACGGTCATGAACGGCACGTCGGTCACTGCCTGCAGGATGCGGAAGTCCGTTCCGCGATACTTTTGCACCAGCACGGTCCGCTGACCCACCGCCTCGCGGTCGAGCGCGTTGAAATCGAGCTGGGAGTAATCGAGCTCCGCAAGCGACGCGTTCACGACATCCTTTACATAAGCATGTCCCTCCACGGTCAGTGACGCATGCTCGCGCACGTCCGTGCTAATGCGAATGACGCCCTGGTACTGCCCCACCGCCGTTGTTGTATCGAGCGTGATGGTAAGCTGATAGCGTCGCCCGGGCTCGAGGGGTTTGACGGTGGGACGAAACGCGGGGTTGCTGGACGCGACATCCAGGACGTTCAGTGGGCGCGGCAAGTGATTGATGATCGTCAGCTCACGCTGCGCGGGCTCGCCCCGAGCGGTAAAAAAGTACACATCCGGCTGCGGGGCCACTTCGACAAGCGGGACGACACGCCGCAGGACACGGAACTCCGCCGCCGGACGGTGACCGGCAAACTCTACCCTTACCGCCTCACTCAGCACCCCAACGAACGACCCCAAGTCTATTCGGACAG
>Ga0066665_10000561_pt1 | contig 15038 bp, 10 predicted proteins | sample GraSoiAngelo_114_FD_75175 | JGI IMG/M metagenome (GOLD analysis project Ga0066665, IMG submission 75175) | Grasslands soil microbial communities from the Angelo Coastal Reserve, California, USA - 14_0903_13_40cm | ecosystem: Environmental > Terrestrial > Soil > Grasslands | place: USA...
CTGTTGCGGACGCAAGCCCCGAAGGAGTCGGACGACCAGAACGAGCTGTTCGAGTGACCGCTTCCCCCCCCGTTTCCCCGACCCGGGACGCCAGCTGGGCCGGGCATCCCCGCGGCCTCTCCACGCTCTTCTTCACCGAGATGTGGGAGCGGTTCAGCTATTACGGAATGCGCGGGTTCCTGATCCTGTACATGGTCAAGGCGCTCGGGTTCAATGACCAGCACGCGGGCGCCGTGTATGGGAACTACGTCGGGAGTGTCTGGCTCGCGGCGATCTTCGGCGGGATCATCGCCGACCGCTGGCTCGGGCACTATCGCAGCGTCCTCATTGGGGGAATCGTCATCGCCCTGGGGCACTTCACGCTCGCGCTGCACGCGCTGCCGTTCTTCTATACGGGGCTCACGCTGATTGTACTGGGCACCGGCCTGCTCAAGCCCAACGTGAGCACGCTGGTGGGTGCCCTGTACGAGCAGGGCGATGAGCGACGCGACGCCGGCTTCTCGATCTTCTATATGGGGATCAATCTCGGGGCGTTCATCGGCCCGATCATCGCCGGGAAGCTCGCGGAGGGTGTGGACTGGCACATCGGTTTCGCCTGCGCAGGGGTCGGCATGACCCTCGGACTGGTGCAGTATGTGGTCGGCCGGAGGCGGCTCCAGCCGGCGATGGAGCGCCTCGCCGCCCGACCCAAGCCCGCCGCGGCCGCCACTGGGGCCTCCCCGGGCGGCTTCACGGCCGAAGACTGGAGGCGCATGGCGGCCGTGGTCGTGTTCTTCGCGTTCGCCTCTCTCTTTTGGGGAGCGTACGAGCAAGCCGGATCCACGCTCAACTTGTTCGCCGACCGCTATGTCCACCTCGAGCTGCTCGGAATAAGGCTCTACGCGTCGTGGTTCGTGTCGATTCAGGCCGCCTTCGTCATTCTGTTGTCGCCGGCCTTCGCGTGGCTGTGGGTCAAGCTCGGGCCGCGGCAGCCCTCGTCCCCGGCGAAGTTCGCCCTGGCGCTGTTGTTCGTGGGATTGGCGTTCGTCCTCCTCATCCCCGCAGGATCGATCGCGCAGGGAGGGGTGAAGATCAGCCCGCTATGGCTGGTCGGGTGTTATTTCATCGAAGAGCTCGGCGAGCTGTGCCTCAGTCCCGTCGGGCTTTCCGTCGTCACGAAGCTGGCGCCGACGCGCGTGGTCGGTCTCCTCATGGGCGTGTTCTTCCTCTCCAATGCGCTGGGCAACAAGCTGGCCGGCTGGTCGGCGGGATTCATCAGCACCACGCCGTTGCCGACCTTGTTCGGCGCAACGGCCGCGGTCACGCTGGGTGCCGCGGCCGTCATGTTTGTCCTCATCCGGCCGGTGCGAAACCTCATGGGCGGCGTCCAATGAGCGCCAGGCGCGCGCTCCTCACCGTGCTTGTGTTGACCGCTGCGGGCAGCTCCGTGTCGATCGCGCAGGCGCTCGCCCCGCACGAGAGCACGGTCGTTGTGCTACTGGGCACGGGCATGCCGCGACCCGATCCGGAGGCGTCAGGGCCGGCGACGGCGGTGGTGGTCGGCGGGCGCGTGTTCCTCGTGGACGCGGGGCCGGGCGTGGAGCGCCGTCTCGCCGCGGCGCATCTGCCGATCGATGGCGTCACCGCGCTATTCGTCACCCACCTCCACAGCGATCACACGCTAGGGCTTCCCGACCTGATCTTCACGTCGTGGGTGATGGGTCGGAAAACCCGCTCGCGGCGTACGGCCCGCACGGGCTGCACGCGATGACCGAGCACATCATCGCGGCCTGGGCGGAAGACATCGCCGTGCGCACCAACGGCCTCGAGAAGCGCACGCCCCGGGGCTACCGCGTGGACGTGCACGCGGTCGGGCCGGGCGTCGTCTACGACTCGGCCGGGGTGCGCGTCACGGCGTTCGCCGTCGAGCACGGGACGTGGCGGGAAGCATACGGCTACCGGTTTGATACGCCCGACCGCAGCGTCGTGATCTCGGGTGACACGAAGCCGAGCGAGAATCTCGTGCGAGCCGCGACGGGACCGGACGTGCTGGTCCACGAGGTGTATCCCGCCGCGCGCATGGCGGCCAACGCTACCGAGAGCACCCCGTGGCCGACGTACATGCGCGAGTTTCACACGTCGGATGTCGAGCTGGGGCGGCTCGCCGAGCGTATCCGGCCCAAACTCGTGATCCTGTCCCACATCATCCGCCGGGGCGCGACCGACGAGGAGATGCTAGCGGCGGTGCGGCAGTCGTTCGACGGCCGCGTCGTGGTCGGGCACGACCTCGAGCGCTTCTAAGGGTCGCTCTCGCGTCCCTCGGCTCCGAGGGTGAGCGCGAAGAAGTCGACGGCCGCCTGGTACGCCGCGGCCCAATGGGCATGCGTCAGGAAGTCGTGGATCTCGTCCGGGAAGATGAGCTCCTCCACGTGCACACCTCGCGTCCGCAACGCCGCCGCCAGTTGGACCGTCTGGCTGAACTGGACGTTGCGGTCGTCGTCGCCATGAATCAGCAGCACCGGTGACCGCCAATCCTTCACGTAGGCGATCGGCGACGACTCGTATGCGAGCTTCGCGGCGTCGGCCTGCTTCGCGGGATCGTAGCTCGGCACCCAGTTCTGGATCTCGATGTTCCAGTCGTGCACGCCATGAAGGTCGACGCCCGCCGCGAACAGGTCGGACGCCCGAGCCAGACCCATTGCCGTGAGGAAGCCACCATATGACCCGCCCCATAACCCGATCCGCTTGGGATCCACGTCGGGGCGGGTTCGCAAGTACCGCCCCGCGCCGAGCACGTCGTTGAACTCGCTCGCGCCCTGGGCGCCGTAGTGCAGCGCTTCGCGGAACTCCATTCCGTAGGCGATCCCGCTCCGGTAGTTCACCGACAGCACGACGTACCCCCGGCTCGCGAGGTACTGATTCAGCGCGTACGCGTTGCGGTAGTAATAGAAGTAGTGCCAGCCGAGCAGCATCTGCCGGCGGGAGCCGCCATGGAAGAACACCACGGCGGGCCGCCGCTCGCCCCCTTTCACACCTCGCGGCAGAAAGAGCTGCGCGTGGATGGTCATCCCGTCCGCCGCCGGGAAGAGCACCGGCTGGGGGTCGACGAGCGCGCCCTCGGGGAACTCGGCCGGGATGGCGCCTGGGGCGAGGTCGCGTGGACTGGCGCTACCGACCTGCAGCACCGGGTGCGGCGGCGTGCGCGTGCCGGCCTGAATGAACGCAACCCCGCGCCCGTCTCCGGTCACCACGGGCGTCCACTCGAGACCCGTCCCCTTAGTCACCGCGGTGGGCGGGCCGCCGCTCACGGCCACTTTCCAGATGTGGCGCCGCTCGATGTCGTCCTGGTTCGAGCTGAACACCACCGTGGCCCGGTCCGGGCTCAAGGTCACGTGCTCCACCTCGAACCCACCCGGCGTCAGAAGGGTCGCCCGGCCGCCCGCCGCGGGGACTGTGTAGAGGTGTGTCCAGCCGTCTTTCTCCCAGGGGAACACGATCCGGTCGCCCGCGCCCCAGAGGAGCTGATTGGCGGCGACCACTTCCCGGAACACGCTCCCTGCGCCCGAGTCGGCGACCCAGACGCCTCGCCCCACGCCCGTCGCCACGTCCGCGACGCGAATGGACCACGGTTGCCCGCTCCGCTGCGGCGTGAAGGGCAGGCCCTCCGCCCCCGCCGGGATGCGGAGAAACGCGATGCGCCGGCCGTCGGGCGACCATACCGGCTCCCCATCGGAGTCGACGCTCGGGTCGAGAAAGCGCAGTGCCTTGGTCGCGACGTCGTAGACGGCGATAAACGCATGGTCACTGCGATCGCTCACGAACGCCAGCTTCGAGCCGTCGGGGGACCAGCGGAGCGAGCGCGCCGTGCCGCGCGCCCGAATCAGCTGCTCGGCCACCGTCGAGTCGGCGATCGAGCCCCACCACACCTGGCGATGGCTGACGAATGCCACCCGGTCGTCCTTGGGCGAGACCTCCGGCCCATGGCCTTCGCCGATGCGCCGCGGCGCGCCGCCCGTTGCCGACACGACCCAGACCGCCTGCTCTACTCCGCCGACGAGACTGTGGGGATTCGGATACTCGCCCTTGTCGTTCAGTTCGCCGCCGCGCACGAACACGATGGACCGGGCGTCGGGCGTCCAGTGCAGCTCGCCCATCTCCTGTCCGTCGTCCCCCGCGTACGCCGTCACGACCCGCCCGGCGTAGTCGGGTGACGCCGCGACCCAGATGTTGCGCACCCCGCGGGCGTTTGAGACCCACGCCACCGCGCCGCCGGCCGGCGCGGCGGTGAGCTCATCCGGGAACGGCGCGCTCATCACCTGCTCGATGGTGAAAGGCTGCTGCGCGGGGAGTGCGACGGGAAGCAGCAAGCCAAGCGTGCTCACCGCGAGACGACGAATGGGTGTGGTCATTGGCACAAAGTACCCCGGGCTTGTGCCCGGGGTTAGTAGAGATTCGCCCTCTCGATAACCCCGGGCTTGCGCCCGGGGTCAGTGATGCTTCTTCCAACTCGGGGTATGCGATCAGGGTGATGGTCGAATTGGCGAGCGACATAAGCGATCACTCGCGTGAGATCGCGCTTGTGCGGCGTCGCCGCGTAGAAGCCCCTCGCCCAATGCGTCGACCGATGTCTCCACTAAGCCCGGGCGCAAGCCCGGGGATCACTGAACCGAGATCATCGGGGTCGCTCTGACTGACCCCGGGCGCAAGCCCGGGGACAACGGACCTAAACATGCTTGGCTCTTCGGGGAGCGGCATCGAAAGAACGCGTTGGAGAGCAGGATATTGCGGACGGCCAGTCAGCTGAACCGCGTGGTGCGCCAGAGGAACAGCCCCGTGCCAACGAGCAGCGTGAGCAAGACGACCACAAGACCGCCCACCCATCCCCAGCTCACCGCCAGCTCGGGCACGCGGGCGATCGAGCCGAAGGCGACGAACACGGCCGTCGCGCCGACCACCAATGTCCAGTCGAGCCACGTGCGTCGGCGAGCCGGCATGCCCGTGGCTTCGCCACCGAGACCGGCCCGGACGTACGCAGGGTCCACCGCGTAGCGCGCGCCCTCACGCTCCGCCGCCTCCTGCCAGTGGCGGTGCTCCGTGCCGGTGGCGGAGGCGAGGGCGATCGCCGCGGCGCCGAGCGCCATCAGGAGCGAGCCGCCGATCACCTGTCCGTGTGTCGTCCCGGAGCGACCGTGCAGCTCACCGAACACGAGCAGTCCCCACGCGAGCCCCCAGAGCTGGTTCGTGTTCGACAAGGGAATGCCGCGGCTGATGCCGATGTACTTGGCGGCGTACTGCTGGAACAGATCCCCGACCACCCACACGAACCCGCCGAGCAGCAGCCAGAACAGCACGTCGCGCGAGCCGGCGAGCTCGGCGGTGAGCGGGCCCAGGCCGCCGCGGTCGGCGAGCGCGAGCGCGGTCATCATCCCGACTTCCCCCACCGTAAAAAATGTGATGAAGGCGAGCGGGTTCATGCCGGTGAGGTAGGCCTTGCGATACGGGATGTACATCGTGCCCCACAGGGCTCCCGCCGCGAGGGCGGCAGCGACGCCACGGGCGGCGTGACCGCCGGCCGCGCCGGCCGAAGAGACGATCGCAAGCAGGGTGGCGCCGGCGCACATGAGAACGGCGCCGCCCAGCACGCCCAGCCGGCGCCCCCACCCGGCCCCACGGAGCTCGTTGAAGAACACCGCACCCCACAGGATGCCGAGCAGGCTGTTCGCGTTCCACAAGGGGAAGGCGATGCTGAGCCCGATGTCGCGGATCGCAAACACGGTGAGGGTGTTGGCGACGGCCCACAGACAGCCGGCGAGGACCGCCCAGACGACGAGATGCGGGGCTTGCCGAACGTCCGCGCCGATCGCCGCGGTGCCGCGGAGCAACGCCGGCAGGCTCCAGCGTGCGAGGAACACGCCCAGCACCATCGTCAACGAGATCACGACCGGGGAGAGGCCGAGGGTGACCATCTTGGTCGGGGCCTCGGCGGCGCCAAGCCACGCGCCGGCGGCGAAGCCGCTGGCCACGCCCGCGAGCTGCAGGCGCCGCAGCCGTCCCGCGTCTACGCCGGCGGCCGAGCCTACCGGATCCACCAGAGGATCACCAGGCCGCCCAGGAGCACGGCCACCGGAACCCAGAACTGGGCGTCGGAGAGCATGGCGCCGAGGCGACCGCCTCCGCCCGGCGTCAGAGCGGCTCCTCGGCGAAGTGGCAGGCGGCGAGCTGGCCCGGCGCCACCGCGCGCAGCGCGGGCGGCTCCGTGCGACAGCGATCGTTCTTCTTAGGGTGCGGACAGCGCGGGTGAAACGGGCAGCCCGGCGGCGGGTGCATCGGCGATGGAACGTCGCCCGAGAGCACGATCCGATTACGTTGCGCCGTCGGATCGGGCACCGGGACGGCCGAGAGCAGCGAGGTGGTGTACGGGTGCCGGGGCGCGGCATACAATGCTAGAGCCGGCGCGCGCTCCACGATTTTTCCGAGGTACATCACCGCGACCTCGTCGGCGATGTGCTTCACGACCGCGAGGTCGTGGGCGATGAACAGGTACGTGAGCCGGCGTCGCTGCTGCAGCTCCGCGAGCAGGTTCAGCACCTGCGCCTGCACCGAGACATCGAGCGCGCTCACCGGCTCGTCCAGCACGAGAAACTGCGGCTCGACCGAGAGCGCGCGCGCGATGCCCACGCGCTGCCGCTGCCCGCCCGACAGCTCGTGCGGGTAACTCCGGCCGAAGCCGGGGTCGAGCCCCACCTCCTCGAGCAGGGCCGCGATGCGCCGCTCGGCGTCCGGCCCGGTCGCGATGCGGTGGATCGCGAGCGGCTCGGCCAGCATCTGGCGGACCGTCATGCGCGGGTTGAGGGAGCCGTACGGATCTTGGAACACGATCTGCATACGGCGCCGCAACGCCCGCAGCTCCCGCGGGCCGAGGGTGAGAACGTCGAGTCCGTCGACGGTGACGCGGCCGCGGTCGGGCTCCACGAGCCGGAGGATCGCACGGCCGGTAGTGGTCTTGCCGCTCCCCGACTCACCGACGAGACCGAGCGTCTGGGCCGGCGGGATCTCGAACGACACGCCGTCCACCGCGCGCACGACCGCGCGCGGCGACCCCAGACCGAACCAGCCCCGCTCGCCGGCGAAGTGCTTGACCAGATCCTGCACGGCCACGAGAGGAGGAGGGGCGATCACGGTCTGGGCGTACGGCGCTGCGGCTCGGTGACGAGCCAGCAGCGTGCCGTGTGCGTACCCGCGTCGCCTTGGCTCGCGTCCAAGAGCGGCGGCTCCTCGGCGCGGCAACGGTCCCAGGCATATGGGCAGCGCGGGTGAAACCGGCAGCCGTCGGGCCAGGCGGTGGCCGCGGGCACCTGGCCCGGGATGCTGTGCAGGCGGTCGCGACCCCCAGTCCTAAGGCTCAGGGAGGGGGCATCCAGGCGCGGCACCGCGGCCAGTAGCCCTTCGGTGTACGGATGTACGGGGTGGGCGAACAGCTCGACCGTCGGCGCCTGCTCCACGACCTGGCCCGCGTACATCACCACGACCCGATCGGCCGTGCCGGCCACGACGCCGAGATCGTGGGTGATGAGCATGACGGCCATGCCGAGCTCCGCCTGCAGGCGCTCGAGCAGCTCGAGGATCTGGGCCTGAATCGTGACGTCGAGGGCGGTGGTGGGCTCGTCGGCGATGAGCAGCTTGGGGTGACACACGAGGGCCATCGCGATCATGACCCGCTGGCGCATGCCGCCGCTCATCTGATGGGGGTAATGATCCACACGCTCCTCGGGGTCGGGGATGCCGACGAGCTGAAGCATCTCGATGGCGCGGTGCCGCGCCGCCGCGCGCGACAGGTGCTGATGCACGATCGCCGCTTCGGCGATCTGATCGCCGACGGTGAACACCGGATTGAGCGACGTCATCGGCTCCTGGAAGATCATCGCGATCTGGTTGCCCCGCACGGCGCGGAGCTCCTTGGGCTCGAGCGTGAGGATGTTGCGTCCCTCGAACTCGATGAAGCTGCCGGGACGGATGTGCCCGGGTGGCTCGGGAATGAGGCGGAGGATGGAGAGCGAGGTGACCGTCTTGCCGCACCCCGACTCCCCCACGATGCCGAGGGTCTCACCGGGCCTGACATCAAAGGAGACGCCGTCGACGGCCCGCGCCGTGCCGCTGCCCTGCTCGGTCACGAAATAGGTCTTCAAGTCCCGCACGCGCAGCAACGGCTCGGTCACACCGCCTCCTTGCGGGGGTCGAGCGCGTCGCGCAACGCGTCGCCCACGGCGTTCAGCGCCATCACGACCAGGGAGATGGCCAGACCGGGGAACGTGGCAGACCATGGAGCGACGGCCATCTTGGGCCAGCCGTCGGCGATCATGTTTCCCCAGCTGGGCGCGGGGGAGGGCACCCCCATGCCCAGGAACGACAGTCCGGCTTCGAGCAGCATCACGTTGCCGATACCGAGCGCGGCCGACACGATGATCGGCGCCGCGGCGTTGGGCAACACGTGACGGCCGATGACGCGGCCCGGTCCTGCGCCGAGCGCCCGCGCGGCCGCCACAAAATCGCGCTCCCGGAGGCTCAGCACCTCCGCCCGCACCAACCGGCTCGTGGCGAACCATCCCGTGAGCCCGATCAACAGCACCAGCACGGGGACCGCGATGTGGTCCCACAAGGCCACGACCACGAGCATCGCAAAGATGCGCGGCATGGCGAGGCCCACGTCGACGAGCCGCATCAGGGCCGCGTCCATCCAGCCACGAAAGTAGCCTGCTGTGGCGCCCACGGCCCCGCCGATGGTCACGGCGACGAGCATCGCTAGCGCCCCGATGCCCAGCGAGATGCGGGCGCCGTACGCGAGCCGGCTCCAGACGTCACGGCTGAATGGGTCGGTGCCGAGGACGTTGCGCGTCGACGGCGAGCGATTCTGCAGGTGGTCGATATCGATCTGCTGATAGGGCTTGTACGGGGCGACGAGCGGCGCGGTGACGGCCACGGTGACGAAGAAGGCCAGCACGAACAGCCCGGGCGCGGCCGTGGGGTGCCGGAAGAACCGCCGGCCCGACGCACTCGCGCTGGCGCGCCGCCGGACGACGGCGACGACGAGCAGCGCGGCCACGGCGGCGCCGCCGAGAGCGACCCAGTTCCAGATGTTCACGCGCCGCGCACGCGGATCCGTGGGTCGGCGACGGCATACAGCAGATCGGCGATCAGACTCCCCAGGACCACCATGGCGCTCGTCACCAGCGCGGCGCCCGTCACCACGTAATAATCGCGCTGCAGGATGGCGCGCACGGCCAGAAGCCCCATCCCGGGCCAGGAGTAGACCGTCTCAACGAGGACGGCGCCCGTGAGCAGGAAGGGGAACGCCAACCCGACGAGCGTGATGAACGGCAGCAGTGCGTTCCGCAGGGCGTGCACCAACAGCACGCGTCCCTCGCGCAGGCCCTTGGCCCGGGCGGTGCGTACGTATTCCTGGCGGATGACCTCGAGCATGGCCGCCCGTTGGAAGCGCGCCGTCCCGGCCGCGCCGACGAGCCCGAGGGTCAGGGCGGGGAGCGTGAGATGCCAGAAGAAGTCGAGCAGGCAGGGAAGCGAGTCGACTCGGGGACAGAGGACCGGATCGCTCGGTCCACCGGTCGGAAACCAATGCAGCCACTGCGCGAACCCGAGGAGCAGCACGAGCCCGAGCCAGAACGTGGGCATCGAATTCACGAACAGGGCGACGTTCCCGAGCACAACATCGCCGACGCTCCGCTCCCGGACCGCTTGGTAGATCCCCAGCGCGAGGCCGGCCGTGAAGTCGATGAGCAACGCGGCGAGCGCGAGGAAGAAGGTGTGCGGCATGGCGTCCGCGAGCGCGTCGGCCACGGGGCGGCGCAGCACGAAGGACTCGCCGAGTTCACCGCGTGCCAGGTTCCGGAGGTACAGCACGTACTGCTCGGGGAGTGACCGATCGAGCCCGAACTGGCGCCGAAGACGGTCGAGGGTCTCGGGCGACACGCTCTGGCTCTGCTCAGGCAGGAACGGCGACCCCCGTGCGGCGTGAATGACGAAGAACGTGAGGGTGACGACTGCCCAGATGATCGCGACCGACGCGGCGACCCGCCGCACCACCCACGCGATCACCTAGCGCTCCACGCGGTCTCGATCCGTCAGGCGGTCAGGGGGAACGCGCCACGTGCGCACGAGCGCCATCCAGGAATCCGGCCGAATCGTCACGTCCGTAAACCGCTTGTTGACGGCGGCGACGTTCTCCGTAGCGAAGAGGAAAATGCCTGGCGCGTCCTGGTTCAGTATCTCGAACGCGGACCGCCACGCCCGGCGGGCCTGGTCGCGGTTCATCGCCGACGTGACCGCACGGTCCACCAGCTGGTCCACCTGCGGATTGAAATACCGCCCGTAGTTCGAGCGTCCGAATCCCGCCTTGGTCCAGATCTGCGGGAAGCCGGAGGACGGGGTCGGATCCGTGTTCCAAGTGGTCAGCAGCGCGTCGAATCTGCCAGCGCGGGCGCGCTCGTTGAAGAGCGTAAAATCGACTTCGTCGAGTTGGACGTCGACACCAGCGGTGCGGAACTCCTCCTGCAGCAGTCGCGCGTACTGACGGCGGATGGCGCTCGTGGTCGGCACGAGCAGCCGGAACGACAGCTCGCGGCCGTCCTTGTCGCGAATGCCGTCGCCGTCCGAATCGATCCACCCGAGGCGGGTGAGCAGCCGCGCGGCCTGCGCGCTGTCGTAGGGCAGCTCCCGGATTTCGGGGTCCCACACCCACCAGAGCTGGGACATGGGGCCGGGCGGCACCCGCGCGAGGTCGCCGAAGACGTTGTGCAGCGGCCGTTCGCGGTCCGTCGCGAGCACCAGCGCGCGCCGCAGGTCGCGGTCTCCGAACAGCGGGTGTGGCTTGGTCGAGTCGCCGGGGGCGGCGAGGTTGAAGCCGACGTAGCCGTACGCCGACCCCTTGTAGGGGTAGCAAGCGAGCTTCGCGTCCGCGCAGGCGCGCTCGACGTTATCGGGTGTGATCAGCACCTCGATGACGTCCGCATCGCCCGCGAGCAGCTGGATCACAGCGACCTGCTGGTCGGGCGTGAAGCGAAAGATCAGTCGCCGGATGTGCGGACGGCCGAGGAAGAAGGTCGAATCCGCGGCGAGCTCGATGGACTGCCCGGCTTTCCAGGCGACGAACCGATAGGGCCCGTCGCCCACGGGCGCCCGCCCAAACGGTGTGCTGCGCCATTGGTCGCGGGGTAGCTCGCGCAACAGATGCGCGGGCATGATGCGCATGTGATAGACCGCGTCGTAGAACATCTCCGGATAGCGCTGCCGAAACCGGAAGACCACCGTCAGCGAGTCGCGCGTGGTGACGGCCGCGATGTGACGGAGCGACGAGCGGAACGGCGAGTTCACCACCGTGTCCGTGTACACGTCGTAGGTGAACGCGACGTCGGCGGCGGTAACCGCCTGGCCGTCCTGCCAGTGCGCCCGCGGATCCAGGTGGAACACGAGAGTAGTGGGGGCGTCCCACTCCCACCGCTGGGCGAGCTGCGGCTGGAAGTCCTCGTCGCCAACGGTGTTCCCGGACAGACCCAGGTCCGCGAGCTTGAGAAAGATCGGCTCTGTCACGTCCCGGGTCGTGGCGAACTCACTCACCGGCGGGAGCAGAATATCCGGCTCGCCCGTGGCGGCGATGACCATGGTCCCGCAATACTCGCCAGTGCAGCCTCGTCGGCGCTCACAGCCCCCGAGCAAGGCAAGGCCTGCGAGCGCGGCCAGCGTGGTCGGTCGAAGGGTTGGCATGGCGCCTAAGATTTCACCGCCGCGGCTAACGGCGCCAGGTCCAGCTGGAATGCGCAAAGGCGGCAGTGGAGGACGGTGGAGGATGGTGGCGGTCGGTGGAAGTGAGCTCGGCGCCCCAGGCTGCGATAATGGCTTCCGCGACCTCGTCGAACGTGACGCGTCGGCCGAGGACCTGAGCGAGGGTCGCCTCGCGACTGGCGGCTTGCGGCTTGCGACTGATGCTCGCGATCACTCCCTGCGACCCGCCGAGCAGGATGGACCCGTGTTGCAGGAAGGCGCGCCGTTGTCGCACTTGCGCCGAGCCGATCAACTTGCGACCGGCGACGAGCACCTCGCCGCCGGCGGGGAGCGCGAAGCATGAGGTCGGACGGTCGAGGGCAGTCCAAGGCCGCGGACGATCGGGAGCCAGTGCCGCATCGGCTCCCAGTGTCCGCAACGCCACCGCGAGCCGTTCGTGGATCGCGCAGTATGCCTCGCGCAACCCGCCGAAGACCGCGATCGGAGCGACGACCGCGTAGGTGACCTCGTCTTCGTGCCATACGGACCCGCCGCCCGTTGGCCGCCGCACCACGTCGAGGCCGAGCCGGGCGATCGCCGCACGATCGTAGTGAGCCGACGGCTCGTTCCGCCCTAGCGAGAGGCAGCGGGGGTCGAACCGGTAGAGCCGCAGGAACGCGCGGCCCGTCGTGTTGGATTCGGCGAGGAGCGACGCATCGAGGCTCATGTTCTCGGCGCCGGGGCGGCCGTACGGATCGAGGATCAGTTCCCATCGACCCGTCGCGTTTTCAGTCAGCGGCGAGCGCATACGCCTCCATCGGAGGACACACGCACACCAGGTTCCGATCCCCGAACGCTCCGTCCACGCGGCTCACCGAGGGCCACACCTTGTGCGCGCGGGTCCACATAGCGGGGAAGGCGGCATGCTCGCGCGCGTAGGGCCGGTCCCAGCTGTTCGCGATGACGTCCTCCAAGGTGTGCGGTGCGTTGGTGAGCACGTTGTTGCCGCGCGGCTGCGTGCCCTGCTCGACCTCCCGAATCTCCTCGCGGATCGAGATCAGGGCATCGCAGAAGCGGTCCAGTTCCTCCTTGGATTCGCTTTCCGTCGGCTCGATCATGAGCGTCCCGGCGACCGGGAATGACACCGTCGGCGGGTGGAACCCGTAGTCGATGATCCGCTTGGCGATGTCGTCGACCTCGATCCCCGCCGAGGTTTTGAACGGCCGGCAATCGATGATGCACTCGTGCGCCACGAGGCCGTTCTGGCCGGTGTAGAGGAGCGGATAGTGCGGCGCCAGCCGGCGCCCCACATAGTTCGCCGCCAGAATCGCGACCTTGGTCGCTTCGACGAGCCCCTCGCGTCCCATGAGCGCGATGTATGCCCACGAGATCGGGAGGATCCAGGCGCTGCCCCAGGGTGCGGCCGAGACGGTCCCACAGGGCTGCTGCTGGCGGAGCGGCACCACAGGGTGGTCCGGCAGAAACGGCCCAAGATGCGCGGCCACGCAGATGGGCCCCATCCCCGGTCCGCCTCCGCCGTGCGGGATGCAGAACGTCTTGTGAAGGTTCAGATGGCACAGGTCGGCGCCGATGTCCGCGGGGCGCACGAGGCCCACCTGGGCGTTCATGTTGGCGCCGTCCATGTACACCTGCCCGCCGTGCGCATGCACGATCTCGCAGATCTCGCGGATGGACGACTCGAACACACCGTGCGTCGATGGATACGTGATCATCAGGGCGGCGAGCGTGTCCTTGTGCTCGGCGGCTTTGCCGCGCAGGTCTTCGACGTCGATGTTCCCGCGCGCGTCCGACTGGACGGGGACGACGGTCAGGCCGGCCATGACCGCGCTGGCCGGATTGGTGCCGTGCGCTGAGGTGGGGATGAGGCAGGTCGTGCGGTGGCCCTCGCCGCGCGAGCGGTGATAGGCACGAATCACGAGGAGGCCGGTGAACTCGCCCTGGGCACCCGAGTTCGGCTGCAACGAGACCTTCGGGAACCCGGTGATTTCCGACAGCATGTCCTCGAGCTGCCGGAACAGCGTGCGATAGCCCGTGGCCTGCTCGCGTGGGGCGAATGGATGGAGACGGTTGAACTCGCGCCATGAGAGCGGGACCATCTCGGTCGTCGCGTTCAGCTTCATGGTGCACGAGCCGAGCGGGATCATGGCGGATGTGAGCGACAGGTCGCGCGCCTCGAGCCGCTTGATGTAGCGCAGCATCTCGGTCTCGGAGCGATACCGGTGGAATACGGGATGCGTGAGGTACGACGAGGTGCGGCGCCGCGAGTCGGGGATGGAGGGATCGGCCTTCGCTCCCAGGTCCTCGACCATGAACGGCAGAACCTCGTTGAGTGAGAACGCCGTGACCAGATCGGCGAGGTCGCCGAGCGTCGTGGCCTCGTCGAGCGCGACGCCCACGCGCGTGGGCGAGATGACGCGCAGGTTGATGCGCCGTGCCCGAGCCGCGTCGAGCAGGCGCGGCAGGGCCCACGACTCGACGTCCACGCAGAGGGTGTCGAAGAACGACGAGTGCACGACGCGATAGCCGAGCCGGCCCAGCGCCTGGGCGAGCAGGACCGCGAGCGTATGCACCCGCTCGGCGATCCGGCGCAGGCCGTCGGGACCGTGGTAGACGGCGTACATGCTGGCCATCACGGCGAGCAGCACCTGCGCGGTGCAGATGTTACTGGTCGCCTTCTCGCGCCGGATGTGCTGCTCGCGCGTCTGCAGCGCCATGCGCAACGCGGGCCGACCGGCGGCGTCCTTCGAGACGCCGATGATGCGGCCGGGCACGTGGCGCTTGTGCGCCTCGCGGGTGGCGAAGAATGCCGCGTGGGGCCCCCCGTAGCCCATCGGCACGCCAAACCGCTGCGAGTTGCCCACGGCGATGTCGGCGCCCCACTCGCCGGGCGGGACGAGGAGCGTGAGGGCGAGGAGGTCCGTCGCGACCGTCACGAGCGCGCCCGCGGCGTGCGCCCGCTCGCAGAAGGAGCGGTAGTCCTGGATTTTCCCCTCGGTCGTGGGATACTGCAGCAGCGCCCCGATCACGCCGGGGCGGAATTCGAAGCCGTCCGGGTCCGCGACCACCGTCTGCACGCCGCGCGCCTCGGCCCGCGTCCGCACGACGGCGATCGTCTGTGGATGACACCCCTCCGCGATCATGAACATCGGCGTCGCGCCGGTCGGCACGCGCGCCACGGCCTCCGTCAGGTTCATGGCTTCGGCGGCGGCGGTGGCTTCATCGAGGAGCGAGGCGTTGGCGATCGGGAGGGCGGTGAGGTCGGCGAC
>Ga0066665_10000605_pt1 | contig 14691 bp, 16 predicted proteins | sample GraSoiAngelo_114_FD_75175 | JGI IMG/M metagenome (GOLD analysis project Ga0066665, IMG submission 75175) | Grasslands soil microbial communities from the Angelo Coastal Reserve, California, USA - 14_0903_13_40cm | ecosystem: Environmental > Terrestrial > Soil > Grasslands | place: USA...
ACGATGAACCATTGAGTTAAGACCACCTCCTTCTTACGCTAACTTGGCGGCAGATCTTATGCGGAGTTATATCATGGGCCTTCTCATATTCGTGTCTGCACAGCAGTTGGACTCTCCGGTTGATCTAACTGCTGCGCGAATAGCACTTATGGCGTTACGGGCCGGTCTTCATGACAGGGAGTCTACCAGGCCTGCTGCTTATGTCATTTATCCGAGCGACGCGATGATGGATGAGCTAGAAGCTGCCCGCCGATTGTCCGAGCTCGCAAAACCCCTCGACTGCGAAGGCTCATCTAATCAGGGTGCAGTAATTGTGAAGTGCCAAGCCGTTTCCCGACCGGATTTACGGGCCCTTAAGCAGGCGGATGCAGAAGAAACGATCCAGGACTTTGAAATGTCGTTGCGTAGGTACGCGCGCGTAGGAGATTCCGACCCGCTTGTGGAGATTCGGGGCTACAAGCAAGCGCTCGTCCTAAATTTTAGCGCAGTGAAGAAGTTTTTTACGGATTACTCGTTAGCATCCTACGGAATCAGGCTGGATGCACCAGACGAGGACGCCAAATCTAGGAGGCTATCTGCTATACTGATTCTGGGGCGAGGAGAGCTGCAGATCAATGAGGCCAGTTTCTAATCTCGACAGCCGGACGGTTCATCTCTTGAGACCCCGCTTCGCTAATCCGACGAGAAGCCGCGGGGACACTGCTTATTGTCGTCCTCCCGACGTTGTTCGATCGGGAGCCGCGCCTCCTCCACCGTCACACATCAATGAGCGTTGACGCACTCCGCGCGTATCCGCTATTGAAACTCTTCGACAAACGCTCTCTGCATCGGCTGGCCAACTGAAATAGAGGCCCAGGGTGACCAGCGCCATGGTGCAGGCCTCTCAATGCACTCCCAAAAGGGAGGCCAAGCCTAGGCTCCCGCCCGCCGTCGCTTCAATTCCAGCGCCAGCTCCTCGCGCGGCGCGCCCAGCTCCTCGGCCAGCTTGCTCAGCGCCGCTTCCGTTCCCGCCCAGTCCTTCGCCGCCGCCAACGCATCGAGCGCCACTTCTTCGATGGCCGCCGAGCGCTCCTCGAGCTCGCGCGTCCGCACCGCCACCTCCCGCGCCAGCCATTGCTCGAGCTCGCGGCGGTCCACCTCCAGCTGACGTTGCCGCAATGCGTGCTGCAACGACAGCTCCAGCTCCTCGAGGTCGACCGGCTTGATGAGATAGTCGTACGCGCCGAGCTTCAGGCATTCGATCGCGGTGCGCGGCTCATCGATCGCCGTGAGCATGAGGACCGCGAGGTCGGCATCCTGGGCGAGGACCTTGGGGAGCAGCTCCACGCCGCTGGTCTCGGGCATGCGGATATCGCAGAGCATCGCCTGGGGATGGTGCGTCGCGAGCTGCTGCAGCGCCTCGGTGGCGTTCGCCGCCGCCTGCACGTGATACCCCAGACGGCTGAGGAAACGCGTCAGCGCCTGGCGGATGCCATCCTCATCATCCACCACGAGTACGGTCGTGCGGTCCGCCGGCAGTTTGGGGGGAGTCATGGCCGTCAACGTTGCTGACGTTATCTTGGCGCGTCAATGAGCACCACGCGAACGAATCTCGCGGCAGTCCCCGGCATCACCGTCGGCCACACGACGATCGAAGCGCACGGCACCGGCTGTACCGTGGTGCTCGCGCCGGAGACCGGAATGCGCGCCGCCGGTTGTGTACGCGGCCGCGCCACCGGCACCCGCGAGCTCGACGTGTTGGACCCGCGCCACTTGGTCGAACGGATCGATGCGATCCTCTTCACCGGCGGCTCCGCGCTGGGTCTCGGCGCTGCCGACGGCGTCATGCGCTGGCTGCGTGAAAGGGGTCGGGGGCTAGAGGTTGGGGATAAGGGGACGATTCCCATCGTTCCATCGGCCGTCATCTTCGATCTCGGCAATGCTGGGAAACCGCTGGGTTGGCCCAGCCCCGACGATGCGTATCGCGCGTGCGACAACGCGACGGCCGACTTCGCCGAAGGCTCGGTCGGGGTGGGCCGGGGTGCGACGTGCGGCAAGGCCGCGGGGATCGAGAAGATGATGCCGGCCGGTATCGGCTCCTGGGCGGCCCGGTTCGGGGACGTCATCGTCGGTGCGCTCGTCGTGGTCAATGCGATCGGCGACGTGCACAACGCGCGCGGGGAACTGATCGCGGCGGGTCGCGGATCGGACGGCAAGTTCGTTGACAGCCTGCGCTACCTGGCCGAAGGCGGCGCGCCGCTCGGCGATCCCGCCCGGCTGAACCGCAATACGACGCTCGCCGTGATCGCGACGAATGCGGACATCGATCGCGTGCAGCTCCAGGCCCTGGCGCAGACGGGGAGCGACGCGCTTGCGCGCCGCATCGCGCCCTATGGCAGCCTGTTCGACGGCGATGTGATCTTCGCGGTGAGCACCGCGACCACGAAGCCCAAATCTCCGCTACAGGTCGAGGCGATCGCCGCCCTCGTCGTCCCCGAGGCCGTGGAGCGCGCCGTCCGCCATGGATAAGATCGAGCGCGCCGTCGACGACATTCGCCGGAAGTGGGTGCCGGACGGCCGGCTCGGCGTGTTCGAGGTGTCCCTCTTGCCGAAGGGCATCGCGGGTATCACCTCGAGCCGCGATGCACGTGACGCGCTGCGACGGCTTGCCAACGATGCCGAGCTTGTCGACAAAGTCGAGCTGATCCCCGCGTCCGAAAACATCACCGCCCCGGCCGCGATCGCGACCGCTGCGCTCGCGCCGCTGCTCGCCGAGCCGCGCGTCTCGGCGCCGCGCGCGAGCGAAGCGCTGCACGGCGAGGTGCTCGACGTGCTCGAGCGTCGCGACGAATGGCTGCGCGTGCGCGCGCCCGACGGCTATATCGCCTGGCTCCATGCGGGCTACGTCGCGACCGGCTCCACCGAGTGGGCCGCGGACTGGCAGGAACGCGCCACGGCCCGCTCGCTCAGCGCCGATATCCTGACGACGGACGGCCGGCGCCGCTTGCCGACCGGCGCGCGCGTGGCGATGCGCCGCGGCGTCGTGGAGCTCGCGGACGGCCAGCGGGGCGCCGTGGCGGGCGGCAATGTCCGCCGCGAGCAGGAGCTGCGCGTCGAGGCGCGCCATCTCGCATTACCGGAGCTGGCGCAGAAGTGGTACGGCGGCACGCCCTATCTCTGGGGCGGCCGCACCGAGTGGGGGATCGATTGCTCGGGATTGGCGCAGGCGGTGTACGCGGCGCGCGACATCGCGCTCCCGCGCGACAGCGATCAGCAGTTCGGCCAGGGGCAGGAGATCGCGTTGGCGTCGGACGGAGCAGGATACGAGGCGGGTGATCTGCTGTTCTTCACGGAACGGGGACGCGTATCCCACGTCGCGCTGTGGGCCGGAGCGGGACGCATCGTCCACTCCGCGCTGTCACGGGGCGGCGTGGGGGGGGACAACCTGTTCGGCGATGAGCCGCGGATGGTGCGGCTGCGCGCTAACCTTGTCGGGGTTCGCAGACTAGGATAGGTGTCTGGTGTCAGGTGCCTGGTGTCGGGTGACACCTGACACCAGACACCAGACACCTGATATTCCTCCGATGCGTTTGATCCTTTTCGATATCGACGGCACGCTGCTCTGGACCGCGGGTGCAGGCCGGCGCGCCATTCACCGCGCGCTGCTCGATGAAATGGGCACCGCGGGGCCGATCGATGGATATCGCTTCGACGGCAAGACCGATCCGCAGATCGTGCGCGAGCTGCTGGAGCTGGCCGGTCATCCGGACGCGCGCTCGGACGATCGCGTGACGGCGGTGTGCCGGCGCTACGTGGAGCTGCTCACCGCGGAGCTCGAAAAACCGACGCAGGCGACCAAGATCTATCCCGGCATCAAGGAGCTGCTCGGCGCGCTGGAGCCCTATGAAGCGGATGGCCGCGCGCTCGTGGGATTGCTGACCGGCAATGTCGAGCACGGAGCGGCACTGAAGCTGCGGTCGGCGGGCCTGGATCCGGCACGGTTCGTGGTCGGCGCGTTCGGCTCGGATTCGCATTACCGTCCTGATCTCCCCGCTGTCGCCGCGCGTCGGGCCGCGGAGCACACCGGACGCCCCTTCAGCGGCGGCGATATCGTGATCGTCGGCGACACGCCCGATGACGTCGCCTGCTGTAAACCCGTGGGCGCGCGGTCGGTCGGTGTGGCGACGGGTTTCTACGACGTGCCGGCACTCCGCGCGGCCGGCGCGACCCACGTCTTTGCGGATCTCGGCGACACCCAAGCGGTGCTGGACGCGCTGTTTTCGTGACCGTTGTTCGCGACGAGCTCGAGCTCAAGGCACGCGTGGACGACCCGGATGCGCTCCGGCAGGCGTTGATCGCCGCCGGCGCCGAGCTGTTGTACCGCGGCGCGATGCTCGACCGCCGCTTCGACCGGAAGCAGCGCCTGCGCAAGCGCGACGAAGTCGTGCGACTGCGCGTGTACCGCCCTGCAGATCGGTCCGCAGAATGGGGCGTGCTCGGGTGGAAGGGGCCGGTCGGCAAGCGCGCTGGCTACCGACACCGCGAGGAGTGGGAGTCGCGCGTGGACGATCCGCGCGCGGTACTCGTCGTGCTCCGTCGTCTCGGTTACAAGGTCGTGCTCCGGATCGACCGCACCGTGGAGCAGTACCGGCTCGGTGACGCGACGCTGCGCCTGGAATGGTATCCGGCGATGGATGTCCTGCTCGAAGTCGAAGGACCGCCCGAAGACATCGAGCGCGCGATCGCGGCCACGGGTTTGGCGCGGAAGGCATTTCTTCCCGAATCGCTGCCGTATTTCACGGACGCGTACGAGAAGCGGACCGGCCGTCCGGCGCGCGTGTCGCGCGGCGACGCGCAATGAATCCACCGATGAAGCTGCTGATGCCGCTGCGCGTCCCCGAGCTGGCGCCGTCGCTCGGGCGCATCATTGTCCCGCGGCGCCTGTTTGATCCGTGGGTGCCGGTCGACGACATTCGTGAGGAGCTGGCGACGCGGGTGCTCGAGCTCGCCGGTGAAGGGCGCGCCGCCGCGGCGCGCGACGCCGACGGACAGGCGCGCGCCCGCGTGCTGGAGGTGACCGGCCGGCGCGCGTGGACCGCGGCGTGGGACCACGCGGTCCGGCGCGCGGCGACCCGCGTGGGCGATGCGCTGGACGCCGAGATCACGCGCACCGCACGCCAGGTCCGCATGCCGCGCCACCGCTCGCGCCGGCATTTGCTCAGCAAAGCCGAGAAGCGCGCGATCGTGGCGCGGCTGGGGACGGGCGGCGGCGCATTTGTGGCCGCGCTGGACGAGCTCGAATCGGCCGGCGCGCTCGCCGCCGACGCCTCCGTGCTCGAGAAGGATGCTCACGCGGCGTGGCAGGAAGCGCTGCGCACGGTCGCACGGCGGCTCGAAGCGGCATGGCTGGCGCTCGAGGCGGAAGTCGACGCCGAGCGCGAGCGCTGGGCTCCTGAAATCGACAGGGTCGCTGCCTGGCGGCACGCGCTCTGGCCCGCGGTCGTGGTGTGGGTGCCTCTTGCCGTCTTGCTCTTGTGGCTTGGCCTGGTGTTGGGCGGCTACGTGCCGGCCCCCGCATGGCTCGCGGCCCAGCTGGGTTTCTAGCTCTCCTCGTGTTCGGGGGGGCCGCCGCGCTCCCCGCGCAACTTCGCGTCGTCGAAGTGCCGATCTCCGGCCGCGCGAGTCTCGATTCGCTCGCGCGACTCGGGTTCGAAGTCGCCGATGTGCGGTCGATCGACGGCGCGCAGCGCGCGGTGATCGTCGTGTCGCCCGAGACAGAACTTCGGCTGGCGCAGCGCGGCTTCCGGACGCGGGCGCTCAGCGTGGCGCGCGTGACCACCGGCGCAGCCGCCGACACGTTCCATTCGTTCCACGCATTCGACAATCCCGGCACCGGCATTCGCGCCACGCTCGCCGCCTGGGCGGCGTCCGATACGCTGATTCATCTCGATTCGGTCGGCGCGTCCTACGAAGGCCGGCCGATTCTCGCCGTGAAACTGGGGCCGCCAGACGACTCGCCCACGCGACCCAACGTGCTGTTTCTCGGCACGCATCATGCACGCGAATGGATCTCGACCGCGGTCGCCATGAAGTTGATTCGCTGGCTGGCCGATTCCGGAGGGGCACTGATCACGGCGCACGACGTCTGGGTGATGCCGGTCGAGAACCCGGATGGGTACCAGTACACCTTCACGGACGATCGCTATTGGCGGAAGAATCGCCGCCCGAACGGCGACGGCACCTACGGCGTAGATCCGAACCGGAACTACCCCGCCTTCTGGGGCGTGGATGACGTCGGGTCGAGCGGAGTCCAGAACGCGGAGACGTATCGGGGAACGACGCCTGCGTCCGAGCCGGAGACGCAGGCGGTGATGGCGTTTCACGCCGCGCATCCGCCCGTGGCCTCAGTCTCCTATCACAGCTACACCGGGCTCGTGTTGTACCCGTGGGGATTTCGGGCCGGCGAGCTGGCGCCCGATTTGTCGCGCTTTCAAGCGCTCGCCGGGACCGATCTCGTGCCCGCCGTGACCGACAGCGTCCCGGAATCGACCATCGACCACTATCATCCCGGTCCGGGCTGGAATCTCTACACGACGAACGGCGAATACACCGACTGGGCCTACCGCACGTACGGCACCATCGCGTTCACGACCGAGTTGACGAGCGGCTGCTGCGTGAGCGGCCTCTACTACGGCTTCGAGTTTCCCGACGACAGCGCGCTGGTGGAGCGCGTGTTCCGCGACAATCTGCCGTTCGCCCGCGCGCTGATCGCCGCATCCGGCGATCTCGCACACGCGCCCGGCGTAACGGGGGCGGTACCCGCGGCGCCGCGATTCATGTCGCTCTGGCCCGATTCCTGGCTGAGTCTCGACGCCGCCGATCCGCGGCCGCAGTTGACGGTACGCACCGCCACGGGCGTGCTCACCTCCCGCAGCTCCCAGACCGACTCCCTGCGCCGCGGCACACTGCGCACCGTATGGCGCACCGATTTGCGGGCCGACGCCGTGCGCGCCCTGCGGGCCGACGGAACGCCGATCACCGCCGAGCTGGTGTCGCTCGCCGGCGCCGAGCCGCTGGATGTCGGATGGAGTGGCTGGCGGCGCGATACGTTGCGCGTCGGGGGCAATTATTCGTGGTGGATGGCGGGCACCGACACGTTGACGTCGCCCGTCGTCGACCTGCGCGGCCGCACACTCGTCTGGCTGCATCTGTGGACGCGGCACTACGGCTCGGCGTTTACGCCGGCGCGGCGCGGCACCATCCAGTTCTCCGCCGATTCCGGCGCGACGTGGAGCGACGTCGCGGTGATCATCGGCGACGGACCAAGCTGGTATCCCCTGCGCGTGGACCTGCCGCAGGCCGCCAACCAGCGCGGCGCCCGCGTGCGGTTCATCACGCAAGACTTCACCTGGTGGGTGGATGCCGTCGGCTTCGCAACCGACGCGAGTACGGCGTTCCTCCCCCTTGCCGCCGCAGCCGGCGCAGAGGTCTCGGAAAACCCGGTGCGGAACAATCAGGTCGTAATCTCGTGGCCCGCAGCCACAGGTGACGCGCGTCTATCCGTCTTCAGTTTCACCGGCGAGCGGCTATATCAGACCACGGTGCCCGCGCCCACGAATGAATATGTTTGGGACCTCACAACGGCGGGCGGAGCGCGGCGCGTGGTCAACGGGGCGTACATCATCGTCGTGGACGTCGACGGTCACCGCTACCGTCGGCGGCTCTTCGTCGCGCGTAGGGCGCCATGAGCGCGGTCGGCGTCGGGGTGGACCTGGTCGAGGTGTCGCGCGCGCGTGCGATGGTCGCCGACAAGGGCGCGCACGTCTTCGACCGGCTGCTCACCCCCGCCGAGGCCGAGTACTGCCGGTCGCGGCCCGATCCGGCCGAGCATGTCGCCGTTCGCCTGGCGGCGAAAGAGGCGGTCTACAAGGCGCTGCAGGGGAGTGAGGCGGCCCGGGGGATCGGATGGCGCGATATCGAGGTCACCCGGGCGCCTGACGGTCGTCCCGATGTCGCGCTGACCGGGCTGGCGGCCCGCCGGGCAAAGGAGCTGCTGGTAACGCGCGTGCTGCTATCGCTGTCGCATACGCACGAGGCGGCGGTCGCAATCGCAGTGCTGTCAACAGATTGAATTCCCGACAAAATTACTCTACTTTGCGGCGTGCGGTTCGCTAGCGTCTCCTGTGTTCTTGCCGCCTGCCTTGCACAGCCACTCGCAGGGCAGGCGGCTGACTCTCTGGCCCTGTCGCGGCGCGTGGTTGCCGCGGCTTCGCTTGCCGCCAAAGAGTACGGCCTCGGCGTGGTCCCGGCCGGTGGGCAAATCACCCAGCCGGAGGAAGTCGAGGAAGCCAAGCTCTTCATTCAGCAGGCACAGTTCGACGTAGCAGGGCTCCCGGCGGCCGCGCGGGCCGGCACACAGCGCACGCTGGCGCGCCTCGTCCAGATGCTGGATTCGGTCGCCCCTCCCGACGCAGTCAGTCGCGTCACCGACAGCCTGGTGGCGCGGATTACGGCCGCCGCCGGCGGGCCCAAGGTCGTCGAGCCATTGCCTGTCAATCCTCCATCGCTCGCGCGGGGCGCCGTCGTCTTCCATGAGCGCTGCGTGGCCTGTCACGGGGAGACGGGACGGGGCGATGGGCCCAAGGCGAAGTCGCTCAAGGGGCCGCCGCCCGCGAACCTGGCGGACCACGGGCTCATGGGCGACAAGTCGCTGCTCGACATCTATCGGCGAATCGCCGTCGGCACTCCCGGCACCGCCATGCCGGAATTCGCCGAGGACCTGCCCGCCGAGGATCGTTGGGCGGTCGCGTCCTACGTCGCGGCGCTGCAGTACGGCGGATCGGCGACCGCGGCCGTTTTCGCCGCCGTACGCCATCAAATCGATTCCGCGCTGGCGAAGCGGTCGGACAAGATCGCGGTCGATGCGTACATGACGTTCGAGCAGGTGGAAACGTCGATTCGCGCAAAGAATCCGGGTCTCGCGAGCGAGCTCGAGGGGAATTTCGCGTGGCTGCGTACGCGCGCGGTGAAGGCCGATCAGGCGGAGCGCAACACGATTCGCGAGCGGTTGCTCGCGGGACTCGAGCGCGCCGAGCGCGTGGTGGCGGATCGCCCGTCCGGGATGAACCTCTTCGTCGCGTCGTTCTTCTTACTGCTACGCGAGGGGTTCGAGGCGATTCTGATCGTCGCTGCGCTGATGACGTTCCTCGCCAAAGCCGGCGCCCCCGAGCGGCGGCGCGAGGTGGCGCGCGGCGCCTGGCTCGCGGTCGCCGCGAGCCTGCTGACGTGGGTCCTGGTCGAGCTGTTGCTTCAGGTGACCACCGGGGGACGGGAGATGATCGAGGGCGGCACGATGCTGCTTGCCGCCGCCGTCCTGTTTTACGTGAGCTACTGGCTGCTGTCCAAGATCGAAGCCGCCAAGTGGACGGCATTCGTACGCGGCAAGATGCAGAGCGCGCTGTCGTCCGGTTCGGGCGTCGCCCTGAGCGCCGTGGCGTTCCTCGCCGTCTATCGCGAGGGATTCGAGACGATCCTCTTCTACAAGGCGCTGTTCACGTCGGCGGGATCGAGCGGCGTGCCGGTGGTGGCGGGCATCGCCGTCGGCGCGGTAGGGTTGGTGGCGGTCTATCTGCTCATCAATCAGCTGGGGCTGCGGGTCGCGATGAAGCCGTTCTTCGCGGTCACCGGCGTGATGCTGTACTACATGGCGTTCGTATTTGCGGGAAAGGGGATCGCGGAGCTGCAGGAAGCGCAGGTTATCCCATTGACCGTGATCGAAGGCGCCCCCCGGATTCCCGTCCTCGGCATCTATCCGACGGTCGAATCGCTCATCGTGCAGGGATTGCTGATCGTCCTGGCAATCGTCGCGGCGGTGTGGGCCATGCGGCCGAAGCCCTCAGGCGCTCCCTCGCAGGGCGACCTCCTTCGGTCGTAGCGATTCGGGCAGCGGCTGCGGTCCCGCCGGCACCCGCCATTTGTAGAGCAGCGCCGCTCCCAGCAGAATCAGCACCACGCTCATCCCCTGGGCCAGCGTAAACGGGCCGAGCAGCCGGTCGTCTTTCGCGCGCACCAGCTCCACGAGAAACCGTTCGGTCGCGGCAAACACGAGGTACCACGCAAAGAGCCAGCCGATGGCATGGCCGTGGTCGCGGCGGCGCCACAGCCACCAAAACACCAGCAGCATGATCACCGTCTCGTAGATCTCGGTCGGGTGCACCGCCACAACGAGATTCGGATCAGTCATCGCCGGAAAGTGGAGGCCCAGCCGCTGCAATTCCCCGACCGTCGTCGGCGGTAAGCCGTTCGGAAATTTCATCCCCCAGGGCAGGCTCGTCGGGACGCCGTAGTCGTCGTTGACGAGGAAGCAGCCGACGCGGCCCAGCGCATAGCCGAGCGCGAGCGGCGCGGCGCAGATCTCGGCCGTGAACCGAGGGGGGACGCGCCGGCGCCAGCCGTTCAGGAGGATGCCGGCCGCCGCTCCGAGGAAGCCGCCGTACCAGACGAAGCCGCCGCGCCGAAACAGCATGGCCGAGTCGTGGTACAGGAAGACATACCACAGCTTCGCGCCGACGAGGCCGCCGATGACGCCGGCGATGATGATGTCGGCGGCGAAGTCCTCGTCGAGCCCGCGCGCGCGCAGGTCGAGCTGAATCGCCCACCCCGCCATCAGGAACGCCATCATCATCATCAGGCCGAAGCCCGTGAGTTCCAGGGGCCCGAGGTGAATCGTCAACGGTAAAACGGTCATGTCGTGATCTCGACGGGTTCGAGGCCGGGGAGCGGAAGATCGGCGCGGGCGTCGAGCGTCCAATCGCTGCGCTCGCCCTGGCGCAGCCGGTGCCAGCCGGCGCGCGCGATCATGGCGGCGTTGTCGGCGTTGAGGCGCGGGCTCGCCACGGCGACGCGGGCGATGCCCTTGAGGCGCTCGGCAGCCCGTGCCGACAGAGCCTTGCTGCAGGCGACGCCGCCGCCCAGCACGGCGGCCCTGTACCCGGTGGCGCGCACGGCGCGCTCGAGCTTCGTGACCAGCACATCGAGCACCGCATCCTGAAAGCCGCGGGCGAGGTGTGCGCGGTCGCGGCCCAAGTCGTCCGACGCCCGCACGGCATGCAGCACGGCGGTTTTGAGGCCGGAGAACGAGAATTCGAACCCGTCGGCAATCATCGGGCGCGGGAAGTTGTAACGCGTTGGATCCCCTGTGCGCGCCAGCTGCTCGATCGGGGGGCCGCCCGGATAGCCGAGGCCGAGCAGCGTGGCGACCTTGTCGAACGCTTCGCCGGCCGCGTCATCGCGGGTCTCACCGAGCAGCCGGTAGCGGCCCCAGGCGGGCACGTCGAGCAGCAGCGTGTGTCCACCTGATACCAACAAGGCAACGAAAGGAGGAGCGAGCTCGCGGTCTTCAACCGCCGGAGCAAAGAGGTGCCCCTCCATGTGATGCACGCCGATCAGCGCGCGATCGCCGGCGCAGGCGAACGATTTGGCGTACACCACGCCGACGAGCAGGGCGCCCGCGAGTCCGGGACCGGCGGTGACGGCCACCGCGTCGATCGCGGACGGCGCGAGTCCGGCTTCCGCGAGCGCGCGATCCACGACCGCCGGCAAGGCGGCGAGATGCGCGCGGCTCGCCAGCTCGGGGACGACGCCGCCGAAGACCTTGTGAATGTCCTGCGACAGGATGACGAGACTCGCGAGCTCACCGCCGACCAGCACGGCCGCCGAGGTCTCGTCGCACGACGTCTCGATGCCGAGGACGGCGTCAGCCACGACGGCGGGGGGGCGGGGGGGGGGGCGTGACGCGGCGCCGCAGCGTGACCGAGTCGGGAACGGCGCGGGCGGTGATGCCGCGCGGCGCGATGACGGTGATCCGCGCGACCCCGCCGCCCGCGGTCGTCCCCGTGATGTGAGCGACGACGCGGAGGGAGTCGCGCGTCAGCGCCTGCACGCGCTCTTCGGGACCCCGGACCGCGACCGAGACGCGCGGCGGCGTGACGATGAAGTTCGTGATCGCGCCGGCGCCCGTCTCCACGGGGATTCCGCCGAACGAGCGCTCGGCGATGCGGCCCATTTCGCCCGTGACGGTCACATGCTTCGGCGAGAGGCGCACGATGCCCAGCGGCATGGTGTCGATCGGCACATTGCGCGTGAACTCGCCCGAGACGCTTGTGATCTCCACCGGCACCGTCGTCACCGACTCGATGGCTGCCAGGCTTTTTTCGGGGCCGACCAGACGCACCGTCGTCGGGGTCATCGAGAGCCCGCCGTGCAGCACCTGACCGGACTCGGGCGTCACCGTTACGAGCGAGACGATGCGGACTTCTTTGCGGGTCACGCTGTCGAGCGCCAGCGTGATCTCGCTCGGCCGCACCTCCAGGACGCGGACGTCGGCGCCCTTGGGGAGGGAAAGCTCGACTTCGGCCGGATCGAGGTGAATGGCCCAGCTGGAGGTCGTCAGGGTGTCGGGTACGCGGCGCGTGATGTCGCCCGCCAGCGAGCGCAGCTTCAGAATCTGGCTGCCCTTGCCGGAAATCTGCACGCGAACCTTGGGCGGCTTCTGGAGCAGTGCGCGGCCGGGCGGCAACTGCACGTTCAGCGTCACATCGAAGCTCGTCGTGATGGGCTGCTGCAGCTGCACGGCGACGTAGAGCATCAGCGCCAGAAGCAGCGCCGCACCCTTGATGGGCCAGTTGCGCGTGATCTCCTGGAACACGCTAGGGCTCACTCAGCAGGCGTCGGATCAGCACTTCGTTGACCGGATCTTCCCAATTGGCGGCCCCGATGACGCGTTTCACGATCATCCCGTCGCGGTCGATCAGATAACTCTCCGGTACGCCGAAGATGTCGTACGACTGCCGGATCGCGCCACTGGGGTCGTGGAGGATGTCGAACGTGAGTCCCAGGTCGTTCGCGAACGCCAGGATCTGCGCCGGGCCATTCTGCTCCTTGTCCGGATAGAATGCGTCACCATCGACGCTCACGGCGGCGATGCGGAAATCGGTTCCGGCGAGCTTCTGGTGCAGCTTCTCCATCGACGGCATCTCGGCGCGACACGGCGGGCACCACGTCGCCCAAATGTTGAGCAGCACGACCTTCCCGCGGTAATCGGCGAGCGATGCCGGCCGGCTGGTCCGCAGATCCGTCGTGTGAAACTGCGGCGCGGTGGATCCGATTTCCAGCAGGTTGAGCTGCGGGCGGAGCTTGATCGCGAGCGCGACGCCAAAGACGGCGGTCGTCACCACACCGGCGATCAACGTCCACTGTTGCCGATTCGTCATGCGGTCACCATGCAGCGGCGGCGCAGCTCCTGCACCTCGCGCGCCGGGTCGGCGGCCGCGAACACCGCGTTGCCGGCCACGAAGGTGTCGGCGCCGGCCTCATGTGCCGCGGCGATCGTCTGTCTCGCAATGCCACCGTCGACCTCGAGAAAGAACCGTGCGTCGTGCGTCGTGCGGAGTGTGTGGACGCGCCGGATCTTATCGTTCGATCCCTCAAGGTAACTCTGGCCGCCGAATCCCGGGTTCACCGTCATGATCAGCAGCAGATCGAGATCGCGGATCACTTCCTCGGCGAGCGCGAGCGGCGTACCAGGATTGAGGGCCAGCCCGGCCATCATGCCCTGCTTCTTCACCGCCTCGAGCTGCCGTTGCACGTGAATCGTGGCCTCAGGGTGAAACGTGAACACCGACGCGCCGGCGTCCGCGAAGGATTCGATGTAGTGCTCGGGTTCGACCACCATCAAGTGTACGTCGATCGGCTTCTCGGTGAGCTTGCGGAGCGTCTCGATCATGTTGGCGCCGAACGTGATGTTCGGGACGAAGCGCCCATCCATCACATCCACGTGCAGCCAATCGGCCCCGGCTTCCAACACCTGCGCGATCTGCTCCTTGAGTCGCGCGAGATCGGCAGAGAGGACGCTCGGCGCGATGCGGATGCCCCCCCCATTCGTCATTGCGGACTCCGGGCGACGACGATGTCCACGACCGTGCCGGGCGCCGCCAGCGTCCCGGCCGCGGGACTCTGCGCCACCACCGTGCCGGGCGAGGCTTCGGACGTTCGCCGCCGTGTCACCGTGCCGAGCTGCAATCCTTCGTTCTCCAGTCTGGTACGTGAGTCGGCCGACGACATGCCCAGCAGATCGGGAACCGGGATCGTCGGCGCGCCGCGGCTGATGACGACGGTCACGCTGGCACCGGGCGGCAGCGCGGTTCCCGCGGGGGGTCGCGTGAGCATCGCGAGCCCGGTCGGCGCGTCCGCCTGCACCGACTCCGCCTGGCTCGCGACCAATCCGGCGGCGGCGATCAGCGACTGCGCGAGCCCGCCGTCGAGCTTCGCAACGTCCGGTACCGGAATTTTGGGCGGGCCGGCGCTCGATACCAGGGTGATCTTCGTGCCTTCGGGAGCGACGATGCCGGGCGGCGGGTCCTGCCACACCACGATCCCCGCCGGCGCCGTCGGATGCGGCTCGGCGCCGCCGTCGGTGACCTGCAGCTTCGATCTCTGGATCTCCGCCTGCGCTTCCGCCATGGTGAGACCGAGCACGCGCGGCACCGCCTGGTGGCCGGGCAGGATGGGGGCGGGGAAGAGAATGAGGTACGCGGTGAGGTAGCCCGCGAGCACCATCCCGGCGCCGATCCCGATCCACTTCCAGGTTTTGGTGTCGACCCGGACACCCTGCAGCGAGTCGAAGTGGCGCCGCACGCGCATCAGCGCGCTCCT
>Ga0066665_10000614_pt1 | contig 14664 bp, 13 predicted proteins | sample GraSoiAngelo_114_FD_75175 | JGI IMG/M metagenome (GOLD analysis project Ga0066665, IMG submission 75175) | Grasslands soil microbial communities from the Angelo Coastal Reserve, California, USA - 14_0903_13_40cm | ecosystem: Environmental > Terrestrial > Soil > Grasslands | place: USA...
GCGGCCAGGACCTTGGCGCGAAGGATGGCCGCGACGACCGTCGCGGCGGAACCGATTCCGAGTAACGCGGTGGACTGGATCAGACGCCGCATGGGCTCAGACGAGGCAAAGGATCAGGCGGAACGCGGGCCAGACTCCGGCGCACGGGGGCGCCCTAGCGGGCCCCGTACATGCGCTCGTAGTACTGCCGGTACTCTCCGGAACGGACCGATTCCCACCACGCGCGGTTCTGGACGTACCAGTCGATCGTGGCCCTCATCCCCCGCTCGAAATTCACCCCCGCCGAGAATCCGGTTTTCTTCTTCAGCTTGCCCATGTTCAGGGCGTAGCGCCGGTCGTGCCCGGGCCGGTCGCTGACGTGCTTGACCAGCGTCTTCGGCTTCTTCAGCTGATCCAGGATGAGCGACGTGATCTCGAGCACCGATTTCTCGTTCCCCGCGCCGATGTTGAAGGTTTCCCCTTCCACGTCTTTCGTCTGCAAGATCGCGAGCATCGCGGCGCAGTGATCGTCGACGTGAATCCAGTCGCGCGTGTTCCTGCCGCTCCCGTACACGGGGACGGGAAGGTCTTGAAGCGCGTTCGTCACGAAGAGCGGGATGAGCTTCTCCGGATGCTGGTAGGGTCCGTAATTGTTGCTGCAGCGCGTGACGATCGTGGGGAGGCCGAAGGTGGCGTAATAGGAATACGCCAGCCGGTCTCCTCCGATCTTCGAGGCGGCGTACGGATTCCGCGCCAGCAGAGGCGATTCCTCGGTCGCGGAATCATCCAGGATTTCCCCGTACACCTCGTCGGTCGAGACCTGCACGAACCGGCGCACGTTCACCCGGCGCGCCTCCTCCAGAAGCACGTACACCCCGACCGTGTCGGTGAGCACGAACTCGTGCGCGCGCTCGATGGAGCGATCCACGTGCGTCTCGGCCGCGAAATTCACTACGAGATCGCACCCTTCCATCGCCTCCGCGACCGCCTTCGGGTCGCAGATATCCCCCTTCACGAACCGGTAGCCGGGATCGCCCGAGATCGATTCCAGATTGGCGAGATTCCCCGCGTAGGTGAGCTTGTCCAGCACGGTGACCCGGGAATCGGGAAATCGCTTCCGCACCATCCGCACGAAATTCGAGCCGATGAACCCGGCTCCTCCCGTGACGAGGAACCGTGCCCGGGTCAGGTCCGGAGCTTCAGCCATCCTTCCCCTCCCAGTCGTACGGAATGTCGTTCTGGTGCGGATCGATCCGGAATTCGTCGGGCTGGTCGTACTTGTAGGTCTCGGTCGGCACGTTCACGAGCATGGCGGGCTCGGTCCCGATCCCCTTCATCCCGTGCACGACGCCCGGAGGGATGGTGACGAGGATGGGGTTCCGCTCCCCCATGAAGAACTCGTTGATGAGCCCCTTCGTCGGCGATCCCTCGCGCTGGTCGTACAGCACGACCTTCATCATTCCCTTCACGATCACGAAGTGATCGGTCTGGACCTTGTGGAAGTGCCATCCCTTCACCACGCCCGGGTAGGCCACCGAAACGTACGACTGGCCGAAGCGCTGGAAGAAGGGGTCGTCGTTCCGCATCATCTCCATGAGGTAGCCGCGCTCGTCGGCGATCACCTTGAGCGGTTTCACGTGGACGCCCTGGATCAGCTTCATCACGACCTCCCGACCGAGGTGTACGCGAACCCGAGCTTTCGGACCGTCTCGGGATCATAGACGTTTCGAAGATCGACGATCGCGCGACGGCGCATGGCCCGGCGGATCTTCACGAGGTCGAGCTTCCGGAATTCGTTCCACTCCGTCACCAGCACCAGCGCGTCGGCCCCCTTGGCCGCGTCGTACGCGTTCGTGCCGAATACGACCCCCGCCGGGACGTCGGGATTCCCGCGCCTCACCGCGGGATCGTACACGCGGACGCGGATCCCCTTCTGGAGCAGCGCGCGGATGATCTCGAGCGACGGCGCCTCCCGGAGATCGTCGGTGTCCGGCTTGTAGCTCAGGCCCAGGATCGCCGCGGTGCGCGGGCCGCGCCCCTTCAGCGCGGCGAGCGTCTTCTGGATCGCGACGCCTCGCTGCGCCTTGTTCGTCTCGCTCACCGCGGCCACGATCCGGAGGGGCACCCCCGCCGACTTCGCGAACGCCCGGAGGGCCTTCGTGTCCTTGGGCAGGCAGGAGCCGCCGAAGCCCGGGCCCGGGTGCAGGAACTTGGGCCCGATGCGCCGGTCCAGGCCCATGCCCTTCGCGACGTCCTTGATGTCCGCCCCGACCGCCTCGGCCAGGTTCGCCATCTCGTTCACGAACGAGATCTTGGTCGCCAGAAACGCGTTGGCCGCGTATTTCAGCAATTCCGCCGTGCGCACGTCCGTGAGCAGGGTCGGGGTCTCGAGCAGGTACAGGGGCGCGTAGATGCTCTTCAACAATCTCCGCGCCTTCTCGGTGCTCGCGCCGATGACGATCCGGTCCGGGCGCATGAAGTTCTCGACCGCCGAGCCTTCACGGAGGAACTCGGGATTGCTGGCCACGTCGAAGGACGCCCCCCGCTTCGCGTGCTTCTTCAAGATGGCGTGCACCTGCTCCCCCGTGCCCACGGGCACGGTGCTCTTCTGCACGATGAGCCGGTAGCCGGGCATCGCCTTGGCCACGCTCTTCGCGGCGCCGAAGACCGCGCGCATGTCCGCGGTCCCGTTCCGGCGCGGCGGAGTGCCCACACAGATGAAGATGACCTCGCCCCAGCGCGTCGCCTGCTCGAGCGAGGTGCTGAACCGGAGCCGCCGCTCGCGCACGTTCCGCGCGACCAGGTCTTTCAGGCCGGGCTCGTAGAAGGGGATCTCGCCGCGCTCGAGGAGATCGATCTTGCTCCGGTCGAGGTCCACGCAGAGCACCTCGTTCCCGAAATCGGCGAGCCCCGCCCCGCTCACGAGCCCCACGTAGCCGGTCCCCACGACGACGATCCGCAACGTTCCCCCTTAGCTGCCGGTCTCGCGCCGCACCCGCTCGCGCGCTTCCCGGTACAGATCTTCGAGCGTCTTCTCGATCCGGATCTCGGGCTTCCAGCCGGTCCTCGCCTGGACCCTTCCCGGGTCCCCGACGAGAAAATCGGAATCACGCTCCCGCACCCGTGTCGGGTCCTGGACGATCGTGGGCCGGAATCCGGCGATGGAACAGAGGAGGTCCAGAAGATGGCGCATGATGTGCCCGTGGCCGGTGCAGACATTATAGGCTTCACCGTGCGCCCCGCGCTCCAGGAGGAGCCGGTACGCCCGCACGACGTCGCGCACGTCCCCGTAGTCCCGCACGCCCTCCAGGTTTCCCACCTTGATTTCGGCCGCCATCAGCCCGGCGTGGATCCGTGCGAGCTGGTCGGCCCAGCCGGCCAGCGCGAAGCGCGGGTTCTGCCCCGGGCCCGTGTGACTGAAGGTGCGCGTCCGGATGACCCGGAGGCCGTAGCTCTGGGCGTAGAGCTCTCCCAGCGAATCCTGGGCGGCCTTGCTCAGGGCGTACGCGTTCTTGGGCCGGATCGGGGCGTCCTCGCGGAGCTTTTGCCCCGGCGCGCCCGTGCCGTAGATGTCCGCGGAGCCGACGAGCAGGATGACGGCATCGCGTGCCTCCGTCCGCGCGACTTCCACCACGTTCAGGGCCCCGAGCGCGTTCACGCGGAAGGTCTCGGCGGGCTTGTGGATGGACTCGGAGCCCGAGGATTGCGCCGCGAGGTGGACGATCCGGTCCGGCTTCGATTCCAGGACACATCCCCGGACCTGCTCGAAGTTCGTCACATCGAGCGGCCGGTGGCTCTTGAGATGGCAGTGGAGGATTTCCTCATCGCCGAGGGCCACGTGGTCGGCGCCGTTCAGCTCCTCGTCGGGATCCTGCGAGAGCTCGTTCGCGAGGTGGCGCCCCACGAACCCCGCAACGCCGGTGATGAGCGTGCGCAAGGGCTAGCGCGCCCTCCAGTACTCCAGCAGGTCGCGCAGCGTGGTCTCGAAGGGGATCGTCGGCTTCCAGCCGGTCGCCTTCGTGAACCTTCCGGCGTCCCCGAGCAGGACCGGCACGTCGGAGGGGCGCATCCGCGCGGAATCCTGCTCCACCTTGACCTTCGCCTTCGTCATGCCCAGGAGCATGTCGAGCATCTCGCGGATCTTCCAGGCGCGCCCCGAGCAGAGGTTGTAGACCTCCCCGGCCTCCCCCTTCTCGAGCGCCAGCCAGTAGCCGCGCACGATGTCGCGCACGTCGGTGAAATCCCGGCGCGCTTCCAGGTTCCCCACCCGGATCACCGGCGGGCGGCGGCCCTTCTCGATATCGGCGATCTGTTTCGCGAAATCGGAGCAGACGAAGACGGGCCCGCGCCGCGGCCCTTCGTGGTTGAACCCGCGCGTGCGGATCACCGGCAGCTTGAAGCTCATGAAGTACTGGTAGCCCAGCATGTCCTGCCCGACCTTGCTCACGGCGTAAGGGGAGAGCGGACGGAGGGGATTCGTCTCGCGGATGGGAAGCTCGTTCTCGAGCACCAGCCCGTATTCCTCGCTGGAGCAGGCGAGCTGGATGCGCGGCAGGATGCGGAGCTTCTTCACCGCCTCGAAGATGTTGAGCTGGCCGATGATGTTCGTGATCAGGGATTCGGTCGGCGCGGTCCACGAGGTCGGCACGAAGCTCTGCGCCGCGAGGTGGAAGATCCAGTCCGGGCGCACCTCGTCGAGCACGTCACGCACCGAGGAGGCGTCCCGGAGGTCGCACTCCACCATCCGCACCTTGTCCAGGAAGTGCTCCACGTTCTCGGTGCGGCTCCTCCAGCGCTGGATGCCGGTGACCTCGACGCCCTTCTTCTCGGCCAGGATGTAGTCCACGAGGTGGCTGCCGGCGAACCCGGTGATCCCCGTGACCAGAACCTTCATGCTTGGGTCCTTTCGCTGGAACGGTGCGACGCCAGGGACGCTTCGTACGCGGCCACGACGGCCCGCGGATCGCTCGCCTCCGAGATGGGCCTGCCCACCACCACGTAGTCGGCCCCGCGCGCGATCGCCTCGGGAAGGGAGAGCGTTCGCTTCTGATCCTGCGCCCGGTCCTCCGGCCCGCGGATGCCCGGGGTGAGGATCACGAAGGGAGGCGCGTGCTCGCGGCGCAGAGGCAAGAGCTCGAGCGGCGAGGCGATGACGCCGTCGCAGCCCGCCTCGCGGCACACCCGCGCCAGGGCGAGCACCTTCGATTCGAGATCGGTCGTGGGATTCCAGAGGGTCGGAAGCTCCGAGCCGTCGAGGCTCGTGAGCATCGTGACCCCGAGAACGCGCGGGCGCTTCTCGAGCGTCCGCGCGGCTTCCACGGCGGAGCGAAGCATGGCGGGCCCCCCGGCCGCGTGCACGTTCAGGAGCGAGATCGGAAGCCCCTGGAGCGCCCCGATCGCCTTTCCCACCGTCGCGGGAATGTCGTGAAGCTTGAGGTCCAGGAAGACGCGCTTGCCGCGGTCGGCGAGCGCCTGGATCGACGGCCGTCCCGCGGCGTAGAAAAGCTCCAGCCCCACCTTATACCACGCCACGGCGTCCCCGATGCGGTCGACCTGGGCCATCGCCGAAGCGAGATCCGGCCGGTCCAGCGCGACGATGAGCTTGTCGCGGAGCCCGCTCACCGCGGCGCCAAGGTTCTTCCGGCGCGGATCATGCCGCGCTCCGCGGGCACGTCCAGCGCCCCGATCAGGTCCGCCACGGATGGGACCTCCGCCCGGCGCGCGTAGGATTCGATCTCCTTCACGCAGGCCTCCGCAAGCTCCGGGTTCGAGAAGAGCGCCGTGCCCACCTGGACGGCGGTCGAGCCCACGAGAAGGAACTCGATCGCGTCGCGCGGATGGGTGATGCCGCCCATTCCGATGACGGGGACGTCCACCGCCTGCACTACCTCCCACACCTTGGCCAGCGCGAGCGGCTTGATGGCGGGCCCGGAGAGCCCGCCCACCACCGTGCCCAGGATGGGCTTTCGGGTCCTGGAATCGACCGCCATGCCCACGAAGGTGTTCACGAGCGAGACCGCGTCCGCGCCGCAGGCTTCGCAGGCGGCCGCGATGTCCGCGATCCGGGTCACGTTCGGGGTGAGCTTGGCGATGAGCGGCAGCTGGGTGAGCGGCCGGATGGCGCTCATGACCTCGCGCGCCATGTCGGCGTCGGTGGAGTAGCGAAGGCCGTGGGGCCCCACGTTCGGGCAGGAGATGTTCACCTCGATCGCGTGCGCCACCCCTGAGCCGCTCACGCCTTCCACCAGGTCGCAGAACTCCTGGACGTCCTCTCCCTCGACGGAGACGATCACGGCACAGGGAAGCTCGCGCAGGACGGGGACCTTGATCTCGAGGAACCCCTCGAGCCCGGGGTTCTCGATTCCGATCGAGTTGAGCATTCCTGCCGCCGTCTCCACGACGCGCGGCGGCGGGTTTCCCGCGCGCGCGTGCCGCGTCACCGTCTTCGTCACGATTCCGCCGATCTGGCTCAGGTCCACGAGGCGCTCGTACTCCTGGACGAATCCGATGATCCCGGAAGCCACGTGCACGGGGTTCCGAAGCGTGAGCGCGCCGACGCGGACCGTGAGGGACGGGGAGGCGTGCGTCACGGCAGCCGCTCCCAGTCCACGATCGTGGCGTCCATGACCGGTCCCTCGATGCACATCGCCGGATAGCGGCCGCCGTTTCCCCCGGCGCCGGGGAGGAGCGGCACCGGACAGCCCCGGCACGCGCCGACGGCGCACGCCATCGGTCCCTCGAGCGAGGCCTCGCAGCGGATTCCCCGCCCCGCGGCGAACTCCGCGACCTCGTGCAGGAGGCCGTGGGGACCGCAGGTGAAGATCTCCGCCGTGAGCGGCGTGTGCTCCCCCGACTCCCACTGGCGTTTCAGGAGGTCGAGCACGCTTCCGTGATAGCCGACCGAGCCGTCGTCGGTGGCGAGATGGATCCTTCCTCCGCGGATCTCGCGCACTCCGTAGAGCTCGCGCGAGGAGCGCGCCCCGAAGAGGAAGAGGAACGGACGCTTCTTCTCGCGGAGCTTCCGCGCGAAGAAGAGGAGGGGCGCCACGCCGCGTCCGCCGGCGACGAGGACGGAGGTGCGGCGCGGCCGCGGGGTGAACCCGACTCCCAGAGGCCCGATGAGATCGAGCTCCTGCCCCTTGGGCTGCGACGCGAGCACCCTGGAGCCGCGCCCCACGACCGAGTAGTAGATCCGGACCGCCCGGATCTTGCCGCGCTCCACGAAGCCCTCGAGGCTGTAGGGCCGCCGGAGCAGGGGCTCCGATTCCGGCGAGACGCGCAGGTGCACGAACTGTCCGGGCTCCGGCCGCGCGAACCCGCGCGGCACCTTGAGCGTGAGCAGGAAATTCCCTGGCGCGATCTCGCGGTTTTCGACCACCGAGCATCCCACGAGATTCATCGCGAAGGTCCGATGACGGGGCCGCGGGTCGTGTCGGGGGGCGCCGGCTGGACGGGCGGCCTTCGGGCCTGCGACGTGTCCGCGTCGGCGGGCGGCGTGCGCGGAGGGGGCGGCGGGGGCGGAGGCAGCCCGTGGCGCTTGGCGTAGTAGAGCGCGCGCGTGTACGCGGCGAGAGAATCCTGGCGCGCCCGCTCCGCGATCTGTCCCGGGGTCTCGAAAAACTGTGGCGCCCGCGCGGTGTCCGCCGGGGACATCGTCACCGGCGTCCCGGGGGCCTCGGCCTCCAGGCGCTCGCGGATCACGCTCGTGTCCGGGTTCGCGATCATCGAATCCAGGAGCGCCGTCCTCGCGTCGACCCTCCCGCTCCATTGGCGCCAGAGATAGAGCGCCGATTCGGCGTAGCGCGTCTTCCGGTAGCGGCTCGCGATCGTGTCGGTGAGGGCCAGGGCCGCGAGCGTATCCGACCGGTCGTGGGTCTGGATCCAGAGCCGCGCGAACGCGGCCTTGGCGGCGTACGGGCTCGAAGGGAACCCGCGCTCCACGGCCTCGTACTGGATCAGGGCCGAATCCACCCTCTCGATCTGGAAGTAGTAGATCTCCGCGAGGAGGAAGGCCGCGCGGGAGCGCGCCTGCGTCGTGTCGGACTGGAGGGTGGAGCGATACTGCTTGATCGTCGCGAGGTTCGCGGAACGACGCAACGCCTGGTTCTGGAACTCGGAGCCCGTGGCCTCGGCCTTGAGCTTGTCGTACTCGCGAGCGGCCGCGTCGAAATCCCCCAGCTGGGACTCGTAGAGATATCCCAGACGGAACTGCGATTCGTAAGCGACCGCGGTGCGCGGGAACTGCGTCACGAGCGCCTGGTATCCCTGGATCGCCTCGTTCGTGCGGCCGATCAGCGCCAGGAGCGCGAAGCGCCGGATCAGGACGTCCCCCTCCCGCTTCTCGTTCACGGCGTAGGGCCGCCAGCGGTCGTACCACGCGAGCGCCTCGTCGTAGCGCTTCAGCTGCTCCAGCGCCTCGCCCCGCTGGAGCGCCAGGTCCAGGCGGCGGCTGCCGATGTCCTCGCGCTTCAGCGCCTGCGCGTAGGCCGCCTGCGCGCTCGCGTAGTCCTGGCTGGCCACGTGCGCGTCTCCCAGGCGCCTCAGAGCATCCGAGCGCTGGCGCTTCTTGTCGCCGGTCTCCGCGGCGCGCTTGTACCAGGCCATGGCGGCGGGGTAATTCCGAAGCCCCGTCTCGTTCTCCGCGCCGTAGTAATAGAGCTCCCACTTGCGCTTGATTTTGGGGTGCTGGGTCTCCACCTCGCGGAACATCTTCTCGGCCTCGACGTATTCCTTGCGCCGGTAGAGAGAGAGTGCCTCCATCAGCTTCGAGTCGGGCACGTAGGGGCTCTTCGGGAAGCTCGCGCGAAGCTCGCCGAATTTCTTGATCGCGGCGGGGTAGTCGCCCTTCCCATAGAGCGCCGCGCCCATGTAGTAGAGCGCGTCGTCCACCCACTTGCTCTTCGGATAATCGACCAGGATCTTGGCGCACTGCCGGATGACGCCGTCGTACTTCGCCGCGGCTTCCGGAGCGGGGGTGTCCAGGGCCGACCGCTCCTGGGCTTTCTGGCCATCGCGGTAGTAGCGCTTGGCGAGATAAAACGTGTTGTAGTAAGCGCAACCGGTGAAGGTGACGAGGAGGAGAACGCCGAGAATCCGGAAACCCGGGGGTCTGAAGTGCGGGGTCTGCATGAACGGGGCCATGGTACCACTAGAACCCCAGAGCCCGCTATCGGGCGCTGGCCAGGAGGGTCTCCGCGCGAAAGGTGACCCGGCCGTTCAGCACCGTCATCAGCACCTGCCCCGGAAGCTCCCATCCCTGAAACGGAGTATTCCTTCCCATCGACGCGAATTCCTCGGCGCGCACCTTCCATCGCCGTGAGGGATCGAACACCGTCACGTCCGCGGGCACCCCCGCTTCGAGCGTCCCGCCCGGAAGCCCGAGCACGCGGAGCGGATTCACCGTGAGCCGGAGGATCAGCTCCGGGAGCGTGAGGAGCTTCGGCTCGACGAGCGCTTTGACGTAGATCCCCAGGGCGGTCTCCAGCCCCACGATCCCGAACGGAGCGGAATCGAAGTCGGAATCCTTCTCGAAGTCGGTATGCGGCGCGTGGTCGGTGGCGAGGCAATCGATCGTGCCGTCCACCACCGCTTCGAGGAGCGCCTCGCGATCCTTGGCGCTCCGGAGCGGTGGGCTCATCTTCGTGCGCGGGTCGAAGCCCTCGACCGCCTCGTCCGTGAGGAGCAGGTAATGGGGCGCGGTCTCTGCGGTCATGCGGATGCCGCGGGCTTTGGCGCGCCGGATGATCTCGGTGGAGCGCCCCGCGCTCACGTGCGCCACGTGCACGTGTCCGCCCGTCAGCTCGGCGAGGAGGGCGTCCCGGGCCACGATCACCGACTCGGCCGCGTCGGGTATGCCCTTCATCCCGAGCCGTGTGGACGTCCAGCCCTCGTGCATGACGCCGTCCCCCTTGAGGTCGGGGTCTTCGGCGTGCTGGATGACGGGAACGCCCAAGGGACGGGTCAGCTCGAGCGCACGGCGCATGATCTCCGCGTTTCGCACCGGCTTCCCGTCGTCGGAGATCGCCACCGCGCCCGCCTCGACCAGCTCCTCGATCTCGGTCAGCGCTTCCCCCATCTGCCCGCGCGTGACCGCCGCGATGGGGTGGACGCGCGCGTGTCCACACTCGCGCGCCCGCCGGATCACGTACTCGATCCGGGGACGGTCGTCGAGCGGCGGGTCCGTGTTCGGCATGCAGGCGACCGTGGTGAACCCGCCGCGCGCCGCGGCCCGGGTTCCCGAATCGATCGTCTCCTTCTCTTCCTGGCCGTGCTCGCGCATGTGCACGTGGATGTCCACGAGTCCGGGGCAGATGACGGCGCCCTGGACCGCCAGCACCTCGGCGGACCGGTTGGATCGGACGTCCGCGGGCGCGTCCTCTCCCAGGCCGGCGATCTTGCCGTCCACGATCCAGAGATCCTGGACGCGATCGATGCCGCGCGCGGGATCGAGGACTCTACCGCCGCGGATGCAGAGAGGGCTCGCCATGGGCCTTCTTCGTCTCCTTGGGCATCGGATGCTCCGCCGCCGACTCGTCCGGCGCCTTGTGTCCCGCGAGCAGGTAGAGAACCGCCATTCTCACGGCGACCCCGTTCGTGACCTGCTCCAGAATGACCGAGTGCTCGCCGTCGGCGACGTCCTGCGCGATCTCCACCCCGCGGTTCATGGGGCCGGGGTGCATCACCGTCACGTCGGGTTTCGCCCCCTTGAGGCGCGCGCTGGTGATGCCGTAGACGCGCGCGTACTCGCGAAGGGAGGAATAGAGGGTGCTCCGCTGGCGCTCGAGCTGGATTCTCAGGATGTTCACCACGTCCGCGCCCTCGATCGCCTCCTCCACGCTCTTCGCGACCTTGATACCGAAGCGCTCCACCTCCATCGGCATCATGGTGGAAGGGCCGGCGATCGTGACGCTCGCGCCGAGCTTGGTGAGCCCCCAGATGTTGGAGCGCGCCACACGGCTGTGCGCGATGTCTCCGATGATGGCAACCCGAAGCCCCGCCACCTTCCCGCGGCGCTCCCGGATCGTGAAGATGTCGAGGAGCCCTTGTGTGGGGTGCTCGTGCGTTCCATCCCCGGCGTTGATCACGCCGGCGTCCAGGTTCCGGGCAAGATAGTGCGGGGCGCCCGAGGACTGATGCCGGATCACGACCAGATGGATCCCCATCGCTTCGATGTTCCGGGCCGTGTCCTTGAGCGACTCCCCCTTCGAGACGCTGGAGCCCGACGTCTGGAAGTTGACCGTATCGGCGCTCAGGCGCTTCTCCGCCAGCTCGAAGCTGAGCCTGGTGCGCGTGCTCGACTCGAAGAAGAGGTTCGCGGCGGTCAGGCCGCGGAGCGAGGGCACCTTGGGGATCGGCCGGTCCAGCACCTCGCGGAAGGTGCGGGCCGTGTCCAGGATGGAGACGATCTCCTCCGGAGCGAGGTCCTCGAGCCCCAGGAGGTCCTTGCGCGTCCCGATCATGGGAGGATCTCCCCGATGGAGACGCCGTCCAGCTCGTCCACCTCGCTCACGTGCACCATGATCACCTCGCGCTTGGAGGTGGGCACGTTCTTGCCCACGAAGTCGGCGCGGATGGGGATCTCGCGGTGCCCGCGATCCACGATGACCGCGAGCTGGATGGCCTTGGGACGCCCGAGGTCGATCAGCTCGTCCAGCGCCGCGCGCACGGTCCTGCCCGTGTAGAGCACGTCGTCCACCAGGACCACGATCTTGTCGTCGATGGAGGTGGGAACGTCGGTCCCGCTCACGACCGGCTGGTGCGCGATCTTCTGGAGGTCATCGCGATAGAGGGTGATGTCGAGCGCTCCCACGGGAAGCTCGATCCCTTCGAACTCGCGGATCTTCTGGGCCAGACGCTCCGCGATCGGAACGCCGCGGGTGCGGATCCCGACCAGGACCAGGTCCTTGGCCCCGTCGTTCCGCTCGATGATCTCGTGCGCGATGCGCGTGATCGCGCGGCGAAGCCCCTCGCCGTCCACGATCTCGGCCTTTTCGCGTACGCGTTCGTGACTTACGGATTTTTGGGTCGGCACGGAAAACCCCTCCCGGGGACAGGAAGGGGTATGGGGGATGCAGCCCCTTTCTAGTCTCTCGGAACTAGTTTGAAGGGTATCGAACAGCGGTCTGCCCGCTGCCTCTGGAGCATACCACGAGCGCGCGGGCCGCTCAACCGCTCATCGATACTTATCGATACTTGATGAAGATGGCCTGGATCTCCTTCTTCTCCTCATCTGACGTGCTGCTGTGGCCGTGCGTCCGGGTCTTGCGGCCGCGGTCCTCCGTCGTCTCGCTGTAGTCGGTGTGCTGGCCGGACTTGTAGCGCTCGAGCCCCGTGAGCACGACCGCGTCCGCGCCCTTCTCCTGCGCCTTCTTCACGATCTTGGACTGGAGCTTCTCCGCGCTCACCAGCTCGTTGGCCGAGGCGAGCACCTTGCCCATCACGCGGTAGTCGCGAGGGATGTCCTTCTCGGCGAAGAACACGTCCACCTGGCGGGTCGGCTCGTAGGTCTCACCGATGTAGTCCACATGGGCGCATGCCGCGACGAAGAGCAAGGCCGGGATGGCGAGCATCGTTCTCATGGTGGTCTCCATGCTGGTTGGGTGCGTGCCGGTTCCTGGCAGGACCTCCGCGGCCGCAGTCTAGCCGAACGGCGCCGCGATGTTCCATACGCGATTGGAGGTGGTAGGATGCGGGGGTGACCCCGCATCTTCGCGCATTCGTACTCTGTTCCTGCCTTCTCGCCTCCTGCGCCTCGGCGGCAGCCGCGGCTCCCGCGACGGCCCCGAATGCCGAGGCAACCTCCTCTCCTTCCGAACAGGCGCGCCTGGCCGGGGAATTCCGGTCGGGCGTCTACGCGCTCGCCGACGACAGCATGGAGGGGCGCGGGCTCGGCACCCAGGGGATCCACCGCGCGGCCGACTGGATCGAGAGGCGCCTGAGAGCGCTGGGAATGAAGCCCGCCTTCGGCAAGAGCTACCGCCAGCCCTTCGACATCAAGACCGGCGTCACGCAGGTCTCCGGAAACCGCCTCGACGTGGTGCGCAATTACGACTGGCAGGTTCCCGATACCTCCTGGGTGCCGCTCGGGTTCTCGAGCTCCGGCACCTTCTCCGGCGAGGTCGCGTTCCTGGGATACGGAATCGACGCGCCCGCGCTGGACTATCGCGAGCTCCAGGGAATCAATCTCAAGGGCAAGATCGCGCTCATGCTCCGCTACGAGCCCCAGGAGAGGGACAGCGCTTCCCGATTCGACGGCAAGAAGCCCAGCCGGTGGTCCGCGCTGCGCTACAAGGTGCTCCAAGCGCGCGAGCGCGGGGCCGCCGCGATCGTGTTCGTGACCGGACCGATCCAGGACGAGGGAAAAGACCGCATCCCGGCGCTCCGGAACGACGGACCCGAGAGTCCGGCGGGAATCCCCGTGATCCAGGTGAAGACTTCCGTCGCCCAGGACTGGCTCCGGCCGGCGGGGATCGATCTCCGGCGCTTCCAGGAGGACGTGGATCGCGATCTGAAGCCTCGCTCGGTCGCCTCCACGGGAACCCGAATCACGGGGACGGTCGCCCTGCGCGCGAGCTTCGAGAAAGCGGAGAACCTGGCCGGAGTGATCCCGGGCCAGGGGGCTCTGAAGAACGAATACGTCGTGGTCGGCGCCCACTACGACCATCTGGGCTATGGCGGAGAGCACTCCATGCGCCCGAACGAGCACGCGATTCACAACGGCGCCGACGACAACGCTTCGGGCACCGTCGGGGCCATGCTCATCGGGGAGGCGCTGGGCCGCTCGCTCGCCGGCGTCCCGGATCGAAGGAGCATCCTGATCGCGCTCTTCTCCGGCGAGGAGGTCGGTCTGGCGGGGTCCGCCTGGTTCGTCCAGCACCCTCCGGTCCCGATACCCCGCGTCGCGGCCATGATCAATCTCGACATGGTCGGAAGGCTGAGGCAGGACCAGCTGATCGCGCTCGGCTCCGACACCGCGCCCGAGTGGAAGGACCTGATCGATCGCGCCGCCCGGGACGCGTCGCTCCACGTCACGAGCAGGGGGGACGGCTACGGCCCCTCGGACCAGACGAGCTTCTATGCGGCGGGCGTCCCGGTGCTCCATCTCTTCACCGGGGCGCACGAGCAGTACCACAGCCCCGAGGACAAGCCCGCGACGGTGAATCCCGAGGGCGCAGCCAAGGTGATCTCCTTCGCGGTCTCCCTCGGGGAAGGGCTCGCGAGCGCATCATCGCGCCCGCAGTACGTGCGCGCCTCGTCCGGGCCGGCCATGGGCGGCGACAGCCGGGGCTACGGCTCGTATCTCGGAACGATCCCCGACTACAGCGCCATGGAATCGAGTGAGGGAGGAGTGCTCCTCGCGGACGTGCGTCCGGGCGGTCCCGCCGACCTGGCGGGGATCCGCGGCAAGGACCGGATCGTGTCCATGGCGGGCACCCGCATCGAGAACCTCTACGACATGACCTACGCGTTACAGGACCACAAGCCGGGGGAGACGATCGACGTGGTGGTGATCCGGAACGGCGAGCGCACCACGCTGCGCGCGACGCTCGGACAGCGCGGAGCGGGAGGCGGTCCGCCGGGCGCGGGCGCTCCCGACCCGAGCGCGCCGGCGACGGTGGGCAACGGGTCCTATGCGCTCGTCGACAAGGAGCTGGTCACGCGAGCGGGGCTTCCTTTCGATCATCC
>Ga0066665_10000615_pt1 | contig 14659 bp, 12 predicted proteins | sample GraSoiAngelo_114_FD_75175 | JGI IMG/M metagenome (GOLD analysis project Ga0066665, IMG submission 75175) | Grasslands soil microbial communities from the Angelo Coastal Reserve, California, USA - 14_0903_13_40cm | ecosystem: Environmental > Terrestrial > Soil > Grasslands | place: USA...
AAGATCGTTCCCTGGAAGGACTCCAGCTCGAACTTGGCGCGCCCGGAGCCGAGGGTCGTCATGAAGCGCCTGGACTTGATCTTCTTCAACGTGACCGGGAAGCTCGAGTCGATGCTGCCGCTGAACGTGGACACCGAAACGGTGGCGTTGGACTGCTCCGGCATGGCGACGTCGATGCAGCCGTTGTGCGTCGCAAAACGATAATAACCGGTGTCCGAGACGCGCCGCTCGAACGTGACGGGACCGTTCACGGTGGACGCTTCGACGGAATCGGATTCGGCGTTCTCGATCACGATTCCTCCGTTCACCGACTCCGCGAAGATGGGGCCCACGACGTTGACGAGCCGGACCCCCTGGTTGACGGAGCTGGCCTCGAGCCGTCCCCGAACTCCCTGGGCGAGAATCTCTCCCTGGATGGAGCTGAGCGAGGTGAAGCCCTCGCTTCCTTTCACCGTGATGTCTCCCTGCACCGTCTCGGCCCGCACCTCTCCCTTGGAGTCCTCGACGTCGATGTCGGTGTTCACGCCCGAGAGCTCGAGCTTCATCAACCGGGGCGCCGTGATCCGGTAGCGGACCATGGCGGGCACGAAGCGGCGGGATTTCACCTTGAGCCGGAGCGCCGATCCCGTCTTCTCGAGAATCACCTTGTCGCGCAACGAGTGATCCGCCGCGATCTTGATCGCGTCCTTGTCCCAGGTCTTCACCGAGATCTGGCCGCCGAAATTCTCGATCTCGAGCGCGACCCCGGGATGAACGGTGATCGTCGTATCCGGCTGGGGAAGCGCGTTGCCGTACTCATCGGGATCGGAATCGCGATCCTCATCGTCCGAGTAGGTCGCCACGAGCGAGGCGATCTTTGCCGCCCGGGCGGACGGCGGAGGGAGGATCGAGGCAAGGAGGAGGGCGAAGGCGAACGCTGCCGCGGGCATCAGCGGGTTCCCTCCGCGCCGGTGGTGCTCGCGAGCATGGTCGCGCGCTGGAGAAGCTCGATCTTCCGGCGCATGGTTTCCGCGAGGTGCTCCTTGACGTAGGTGTTGGCGGGATCCGCCGCCAGCGCGCGCTTCGCCTGATCGATCGCGAGATCGATGATGGCGAGATTGGACTCGAGCGTGCGCACCGTCGCCGGATCCAGCCGGTCCCGCTCCTTGGCGAGCGCCTTCCGCAGCTCCGCGATGGCCTCCTCGTGAGGCGTGGCCTCCGTGCGCCGCTCGCTCACCGCCTCAGGCGCCGTGGCGCCGGGCATCGTGGCATTCGACGCGGCCAGGTTCCGGGCCTGCTCGGTCGCAATGGGCGCCACGTCCTGCCGGACGAGCGGCTTTGCTTCGCCCGGGCGCTCCCCGGCGGTGCCGCTTTGCGGCGCCTGCGCGACCGAGGAAGAGCCTAGCGGAGCCTTTCCGGAAACCCTCATCCAGGCGAACACTCCGCCGCCGGAAAGGACCGCGACCGCCAGGGAGGCCGCCACGAGCTCGGGAAGCGAGAAGGAGATCCGCCCGCCCCGGAAGCTCCGCGCGGTTCCCTCGCGCCCGGATCCCCGGACGCCCTGTCCGCGCGCGGCCTCGGGCGAGGGGAGGGAACGAACGCGTCCGGCCGCGATGCTCGACTCGATGCGGGACCAGAGCTCCGCCGGAACGCGAGCCTCGGTCAGGTTTCGGGCCCGCTTGCGCACGGCCGTGAGCTCCTCGACCGTGGAGGCGCATTCGCGACAGCGCAGGAGGTGCTGCTCCAGCGCCTCGCGGTCCGAGCGGCTCAGCCCCTCGTCCAGGTATTCCGACAGACGTTCGATCCAAGGGTCGTGCATCACGTTGCTCCCGTCATCGCGTCAGGTGTCTGCGCAAGATCATCCGCGCCCGGTGAAGTTGTGCTTTGGAAGTGCCGGAGGAAATCCCCAGCATTTCTCCGATCTCCTCGTGCTGAAATCCCTCGACATCGTAGAGTACGAACACCGCCTTGGCACCCTCGGGGAGCCGTTCCATGGCGCGCTCGAAGTCCAGCCCCAGATCCGATCGGCCGGGCCGGGCGGGCAACGTTTCCATGATTCCTTCCTCGTCGGAGATCCGCCGTTGCTCGTTCCGGAGCGTGGAGCGCCGCGCGAGGATCACGTTGATCGCGAGGCGGTGGAGCCAGGTCCCGAAGGCCGATTCCCCCCGGAAGGTGCCCAGCTTTTCCCAGGCCCTGAGGAAGATGTCCTGGGTGATGTCCACCGCGGAGTCGCTCGACGTCATGCGGCGCGCCAGGTTGAAGATACGGGCGGAATGCGCCCCGTACAGGCGCGCAAAGGCGCGGACGTCGCCCCGCGCGGCAAGGGCCACGTCCTCTCGGTCCTTCGTCCTGGATGGCGTAACTTCCGAGTCCTGGCTCGGTGTCATGATCCCGCCGCCCGAGTAGCTCATCCGCACCATTGGATAGAAAAGGGCCTCTTGGGGTTGGAATGGCGGGGAACCCCACCGGCGTTCCAACCATCGCGCCAGAGCGGCCATCATACGTCTTACCGACGGCAGCCATCATCCCCCGCCGCGCCGGCGCTCGGAACCGGGAGCCGGCTCCTGAGGCCGGCATCTTGGCCACCAGGTCTCCACTCTCGGGTGTCGCGCGCAGGCGGGGATTGTCCGAAACACCGCCCCGCGCTTCCGTCGTAGAGTGCTCGTGAAGGTGCGACCACGCGCCTTCGTCCGATTCTAGATCCTCGCTCGTGAGGGTTCGTACATGCGCGTGATCCTCCTCGCTGCCTTGTTCGTCGCCGCTCCCGCGTTCGCCCAGGCTCCGGACTCCACGCACGCCCTGAGCCACGCCGACGCCCCGAAGATCCACGCGCTCCAGACCAGCGAGCACATCAAGCTGGACGGAAAGCTGGACGAGCCGGTCTGGTCGAAGGCGCAGCCGGTCGATGGGTTCACGCAACATGACCCGGAGGAGGGGAAGCCGGTCTCCGAGCGGACGGAGGTCCGCATCCTGGTCGGGGAGGATGCTCTCTACGTGGGAGCGCGGCTCTTCGATCGGGAGCCGGGGAAGATCCGGCGCCGTCTGGTTCGCCGTGACGAGAACCTGGCGTCCGATTACTTCGCGCTTCTCCTCGATTCCTATCACGACCATCTGACCACGTACCGCTTCCGGGTGAACCCCGCCGGGTCCTACGACGACTGCTACATCGATTCCCGTGGGAGCAACGACTTCTCGTGGGATCCGGTCTGGGAGGTCCGCACCACGATCGATTCCCTGGGCTGGACCGCGGAGATGGAGATCCCCCTCTCCCAGCTTCGCTACAACCCCGGACCGGACGCGGTGTGGGGCATCCAGATGCGCCGCTGGATCGATCGCAAGCAGGAGCTGGCGGAGTTCTCCTTCGTGCCCAAGAACGAGACGAGCGACGCGAGCCGCTACGGCCATCTCGTGGACTTGGGGCAGCTTCCCTCGCCCAAGCACCTCGAGATCCTGCCCTACAGCCTGGCCAAGGCGCACTACCACAAGGTCGACTCGGGGGATCCCTTCCAGAACGGCTCGGACCGGGTGGGGTCGCTGGGCGCGGATCTCAAGTACGGCCTGACCAGCAATCTCACGCTGGACGGGACGGTGAATCCCGACTTCGGGCAGGTCGAGGTGGACCCCGCGGTCGTGAACCTGACCGCGTTCGAGACCTTCTTCCCCGAGCGCCGTCCCTTTTTCATCGAGGGAGCGGACCTGTTCCGGTTCGGGGTGACCCGGAGCTTCAACTACTTCAACACCACGATCCCCTTCCACGCGCGCCGGATCGGCAGGGAGCCGACGCTCGTGCTCCAGGGCGCCCCGTACGGCTTCGTGAACAGTCCGTCGCAGACGACGATCGACGCCGCGCTCAAGCTCACCGGGAAGACCCGGAGAGGCTGGTCGATCGGATTCCTCGATGCCCTCACCTCGGAGGAGCACGCCCGGTACGTCGACACGCTCGGGGTCCAGCGGGAACACTCGATCGAGCCGCTCACGAACTACACGGTCGCGAGGCTGCGGCGCGATCTCAAGGGCGGGAACACCAACATCGGCGGGATCGCGACCAGCGTCGTCCGGAACCTCTCCGACCCCACGCTCAAATCCATGCTGCGGTCGAATTCCATCGTGGCGGGCGTGGACTTCACCCAGTACTGGCGCGGCCGGGCGTGGTCCTTGGACGGGTTCCTGGCGGGGAGCCGCATCCGCGGGACCGCGGAGGCGATCGATCTCGCCCAGCGCTCGAGCGCGCGCTACTACCAGCGCCCGGACGCGACCCATCTCCACTACGACCCCACGCGCACGTCGCTCCAGGGCGGCGCCGGACAGATCTCGCTCAACAAGATCGGCGGCAAGCACTGGGAAGGATCGCTCACGTACCAGGACTGGAGCCCCGGGTTCGAGATCAACGACATGGGCTACCTGAGCGGAGTCGATTCCCGGGGATACTCGACGCTCGTCCTCTACAAGGAGAGCAAGCCGAAGAAGGTTCTGCGCTACTGGGACGCGTTCGCCTTCACCAATAACTCCTTCAATCACGCGGGCGATCTCACGTACCAGGGGTACGAGACCCAGTTCGAATGGACCCTCTCGAACTACTGGTACGGGAATTCCCGCGTCTCCTGGTATCCGGCCGCGTTCGACGACCGGCTCACGCGCGGCGGTCCGATGTCCCGCATTCCGAACGCGGGGCGCTGGAATTTCACCCTCGGCTCCGACACGCGGAAGAGCTACCTCGCGAAGGGAACCGTGAACTTCACGTGGAACGACGCCGGCGGCCGCGCGCAGACCTACACGCCGCAGCTCACCCTTCACCCGACCTCATCCGTGCTGCTCGATCTGTCGCCGACGATCTCGAAGACGCGGGACATGGCCCAGTACGTGAAGACGGTGGACGATCCCACCGCCACGGCGACGTACGGAGCGCGCTACGTGTTCGCCACGCTGGACCAGACCTCCATGTCGCTCGACACGCGGCTCAACTGGACCTTCTCTCCCAAGCTGAGCCTTCAGCTCTACGTTCAGCCCTTCGTCGTCACCGGTCTCTATCGGGACTTCAAGGAGCTGCGCCAGCCCCGCGCCTACGAGTTCGACGTGTACGGGCGGCAGGCGGGCACGATCCAGAGGGACTCCACGGGGACGTATCGCATCGATCCGGACGGATCCGGGCCTGACTCCGTCTTCACCGTGAAGGATCCCAATTTCAACTTCCGCTCGCTCCTGGGGAACGCCGTGCTCCGCTGGGAGTACCGACCGGGCTCGGCGATCTTCCTCGTATGGCAGCAGAGCCGGAGCGAAACGCAGCCCTTCGGAGACTTCGACTTCTCCCGCGACTTCCGGGCGCTGCTCCAGAACGGGCCCGAGAACATCGTCGCGGTGAAGGCGACCTACTGGCTCGGAATCTGACGGGAAGCGCTCCGGCTCAGCATCCGCGCCGGAATCTGCTATCCTGACCGCTTCACCACCATCCGATTCGGCACCCTTTTGAAGGAGCAAGAACGCCATGGCGGAAGTCGTGCGCTCCATCTTGCGGTCCGCGGAGGGCTTTCGTTCCCGCGAGGCCGGCAGCTTCTACTCTCAGCTGGAAGATCAGACCCGAATCCTCCTCGAGACGGTGAAGGGCATCACGCCCGGGGAGCTCGAGTGGCAGGCCGAGCACGGCATGAACACGATCGGGATGTTGCTCGCGCACAATGCCATCGTCGATGTGTTCTGGACCCAGCTGGCGATCTTCGGCCTGACGGAGCATGACTCCATGCCCGCGCTCGGGATCGGCATGGACGACGACGGCATGCCGCTCGCGCCCGACGCGGGACCGCCCGCCAATCTCCGTGGCAAGCCGCTCGCCTACTACGAGGACCTGATCTCCAGGGCTCGCGCGTACGTCAAGGATGCCTGGTCCAAGCTCACCGACGCGGACATGGAGAAGGAAACGACCCGGGAACGACCGGACGGAGGCCGGCGGATTCTGAACGTCCGCTGGGCCATGTACCACATCCTCGAACACTTCGCGGGCCATCGCGGGCAGATCCAGCTCTTGCGGCATCTCTATCACGCGAGCGTCGGCGCCGCTTCGAAGTAGCGCGGAACCGATGGATCGAAACGAGGGAAATCGCGCTCCGGAGGCCGTGCGGTACGTCGTCTACTCGTGGGTCCCCGAGGACATGCTCGCCGAATGGAACGAGTGGCACAACCACGTGCATATCCCGCACGTGCTCGCCGCGCCTCAGATGAAGGGTGTGCGCAAGTTCCGCGTGCAGGACAGCACCGGCGATCTGAGGTTTCGTCCCCAGTTCGTCACCATGTACGAGCTCTCGAGCGTCGCGGATTTCGAATCCTACCGATCCGGTCCCGGAGTCGAGATGAAGCGCGAATACGAAGCCCGCTACGGCGGAATCGGGAAGATTGCCCGGATGCTCCTGGTCGAGACGCCGCTCACGAGCGTCCGGGTCGCGAGCGCCCCCGGCGACCTGATGCTCGTGCGGTCGCTCTTCGAGGAGTACGCCGCCTCGCTCGGGTTCGACCTCTCCTTCCAGAATTTCGATCAGGAAGTGAAGGGCCTGCCCGGGGACTACGCTCCTCCGGGCGGAACGATTCTCCTCGCATGCGAGGGGGATCTGGTTCTGGGGTGCGTGGCGATACGCCCGAGCGGACCGGGCATCTGTGAGATGAAGCGCTTGTTCGTGCGCCACCGGTTCCGCGGCCGCGCCCTGGGACGGTGTCTCGCCGAAGCGGTGATCGCCGAGGCGCGCGCCAAGGGCTATCGGAAGATGCGGCTCGACACGGTACCCGCCATGACGGAAGCGATCGCGCTCTACCGCTCGCTGGGGTTCCTGCCCATCGATCCCTATCGCGCGAATCCCATACCGGGAGCGTTGTTCTTCGAGAAGGATCTCGGCACATGACGCGCCGTCCGATGAACGCGAAGCGAATCCTGGGAATCTTCGTCCGGCAGACCGGAATGGCGGTGCCTTTCGGCGTATTCTTCAATCTGCTCTTCGGAGAAGGGTTCAAGACGCTGCCCGACTATTTCCTGGTTTCCCTCCTGTTCTCGTACGTGATCGCGGCGTCCATCTGGGTGAACCGGAAGTGGGTCCTGCCCCGGATCCTGCGCGCGAGCCGCTTCGAAGGCCGCCGCGCCCTCATCCTCGAGATCGGGAGCTTCGCGCTCGCCGCCACGGTGGGCTCGATCGTGTCGTTCACCATCCTGAACCTCACCGTCGGGCACGGACAGTTGACCACCGGGAAGGTGATCGCCACCTTCCTCGCGTTCACGCTCCTTTTCAGCGCGCTCTTCCTCGGCTGGGTCTACGCCATGAGATTCCACCGGAACTACACCGAGCGCATTCGCGCCGAAGCCGAGGCGAATGCGAAGGAAGAGCAGGAGCTCCGCATCGCGGGGGAGATCCAGCGCGCGCTCCAGCCGGACCATCCTCACGTGACGCGCGCTTTCGCGGCCGCGGGGGCGGCCATCGCCTGCCGCACGATCGGCGGGGATTTCTTCGACTATTTCGATCTTCCCGGCGGAAAGCTGGGGTTCGTGCTGGGGGACGTGGCGGGCAAGGGCCCGCCCGCGGCGCTCCTCGCCGCCATGGTGCAGGGGATCTTCACCTCGCACGTGGAGGACGGACGCCCCGCCCGCACCGTCGAGCGCGTGAACCGCGTGCTCCACCAGCGCATCGTGGAGGGAAGATTCGCGACCGCCTTCTACGCGGTGCTCGCCCCGGACGGAACGCTCGTCTCGTGCAACGCGGGGAACAACCCGCCGCTCCTCCTGGGCCGGGACGGCTCCGTGCGGCGCCTCGAGGTGGGCGGGCTCCCGCTCGGTCCCTTCGACGACGCGACCTACGGCGAGGAGGAGACGCCGCTCCGCGCCGGCGACACCCTGATCCTCTATAGCGACGGCGTGAGCGACGCGGCGGACCGCAACGACGAAGCCTTCGGCGAGGAGCGCCTGCTCCGCTGCCTGGGACCGGCCTGCGCCATGGAGCCGGAGCAGCTGATCGGGCACGTGCTCGGGGAAGTCCGGAGCTTCTCCGCCGACCGCCCGCAGTTCGACGACATCACCCTTCTCGTCGTGCGTTACGCCGGGGAGGCGGAGCCGGCCCCGTCCGCGGGGAGCGTGATCCCAGCCGCTTCTGGAAGCGTTTCAGGCTGACGGCGCCTTCACCGGGCGAGAAGCTTCTGGTAGAGGTTCAGGTCGCGTGCGCTGAAGCAGACGAAGCGGACGAGCTCGAGGGAGGAGGGCTGACGAACCGAATCCAGGACCGCACGCACCGCGATGGGCGCGGCTTGCTCGATGGGATACCCGTAGGCACCGGTGCTGATCGATGGGAACGCGATCGATCGAAGTCCGTGCTCGCGCGCGAGCGCGAGGCAGGACTCATAACAGCGCCTTAACGCGTCCGCTTCTCCGGCCAAACCTCTCCCCCAAACCGGTCCCACAGTGTGGATAATATGCCGCGCGGGGAGGCGGTAGGCTTTCGTGATCCGGGCCTCTCCGGTGGGACAGCCGCCCAGCGTGGCGCATTCCGCGAGGAGCTCCGGCCCGGCGGCGCGGTGGATGGCGCCGTCGACGCCGCCACCGCCCAGAAGAGATGGATTGGCTGCGTTGACAATGGCATCGACGCTCATCGTGATGATGTCGCCTAGGATCGCTTCCAGCGTTGCCATCGAGCAACTATAGCAGCCAGGCTCGAAAAGACCATTTGGCGCGGGCAGACGCGGAGCCGGCCGGCAAAGGAACCCGGCGCTTCCGCACGGTGTAGCAAGACGAAGGGGGTGCCCGCACGACGCGGGCAGAGGAGCCGGATTGCAGATGAATCGACAGTGGGTCCTTGCGGCGTGGGTCGCGGCGACGGCATTCGTATTCGCGGGTGCGGCCGAGGCGGCCACCACGGCATCCTCCCCCCCAGCGCCCCGCCGAGCGACCGTCTCCCCGCGGCGCTCGGCAGCGGGCGCGTCGGCAACGGCGACCCACGCGGCTCGATCGCACCACGGCCGGAAGCATCACCGCGCGCACCGGACACCCACGGAGGAAATCGTTTCATCCACGGCGGGCGCCACCGGCGGAGGGTCCCCCCCACAGCCGGCCCGCCGCAATTCCGCGACCAATCATCACGCCGATCTGAGGCCGCTGCCGCACAGCGCGCGCCCCTCGATCCGTGTGCGGTCGGGATGGCAGGGCAGCGCAGCGGAAGCCTCCGCGGGCGCCGCCTATCACGCCGCGATGAAGCGTGTCTGTGTCTGGTCCATGGCGACGCCGCTCTCGAACGAGGATCGACTGATTCTGGGCCGGGGACCTCCGCGAGGGAGCCCCGGCGCAAACGCCTGTTCCTCCTCGCAGCACCCATGCATCCCTGATATCGTATCCGCTCTCCTCCGTTCCACAACCGAGTCACCACGCTCGAAGAACGTTCCGATTCGTCACGGGACCGGCTTCACTGCCGTCCCCACGCCAGCCGCCTGGGAGGGCGCGGTGGCGTGTCTCGATTCGCCCTCCGTGGGAGATTGCACATGATTCGCTCGTTCCCGGTTCGCACGCTTTCCGCTTTGGCCTTCGCCATGATCCTCCCCGTTGCCGCGCTCGCGGCGACGGGTACGGATGCGAAGGCGACCACGGCGCATCCCGCGCACATGGCCCACGCGAAGCGCATGCCCGCGGTGGACATCAACACCGCGAGCAAGGAAGACCTGATGAAGCTTCCGGGCATCACCGATGAAACCGCCCAGAAGATCATCGACGGCCGTCCGTACAAGTCGAAGGCCGAGCTCACCAAGAAGTCGATTCTCACGAAGGCGGAGTACGGAAAGGTCCGCAGCCGCATCGTCGCCCGTCAGGAGAAGAGCGCCGAGATGAAGGCCCCGGAGAAGGCTCCGGAGACCAAGGCCGCGGAGGCCACCCCCGCGACTCCGGAATCCAAGTAGCAAGCTGCAGAATCCCTTGGCCCGTGGAGGGGCGGAAGCCTAAAGTCTCTCCTCGGGCCGCATTATTTTGATCTCCAAGAGGGTTCATGCTTCGCTGGATCGCACGCTATACGGGCTGGCTTCACACGCGGTGGCCCGCGGGCACTGTGGAACCGCTTCCGCGCTCGGACCGGGACGGAGCCACCAACATCCCCGGGGTGTCCATTTCGGGCGATCTCACGGGAATCCCGCTCCTCAAATTCGCCCTCGACTCGGGGGCCAAGGCGGTGGCCGCCGCGGCCGCCCAGGGAACAGATCCCGGGGAGCGTGCGGCGCCGGGGGAGATCCTCGACCTCGCGATCGTCGGAGCCGGAGTCTCGGGGATGGCGGCGGCGGTCGAGGCGCGAAAGCGAGGACTTCGATTCGAGATTCTCGAAGCGGCGGAGCCTTTTTCCACCCTCGTGAATTTCCCCAAGGCGAAGCCGATCTACACCTACCCGCGTGCCATGAAGCCCGCGGGCGATCTCCAAGTGAACGCCGACGTGAAGGAGGCGCTGGTCGAGGAGCTGAAGGCTCAGACCGAGCGCGCGAAGATCGAGCCCAAGGCGGCGCGCGCCGAGCGGATCGAGCGGAACGGATCGAAGCTGGGCGTGCGCCTGGAGGGTGGAGGGCTCCTCGCCGCGCGGCGCGTGCTCGTCGCGATCGGACGGAGCGGAGACTTCCGGATGCTCGGCGTCCCCGGGGAGAGCCTCGACAAGGTGTACAACCGGCTCCACGATCCCAAGGACTTCTCGGGGCAGAAGGCGTTGGTGGTCGGCGGCGGCGATTCCGCGCTCGAGACGGCGATCGCGCTCGCCCAGGCCGGGGCCCAGGTCACCCTGGTGCACCGCCGGGGGGAGCTCTCGCGCCCGAAGCATGAGCATCTCGAATCGCTCGAGCGTCTCCTGCGCGGCCCGCGGGCGATCCAGCTTCGCCTGGGCACGCGGGTGAAGGAGATCCGCGCGCGCGAGGTCGTGCTCGAGGGGGAAGGGGAAGGGAAGGGCGAGCGGGAAGAGACCCTTCCGAACGACGTGGTGTTCACGATGCTCGGCCGCGACGCTCCGCTCGATTTCTTCCGGAAGAGCGGGATCCGGATCGCGGGGGAGATGCATGCGCCCCAGTGGATCGGGCTCTCGCTCTTCGTCCTCTTCTGCGTCTGGCTCTACAACTGGAAGTCAGGCGGCTCCATGTCGCAGCTCTTCGCGGACCGTCACTGGTTTCCCTTCAACCTCCCCGACCTCCTGAGCCGGATCGGAGGGAGCGTCGCGGCCGACGCCAGGCGCCCCCAGAGCCTGATCGGCACGATCGCGATCAGCGCATCCGGTCCCGCGTTCTGGTACACGCTCGCCTACTCGACGGTCGTGGTGGTGTTCGGATTCCGGAGAATTCTGCGACGGAAGACCCCCTACGTCACGCTCCAGACGGCGACGCTGATGGCGGTTCAGGTGCTTCCGCTCTTTCTCCTCCCGGAGATCATCCTTCCGCAGCTCGCCTATCACCGGATGCTCCCGCAGGGATTCCTGGACGCGCTCTTCCCGGTGGTGACCTACGGGCATGGGAGGGAGTTCTGGCGCGCGTACGGCCTCATCCTGGCGTGGCCGCTCAACGTCTACAACATCTTCACCCACGATCCGCTGTGGTGGTGGATCGGCATCAGCGTGCTCCAGACCCTGGTGCTCATCCCGCTCGGGATCTACTTCTTCGGGAAAGGGGTGTACTGCGGGTGGATTTGCTCCTGCGGCGCGCTCGCCGAGACCCTGGGAGACACCCACCGGCACAAGATGCCGCACGGCCCCTTCTGGAACCGCGCGAACATGCTGGGACAGGGAGTGCTGCTCCTCGCCGTCCTCATTCTGATGGTGCGCATCGTGGGATGGATCCTCCCGGACGGGAACGCGATCGATTCCATCTTCGATCCGTTCTTGAAAACACCGTACAAGTGGTTCGTGGACGTGTTCCTGGCGGGCGTGGTCGGCTACGGGCTGTACTTCTGGTTCTCCGGACGCGTCTGGTGCCGCTTCCTGTGCCCGCTCGCGGCGCTCATGCACGTCTACGCGCGGTTCAGCCGCTTCGCGATCGTGGCGGAGAAGAAGAAGTGCATCTCGTGCAACGTGTGCACCTCCGTCTGCCACCAGGGCATCGACGTCATGAATTTCGCGAACAAGGGGCTCCCCATGCAGGATCCCGAGTGCGTCCGCTGCTCGGCGTGCGTCCAGAGCTGTCCCACCGGCGTGCTCCAGTTCGGCCAGGTGGACCGCGCCGGAAGAACGATCAAGCTCGATCTCCTGCCGGCGTCTCCCGTGATCATGAAGGAAGGGCGGGCCTGACGTGATCCAGAGCAAGGTGCCCGAGGGGATCCCCGGAGCAGCCGTCCCTGTGGAAGGGCCCCAGGTCCGGTTCCGCTCCCTGGACACGGTGTGGATCCAGATCACCGGGACCCTCTGCAACATCGCGTGCCGCCACTGCTTCGTGAGCGCCGGGCCAAAGAGCGATTCGATCCCGGTCATGACCCGTGCCCAGGTCGAGTCGGCCCTCGAGGAAGCGGTGGCTCTTGGAGCGCGCGACGCGTACTTCACCGGGGGAGAGCCCTTCCTCCATCCCGAGATCCGCGAGCTCGTGGAATTCGCGCTCCAGCGGATGCCGCTCACCGTCCTCACGAACGCGCTCCTCATCGACGAGGCGCTGGCGCGGTGGATCGGGGACCGATTCGCGAGCAGCCGGTATTCCTTCGACATCCGGGTGAGCCTGGACGGGACCACGGCGGAGCAGAACGACCGCGTGAGAGGGCGCGGCGTGTATGGATCCGTCGTGGAATCCCTGCGACGGCTGGCGCGCGCCGGCGTTTCCCCGGTCGTGACGGTGGTCGAGCACGAGGACGCGCTGAGGGCGGCGGCGTCGAGGATCGAGCTCACGGAGCTCCTGCGCGGGCTGGGGATCACGCGTCCCCGCGTGAAGTTTCTCCCTCTGCTTCGCATCGGAAGGGAAGAGGGCCGGACGGGGGGCTACGGGGAAGCGGAGCGGCTGGGCCCCGATCCCCTCGCGCCCGAGGTCGAGGAGTCCTTGATCTGCGCGAGCAGCCGCACGGTGACCGCGCACGGCGTCATGACCTGCCCGATCCTGGTCGAGAAGGCGGACGCGCGGCTGGGCGATTCACTCGTCGAGTCGGAGCGAGCCATCCAGCTTCGATGGAGCGCCTGTCACACCTGCGTGGCGGACGGGCTCCGCTGCGCGACCTAGGCTCTGCCCAACCTCGGCTTCGCCCCGCGACCTAGGGCCGCTGGCCCGAGACCGTCCGCGGCTCGCTCCCGTCCAGTTCCTGGAGCGTGCGCGTCAAGGGCTCCCACACCTGGCAGTAGGCCAGCCTCACCAGCTCCCCCTCGGAGGGCACGTCCCCAAGGAACACCGCGCGATCGTTCCCCCGGAGCGACCAGTCATCCTGGTATCGCGATTCGTATCCCCGCGAGCGCTGCGAGCGCGAGCGCTTGATGAGATCGGAGAGCTTCCAGTCGCCGCAGCGGTCCCCCCAATCGGACGCCACGTGCTCGGCGCGCTTGGGATCGGCCTTCTGCATGTCCGGAGGGATCAGGCAGTAATCGTCCACGTCCCCGTCCACGGGAGCGGACGTGAAGATGGCGTGCGCCGCCGCCCGTAGCGTCCCCGAGTTGCCCAGGACCACCGAGCCGTCCTGCACGTCCACGATCTCGTACTCGAACCCGACCGTCAGCTCGCGATCGCGCGTCAGAACCTCGATCGTTCCCTCGACGTAGCGCTCGCGCGTCTTCCCGGCTTCGTCCTTGTCCTCGATCTTGCGATAGACCGGCTGGGTGAAGTTGCCGGTATTGGTGCTGGTGCGCATTCCATAGAAGCGGCCCACGATGACCCGGTCCGCGCTGAGCTCGCGCCCGATCCGCGCGGCCACGCGACGGCCCAGGTGGTCGAGGAGCGAGATCGGCACCGCCTGGTACACGCGCTCCCGGGGCAGGAGATCGGTGAAGCGAAAATCCGCGGACTCGGTGCGTCTCGAGAGCTCTGTGTAGGCCCGGTCGGAGAATTCCTTGGAGAGGGGCGTGAGGTCGGTCTCGTTCGCGAAGGGCAGGAGCGCCACGCGGGGGAGCGCCTCGTCGTAGGCCTGCTGCAGCCGGCGCGTCACGTCGAGGTAGCGCGGCTCGAAGGAGTGGGAGAGCTGGAACTCGTCGTACGCGCGCTTGGGAGCGCCGTCTTGCAGATCCGATTTGGCGTCGCGGTAGGTGATTCCCGCCGCCGCGAGGCGGATCTGTGCCTCGTCGCGATCGAAGTCGGGATCGGGCGGGAGCACGATCCGGTACTGGAGGAGCTCGTTCCGGAAGTCGTCCAGCGCCAGCGAGCGCTTCCCCGCGGCCACGGTGTCCCGGGCCGCAAGGCCGCGGATCTCGACCTCCCGCTCCCTCATGAGCTGGGCTGCCGCCTGCGTCATGGCCGCCCGCGCCCGCCGGTTCTCGGGCTCCTTCCGAAGCGCCCGCGCCGCCTTCTGATACGCCTTCTCGACCTCGCCCTTGCTGTACGCCTTCTCGCTCTGCTGGGCGAGCTTGTTCGGCCCGGCGCAGGAAAGGGTGAGCGCCGCGGTCACCATGAGTCCCAGAAAGAGACCTGTCCTGAATCCCCGTCGATCGTTCATGATTCCCTCCATATCGCTCCTCTATCGGCAGGCGATGCTACTTGTATAGATACTTGTGAGGTGAACAGAGTGGGATGGCAGGATGTTGGCAAATTATTGCTC
>Ga0066665_10000616_pt1 | contig 14658 bp, 14 predicted proteins | sample GraSoiAngelo_114_FD_75175 | JGI IMG/M metagenome (GOLD analysis project Ga0066665, IMG submission 75175) | Grasslands soil microbial communities from the Angelo Coastal Reserve, California, USA - 14_0903_13_40cm | ecosystem: Environmental > Terrestrial > Soil > Grasslands | place: USA...
AGGGCGAACAGTCTGGAGCTACGGCTTCGCGATACCATGTAGATACAAGTCGATGTGAGTGTTCAAGTACGCGCGGACGTCGAAGCCTTCGGGCATGCATGAGGCGAACGCCTGGCGCGCGACGGTTGCGTGCATCAGGGGCGACATCGCCAGCTTGGCGGCGAGCATCACGTCGACCGGTCGGAACTCACCGTTCTTCACGCCACGCTCGATCACGCCCGCCATGAGGCGGTGCCCTCGGGTGACGACTTCTTCGTAGTAAAAACGCGTCAGCTCGGGGAACGTCGCCGCTTCGGCCATCATGAGCTTCGGGATGCCGGCGAGCGACGTCTCCCCCACCAGGTGCCAGTACTGGCGAACCAACTGTTCCAGGAGCTCGCTGGCGCTGCCGGTGAACGATTGCGCCAGCGCCTCACCCTGCACGATGACGGGGACGATCGTCTCCCGCACGACGGCCTTGAAGAGGGCTTCCTTACTGTCGAAATACAGATACAGCGTCCCCTTGGTGACGCCCGCGCGGCGCGCGACGTCCGCGAGCTTGGTCGCCTCGTAACCCCGCTCCACGAACAACTCGAGTGCGGCGGCCACGATCTCGCCGTGGCGCGCGTCCTTGCGGCGCTTCCAGCGCGGGCGGGACTTACGTTTCGATGTGGTCGCAGTCTGGCTCACGGAAAACCCTCGAATTTAGTTACTGAACGGTCAGTAAGTAAATCTGGTTCCGCAGGCCAGTCAAGCTCTCCGGTAAGTTACTCGGAGGTAGGTAGTAAGTTACTGCAAATCAATCAGTTGCCATAGAGGGCCCGCCGCGCTCCCGATAGAACACGATCAGCCCCGTGTTCGGCGGTGTCGCGCCCACCTGCCGCACCATGGTCACGATTTGGCCGCGATGATACGAAGAATGGTCTATGGCGTGACCGAACATCTCACGGAACGTGTGGCGGAATTCACCGCCGGTGCTCGGCCGCACGATCACTGTGTCCTCGAGGCGCAGCTCCGTGAAGCCGCTCAGGAACGCCGACCGATCGCGCTCGATCTCCTCCCACCGGTTGACAGCGGCCGCCAGCGTCGCGAGGTCCTTCCCCTGGTGAACGGCCGGCTTGGGCTCGCCCATCCAGCGGTTGAGCCACAACTGCTCCGCCCACACGATGTGACAGAGCGTCCCGTGGATGCCGCCGTGGCTGCTCTTCAGGTCGCGGAAGTACTGCTCGCCCGCGAGCGGCCCGAGGGCGGTGAAGATCCGACGGTTGGCCCAGGCGTTATAAGCGAACAGCTCGTGGACCTCGGCGACAGTCATGTACCCTTCCCTTACCGTGCCGGCGCGAGCTCTCCTTTGTCGAGCACGCTCTTCTGGACCGTCTTCCCTTCGATCTTCTGATCGTCCCCCACCAGCGAATCGCGCACCGTCGCACGCACGACGCGCACGTTACGCCCCAGGATACTGTTCGCGAGCGTACTCTCGGCCACGAAGCTGCCCCGCTCGATCGTCACGTTCGGCCCCACGGTGGCATCGTGGATCGTGACGCCCTCCTCGATATAGACCGGCGGGATGATCGTGCACCGGGGGCACGGGCCCGACGGGATGCGGGCACGACCCTGCTCGAGGAGATGCTGGTTGGTCTCGAGCAGGGTGTCCACTTTGCCGCAGTCGTACCAGCCCGCCACCGGCGCCGTCAGCAGGCGCTTCCCGTGGTCCACCATGTACTGGAACGCGTCCGTGAGGTAAAACTCGCCTCCCTTACCCGGTGGCTGCTTCAACACGTGCGCGATGCCCTCGAACAGCGTCTTCCAATCCTTGACGTACTGCAATCCGATGTTCGCCAACCGAGAGACCGGCGTGCTCGGTTTCTCCACGATGCTCTTCATATAGCCTCGCGCATCGGTCACGATCACGCCGAACCGCTGGTAGTCCTCGACCTCCTTGACCCAGATGACGCCGTCCGCATCGGTGGTCTTCACGGTGCTCAGGTCCGCCTCGAACAGCGTGTCCACGAAGATGATGAGCACCGGGCGGTCGACGAAGGGCCTCGCGAGATTGATCGCGCCGGCGGTGCCGTCCAACGTCTTCTGCTCGACGAATTTCGCCTTGACGTCGTAGTGCTCAACGATGTATCGCTCTACGGTTTCTTTGAGATGTCCGGTGATGACGATCAGCTCGTCCACGTCCAGATCGCGGATCGAGTCCATCACGTAGTCCATGACGGGCCGGCCCGCCACGTGCACGAGGGGCTTCGGCACCCGATTGGTGAGCGGCAGGAGCCGAGTTCCCTTCCCCGCGAGCGGCACGATGACTTTCATCTCACACCCGCCCGTAGCGGTCCTTGAGACGCACCACGTCGTCGATCTCGGGGGTCGAGGCCTCGAGGAGGTCGGTCGCGACGACCGCCTCGAACTGATGGATCAGTTTGGGCTCGATATGGAAGGCAGCCCCTTGCCCCATGCGCTTCTCGATCAAGGTATCGCCCGTCTGGATGCGCAGGATGATCTCCCCCGAGAGTACGTAGATCGACTCGTCCTTCTTGTTGTGGTACTGGAGCGACAACACGTGCCCGGGCTCGATATGAAGGATCTTGCCGACGTAGCGGTCGGTCCGGGCCCAGATGAGCTCATGACCCCACGGCTTGTCCACGCGATAGGGGAGGTCGGTCACACCAGGCTCAGTTTGAGGGACGATGGTGTCGTCACACACGCCGTGACGCACACCCCGCACCCCACGCAGCCTTCGGGCCGAAGCACCGGCCGCCCGCCCTCGTCCATGGCGAGAGCCCTCTCTCCTACCGGGCAGGCTCGCGCGCACACCCCGCAGGCCACTCCCTGGAAGGTGATGCAGCGCTCTGAATCGAGCTCCAGGATCCCCATGTGGATCTCGCCCCAGAGGCCAGGCGGCGGCACCAAGGCCCCGGTGGCGCACGCGTGCGCGCAGGGCATGTCCTCACACACCACACAGGCCTGAATGCCCGGGTCGATGATCGGCGTGCCGGCGGCGAGGCCCGCGCCGGGCGGCGCCTTGATGATCGCGTGGACCGGGCAGACGGGTATGCAGTCCCCGCAGCGGGTGCAGGAGGCGAGGAAGCTGATCTCGTCCGCTGCCCCCGGCGGGCGGAAATACCTGCGTGGGGCGACTCGCCGCTCGGTGCGGGCGGCGAGCTCGCGGGCGAGCCGGGCGAACGCCTCGCGAAAGAATCCACGCCGATCGTTCGCGCGCGTGTCCATCAGAAGCTCGGACTCAAGCTGACCTGCCACCGGAACGCGAGCCTCCCCTCACCCGGCCGCACATCGGCCGCGTATGCGAAGCGGTTCACCACGAGAGGCAACTCGAACCGCATGGTCCACCCCAGGTCGCGCACCTGCTGGCGGGTGACGAGGCCGACCCCGCCATCGTACAGCGGCGTGTAGCCGCGACCGGGCGTCGCCGCGGCGACCGCCATGGTATCCACCAACCCGCCGTCGGCGAACCCCATGACCGCCACCTCTCGCAAGATACCCTGACCGCGCCACAGCGAACGGGTCAGCTCGAGATTGGCCGTCAGTGCCCAACGCCCGCCCAGGTCGCTCCGGAAGCCTCGCAGGTTGCCGTTGCCCGGCGCGTGATAAAAGAAGTCCGGACGGACGAACAACGCGCCGCGGCTCCGCAGGAGCGGATCGGTGAACGTCTCGTAGGGATCGGCGCCGGCGATCGGGATACGGCGCTGGGGAACCGGGACGGAGTTACCGACGTAGGCGCCGCCGAACACCCGGACACCCAAGGTGGTGCCGAGCCAGAACGGCGCACGGAGGCTTGCCTCACCGGTGAAGCGACCGAACCCCTCGACGTCGTAGCGGCTGGCCGACACGACGCCAGGTCCGGGGTTCCAGTAGACCAACCCCCCGCGGGCGGCGAGCCGAGCGCGCACCAGAGCCCCTCCGCGACGGAACGCGGTCGACACCCAGGGGCCCGCCTCGACCGTCCCGGCGTCGTCCCACTCGCGCCGGTCCACATACCCCAGGTTGGTGGTGGCCATCCACAGGGCATCGAATCCCGCATGGGGATCGGGGCCAAAGCCCAGGTGCTGGCGCAGCGAACGGTCCACCGACAGTTGGACACCGGCCCGTCCTTCGACCGCCCAGGCTGCGACACTCGTCTCGGTGCGTGGCACGAGATGCCCGATCGGGTTCGACCACCGACTGTAGAAGCCGAACCGACCGGTGGCGTCGCTCCCGGCGGCGACCGAGCCGATCATGAGGCCGCGGTCGTAACGGCCCAGATAGTTCGAGCGATTACGGAGGCCGAGGGTGGCTCCCCCGAAGTCGTTGGACCAGGCGACCGGGAGCCACCCGCTCACGATTCGGTCGCGCCGGGCGGTCTCGCGGGTCGGATCGTCGAGCTTCCACTGCACGGTCCCGCGTCCCACGAAGGCGCGCTTCTCCCGGTTGTTCAACATGTCGTAGTCGTGGCTGCGCCCCCGCGGGTCGAGCATCAGCCGTTTGGGCTTTCGCGTCGTGACGAACTCGACCCGCTCGACCGCGGGCTCGCCCGAGGCCCGGGCGTAGATCGTATCCCGGTCACCAATCTCGACCGGCATGCGCCCGTCGCCTTTGCGCTCGATGGTCACGGTCGTACGCCAGCGGCCGTCCGGGGGGGGAAGTCGTCGCCGCTCCACGCGTTTCAATCGGTAATCGATGAGCGGCGTCTCGTGGAGCCACTCGCCGAACAACCACTTCAAGTCCTGGCGCGACACCTCCTCGGCCACGGCGCGGAACGCGTCCTCGTCCACGTGCTTGAGGTTCCAGCGAGAGAAATACGTGCGCAAGATGCGCCGCATCGTCTCGTCGCCCACGACGTAGCGCAGCTGCTCGTAGAAGAGCTGCGCCTTCGAGTAGACCATCTCCTGGTAGATCACGAAGTCCCGGAAGTGCTCGCTCACCGTGGAAACCGGCTCGCTCCAGCGCTCGAGGTCGAGCCCGAGCACGTCGGGCTCGAGGGCGTCGTAGGCCGGCGGAGCGCCGTGGTGCTCGAAGAACCAGCCTTCTTGAAAGTCCGAGAACCCTTCGTCGAGCCAGCCCTCGCGCCATTCGTTGTTGGCGAGCTGGCCCATGGTGTACTGGTGGCCGGTCTCGTGCACGATCAGGCCCACGGACGCGCTGCCGTCCATGATCATCATCGGGAACTCGGTGCCGCCCCCTTCGATGCGGTGCACGTTGGTGAGCTGGGGCCACCGGTACTTTCCGTACAGGGAATCGAGCCAGGCGAGCGCCAGCGACGTGTAGCCGACCGCCTGGCCGTTCCCCCACGTGCTGCGGTCCTGCGGGAGGTAGAGAACGCGCACCACCGCGTCGCCGTAGCGGCCCTCCTCGTAGACGTATGCGGGGTTGAGGGAGAAGGCGAAGTGATGCACCTGCTCCGCGTGGAAACGGACGCATTTGCGGCCCGGAGCGACCTGGCCACACTGATGCGTGGTGCGTGGTCCGTGGTACCAGTCGCGTTGGTAGTCGATTTCGAGCGCGGGGTCGGCCTTCGCGTGTGCCCAGCCAGGGTCCCCCTCGACCGGCACGCCTGTGGCGCCGATCACCTGGTCCTCCGGCAGGTCCAGTGTGACCTCGTAGGTGGCGAACTCGCCGTAGAACTCGCCGGCTGGATAGAGCGGGTGATCTTCCCAGCCGTACTTGTCGTACACGACGACCTTCGGATACCACTGCGCGAAGTCGAAGCGCCGGCCCTGACGCCCCTGGCGGCGGGGCAGGGTCGAGAGTCGCGCCTGCCAGTCGATCTCGACCACGAGCGAGTCGCCGGGCGCGAGCGGCCGCGGGAGGGCCCAGTGCGCGATCGTGGAGTCGGGGGCGTAGGGGTAGTCGGGCAGCCGGCTCTCACCCATCACCGTCGCGCGTCTGATGCGCTCGAACGCGTAGTCGGGGTCTTTGAGATGCTGGAATCGGTCGCGCTGCTCCGCCGAGTCGACCGCGGCCCAGCGGGATCCGGGGCGGAAAGCGTTCAGGTACTGGTGGACGTAGAAATCATGCAGCGCATCGGGGGAGCGGTTCACGTAGCTGATGCGTACATGCCCCGTGAGCACCCCGGAAGGCTCGTCCAGGGAAGCCGTGATGCGATACGCGACCTGTTGCTGCCAGTAGCCCGTGGTATCGCCGGCTGCGAGCAGAAAGAGGATTGGGAGCATGGAGGTGGGGAAGCTACAGCGAGCCGGGCATGATGGGGAGCCACGCTTCCCCATGGTGCCGCACGGAACGGCCTGGCGGCGCCGAGGCACGTTGTTGCATAATCACGGGGGTAGGCACTCACGGAGTTGCATCACGTCAAGCACGTTCGGTCTTACTCTTTTTCTCCTCGCCGGGAGCGCCTACCTCATCCTCATGCAACGGCTGTCGCGCTACCGGGCAGCGACCTCTAGGCCCTGGTGGCTCGAGACATGGACGAAGGGGCTAATGCCGTCTACGTATACGGACGAGGGTCATCACCTACTCAAGAGATTGCAGCCCTGGATCGTTGCCATCTTCATTCTCGAAATCGTTGGTATCGTCATTTTCGTCGCCCGCAGTTGAGAACTGTCGCTTACCAGGGGTGTCACGATGCGATTCACGCTCCCTGTCGTACTCGGGCTGCTCGGTTGCACCCATGAGGTGCCGAATTCAACTCGTTCGGTTTTTGCGCGGCGCCGCTGGCGTTCGCCGTCGTAATTGCCGTCAACGACTCGGTCACAGGGGCGTCGGTTGCCGATAGCGCTCGCGGCGTCGTTCAGGCCGGATCCTACGTCGATTCGCTTCACCTGGCTTACCCCCCACCTCGCCTCGTGGGCGGTACCCAACTCGACACGTACCAGGTCATCATTGACCGAGCAGGGTACCGTGAGTGGACGCGCAAAGATGTCGTGGTCTCACAGCGAGAAGGCCCGTGCAATACGATCGAGCCCGTACAACTCACCGCTCTGTTGCAGCGGGCAACCTGAGCCCCATCTCCGTCGTTTGAGGTACCGGTGCGCGAGACCCGCACGTCATCCGAATTGGTAGTGTCGTACCTGACGTTGCGACGCGTCATCGGCATCCTCGGCGTTGGACTCCCGTTCGTGCTGGCGATTTGGGGTTGCTTCATTCAGCACGAATTGCTGCCCACCATGAGCGACTATTACGCCTTGCGAACCCGAGATGCCTTTGTGGGGTTCCTCTTCACAATCGGCTGGTTTCTCTACACGTATCATGGCTACACGACCCAAGACAACTATGTCAGCAATGCGGCCGGCGTCCTGGCGCTGGGCGTTGCCGTGTTTCCAACCGGCGGGACAACGTTCGAGCACTGCTTGCACCTCGGCTCTGCAGCCGGCCTGTTCTTGTTGCTGGCGTACTTTTCTTACTCCCTCTTCACCAAGTCCGATCCCACCCCGACGCCGCAAAAACTGACACGGAACCGCATATACCGGGGCTGCGGAATCGCGATTGTCATCTGCGTTGTCCTGATCGCCCTCTATCAGACAACTGGACTTGGGAGTACGCGACTGGACAAGGTGAAACCGGTGTTCTTCCTGGAAACCTTTGCGCTGTGGGCGTTCGGCTTCTCCTGGTTCGTCAAGGGCGAGACGCTTTGGCGCGATCCTCCAACGCCCCAGACCGCAGCAGGTGCGCAATCACGCCGGTAGCGACCCAACAAGTCGCGCACGGATAGGGCAGCCCGTGAGTGCCGAGCTGCGACACCTGGACACCCTGATCGTCCGGCCTGTCGTGCCACAGGACGCTTCTTCCTGGCTCGGCATGCGACGCGCCCTGTGGCCTGACGGCTCCGAATCGGAGCACGCCCGCGAGATCGTGGAGTTCTTCGAGGGTCGCGCCAGCGGACGCCGAGTTCACGAACGATGGCAGCGCGGCCGCCCACCGCGCGGTGGGCTTCACGGACGTCGCGCGGGTTCGCTGCTTCCGAAAGGACCTCTAGCCCTTTTCGTTCCAGCTCGTCAGCGCTCTGCCCCCGCTCCCGCTCCGGTCCCGGCCAGGTCCCTCACCTCTGTCGCAAGTGTCCGAAGCGTTCCCTGGGGAGCTCCCTGAGCGTCCCCTTCCAGCTGCGTCGCCAGCTGCAGGAGCACCTCCCGACGCTCGTTCCCTGAAAGCCGTTCCGCGCGGGCGAGTGCGGTCCGTGTAGCGGCCAGCCGATCAGGTGCCAGGCCGTTCGACCTCGCCACCTGGTCCAGGTACGCACGTGCCACCACAAAGCTCGCCGGCCACACAAACTTCGGCTGGTCCTGCGTATTGAAATACTCGAGGTGCACCAGCTTCGCCGCGTCGATCTCGTTCTGCGAGATGAACCCGCTCGGCTTGAGCTCGAAGATGTCGAGCCCGCGGGCGATCTCCGAACTGACGATCACCCCGTTGTACCAGTAGGCCGACCACGAGCCGCCGTCCGCCATCTTGGTCGAGTCGACCGGCCCGCGATCGAAGAACGCGATCTCCTTCGGATGCGCCGGATCGGTCCACTCGAACACGGAAATCCCACCCTGGTACCAGGCCTGGACCATGACGTCCCGTCCCGGGATCGGGATGAGCGAGCCGTTGTGGGCCACGCAGTTTTCGAACTGGGTTTGCGGCGCCGTCATCTTGTAGTAGCTCTGGAACGTCATCCGGTTGTCGGCCAGCGTGAAGATCGCGTCCGCCCCCCACTCGTGTTTGTCGGTCGCCCGGCACTTGGGCTGCCCGCCACCGCCCCACTCGTCGGAGAAGAGGAGCTTGGTCCCGTCGTTGTTGAACGTGGCGGAGTGCCAGTAAGAGAAGTTCGAGTCTGACACGGCGTCCATCCGCTTGGGATTCGCCACGTCGCGAATGTCCAACAGCAGGCCGTACCCGCCGCACGCGCCGCCCGCCAAGCCGATCGCCGGGTAGACGGTGATGTCGTGGCACTGGTTGGGTCCGGGCCGCACGCCGTTCGCGGCTCCGGGCGCGGGGGCGCCCACCATGACGTCGATCATCTTCTGGATGGCTTCCCGCGTCGCGGCGCTGTCGGCCGCAGTCGGTGTTCCGCTCCCGCCGCGCGCCTTGACGACGCTGTCGAGCGTCGGCTTCGTCCATTCCGCCCGCAGGACGTACTCGATCTCACCAATCTTGGCCGTGAAGCCCCCTTTGGCCCGCCAGTCGGCCGCCGCCTTAGCCGCCGCGGCGATGTCCTCCGGTGTCTCGCCGTGCCTGGGCGGCGCGGTCAGGCCGCTGAAGATCCCCGGCGAGCTCACGATGGCCGCCTGCTCGGGGTGGGCGAGCGGCACCTTGATGACCTCGATCCGGAAGAGGGCGCTGTTCGGGTTCGAGTCCGGCGACGCGGCCACGCAGCCCGGGAGCTCGCTGGGCGAGCGCACCGGTGCCGAGCCCGAGACGTAGACGTACACGTTGTCCTTGTCGTTCGGATCGACTACGACGGTGTGGGTGTGCGAGCCGCGGCACGTCTGCACGTTCGCGATGTATTTCGGAGCGGCGATGTCCGAGATGTCGAAGATGCGGATGCCGCGCAACCGGGCCGAGCTGACCGAGTCGTGCACGCCTTCCGTGCCGCAGTCGAGGCGCCCGCCCATCCCCTCGCCCGACACGAAGAGCAGGTTCTTGTAAACCGACACGTCGCTCTGGGACGCCGGGCAGACGAACCCGACCTTCAGCGTCGGTTTGGCGGGGTTCGAGATGTCCCAGACCTGGAAGCCGTTGTAGTTCCCCTGAATGGCGTACGGCCCGATGAACGCGAGGTCCGAGTTGGTGATGCCGGCGAATTTCTCGGGCGGCGGCGTTTTTGAGACGACCCGCAGATTCCATGTGGCCTCGCCAGCGTTCATGAGCCCCGCGCGCAGGCCCACTCGGGGGTCGGGGTTGGGCGCGACCGTCGACATGTTCGCGCCGCCCGACGAGGCGCACGCGGCGAGGGCGCACAATCCGATAGTGCGCGCCAGAGATCGAACGTTCCGAGAGATCATGGGCAAGTCCTTTGAGGAGACGGAGGCCGATACTCGAGCGCGAAACCCGGCCGTGTCACTGACCGGGCCTCTCGAAGAGCAGCGTGGCGAGCATCTTTTGCATGCGAGCGATTTCGGTGGTCTGATCGGCATACACGTCGGAGGCGAACCGGAAGACCTTCTCCTGCTCTCCCGCGCCTTGACCGAAGAGCTCGTTCACCATGGTGATCGCGCCTTTGTGATGTTGGATCATGAATGTCAGGAACAGCCGGTCGAACTCCGGCCCCCGCGCGCGGTCGAGCTGCGCCAGCTGCTCCGCAGTCAGCATCCCGGGCATCATCGTCGCCGGATCCATGCCGGGCATCATAGCATGCGTGGTGCTCAGGTCGGGGTCGGGTTCGTGCCGGTCGCGGAGCCACCGCTGCATGAGAACGATCTCGTCGCCCTGGCCTACCACGATCCGCTCACATAGGGTGCGAACGGACGGACTCGCGTCGTGGGTGGGTGCCCAGCCGGCGATCAGCACGGCTTGCGCGTGGTGGTAGATCATGCCGGACATGAAGTGCACGTCGGCCGCCGTATAATCGCGGCGGCCGCTGTCCGCCTCCGGCCCGGCTTGCGCGGCGCCACGAGTGCCTACTAGAGTCGCAAGCACTGCGAGGGCGACAATCGTCTTCACGGGCACGGACTCTTCGACCGCAGCACAGTTTCCCAAGGTTGCTCGGCCACGTACAGAGGTGTGATAATGCCTCGGCTGGTTTTCGGGGGGAAGGCTCCGTCACGTCATGGTGGCGTGAAGGGCGGCCCGAGCCGTGGTGCGTATTGCAACGCACTTACGCACGGGCGTTTAGGCGTCACTCACCACACTGGAGGGCACTCATGCACTACCTGTTCCTAGCAGGTCGCGTGCTTTACGGTGGGTTCTTCGTGCTCGCCGGGATCGACCATTTTCGCAACGTGGGCATGATGGCGCCCTATGCGGCCGCGAAGGGAGTTCCCGCACCTCGCATGGGTGTCCTCGGGTCGGGGTCGCTCATCTTCCTCGGCGGCCTGAGCGTGCTCCTGGGAGTCCGCCCGACGTGGGGAGTCGCGCTCCTGACCGCCTTTCTGATCCCAACGTCCTTCTGGATGCACAACTACTGGGCGGCCACCGATCCCTCGGTCAGGATGATGGACCTGACCAACTTCAAGAAGAACATCGCGCTCCTCGGTGCCTCCTGGATGTTGCTGCTCATCCCGCGGCCATGGCCCTTGAGCCTCGGGTGGTGAAGGCTTCACCGTCCCAATAGATCGCTTGACGGCCGCTTGGCTCGGGCCATTCAAGAAATGGCGAACGGTCTATGAGGCTCGATGAAGCCACCCATGACGGACCTCCACGAGCGAGACGATCTCTAAAGGTTCAGGTCGTCCCGACCATCCTTCGCCCCACTCTTGCCCCGCGCAACGCTCTCGTCCTATGCTTCCGGAAGCGAGCACAGAAGGGGCCCATCTGTGACCAGTCTGCGCGCCTTTCGTGAATAGAGCTTCCATTCTCGTGCAGCTGTGTCTTTCCCTCCTATCGACGGGAACGCTGCGCGCCCAGAGCCCCGTCGATTCCTCGCTCGCCGCCTTCATTAGTACCATCCGAGCCGTCGACAACCACACGCATGTGAACACGACGGTCCCGCGCGACTCGGAGTTCGACGCGCTCCCGCTCGACGGTCTGCCGCCCTTCGCGCTCCCCGCGCGCCTCAGCCCGGACAACCCCGAGCTGCTTGAGGGGTACCGGGCGCTCTACGACTACCGGTACACGGACTGGAGCGAGCCGCATCGCGCCGAGCTGCGCGCCACCATGCAGCGTGTCGCCAGGGAGCAGGGCGAGCGATTCCCCCAATGGGTCCTGGATCGCATCGGCGTCGAGGTGATGTTCGCGAACCGCATCGCGATGGGACCCGGCCTCGCGGCGCCGCGCTTCCGCTGGGTGTCCTACGTGGACGCCCTGATGCTGCCCCTCTCGACCGCCAGGGAGCGCGAGGCCACACCGGACTATCGCGTGCTGTATCCGCTCGAGGAACGTCTCCTGCAACGCTACCTGGCAGACCTCCACGTCGCGCGGCTCCCGCCGACGCTCGATGCGTATCTGCGCCTCGTCGTGACGCCGACGCTCGAGCGACAGCGACGCGACGGCTGCGTGGCCGTGAAGTTCGAGGCGGCATACCTGCGCGCGCTCGATTTCGACGACGCGTCCGAGGCCTCCGTGCGGCCGGTGTACGCGCGATACGCCGCGGCCGGCGTGCCGCAACACGCCCAATACAAGGCGCTCCAGGACTTCCTCTTTAGGTACATCGCCCGCGAGGCCGGCCGCCTCGGCATGGCGGTGCACATCCATTCGCTCGAGGGAGGGGGCGGGTTCTACCGCGCCGCCGGCAGCGATCCGTTCCTGCTCGAGTCGGCGTTCAACGACTCGACGCTGCGCGGCACGAACTTCGTCATCATCCATGGAGGCGGTGTGTTCGCTCCACACGCCGGCGCCATGCTCTGGAAGCCGAACGTGTGGCTGGACATGTCGGCCCTGGACCAGGTTCTCCCCGCGGCCACGCTCGCGTCCGTGCTGCGCAACTGGCTGGAGCAGTATCCCGACAAGGTGCTCTACGGCAGCGACGCGTTCACGTGGGGCCCCGACGCCGGGTGGGAGATGGGCGCCTGGCTCGCCGAGACCACCGCGCGACGAGCGCTCGGCATCGCCCTCACCGGGATGCTGCGGGACGGCGAGATTCCCCGGGCGCGCGCCGAGGAGATTGCGACCATGGTGCTGCGCACGAACGCGGCGGCGCTGTACAAGCTGTCGTTGCGATGACCTCGCGAATGCGCTGGGTCTCGGCGCTGGCGGCGACGGCCCTGCTCGGATGCGGGGGTGACGGGACGGGTCCCGTCGGCGCCAGCCTCACGGTGAAGAATCAGACCGCGAGCGCGACCCTTTCTCTCAACGTCCGATCCAACCCGATGGTCGTCATCGCCGCGGGCAAGAGTACCTGTGAGCGCTTCTCGCCCACGATGGACACGACAGTGTTCACGATTACGGTGAACACGACCGGTGGAGCCCCCGCGAGCCAGGATTTCGACTGGGTCACCGCGACCGATCCGCATCTGACCATCATTGCCGCGGATCTGGCCGGTGCGATCGCCCTCGCCGAGGGCCCTGGGGGCAGCTGTTAAAGCGCCCTTAGCGCGGCCGCTCCTCCACATAGATGATCCCCGCCATCCCGAGCACTTCGTGTGGAGTGCAGACGTAGACGTATTTCCCCGGCGGGAAGCGACCGTCGATGACCACATCGTACGTTTGCCCGACCGATACCAGCATCGGCCCGACGCGCAGCTCACCCAGATCCGCGGCCATGGGGACGCTCCGGAACTCCACGTTGTGCGGCATCCCGCCTGCTTGGACGAACCGGACCGTGTCCCCCGGTTGGGCGCTGACCCGAACGGGATCGAACGCGATGCCGTACGGCACCCGCTCCACCATCCGCACGACGATCACGCGCGGGCGCGCCGGGGGCGGCGGGGGCGACTGCGCGCCCACCGGCGAGCCAAGGCAACCGATCAATGCGGCGACGAAGGCCAGGCGCGCCACGCTCTCGTGCCCGGCTAGCGCAACGCCATCGCCGGCTGGATCTGGAGCGTCCCAGCGGCATCCATGTCCGCGAAACGCCCATCGACGATCGCCTCGTACCCCTTGAAGCATCCCTCGGTCACCACGCCCGAGAGCCGCATCCGGCCCGTCTTCCAATTCACCGTGCCGTACAGCTCCGCGGCGAGCGAGCTCTCCCCCGGGGCCGCAGCCGGTACGCTCCAGCGCGTCTTGACCTGCCAGATTGGGTTCGCGGTCTCCATCAGGCTGCCGAGCGGCTCGAGCGTCACGACGAGACCGCCGCTCATGGAGCCGCTCACGCGGCCGGACCAGAGATTGCTCTTGTGGTCGTCCTGGCTGACGCCCGCGAACTGGCCGGCGAAGCCGAGGGTGACACCGTTCGCGCTAGTCGCGCAGGCTGACCGGTGGGTTGTCCGTTGGGGAGCCGCATAAGACGTCACAAGTAGTGCGGCGAACGCGCCGACGGCAGCGGGAATGCGAGCGATGGCACTCATGGACGCCTCCTACGGTGTGGTCGTGGGCCCAGGGGGGGCAGCGGTTTGCTGGCTCCGGCTGGGCACGCGCCTAGGATAACGAAGGTGGGTCAGGTGGGCGTCACAAACCCGTCAGAGGAGAATTGGCCGGGCCGGTCACACGAGCCCGACCCGCTTGAGCAGCTCGACGAATCGGGGGTCGTCCTGCAGGTCGTGGAACATCTCGACCTTGAGGAACACGGCGTAGCCCGATCGCTCGTCGCAGGCCCTGACGAGGTGTTGAATCGCGCGTTCCCGGTCGCCGAGCGCCGCGTAGGCTCCAGCTACGTAGTAGTGAGGCACGTATTCCCGCGTCGCCCGCTCCTCCAGCTCGGCCAGCAGCGTGCGCGCCGCCACGGCCCCCGCCCGCGCTTCGACCCACGCCATCGCCACCAGCGGCCGGACGCTGTCCGGCGCCCCCTCGCGGGCCGCACGGCACACGGCGCGAGCTTCTTTAAACGCGCCTTGCAACGCCAGCACCCGGGCCAACTCGAATTGGGCCGGGAGAAAGCCCGGCTCCATCTCCAGGGCCAACCGGTAGTGGGCGACCGCTTCGTCGAAGCGACGCGCGAACGCGTATGCCCGCCCCAAGTTGGTCGACACGATTGGGAACAGCGGATCG
>Ga0066665_10000624_pt1 | contig 14597 bp, 15 predicted proteins | sample GraSoiAngelo_114_FD_75175 | JGI IMG/M metagenome (GOLD analysis project Ga0066665, IMG submission 75175) | Grasslands soil microbial communities from the Angelo Coastal Reserve, California, USA - 14_0903_13_40cm | ecosystem: Environmental > Terrestrial > Soil > Grasslands | place: USA...
AGAACGACGCGGGTCGGCAGGCCTTCCCGCAGGATCTCGCCCGCGGCTTCGAGCCCGCTCTTGCCCGGCAGCGCGCTATCCAGGACGGCGATATCGGGCCTATGAGCGCGTACTGCCGCCAGCGATTTTATGCTGTCGGTCGCGGTGGCCACGACGGCAAAATCCGCTACAGAACTGAGGGAGCGCTCGAGGCCCCGGAGGACGTCCGGGTGACGCTCTGCGATCACAAGGCGGATAGGCATGCTCATCAGAGGTTCGCCGTGGCTAGGCATCATGTCACCCTGGAACGTGCCAGCCAGTAGCATGCCAACCCGGTGAGGGCGACGCATGACTATCGTATCCGCTTGTAAAATCAGCCTCCAGGTAGCGACACGTCTGGCCGTGAGGTGAGCGAACGATGCAACTCGGATCCCGTGCACTACACAGCTTGCACGGCTTTGCATAGTTCCATGTAGCAGATGTCATACGCGTGTGTGCCCGACCACCGGCAAATCCGGATAAACCCGTGATTCTTATCACCAGCACGGAGGACCACGATGCCCCCTCGCATCCGGCTCTTTTTTTCGGCGCTCAGCGTGATGCTCTTCTTTATCGCCGCGGTTCCGCTCTACAGCGAACTCTCTCGGCGGAGCGACATTTGGTGGACCCCACACGCCATGATCGCTCCGTTCGCCGAGAGTAAGGACCGGGTGGAGATCTACGCTCGCGGTAAGCCTCTCGCGGCGCTCCTCCAGGCAGGACAGTTGCGGCTTGCGGAGGACGGTGGCTGGACCGTCGTGGCGCCGAGTGATATCGGCCTCCGTTTCAACAACTGGGACCGGGTGCGCGCCGAGCGCCTTCCGCTCCTGTTGGTGTCCGCCGCAGGTTGCGGCGTCACCGCGTTCATGTTCCTGCTGATCGTGACGGGACGCCTCGCCTACCGCGGCGAGAGGAAACGGGGTGCCGCCTCATGAGTGCTGCCCGATTTTCGCGCGAGCCGCTGCTCAAGGGCATCAAAAACCGTCTGCTCCAGCTGATCGCGCTCTTCGCGCCAGGGCAGGCCACCCTGCGGGCCACACTGCACCGGTGGCGGGGCGTGCGAATGGGCAAGCCCGTCTATATCGGCACCGACGTGCTCATCGAAACCGCCTATCCCGAGTGGGTCCAAATCGGAAACAACGTGGTCATCGGAATGCGCACCACGATCATTGCCCACTTCGAGGGGGATCCTCCTCCTCCGGACCAGATGAAGGATCGGATCGCGGTCCGGATCGAGGACGAGGTGTTCGTCGGCCCGTGCTGCCTCATTCTGCCGCAAGTGACGATCGGCCGCGGCGCCGTGATCGCCGCCGGCAGCATCGTCACCCGCTCCGTTCCCTCCATGACGATGGTCCAGGGGAATCCCGCCCGGCCCATTGCCCGCTGTGAGGTTCCGCTGACCTTCGGCTCGTCCTTCCGCGACTTCCTGTTTCGCCTGAAGCCGATTCCGGGGCGCACGAGCGACCCGGCGGGCCCCGACGACTGAGACGTCACGTAGCCTCGATTTCGGGGACGGCTTCCGCGAGCAGCGGCTTCGCCTGCAAGTAGCGCGTGGCTCTCCGCTTCGAGTCGATCTGCTGGTAAACGCGCTCCGCCTGTTCCGCCGTCAGGCCCACCACGGGGGCCACCGTCGCGGCCGGAACCCCGTGGTTCCGGCCGTACAGGCACAGGTCGAATTTTTCCAGCGACAGTGAGAAGTAGAACTCCTCCTGGCTCTGCTCGAGCGAGTAGGTGTCCGTGGTCGGCTGTCGGCTCCGGATCTCCTCGGGAATATCGAGATACCGGGCTAGCTCGTACACCTGGGTCTTGTACAGGTGGGCGATCGGCTTGAAGTCGGCCGCCCCGTCTCCGTTCTTCACGAAAAATCCCTGGTCGTACTCGAGGCGGTTGGGAGTGCCCGCCACGGCGTACATCAGGCGGTCGGCGTGGTAGTACTCCAACATCTTCCGCGTGCGCTGCTTGAAGTTCGTGGCCGCCACGACGCCCAGGTAGGCTTCCTTGGTGAGCCGCGCGCGGCGCTCGACACCCTCCGGCGACCGCGCCACGACCGAGTAGACGGCGTAGCCGGCTCGGTCCACCAGGTCCGGCAGCGTGAGCTTGGACTTCCATCCCGACCCGTACTCGGGGATCACCTCCCGGATAGCCGCGTCCCGCCGCTCGTAGCACCCGGCCGCCCGGAGGATCGGAGTGATGTCCTCGACCACCGCATCGACCCCGAGCGCGTCGGCGGCCAGGCGGCCCAGGCGCAGACTGTCCGTCGCCGAATCCTCCTCGGGGAGAAACAGACCGAGGACGCGGTCCTTGCCCAGCGCGCGGACGCACAGCGCCGCGCACACGGTGCTGTCGATGCCGCCCGACATTCCCAGGACAGCACCTCTCCGGTGGAGCTGTCGATGCACGATCTCCCGGATGGCGACCTCGAGCCGCTCGACCACCCGGGCGGCGTGAATCTTCAACACGTCGGGCGAGAAGGTCAGGGTCGGCTCCCCGGCTGGGTGCTCAATTCTCGCCGGATGACCTTGCCCGTGTCCGTCTTGGGCAGCGCGTCGCGGAATTCAACGACCTGGGGAACCATGAAATCTTCCAGGTGCTTCGCGCAGTGCGCCTGCACCTTCTGCTCGGTCAGCTCGGTGTCCTTGCGGACGGCGACCACTGCCTTGATCGCCTTCCCCAATACGGCGTCCGGCACCCCGAACACGGCCGCCTCGATCACGCCAGGCAGTTGGTAGAGCACGTCCTCCACTTCCCGCGGGCTGACGCGCTGTCCGCGCGTCTTGATCAAGTCGTCGCGGCGTCCGACGAAATAGAGAAACCCCGCGTCGTCCGTCTTGAAGAGGTCGCCCGAATACAGCACGCGATCCCCGAGCGGGCCGGGCCGCAGGGCTCGTGCGGTCTCCTCCGGCGCCTCCCAGTACCCCAGCATCACGTTCGAGCCCCGGACGACCAGCTCGCCGACGACTCCCGGCGGGACGCGTTGCCCTTGCTCGTCCACGATCCACGCGTCGACGTTTGGCATCGCGTTGCCGACCGACGTCGGCCGCTCGTCGATCTGATCCGGAGGCAGATAGGCGACGCGCGTGCACTCCGTCAGCCCGTACATGGAGAAAATCCGCGCCCGGGGGAATTGCTTCCGCAGCTTCCGGATGTGCTCGACCGGAAGAGGCGCGCCGGCGCTGCTCAAGTACCGCACGCTGGAGAAATCGTACCGCGACAGATCCGTTTGCAGCATCAATGCAGACATGGTCGGCACGATCGGGAAGCCGGTGACCCGTTCACTGCCGATCTTTTCCAGGACCACGTGCGGGAAGGTGAACGACCGTTCCAGCACCACCGTCGCGCCCACCTTGAACGCGACCAGCACCTGGTAGAGCCCGTAGCCGAACGACAGCGGCAGCACGTCGAGGACGATGTCGTCCGGGGTATTCTCGAGGTAGGTGGCGATGGACGTGGCCGCCGCCACGACATTCCGGTGCGCCAGCATCACCCCCTTGGGCCCGCCGGTCGACCCCGAGGTGTAGACCAGGGCCGCGAGGTCTTCGTCGATGCTCTTGCGGGCGGGCCGCGAGCCCGGGAGCTCGGGGGTCTCCAGAATTGCGTCCAGCGGGATGCATTCCTTCCCCGCCTCGTGGGCGCGGGGGCCGGCGCCGCCGACGACGTACACGCGGCGCAGGTATGGCGCGCGCGCCCAGCAGTCTTGGACGGAACCGAGCTTCTTGACGTGCGTCACCACGACCGTGGCGCGGCAATTATTGAGGATGTAGGCGAGCCTGTCGGTCTTGGTGGCGGGGTTGATCACCACGAACGCGCCGTCGGCCTTGAGAGTCGCGAACACCGAGATGACCGTCTCGGGTGAGTTTTCCAGGTAGACGGCCACGCGCTCGCCACGGTCGATCCCGTCCGCGACCAGCGCCTGCGCGAAGCGGTTGCACCGCTCCTCGATCTCCACGTAGGCGAATCGCCGCCCCTGACAGACCAGCGCGGTCTTTTGGGGGAAGCGCCGGACGCTTTCTTCGAGGAACTCCTGAACCTGCACGCCCTGGTGCCTCAGGCGCGGGCCTGCAGCTTCTGTCCCACGAAGTCGGAGATCCCCAGGATCGAGTCGAGGTTGTCCGGGACGATCTCGTCGTCCGCGATCGTAATCGCAAAGTTCTGCTGCAAGAACGCGACGAGCTCCAGCACCCCGGTCGAATCGATCAGTCCCCGGTCGAGAAGCGAGTCCTCGTTCGAGAACGGCATGGTCTCGTCTCCGAACAGGAAATTCTCCACGATGAACTTTCGCAATTGGTGCTCAAACCGCTCCATGGCCCGCCCTTCCCGAAAAGTTCTCGATGAATCGATCCAACACGAGCTGCGTGGAAAGAATCCCCACGACCGCCATGTCGTCCTTCACCCCGATGGTGTGTCCTCGCTTCGCCTTGGCCACGAGCTTTTCCACGGCCACTGGATCGAAGACGCCGTCCCTCTGGAGGCGCTGCGGTGACAGCAGCTCCTCCACGTATGCCTCGCGGGCCCCAGACCCGTCGGCTCGGAAGAAGCTGCTGACGCCAGGCGCCCGGTAGGGTTGCTTGGGCCGCCGCCGCACCGACGCCGGCACCAGGTCGGTCGTGCATCGCTTCAAGAGGTGCTTTTCGTCCAGGACCTTCATCTTCAGGTGAGGCGGCAGCTGCGCGGCGAACTCGACAACCCGGTGGTCGAGGAACGGCGACCGGCCCTCCACCGCGTGGGCCATCGCCACGCGGTCCCCCTGCGACGAGAGAATGTACGCCGGCAACAGATAGGCGGCCTCCAGATACTGAGCCTGGCAAAACGGGTCCCAGCGCGCATAGTCCTTCGGCAGTTGCTGCTCCAGCTCCGCGCAGGGGTCGTACGATCGCAGCGCCGCCCTCACGTCGCGTGAAAAGAACATCTGAAGCTTCCCGGTCAGCTCCCAGCGGGGCAGGTGGGAGAAGAACGGACTGGCCAGGTCCTGGGGGCGCACGCGGAAGAACGCCTTCAGATACGCGTCGGGTTGGCGCTGGAGATCCCGCATGTACGGGTACAGCTTCCGCAGGAGAAGCGGCCGGAGCTTCGAGTCGGGCTGAGCGGCCCAGAAACGCCGGATCTTCGCCTCCTTGTAGATGTCGTACCCCCCGAGTATTTCGTCCGAGCCTTCACCGGTCAGCACCACCTTGTACCCGTGCTCCCGGACGAGTCGTGACAGTCGGAACAGCGGTGCGGGGGCGGTTCGTAAGATGGGCGTCTCGGTGTGCCAGATGACGTCGGGGAACTCCCGTCCGATGTCCTCCGTCGAGCAATGGACCGCCTGGTGCTCGGTTCCCAGTCGCCTGACCGCCTCGTTCTGAAAGACGCTCTCGTCGAGCTCCGGGTCTTCGAAGGTGATCGAGAAGGTCTTCAGCGGCGTGTCGTTGACCTTCCTGGTGAACGCCGCGACCACCGCTGAATCCAGCCCCCCGCTCAGGTGCGCGGCGACCGGAACGTCGGCGCGCAAGCGCAGCCGGGTTGCATCCAGCAACAGGCCGCGTAGCTGTTCGGCGCACGCCCCCACGTCGGCGTGACCGTTGGGCTCGATGCCGAACTCGATCTGCCAGTGCCGCCGCACGGCGATGTCTCCCCGTTCCACCGTCAGTGAGTGTCCGGGGGGCAGCGCCAGCACGTCCTGAAAGATGCTGCGCGGCGGCAGGCACCACCAAAACGTGAAGATCTGGCTCAGCGCGACCAGGTCGAGCCGGCGCTCGACACCTGGATGCATCAGGAGCGACTTGATTTCCGAGCCGAAGACGAAGGTCCGAGCCGTCCGGGCGTAGAACAACGGCCGGATTCCCAGCCGGTCGCGCGAGAGGAACAGCTTCCGCTTCCGCGCATCCCAGATGGCGAACGCCCACTGGCCGTTGAAGTGCCGCACGCAGTCCTCGCCGGCTTCGGCGTACATGTGCAGGATGACCTCGGTGTCCGAGGTCGTGGCGAATACGTGGCCTTTGCGCGCGAGCGTCTCGCGCAGCTCGACGTGGTTGAAAATCTCCCCGTTGAAGGTGATCCACAGGCTGCCGTCGGCGTTCTTCATGGGCTGGTGGCCGGAGGAGAGGTCGACGATGCTCAAGCGCGCATGGGCCAGGCCAACGGCGGCGTCGGCGTACACCCCGTTGTCGTCCGGGCCGCGATGCCTGAGCACCTGGATCATGCCGCGCAGCAGACTCGCCTCGGCCGGCGCACCGTCCAGATTCAGGATTCCTGCTATGCCGCACATTTTTTACCGGTAGGACGACGATTGCGGACGACCGCGGCCGACCCGCGCGACCCTCACACCCTCAGCCGAGCATATCCATCTTCGCATGTTCGCCCAGGGTTCTAGCGTCACAATCACGGATTCCGGAAACCGTCGGCCTGACAAGGAATTCCGGCCGGTTAGGCGACGTTCCGAAGGGGACTACCGCTACTTCCTCGGGAGGTTTTGAAGGGCGGTGCGGAGGGAGCCGCCGGCCGTGGCGAGGGCGCGCAACGCCTCGACGGCGGTGAGGCCGCTGCGGGCCATCACGATCGCGAGGCGCACGTTCCGACGCGACGCGTTCAGCGCCGCGCGCGCGCGAGGGCGCGAGACGCCACCGAGCTCGGCGACGAGCCGCAGCGCTCGCTCGCGAAGCTTCGCGGAGCGGGGCTGCAGGTCGACCATGCGGTTGCCGTAGACCCGCCCGAGTCCTGTCATGCTCGCGGTCGTCAAGGTGTTCAAGACGAGCTTGGTCGCGGTGCCGGCCTTGAGGCGCGTGGAGCCGGCCAGCACCTCTGGACCTGTCGCCGGCGAGATCCGGACCTGCGTCTTGCGTGGGCCCGAGCCTGAACTGCGGCCGAGGCGCTGGGCGGCCGCCGGGCCGGCGTTGCACGCGACGAGGACGGTGGCGGCGCCGGGCTGGCGCGACGCCTCGAGCGCCGCGAGTACGAACGGGGTCACGCCGCTCGCGGAGACGCCGACGACGACGTCACCGGCGCGGACCCGAGCGCGCACCGCCCGCCGCGCGGCGCGCGCGTCGTCCTCGGCGCCCTCGCGCGAGCGGAACACGGAGCCGCGCCCGCCGGCGATGATCGCCTGCACGAGACGGGGCGGCGTGCCGAAGGTCGGAGGGCACTCGGCCGCCTCCAGCACGCCGAGGCGGCCGCTGGTGCCGGCGCCCACGAAAAACAAGCGGCCGCCGCGCCGGAGGGACGCGACGATCAGCTGCACCGCGTCGGCGATCTGGCGCGCCACGCGCGCCACCGCCAGTACCGCGCGGCGGTCCTCGCGGTTCATCAGCGTCGCGATCTCCCGCGGCGTCATCCGATCGAGCGCATGGCTCCTTGGATTCGCGCGCTCGGTGCCGAGGCGCGCGTAGCGGATTCGTCTCGTCGCCACGCCGGCATGCTACTACTATTCGTAGGCGCGCCTCGGCGCGCACTACTATCGAACGCGATGCCTTCCGTCGAATCGGGTCTCGAGGTGCTCGTTCGTCGGCGGCAGGCGCTCATGCGCGGCCGGCGGATCGGCCTGCTCGCGCACCAGGCGTCGGTCGACCGTCGTCTGGCGCACGCGGCCGACCTCCTGGGCGATTTACGTGGGGTAAAGCTCGCGGCGCTCCTGGCGCCGGAGCACGGACTGTGGGGCGCCCCGCAGGATCACGCGCTGGTGGCCGGCACGCGCGACGCGGCGACCGGACTGCCGGTGTGGAGCCTTTACGGCGAGCGACGCGAACCGACCGTCGCGATGCTCCGCGGACTCGACGTGCTCGTCGTCGACCTGCAGGACGTCGGCTCTCGCTACTACACCTACAACTGGACGATGGCCCTCGCCATGCGCGTGTGCGCGAGCGTGGGCGTGCGGGTCGTCGTGCTCGATCGGCCAAACCCGCTCGGTGGCGTCGTCGTCGAGGGCAACGTGGGCGATCCGGCGTTCGCGTCCTTCGTCGGCCTCTACCCGCTCGCCGTGCGACACGGGATGACGATCGGCGAGCTCGCGAGCTACCTGAACCGCGAGCACGCGATCGGCGCCGATCTCACGGTCGTCCCGATGACGGGTTGGCGGCGCTGGATGCTCTGGGAGGACACGGGGCTTCCGTGGGTGGCGCCCTCTCCCAACATGCCGACGCCCGACACCGCGCGCGTCTATCCCGGCGGCTGCCTCATCGAAGGCACGAACCTCTCGGAGGGCCGCGGCACGACGCGGCCGTTCGAGTGGATCGGCGCGCCCTATCTCGACGCGCACCGGTACGCGGCCGCGCTCGAGCGACTGCGGTTGCCGGGCGTGCGGTTTCGTCCCGCGCGCTTTCTCCCCACGTTCCAGAAGTGGGCGGGCCGGCTCTGCGGGGGCGCGCAGGTGCACGTGACCGATCGGGCGCGCTTCAAGCCGTTCCTGACGGGGCTCGCGGAGATCGCCGTCGCGCGCCGACTGGCGCCGCGGCAGTTCGCGTGGCGTCGACCGCCCTACGAGTTCGAGAAGCGTCTGCTGCCGATCGACATCCTGTGCGGCACCGACGGAGTCCGAAAGGCGATCGAGGGGAGGCGGCCGCTTTCAGCGATCGAGCGCGCCTGGCGGCGCGAGCTCGAGCGCTGGAAGCGGCGACGACAGACCTATCTGCGGTACCGCTAGCCTCCGAACAGATTCGAGAAGAAGTTCTTCACGCTGTGGCCGAAGTCCACCGTGCCGTCGCGCACGCTTTCCCAGGCGCTCTTGGCCTTCGGCTCGGCGGCCTTGCCCGATTCCTTGAGCTTCGCGCCCGAGTACTTCGCGCCCTCGACCACGGTGTTGCCGATGCCCTTGGCCGTTTCTTCGACGCCCTCACCGACCTTGCCGGCGCCGATCTTCTTGGCGCCGGTGTCGACCTGCTGTGTCGCGGACTTCACCTTCGAATCGTCGGCGGCGAGCGCGGGCACCGCCCAGACGGCGAGCATGACGCACGCGAGTACGGTCACGAGCACTTTCATACTCCACCTCCTGATACCCATCGTATCAGGCGCACGCGGGTGCGCTACCCGGCGTAGCCCTTGGACCGCATGCAGCCCGCGTAAGCGTCCTTGTACCGCTCGTCGTGCTTCTTGTTCTCGTTGAGGCCGTAGAGCGTGCCGCCGCCGGCGCCCACAAGGCCGCCGATCGCCGCGCCCTTGCCGGCGCCCTTGCCACCACCGGCCATGGCGCCGCCGGCGGCACCGACCGCGGCGCCGACCACGGCGCCGATCGTGGCGTCCTTCACGACCTCGGTCGTCTTGTTCTGGTCGCCGGCCTGCCCGGCGGCGTACCGGTTACACGCGTCGACGACGTCCTGAGTCGGGACTGCCGGAGTCGCCGGCGCCTGCGCCACGCGAGGCGCGGGCGCCGCGTGCGGGGCCGTGGCGATCCGACTCGGTGCCGCCGGCCGACTCGCCGGCGCCGTAGCCGCCTTCTGCTCCGCCGCGTCCTGGCTCGTGCCCGACCAGTTCGCGACGACCAGCCCCGTGACGAGCGCCGTCGCCATGACGAGGACCAGGCCCAATGCCGTCACCTTCCAGGGATTCCACTTGTCCATCACTTGCCTCCCTTGCTGCTGCCATGAGCCGCACCGCCGCCGGAGTTGTTCGACGCTCCGAAGGCGTGACCGTTGCCGTTGCTCTCCTTCGCGTTGGTCGCGTTCGAGGTCTGGTCGGAGACCACCCGCCCCGACGCGGTTGTGACGACGCCCTTGGCGGAATGGTTGTACTTGCTGACCACCTGCCCGAGGTTCTTCTCCTGCACGAGCCCTTGCGCCTGCATGCTCTTGAAGACCTCGCCCCATCCCTTGCCGCTCTGCTTCTTCGCCGCGATCTCGTCCAGGGTGAGCGGCGTGGACGTCGAGCCGCTCTGCGCCTGGAACAGCGCCGAGGCGACCTTCTGGTTCCCGATCGAGAGCTTGTCGAACGCTCCGGTCGTGGTCGAGGCCGGCTTTTGCGCGTAGGCGACCGACCCGGTCGCGAGTCCGAGTGCCACGATCCCGATGACGCTCGACACGGTTCCAACGCGCCCCATCGTGTCCCTCCTACTTTCCCTTCTGGGTGACGGTGGGCAGCAGGTCGACGCTGTGCTCGGTCTGCGCGATGATCTCGCCCGCCGTCGCGCGGTCGCGGAAGATCCACCCGTGCTTCACGGACACGCGCATGCGCGTCGTCCGCGCGGTCAGGCGCTCGAGCTCGATGTCGACCGTTCGGTCGCCGGCCTGTGCCACGAAATGCCGGCCGTCCGGCGCGGTCTCGTCGGTCTGGACCTTGATGTCCATGCGCTTGAGCGCCGACAGCGTCGCGCGGCGCATGTCGTCGGACGACATCGTGAACGTGCGGTACGCGACCGAGTCCAGCGTGTACGACGTGCCGGTGCCGCCGGCGACTCCAGCTCCGGCTCCGAACGCCGACAACCCGACGGCCGCGCATCCTTGAGTCGCGAGCAGGATTCCGCCGGAGAGAGCCAGGACCTTCAACCCGTGGCTGGGCATGGCGGTGCCCTCCTTCTGACACATATAGTTTTGCAGGCGCCATGCCAGCGCCCGGCCCGCGTGAACCTACGATTTTTTACATGGTTCCGATGCGTACGGAGCGTCACACCCGTCGCCCGGCGTCAGCCCCCTGACAGTGCCGTCGCCCGCTGCGTAAGGTCTGCTGGCCCGTGGGTGACGCGCCCTATAATCGCGTTGTGGCCGACTTCCAAGACCTCGTCGGCGAGCGGCTCGTGTTCGGGCTCCGCGGACCCAAGCTCACCGACGAAGACATCCGCCTCTTCCGCGAGACCCGCGCCGGCGGGCTCATCCTCTATCGGAGGAACTTCGAGACCCCCGAGCAGCACCTTCACCTGCTGACCGAGCTCGAGTCCGCGCTGGGCCGACGGCTCCTCGTCGCCACCGATCACGAGGGCGGCCGCATCGTGATGCTGGGTCGCGCCACGACGATCTTCCCCGACAACCTGGCCGCCGGCACGGCGGGCGAAGAGGCGTTCGCGTATCGCCAGGGCCTCTTCGAGGCGCGCGAGCTGCGCCGTCTGGGCGTGGACGTGAACTTCGCTCCCGTACTCGACGTCCTCACGGACCGGTACAGCCCCAACATCGGGATCCGCTCGTACGGCAAGGATCCTCAGGTGGTCACGCGCTACGGCATCGCGCGGATCAAGGGCATGCAGCAGGGCGGCGTCTCGGCGTGCGCCAAGCATTTCCCGGGCAAGGGCCACGCGCCTCTCGACGCTCACCTGCGCCTGCCCACCATCGACTCGAGCTGGGACGAGATGCGCGCGACGCATCTCCCGCCCTTCGTGGCGGCCGTCGCCGAAGGCGTCGACTGTTTGATGACGAGCCATCCGGTCTATCCGAATCTCGACCCGGCGCGGATCCCGGCGACGTTCTCGCGGCGCATCGTCCACGATCACCTGCGCGTGGAGATGGGATTCTCCGGCGTGATCGTCTCGGACGATCTCGAGATGGGAGCGATCGGCGAGGCGTGCCCGATCGGTGAGGCCGTGGTGAAGACGGCAGCCGCCGGCCACGATCTCCTGCTCGTGTGTCACACCGAGCCGGCGCAGCGTGCCGCGGCGGCGGCGCTGCTCGACGCGTGTCGGTCCGGTGTGCTCGCGCGGCGCGAGCACGACGCGGCCGTCGAGCGCGTGCGCCGCCTCCGCGCGCGCCGGCCGACCCGGTTCGAGGGCGGCGCGCCCGCGACGGAGCCCGACGCGGGGCCGCTGGCCCGCGCGATCGCGACGCGCGCGGTCACCGTCGTGGCGCCCGGGCGACCCGACCTCCGGCGCGCGCTCAACGGGCGCGTCGCCGTCGTCTTCCCGCGCTTCTCGGATCTGGCGCCGCGGATCACGATCGAGCCGGAGATCGCGGCCGAGACCGTCTACGTCGCCGACGCGTTCGCGCCGGCAGGGGTCGTCCCCGAGACTCGATTGGTCGGGATCGAGCCGACGGACGACGAGATCACGCGCGCGGCCGAGCTGGCGTCGGCGTGCGACGCGACCGTCCTGTTCCTGTTCGACGCCCACCTCTACGCGTCGAACGCCCGACTGCTCACCGAGCTCCAGACGCGGGCGCGCGCGCTCGCCGTCGTACTGCTCCGCGATCCGTACGACGCGGCGCTGCTGGCGCCCGAGGTGCTCGGCATCACCGCGTTCGGCTTCCGGAAGTGCCAGCTCGACGCGGTGATCGCGCGCCTGCTCCACGCGTGACGGGGCCGGGCGCGCGGCCCGGCGAGATCCTCGCGATCGACTGGGGCGCCACCCCGGCCAAGCGCCAGCTGTGCCGCGCGGTGCTGCGTCGCGGGAGCTACGTGGTGGCCCCGCCGCGCCCGGTCGAGGACGTCGGCGCGCTCGAGCTGGCGCCGGACGCGCTCGTCGCCTTCGACTGCCCCATCGGCCTTCCCGACGTCTACGCGGCGAAGGCCGGGCTTCCCTCGTTTCGCGCCGCGCTGCGCACGTTCGGCGCGGGACGATTCGATCGCTTCTACGACTTCGCGGGCGCCCCGGCCGAGATCGCGATCGAGCGTCCGTTTTATCCGCGGCGCGGGATCAAGGGCACCACGCGGGACCATCTGCGGGCCGCGCTCGGCGACGCGGCGTTCACGCCGCGCGCGTGCGACCGGCAGGCGGGGGCGGGACCGATCTTTTGGCTGGTCGGCCCTCGGCAGGTCGGACGATCCGCGGCGTGCGTGTGGCGTGAGATCCTCACGCCGAGGCTCGACCGGCTGGCCCTCTGGCCGTTCGACGGGACGCTCGCGGAGCTGATCGGCGCCGGCCGCCCGATCGTGGCGGAGATGTACCCGGCGTTCCTGCTCCGGACGCTGTCGGTCACGGTCACCCGCAAGTCGGACGGGGCCGCGCGCGCCGCCTGCGGGCGAGCAATCCTCCGCCGCCTCGACGCCGATCCCCGGCTCGACCTCGGCGCCGTCCGCGCGCTCCTCCGCGGCGGCTTCGGGGCGGCGCGCGCGGGCGAGGATCCCTTCGACGCGACGACCGCGTGCATCGCGCTGGCCAGGCTCGTCCTCGACGGGGCCGTGCCGGAAGCGCCCGACGCCGCGCGCGCCGTGGAAGGCTGGATCCTCGGACTCGCTTCGTCCTAACGGCGCGCGGCGCGAGAGAAGGAGAGCGCGAGCAGCATAGTCCCGGCGGTCCCCAGCACGACGCGCCAGGACCACGGCAGGACCGAGGACGAAGAGCAGGAAGACCGCAAGGACGGGGAACCGTGACGGGTGGCGCCGGCGCCACCCGCCGCAGAGCGAGCTAGAGCTTCTTGCCTCCACGCTCCGCAACGGTGGCTTCGAAGCTCTTTTTGCGCATGCGCTCGAGCAGCGCCGCGTAGGACTCCGACTGGATGATCCGATCGAACTGGCTGCGATAGGTCGAGACGAAGCTCACACCGTCGATCTGGAGGTCGTAGATACGCCAGCGACCCTCCCGGAGGTGCAGGCGATAGTCGAGCGCGATCTCGGTGCGCCGCTGAGTCTGCACCTTCGACCGCACCGTGGCGAAGCCCGCGTCGATGGCCTCGCCCGGATAGGAGATGTTCTCACCCGCATACGCCTCGACCCGGTTCACGTACGAACGCTCGAGCAGGTCGGTGAAGAGCGCGACGAACTCGGCGCGTTCCTCGGGGGAGCGGGCCGCCCAGTGGCGAGACAGCGTGCGTCGAGTCACCTCCTCGAAATCGAAGAGGTCCCGCGCGACCTTCCGGATCTCCATCCGCCGATCGGCCTGCTGCTTGGCCGGCGCGGTGGATGCGTCATCTGCATCCTGGAGGAGTGCGATCACGCGCGTGACCGCGGTCTCCACGGTGTCTCGCGGCCCCATCGCAGGCGCCGCGACCGCGCCAGCCATCATGATCCATGCGGCAAGTGCCTTGCCCATAGCGAGATCCTCCGGCCCTGAGGCCGAGCATCAGCCATGCCAGCGCTGAATAGTCGGAAAGCTCGTCATTTCAAACCCCTCCGAAACACCCGAGGGGCCCATAATGGACAGAGTGGCAATCCTGTTTGCGCTTCGACACAACGGCACAGGACGCCGGGACCCTCGACAACGTCCGAGCCCAAGATGACCCCCCCTTCGGGGGGACTCAATCAGTGAAACACCGGAGGCGGCAGCCGGGAAAGCACGTTTCGATCCGGACAGCTAGGCCACCGGGCGCGGCTCCCGTATACGTGGGGGCCGATGTCGGCGGGACCTGGATCCGCGTCGCGACCATACGCAGCGGACGCGTCGCGACCGAGACGATCCGCGCCGACCGAGACCTGAGAAAGCTCGCCGCGCGCCTGCAACCGGTGTGGCGCCGGCACGGGTGGAGCCGCCGTCGCGTCGAGGTGCTGGTCGTGGCATCGCGCGGGCTCTGGACCGCGCGCGAGCGTCGAGCGCTTGCGAGGAGCCTCCGGGAGCTCGCCCGCCACGTCGAGGTAATCTCCGACGCCCAGGCCGCGCTACTCGGCGCGATCGGGAATCGCCCGGGCGTGCTCGTGCTGTCGGGCACCGGATCGATCCTGGTCGGCTACGATGGCGACGGCCGCTGGGCGCGTGCCGGAGGCCTGGGACCGCTCGTTGGCGACGAAGGCTCTGGCTTCTGGCTGGGGCGCGAATGGCTCCGGTC
>Ga0066665_10000644_pt1 | contig 14469 bp, 14 predicted proteins | sample GraSoiAngelo_114_FD_75175 | JGI IMG/M metagenome (GOLD analysis project Ga0066665, IMG submission 75175) | Grasslands soil microbial communities from the Angelo Coastal Reserve, California, USA - 14_0903_13_40cm | ecosystem: Environmental > Terrestrial > Soil > Grasslands | place: USA...
AGCTCGTAGTCCCACTTGACGAACTCGCGGATCATCGCGCCCTGATCGAAGGATTCCTGCGCCCAGTGGATATGGCGGTTGCGGCTGCCGTGCAGACCGGACTCGGTGAGCGGGTTGCGTCCGGCGCTGAAAAGGATCGGGACGTTCGAGCGCGCGGCGTTGATGATGCCGCCGACCGCGTTGCCGGCGCCGACGATCACGTGGACCATGACGACCTGAGGGCGTCCGGTGACCATCGCGTAGCCGTGGGCCATCCCCACCGCGGGCACCTCGTGCGGGATCGTCATGGGCCGCGGCACCGGCTGGCCCTGCGCGAGCCGTTTGGCGTACGCGTCGATGAGCGGCGCGAAGTCCGTCCCGGAATTCGCGAAGAAGTACTCGACGCCTCGCGCGGCCAGGAGCTCGAGGTAGGCGTCGGCGGTGCTTTCGATGCTCGCTCGCTTGGTCATCGCGGTCTCTCCCTCTTGTCGTGAGCCCTCGCCGCAGTCATTTGAGCCGCAGTCGGAGCATTCGGCGCGCGTTGCCCTCGTAGATCTTCGCTTTCTCCTCGTCGGTGGCCCGCATGCGCGCCATGGCCGCGATCGTGTCACGGATGAACCCCGGACCCTTCTCGGGATCGAAGGGCATGTCGGTCCCGAAGAGGATGTGGTCGGCCCCGAAGAACGCCAGCCCGGACTCCATCGCGTGCCAGGCGCCGAAGAGGGCGGTGTCGCCGTAGAACATCCGGAAGTAGTCGATCGGGCGCTTCCGCAGGCGCGTGAGCGCGCCCATGTCCTCGGGATCGTCGCTCCGGCTTCCGAGCTGATCCAGGCCTCCGCCCACGCGCCCGGCGCAGAAGGGGATCATGGCGCCCATGTGGTGAGTGATGATCCGGAGCTCGGGATGCCGATCGAAGATTCCCGAGAACACGAGGCGCCCCATGGCCACGGAGGTCTCGTAAGGCCAACCGAACGCCCACCACATGTCGTATTTCGAGCGCTGCTCGCCCGCATAGTCGGCGAACGCGGCCGGGCGCGCCGGGTGCATCCAGATAGGCAGGTCGCGCTGGGCCATCCGGTCGAAGACCGGCTGGTACTCCGGCAGATCGAGCGGCCGCCCCGCGACGTTGGTGTAGACCTGCACGCCAGTGGCGCCGAGATCGTCGAGGGCGCGGTCGATCTCGCGCAGGGCGGCCTCGGGATTGTTCATCGGAAGCGATGCGACGAAGCCGGGGAAGCGGTCGGAGTGCTTCGCGACCACCTCCGCCATCCCGTCGTTGGCGAGCCGAGCCAGCTCGGGGCTCACGTCGGGGCCGCCCACGACCTCGATCGGCGGGTTGGCGAGCGTCAGGATCTGCAGGTAGCCGTCGTAGCGGTCCATGATCCGCAGGCGCTGCTCGACGTCCACCAGGACCGGGATCCCCGACATCCGCTTTTGCAACGCCATGCCCGGCGGAGCGACCTGCAGCATCCGATCGAAATACCGGCGCGGCATGATGTGGGGGAAGACGTCGATCTTCACCGGGGTCACCTCCTAGTCTCCGCCGGACGAGGATAAGCTCACGCGGCCCCGAAAGGAAGAAGCAGGGTAGAGTATGGGGCCATGGCGTCGGGACGCGTCCGGGGCGGCTTCAACCAGTACGGATTCACCGTGGGAATCCTCATGCTCGACACCCGATTCCCGAGGATTCCGGGCGACATGGGCAACGCGTCGACGTTCCCGTTCCCGGTCCGCTACCAGCGCGTGGAGGGCGCCGATCCCGACCTGGTCGTGCGCCGGGGCGCCGCGGGCCTGCTGCCCGCGTTCCTCGACGGGGCTCGGCGGCTCGAGCATGAGGGCGTGGGCGCGATCACCACCAACTGCGGATTCCTCGTGAAGTTCCAGCGCGAGCTGGCGGCGGCGGTCCGCGTCCCGGTGTTCACCTCGAGCCTCCTGCTGGTCCCGCTGGTTCACCGACTGCTGCCACCCGGACGCCGGGTGGGCATCATGACCGTGAACGCGGCCGGCCTCACCCAGGAGCACCTCACCGGCGCGGGCATCGGCGATATCCCGATCGCCGTCGCCGGCATGGAGACGGAGAAGGAGTTCACGCGCGTGCTCCTGGGCAACGAGATGGTGCTCGACGTCGACGCTGCGCGCGAGGAGCACGTGCGGGTCGCCCGGCGGCTCGTCGCGGAGCACGCGGACATCGGCGCGATCGTGCTGGAGTGCACCAACATGCCCCCGTACGCGGCCGACATCCAGCGCGAGACCGGGCTTGCCGTGTTCGACATCGTCTCGCTGGTCACCATGGTCCACGGCGCGCTCGCGGCCGGCCAGCCGCCACGGACCGCGTGACCGACTGACCGCGCCGGGGAGCGGTCATGGCCAACCCGGCGGTCATCGAGATCCAGCGATTCTGGGAGCCGCTGGTGTGACGCCCGCCACCTCGAACGGGTGGCTGCTCGAGACGCGCGGGCTCACCAAGTGGTTCGGCGGCCTGGTCGCGGTGGACGGGCTTCCGCTCGCGGTCCGTCCGGGAGAGGTCCGCGGCCTCATCGGTCCCAACGGCTCGGGCAAGACGACCACCGTCAACCTGCTCTCGGGCTTGTATCGCGCCGATGCCGGAGAGATCGAGCTGCGCGGCGAGCGGATCGACCGCTTGCGCCCGCACGAGGTCTCGGCGCGGGGTGTCGCCCGGACCTTTCAGACCCCGAAGGTGTTCGGCAACATGACGGTGCTGGAGAACGTCCTGCTTCCGGCTCTGGCGGCGCTCGACCGCGGCGGTCACCGCCCGAGGTCGGAGATCCTCGAACACGCGCGCGGGCTGCTGGAGGTCGTCACACTCGACCGGCAGCGCCACGCGCTGGCCAAAGAGCTTTCGGGCGGGCAGAGCATGCTGCTCCAGATCGCCCGAGGCCTCATGGTGCGTCCGATCCATCTCTTCCTCATGGACGAGCCCTTCGCCGGAGTGCATCCGACGATCAAGGACATCATCATGGAGACGATCCTCCGGATGAACCGCGCGGAGGGCGTGACGTTCCTGATCGTGTCCCACGAGATGGCGACGCTGCGCCGGCTGTGCGAGCGGGTCTCGGTGATGCACGAGGGCAAGCTGATCGCCGAGGGGTCGTTCGCGGAGATCGCCAACCACGCCGTGGTCCTCGAAGCCTATCTGGGGCGGTAGGTGGCGCTGCTCGAGCTTCACGGAATCGCGGCGGGCTACGTCGACGGCATCGACATTTTGAACGACGTCCACCTTCGGGTCGTCCCCGGCACGGTGACGGGGATCATCGGGCCCAACGGCGCCGGGAAATCGACACTGCTCAGGACGATCTTTGGATTTCTCCATCCGCGCCGCGGCCGGATCGTCTTCGACGGACGTGACGTCGGAGGCCTCGCACCCCACGCGCTGAAGCGGCTGGGGATGGCCTACGTGCCGCAGGGCGCGAACATCTTTCCCCAGCTCACGGTGCACGAGAATCTCCAGATCGGGACCTGGATCTTTCGCCACGACCGGGCGCGCGTCGCCGGGATGCTCGAGCGCGCGTACGTCGCCTTCCCGCGCTTGCGCGACAAGCGCCGGCTCCGCGCCACGGTGCTCTCCGGCGGCGAAGCCAAGATGCTCTCCGTCGCCAAGGAGCTGGTGACCGACCCGCGGCTGCTCCTGGTGGACGAGCCCTCCGCGGGCCTGGCCCCGCGAATTGCCGATCGGGTCTACGACCGGCTCCGCGAGGTCCAGGCCGGGGGCGTGACGATCCTCCTCGTCGATCAGAACATCACCAAGGCCGTCGAAGTCTCCGACTACCTCTACATGCTCGAGATCGGGCGAGTGCGGCGCGAGGGCCCGCGCCAGGATTTCGCCGACCAGCTCCGCGAGATCATCCGCGACGCGCTCCTCGGAGCCTGATCCTGCCGCGTCTCGTTCGTCGTCTGGGCTGGTGCGCGCTGGCGTACGCGGCGCTGGCGTCGCTGCCCTGGGCGACCTCCGAGTACCACACCCACGTGCTGGTCACGAGCCTCTACTACGTCATCCTCGCGATCGGCTGGAACCTGCTCGCCGGCTACACCGGCCAGTTTTCGCTGGCGCACCACACGTTCGCCGGCATCGGCGCGTACACATCGGCGCTGCTCGTCCTGTACGCGCGCGTGCCGATCCTCGTGGGCATCGGCGCCGGGGTCGTCGTGGCGGCCGCCGTCGGCTACGGGCTCGGCACCCTGTGCCTCCGGATGCGCGCCATCTACCTGGCGCTCGCCACCTGGGCCTTCGCCGAGTCGGTGCGGCTTCTCGTCACGGTCGAGTACGAGATCACGCGGGGCGACCTCGGGCTGGCCGCGCCGTTCCTCTTCGGCACACCGCGGCCCACGGCGTATTACTACCTGTTCCTCGCCCTGGCGCTGGGGGCGGCGCTCGTGGCGAAGGAGCTCGTCGACTCGCGAGTCGGGTCGTACATGCGCGCGATCCGTGACGACGAGGAGGCGGCCGCCGTCATGGGCGTGGACACCTTCAAGTGGAAGCGATTCGTCTTCGCGGCCTCGGCGGTCTTCGCCGCGGTCGCCGGCGGGTTCCAGGGCCACTACGTCGGCCTGCTGTCGCCGACCCCGATGAAGTTCAACGAGATGGCCATGATCATCGTCATGGTCATCGTGGGTGGCCTGCGGACCTTCGCCGGACCCATGCTGGGCGCCGTGTTCATCGAGGTGCTGTCGGAGGCCCTGCGGGCCTGGGGTGAGGTCCGCATGGTGCTCTTCGCCCTGCTCGTCATCGTCATCGCCCGCGGCTATCCCGCGGGGCTGGTCGGAATCTGTCGCGCGCTCGCCGCGCGGCTCGTGGCGCGGATCCCGGCGCTGGAGCCGGTCTTCTCGCCACGGCGGCGGGGGGACTGAGCCGGTCGAGGACTCACACGCTCCGCTCACGCTCGCCGAAGAGGCCCGTGGGTCGGAAGACGAGCAGCGCGATGAGCAGCAGAAAGCCGTAGAGGTCCTTGTACGCCGCCGACAGGAACACCGACCCCAGCGCCTCGATCACGCCGAGGAGCACGCCGCCGACGACGCTGCCGAGGACCGAGCCGAGGCCGCCGATGACGATGATCTCGAAGCCCTTGAAGGTCGAGATGGCGCCGTTCTCGGGATAGACGAGGAAGTCGGGCGCGAGGAGCGCGCCGGCCGCCGCCGCCAGCGAGACGCCGACGCCGAACGCCAGCATGTCCAGGCGGAGGACGTCGATCCCGGCCGTCTGGATCCCCACGCGATTCTGCGCGGCGCCCCGCAGCGCGCGCCCGACCCACGTCTTCTTGATCACCAGGGAGAACAGGGCCAGCAGGACGAGCGTGCCGACGACCGCCACGACCCGATTGCCCGAGATGGGCAAGGTCACGAGCGTCATGGGCCGGGCGTAGTCCGGCGGCGCGTACTGGTTCGGTCCGCCGAGAACGATCGCCAGGTTCCGGAACAGGACCATCAGCGCGATCGTGATGATCGTCGCGTACTCGTCTCGCCGCTCGATGCCACCGACGAACATCGGCCGCAGGAGAAACCGCTGGACGACGAGCCCGAGGAGGAAGACGGCCCCCATCGCCAGCGGGACCGCCAGATACCAGCGCCGGGGACCGAGCAGGCTCACGATCAGCGCGTACTGGACGTAGCTGCCGATCATGTAGAATTCGCCCATCCCCCAGTTGATCATCTTCATGATGCTGTAGATGAAGGTGATCCCGAGGGCCATCAGGCTGTAGATGACGCCGATGACCAGCCCCGAGAGGACGTACTGGGACAGGAGGACCGCGTCCACCGAGGCCACCGGCGACTCGTCAGCGCTTCGGTCCCGGCATCCAGTCGCCCGTCTTGAGCTCCGCCGGGTAGACGATCCTGACGTCGGCGAACGGCATCTCGACCGCCGTGTACTGCGTCACCAGCATCGGCGGCGTCCACTGTTGCCAGTACGGACCCTCGCCGCGCGAGAAGCTGATCGTCCCGTTCCAGCCCTCGAACTTGTTGGCCAGGAGCGCCTTGACCAGCTCGTCGGACTTGTCGCTCTTGGCGGCGTTCAGCGCGTCGGCCAGCAGGACGACCTGGGCGTACCCGTTGAAGGCGCCGTAGATCGGGTCCTCCTTGAACTCGGCCACGTACTTCTTGCGGAACGCCTCGCCCCGGGCCGTCAGCTTCATCGTCGAGTGGTAGTACACGATGAAGCTGGCCCAGTTGCCCTTCTCGCCCAGGTTCTTCCAGTACTCGGGCCGCGCAGGCGCGTCGTAGGAGATGAGCGTCGGCACCGCGGGGGTCAGCCCAACGTCATAGGCCTGCTTGGCGATGAGGTACATCGGCGTGCCGATGCCGCCGTTGAGAAGGACGTCCGGCTTCCAGTTCTTGATGTCCAGGAGCTGCGGCGTGAGGTCGACCACCGCCCGGTCGAAGATGATCGTCTTCAGCTCCGCGCCGGGGAGCATCGACGCGAATGCCTTCTTGGTCTCGTCGACCAGGCCCACACCGTAGTCGGTGTTCTCCGTGATGAGCGCGGCCCGCTTGAAGCCCCGCTCCTTGATCCAGCGGGTCCACAGCGCACAGCGGTCGGGATCGATCACGTGGGTGCGGAAGGTGTAGGTCAGGTGGCGCTCGGTGATCTGGCGCGCCGAGGCCTGGGTGGAGAAGACGGGCACCTTGAATTGCTCCGCGAGCGCCTGCACCGCCGTCATCACCGAGCTGTGGAACTGGCCGACGACCGCCACCGCCTGATCCTGGCTCGCGAGCTTGCGGAATCCGGCCGACCCTTTCTCCGGCGTGCCCGAGTCGTCCTCGATGACGAGCTCGATCTTCCGCCCACCGAGCACGCCGCCCCGGGCGTTGACGTCTTCGGCGCCCATCTTGGCGCCGCGAACGATGAACTGCCCGGCGGCAGCGTCCCCGGGGGGCGCGAGCGGCGTGAGGACGCCGATCTTCACCGGCTTCTGGGCGAGGGCGGGCGCGGCGAGCCCGATAACGAGCAACGCGGCCAGCCGAGCAGTCCGAGCTCGTCCAATCATCGCGATCCTCCAGTGAAGGGCGTGTGTGCGGAGCCGAGCGGGCTCATGCTATGCGGGCGGTCGGTCAGCGTCAACCGCCCGCCTTCCCCAGTCCACCAGACGCGCCGTCCGGCCGTGCTAGAGTGCCGCGCAGCGCTGCGGTCGGGGAGGCCGTGAATGTATCAGAACATCCTGTGGGAGCAGAAGGACCGAAGTGCCGTCATCACGCTCAATCGCCCGCGAGTGCTGAACGCGCTGAGCCGCGCGCTCAAAGCCGAGCTCTCGGACGCGCTGACGCGCATCAAAGCGGACCCCGGCATTCGCGCCGTCATCATGACCGGCGCCGGCGACCAGGCGTTCAGCGCGGGCCAAGACCTCACCGAGGCGAAGGACATGAGCGGCCCGGAAGCCGAGGAATGGGTGAGGGAGTACGAGCTCCTCTACGACCAGATTCGCGTGCTCGACGTGCCGGTGATCGCTGCGGTGAATGGCTGGGCGATGGGGGCCGGCTGTCAGCTCGCCCTGCTGGCCGACGTTCGCCTCTCGTCCGAGAACGCGCGCTACGGGATGCCCGAGATCCGGGACGGCATTCCGGCCGTCTTCGGTCTCGAGCTTCTCTGGAACACGATCGGGATGAGCCGGGCGCTCTATCTCGTCCTCAGCGGCGAGTCCCTCGACGCGCGCCAGGCGCAGGAGGCAGGATTGACGGTCAAGGTGGTCGCACCGGTGGAGCTCCTGGCCGAAGCCGAAGCGCTCGCGCGGACGATGGCTGCCCATGCGCCAATCGCGATGAAGCAGAACAAGCAGTACGCCCGCCGGAGGACCGAGGCCGATTTCCGCGCGTGCGCGAGGTTTTGCGAGAGCGCGCACCACGCGGCCTTCGCCGCCGGCGACGCCAAGCGCGGCATGGAGGCGTTCCTGGCCAAAAAGCGGACCCACCGGTGGGCCGATTGAATTTGACTTTCAACTGCTTCCCGGTGCGAATTGGGCCGACGGCAGCCCGTATTTGTAAGGATTGCCGCTCGAGAATTCTGTCCGCATGCACGGCTATTCGTTGCCACCGCAAAGGCACGGTCGATTTCGTCAGCTTGTTTGGCCTGGACGGCGAGAAGGGTCAAGCCCAATGTCGCAGCCGCGGCTTGGGTCAGCGCCCGCAGTAGAGCGCCTGTGAAAAACATTTCACGGATTGAACCGGCCGCTGGAGGTGCTACACAGGGCACCACTCGCAATTCGAGGAGGTGTCCCCGCTTCGTTGTCATTTTTCCCCTAGGTACAGCATGAGGACGCAGCAAACGCTTTTGGGCAAAGACCCGATGTCTCCCAGGGGGGACGCTCGCCTGACTCGTGGCTCTGCGGCTCTGTCTCACGACGGGTGTGCCCCTATCGGGGGTCTTCGTTAAGCAGACTCAGGGTTGCACCTGAGGTGCCAGGAAGCGATCGCTTCGGGTCACGACGCATCGAAATCTGGAAATCGTGTCGCGAATACCCTCCGGCCCGACGTGTTTTTGGCGGCTTTCGAGTTAGGGGCCCTGGTTTTCCCCGCCGGAATCAGTCAAATGCCCGATGGGAAGAATGGGCCGCGGGACCTAGAATGTCTGGGGGTGCAAGGTGCCCCAAGGATGAAACTGCCTCCGCTCCCTCGGCTGTGGTTGGGCCTGGCGGTTCTCGCGGGCATCTACTTCGCCGCCGGGAAGCTCGGCCTTCGACTGGCCTTCGAGCACGCCAGCGCGACGGCGGTGTGGCCGCCAACCGGTATCGCGCTGGCGGCAATGCTGCTGTACGGATACCGCATGTGGCCCGCGATCTTCGTGGGGGCGTTCCTCGTGAACGCCACGACGGCCGGGTCGGCCTGGACATCGCTCGGTATCGCCGCGGGCAATACGCTCGAAGGGCTCCTGGGCGTCTGGCTGGTGAGACGGTGGGCGAGCGGCTGCGGCGCCTTCGATCGAGCGAGGGACATCTTCAAGTTCGCGGCGCTGGCGGGGCTGTTGAGCACCACCGTCAGTGCGACGGTGGGAGTGACAAGCCTCACGACGGCCGGGTACGCCGGCTGGGACCGGTTCGCGGCGATCTGGCTGACGTGGTGGCTGGGCGATGTGGTCGGGGCGCTCGTGGTGACTCCGGTCCTCGTGCTGTGGGGGACGGACCGGATTGTGCGCTTCAAGTGGGCGGACGCGTTCGAGCTGTCAATGGTGCTCGCCTCCGTGATCCTCGTGGGTGGGTTCGTGTTCGACGACCTGGGGTTCGCCGTGGCGAGCAACTATCCCCTCGAATTCCTGTGCATTCCGCCGCTGGTGTTCGCCGCCTTTCGATTCGGTCAACGCGAAGCGGCGACGTGCGTGGCGCTGCTCTCGGGGATCGCGATCAGGGGGACGCTGGAGGGCTTCGGGCCCTTTGTCCGGATCTCCCAGAACGAATCGCTTCTGCTGCTCCAGGCCTTCATGGGCACGCTGACCATCATGTCCCTGCCGCTCGCGGCCGTCGTCCGGGAGCACGCGCGAGCCCAGGCGGCGCTCGCGCGCGCCGCCGCCATCGTGACGTCCTCGGACGACGCGATCATCGGCAAGACGCTCGACGGCCTCATCACGACCTGGAACGAAGGAGCGGCGCGGCTCTACGGGTACTCGGCCCCCGAGGTCATCGGGCAGCCGCTCTCGATCATCATCCCCCCGGAGATGGGCGAATCGGAGTTGCCCAAAATACTCGAACAGCTGCGGCGGGGCGAGCCGATCGACAACTACGAGACGGTGCGGATGGCGAAGAACGGGCGGCGCATCGACGTGTCGGTCACAGTGTCGCCGATTCGGGACGCGAGTCGCCGGATCGTCGGCGCGTCGTCGATCGCTCGCGACATCACGCGCCGGAAGGAGATCGAGGCGACGGCCCGCGAACGCGACATCTTGCGGTCGGTCGCGAGCCTGGCGGCGGGGGCCGCGCACGAAATCAACAATCCGCTCGCCGTCGTCATAGGCCAAGCCCAGTTGTTGATCGACGACTCCGCCGCGACGCGGCGTCGCCGACTGGAGGAGATTCTCGAGGCCGGGGAACGGATCCACGCGATCGTTGCGCGCATGAAGCACCTGACCCGGATCGAGATAATGGAGAAAGCTGCCAGTCTGCCCGAGATGCTCGACATCATGAGGTCGAGCGAGCCGGACACGGGTGGGGGACTGGAGGCCGCGGTCGCGGGGAGGCAGGCCACCAGCCCATACCTCGTCATCGTGGCGCACGAGCAGCAGTCACGGTACGAGAATCTCAAGGACACGTTCGCCGACGAGAGTGCGGGCGTGATCCTCGACCGTCGAATGGGCGAGCGGCGTCGACGTCACGTCCCGGTGGAGGTGGAGAGACGCCGAGGGGACCGGCGCCGGCACGACGTCACCGCGGATCTCCAGAAACACGGCTGGGTAATCGTCCTGAACGGATCAACCTCTTCGGCACCAGTTCCTTCGGGAGGGGTGTCGGCCTGACGGCGCGCGTAGTTGATGACCACCACAGCAGCCCCGGCGGCACCCGAAGGTCGCGTGTCCCGGCGGCGGGGATGTCGGCGCTGCCGACCGCGTAGCCGTCCACCGCCGAGTTGTCGGTCGGCGGCACGTCGAGCGGCACCCGCACGTCTTCGGGTGATTTCAATGGCGACGGCGTGCTGGATCTGGCGGTCGCCGGCGGTTGGGCCGACAGCGTCTCGGTGCTACTCGGCGCCGGCGATGGGACCTTCCGAGCGGCGGTGAACTTTCCGGTCGGGAGCGGCGCCTTAGCCGTGGCCGTGGGCGACTTCAACGGTGATGGGGCGCAGGATGTGGTCGTGGCCGACTACGGCTCCAACGACGTCTCGGTGCTACTGGGCACTGGCGACGGAGCGTTCCGGACGGCGCCGACCTTCGATGCCGGCAGCCAACTTCTAGCTATCGCCGTGGGCGACCTCGATGGCGATGGCGCGCCCGACGTAGCGATGGCCCTTAAGGGTTCTGACGTGGTCTCTGTCCTGCTGGGCAATGGTGATGGGACGTTTCACACGGGACTTAGCTTCTTTGTGGGCGTCTTTCCCATTTCGCTGGCGGTGGGCGACTTCAATGGCGACGGCAAACTGGATCTGGCGGCGGTCGACGCTGGTTCCAACACCGTCTCGGTGCTGCTGGGCAACGGTGATGACACCTTCCAGCCGGCACTGACCTTCACCGTAGGCACTGACCCCGATCCGTAGCCGTCGGCGATTTCAATGGCGACGGCAAGCTCGACCTGGTTGTGGCCAACTACGGGTCCAGTGACGTCTCGGTCCTACTGGGCACCGGCGATGGGACCTTCCAGGCCGCCGTCGCCTTTCCCGCAGGCCGCTCTCCCCTCTCGGTCGCCGTGGGTGACCTCAATGGCGATGGGGTGCCAGACTTGGCGGTGGCCAACGATCGGTCCAATGACGTCTCGGTGCTGCGAGGCACCGGCGATGGGACCTTCCAGGCCGCCGTCGACGTCCCTCTTCCTGCAGGAAGCAATCCTTCCTCGGTCGCCGTGGGTGACTTCGATGGCGATGGCAAGCCAGATCTGGCGGTCGCCATCCCGCGCTCCAATCACGTCTTGGTGCTACTGGGCACTGGCGAGGGGACCTTCCAGGCGGCGCTAGCCTTTGGGGCGGGCAGCCATCCTGTGTCCATGGCCGTGGGCGACTTCAATGGCGATGGCAAGCCAGATCTAGCGGTCGGCAATACTACGTGCTGGTCCTGCGCCCTCTCGGTGCTGATGAACGACACGCCTGTTCCCCGTTGACGTAAGGGGCGCCCCATGGCGAGCATCTGTTGCTCGCCGCCGCTCATCGTCCCGGCCAGTCTGACGGCGGCGCCCTGCCTCGCGCTGGAGGTTCTCCGGGGGCCGATGTAGGCGACGTACTGGTCGCAGGTCATGCCTCTGGCGAAGCGCGCGGGGGTCCCGACGGTCGGCTTGCGGTTCACGGTCATCCTCACCTGCAGTCTGGCGTCAGTGGCGCGTCCACTCCTTCAGGAGCGTCTCGTCCATCTCCACGCCGAGCCCTGGGCCGTCGAGCGCCAGGATCGCGCCGTCGGCATACTGCACGGGCCGGCGCACCACGTCGCCGGCGAGGAGCAACGGGCCGAACAGCTCGCAGCCCCACGTCACCGGCGCCGCCGCCAGCGCCACCTGAAGGTACGCGGCGGTGCCGAGCGAGGTCTCGATCATGCAGCCGACGTAGCAGGTCATGGCGGCCGCTTCGGCGATGCGCGCGATGGCCATGGTGCCGAGGATCCCGGCCGACTTCGTGAGCTTGAGGGCGAGGATGCTCACGCCGCCGAGGCGCGCGATGGCGAGCGCGTCGTGGATCGAGCAGCAAGACTCATCGGCCATGATCGGTACCCGCACGGCGCGCGCGATCTCCGCGAGACCGTCCCGATCCCAGCGCGCGACCGGCTGCTCGACGAAATCCAGGCCGTATGGCTCGAGCGCGCGGATGGCCTGGAGCGCGCTGGGCCGGTCCCAACCCTGGTTGGCGTCGACGCGAAGGGAGACATCGGATCCGACCGCCTCCCGGAGCCGCCGGACTCTTTCGACGTCGTGGGCCACCGGGTGCGCGGCCGTCTTGATCTTGAAGATGCGGTGGCCGAGCGCGACCTTCGCGCGAGCCTCCGCGACCTCCGCGTCCGAGCTCTCGACGGCGAGCGACCACGACAGCGGCACGCTCTCGCGCACGCGCCCCCCGAGCAGGCGGTGCACGGGAACGCCGAGCGCCTTGCCGTTGAGATCCCAGAGCGCCATCTCGACGGCGGCGCGCGCGAAGGGGTTGCCCTGTACCCGTCGCGCCATCTCGCGGTTCAGCGTCTCGATCCGGGTTGCGTCGCGACCGACGAGCCACGGCGCGATGTAGCGCTCGATCGTGACCGAGACCGATTCCGAGGACTCCTCGCTCCACGTGGGCCCGCCCAGGCACGCGGCCTCTCCCCAGCCCGTGAGGCCGTCCGCCGTCTGGACGCGCACGAAGGCGAAATTGACCGCCTCGAGGGTCGTGAAGGACATCTTGTGCGGGCGCTTCACGGGAATGTCGGCGAGGGTCACCCGGACGTCGGCGATCTTCACCGGGTCACCCGGCGTCGGCGCTCGCCTCGTGGGCGGCCCGCGGACGATCGAATCGGCTCGGATCGAACAACGAGAGGTCGAGGGACGACTTGCCGTCGAGCAGCCATTCCGCCACGTAGCGGCCGGTGGCCGGCGAATGCTGGAACCCATGGCCACCGAACCCGACCGCCAGGAAGAAGCCCTCGACGCCCGGCGCCCACCCGATGATGGCGTGGTCGTCCGGCGTGAGCGGTCGGAGACCGGCCCAGCCGCCGGCGATACGCGCGTCGCCGATGATCGGCAAACGCTGGATCGCCTTCTGCACCGCCTCCTCCACTTTGCCCCAGTCCATCGGCACGTCGAAGTCCTCGCCGATGTCCTCGACGTCTCCCGGGCTCAGCAGCACCTGCTCCATCTCCTTCCTGAAGTAGAAGCCGCTGGTGACGTCGGTCGTCAGCGGCACGGGACCGGGGATCGCCGGGAATGGCTCGGTGAAGAAGATGTGCCGGCGTCTGGGATGCACGGGCAGCTCCACCCCCGCCAGCCGCGCGACGCGCGCGGCGGCGGGCCCGGCGGCGTTGATCACCAGCGGCGAAGCGATCGCTCCGGCCGAGGTCATCACCCCGCTGACCCGGCCCTGCGTCCGCTCGAGCGACGAGACGCGCACGCCCTCCGCGATCTTCACGCCCAGCTCGCGCGCGCGCCGGGCGAAGCCGGCGGTGACCTCGGCGGGCCCGGCGAGACCGTCTCCGGGCCCCCACACCGCGGCGACGAGGTCGTCCACCCGGAGGGCCGGCACGAGCTTGCGGGCATCGTCGGGCGTGATCACACGCACGTCGGCCCCGAGCGTGCGCTGGAGGGCGATCCGCTTTTCGAATCCGCGGAGCTGCTTGGCGTCGGAGACGAGGAAGAGATAGCCGATCTTCTTGTAGCCGGGGTCGACACCGAACTCGTCCTGGAAGCGCTCGAACACGCGGATGGCTTCCAGCGAGAAGCGGATCTCGGTCTCGGTCGGAAACTGGACCCGGATCCCGCCCGCCGCCTTGCTCGTGGTCCCCGAGCCGACCGTCTCGCGCTCCACGACGACGACGTCCGCGAGACCGCGCCGCGCGAGATGGTAGGCGATGCTGCAGCCGACGACACCGCCACCGATCACCACCGCGCTCGCTGTTCTCGGCAGGTCCATGTGGTCCTCGTGTTGTGGGCTGGGACGAGAGGCCCGATTGTACCGCGACTCGCGGCGACTCCGGGATAGGGCTAGCGGACGTCACGCGGTTTGCCGTGTCCGGCGGACCAGCCTATTCTTTGGCCGGCTGCACGCTGGGTGTCGCGGTGATCGCCTGAGAAAGGGATGGAGGTGGCGCATGCAAACCACGATCAATCGACGAACAGCGCTGGGCTTGGGAGGCGCCGCCGCCATGCTCGTGGCCGCCCCTTCTGCGCTTGCCCAGCAACC
>Ga0066665_10000646_pt1 | contig 14451 bp, 8 predicted proteins | sample GraSoiAngelo_114_FD_75175 | JGI IMG/M metagenome (GOLD analysis project Ga0066665, IMG submission 75175) | Grasslands soil microbial communities from the Angelo Coastal Reserve, California, USA - 14_0903_13_40cm | ecosystem: Environmental > Terrestrial > Soil > Grasslands | place: USA...
CGTCATCCACCATGTTCATCAGACAACCTCGAGGCCCTCGTTCTTCAAACCATGCATGGAAACTTCCATCCAACTGCACCAGGTCACCAAAGTGCTCCCGCCGCGCTCTCCGCTTCCGGTGTGCTTTCCGTCTCCGCATGCGGCTCCACAACCCCTCCGCTAGCATCCAGCGTCGCAAGGTCTCTTCTCCCACTTCCAGCCCATCCTCACCCGCTAAGTGCTCCGCTGCCAGCGTCGGTCCAAATCGCTCCTGGGCCGTCCCGGAATACTTCTTCCGGATCAACTGCAGAACCTTCCGCCGGAACTCTTCCGGCTTCGCGCGGTTCGAACCTCTTCCCGCACTGCGGTGCTGCAGACCCTTCGCTCCTTCCCCTCGATACCGCTTCCAGAGTCTCTTCGTCTGCCGGTAACTCAACTCCAGTATCTTCGCCGCATCGGTCAACCGAAGCGTCTTGCTCTTCACCCGCCCCAAGACTTCTGCGCGCCGAAGTTCCCTCGTGCTCATCGCTGTCCTCTTCAACCGGACCTCCTCTGGAGGTCACAGTGTAGGGGACACTTCTAACGAGGGCAGAAGGGGACATTATCAAAGAGGTGCTATCGACGGAGTGACAAACTTGCGGACGTGAGCGATCATGCGTTCGCGCCGTGGCACTTCTTGTATTTTTTCCCTGACCCGCAGGGGCAAGGATCGTTGCGCCCCACTTTCGCGCCGACTCTTACCGGCTTCGGCGCTTCGGCCTGCGCGGGCCCGGTCTGATACTGCAAATCTTTCTGCTGGCGCTGCTGGCGGCGTTCGATCTCGCGTGCAACCGACGGCAAGTGCTGCGGTTCATTTACGCGCGCAGCGGCGCTGGCTGCGGCGGCGGCCGCGCTCTGCGGCGGGGTACGCGGCGGCTCTGGACGTCTAGCCTCCGGCGGCTGCTCGCCTTGCTGCATCTGAATGTGAAAGAGATAGCGGATCGTTTCGTTGTCGATGCGCGCCATCATATCTTCGAAGAGCACGAACGCTTCCTTCTTGAACTCGACGATGGGATCTTTTTGCGCGTAGCCGCGCAGTCCGATGCCCTCTTTCAAGTGGTCCAGCGAGAGCAGGTGGTCTTTCCACTGGGAGTCCACGACGTCGAGAATAATACGGCGCTCGAGCCAGCGCATCAGGTCCGTGCCAAACTGCTTTTCCTTTTCCTCGTAACGCTTCTTGACAGCCTCGACCGCGGCGTCGGCAAGCTGGTCGTGGCTGAGCGTGCCTGGGTCGGCGCCTGCCGCCTTCATATCGATGCCGAACTGCGCGTTGCTCTCCGCGAGAAATTGTGTGGTGTTCCATTGACCGGGATGCTGCTCGCGCGGGCAGAATGTTTCCGCAAGTTCGCGCACGACGTCTTCCGCAATTCCCAGAACGTAGTCGCGCTGGTCTTTGCCTTCCAGCGCCGAGCGGCGAATCGCGTAAATCGTCTCGCGCTGCTTGTTCATCACGTCGTCGTATTCGAGCAGGTGTTTGCGCGCGTCGAAGTTTTGCGCTTCGACGGATTTCTGAGCGTTCTCGATGCGCCGCGAAATCAGCCCCGACTCAATCGGCACGCCCTCGGTCATGCCCAGGCGGAACATCAGCGCCTTCACGCGCTCGCCGCCGAAAATGCGCATCAGGTCGTCTTCGAGAGAAAGGAAAAACCGCGAAGAGCCGGGGTCGCCCTGGCGTCCCGCGCGGCCACGCAGCTGGTTATCGATGCGCCGCGCCTCGTGGCGCTCCGTCCCGAGGATGTGCAGCCCTCCCAGTGCGACGACTTCGTCGTGTTCAGCTTTACATTGTTCGGCGAACTGGTCGTACATCGGCTTCCACTGATCGGCCGGCACCTGAAAGATCTTTCCTTCGTTCTGAAAGAGCACCATCGGGACTGCGGGCTGGTCGCCGTTGCCACTTGCGGGATCAGCGCCAATCACCGCTGGAGCCGCCGCATAGGGCATGGCCAGCTTGTTCTTCAGAAAATGGTCGCGCGTCATTTGCTCGGGATTACCGCCAAGCAGAATATCGGTTCCGCGGCCGGCCATGTTCGTCGCCACGGTGACCGCGCCTTTGCGCCCGGCCTGAGCGACGACGCGCGATTCGCGCTCGTGCTGCTTGGCGTTCAACACCTGGTGCGGGACGCCGGACTTCTTCAGCAATTCCGCGATAGCCTCGGATTTCTCGATGGAGATTGTGCCGACGAGAACGGGTTGGCCGCGTTCGTGATATTGGCGAATGCCGTTCGCGAGCGAGTTGTCTTCCTGGAGGATGCCGTTGACAACGGCCACAAACTTTTCTTTCTCCGTGCGGTAAACCACGTCTGCAGCTTCAATGCGAATCAGCTTGCGGTTCGTCGGAATCACCGTGACGTCCAGATTGTAAATCTTGCCGAACTCCGCTGCTTCCGTTTCCGCCGTGCCGGTCATGCCGGAAAGCTTCTTGTACATGCGGAAATAATTCTGGAAGGTAATCGTCGCGAGCGTCTGATTTTCGCGTTCGATCTTGACGCCTTCCTTGGCTTCCACGGCCTGATGCAACCCGTCGGACCAGCGGCGGCCGGGCATCTGGCGGCCGGTGAACTCATCAACGATGATGACTTCCCCGTCTTTCACGACGTAATCCACGTCCTTCTTGTAGAGCGTATGCGCGCGCAGCGCCTGGTAGACGTGGTGCATGATATCGATGTTCGCCGGATCGGACATATTGGTCAGCGAGAGAAGCCGCTCGCACTTGGCGAATCCTTCCTCGGTAAGCGTCGCGGTGCGGTGCTTTTCATCGAGCGTGTAGTCGATATCCTGAATGAGCTTGGGAATAATCTTGTCGATCTTGGCGTACTTGTCGGTGGATTCTTCCGACGGACCGGAAATAATCAGCGGAGTGCGCGCTTCGTCGATAAGGATGGAGTCTACTTCGTCGACGATGGCGAACTGGTGCCCCCGCTGCACGCAATGCGCCAGGTCGTATTTCATGTTGTCGCGGAGATAGTCGAAGCCGAATTCGTTGTTGGTGCCGTAGGTAATGTCTGCGCCATAGGCCGCGCGGCGCTGGTCGTCGTCCAGATCGTGCACAATCACGCCGACGCTCAAACCGAGGGCGCGGTACAGCGGGCTCATCCATTCCGCGTCGCGGCGCGCCAGGTAATCGTTCACCGTAACAATGTGCACGCCGCGCCCCGCAAGCGCATTTAGCACCGCGGGAAGCGTCGCGACGAGCGTCTTGCCTTCGCCCGTCTTCATTTCCGCGATCTTGCCTTCGTGCAAAACAATGCCACCGATCAGCTGCACGTCGAAGTGCCGCATGTTCAGGAAGCGGCGGCCGGCTTCACGGACCAATGCAAATGCCGGCACAATGGCGGGCTCCAGGGCCCTCTGCAATTCCTCTTTGTAGCTTGGCTCCGCGGGATCGGCGTCCTTCAACTGCTCCTGCACCTGGGCGCGGAGCTCCGCAAAACGCGTCTTGAGTTCTTCATTGCCTAGCGATTGCACTTCGGCTTCGCGCGCATTGATGGACGCGATGACGGGCTGCAATTTCTTGATGTCGCGCTCGTGCTTGGTGCCGATAAACCTGGCTACGACGCGGTCTAGTATTTGTGCTGCTTCCATTGGATGATTTCGCAGTCTCCTGAAAGGTTCTCCGCGTGCCCGCCGCCACTGGGCAGTCCAACGCCGCCAGTACAAACATCTTATTCTAACTGGTCGGATGCGTCAGCGCCAAGAAACACGCCACGCTTCTCAAACCAAACGTGAGAATCACTAGGTGGGGTGAAAAATGGGCGTTATTTAGAACCAACCAGCCCAGCAGGTACGGGAACCAGGTCGTTCTCGGCAGCGGTCTGATTGTTGGAACTGGCGGAGAGATTACCCGTAAGCAGGCGGCGGTATTTGCCGCGCTCGTCAAGGTCCATATCCACAATCTCGAAGGCCATATCCTGGGCACGAGAATCGCGCATGAGCGCCGTAACATGGAAATTTCTCATCCCGATCTGGAATCTCAATTGTACTTGCGTGCCGGGTGTCAAGTGTCGGCTGAGGGTTGCAACGCCGCCCGTCAGGCTCGCGGTTTTGATCTCCAGGGAGCAGCCCTCTTTGAGGTTTGTGCAAATCGCTCTGACGGCCTTCTTCAAACGAACACGCGTGTGCCGGCGCTGGCGGACAAATTTTGACGTGACCGGAACGTCCAACGGGGCGAGAGTATACTCTTCCTTTTCGATCCCGCTTTTCGGCAAGAACTCGCGTACCCACTCCGGGTCCAGTTTCTCAAGCGCCTGCAGAGCGGCAATTCTCAATTCCTGCGGGTGCAGCCATCCGAAAACTTTTTTGGACTCCGCGATGCGCTTCAGGGTGCTTATCGATTCCGGCGCATTGATTCTTCCCAGAGCTTCGACGGCTTTCACGCGCAGATAAGGCCCGCCCCCGGTTGGCAAGTCGCCGTCGGCAATGGTCAGCAGTTTGCCGAGCGCCTCGCGATCCGCCGCAACTCCGATCTCGTCGATCACCAGCGGCGTTACGAGCGGGTCCACATGATCCAAGAGCTCGAGCAGGATGTGGCATCGCCTGGCCGCTCCGCTGGCGGAAATCTGCCGGACGATGCGGTCTTGCGAGGTTCGCGGGAAATCCTTCATTCGGCCGGGCAGGAATACCATCACGGACTCCGGATCGAGCCTGCTCAATAGCCCCGCCATCTCCACGGCTTCGGCGATTGGTCCGCCGCGCACCGTGCTGCGGAGATATTGGACGCCCTCTTCGCCCAGATCGGCCGCCAAGTTCGCCACATGTTCGGAATCGTCCCGCAGGCTGCAGCGATTGAAGCGCACCGAAAGCTGCTCCATGGTCGTTTGCGGCAGCAACTTCAAGACATTGGTCAGTCCGGCAGCCACGTGGCGGGCCTTTAGCGCTTCGTCGACAAACTCCGGCACGCGTTCTTCGATACCCATTTTCCCGCGCAGACTGCGCGCGATGCCTGGACGCTGCGTCTCCACTCCCGCAATGAGATCCAGCGCCTGCTGCATCGCCGGGAAACAGTGGCTAGTCGCCGCCTCCTGGCTCAGGCGCACAAACGCCGCGTTGACCAACGCCTGCAACTCCGCGTCCTGCTCAATGCTCAACCGCAAACCAAGATGCCTCAGCGCTTCGCCCAGCAGCTTTGGATCGGCTTTGGCGTACAACTCGGCCATCTCGGAAAGTCCGGCCGCGGTTTTCTTGCGGGCTTCCGCCTCTTCGCTGTCCGCGCAAGCTGCATAATTTTGAAGGATGCTGACGGCTTCGGCGATCTCGCCGTGCTTGATCAGCTCGCCAACGTAAGACTGCACGTTGCGGGGCGGAATGCACCACGCCTCTTCGGAAAGCAGTACGGCGCGCTTGCCGCTGTCCGGCACCTCCGCCCAGAATTGCCGGTCCAAAATCTCGCGATGGGACTCCGCCAGGATGCCCGCGTCGGTCATCTTGTCTTCATGAGCCCCCAGAATCTTCCGCAAATTCTCGATTTCCTGGTTCATGCGATCGAGCATCTGGCGGACCGCATTGACTTTCACTTCGCCGCGCTCAAAGCGTTCCAGCGCGAACCGGATCGCCAAGTGCTCGGCCAGTTGCACGATAACGGACTCATCCACCTTCGCGTTTGGCGCTTTGGCGACCAAACTCGCAAGAGCCTGCCGCAATAGGTCCTGAGACTGGTCGGGCATTTCCGCCATCTGCTGTTGGAGTCGCGCGGGGCCTACGCCTCCGCCTGGCCCAGCTTGGCCCGCCCCGATCCGCCCGAAATTGGTCAAAGCGCCGAGAATGCCAAGGACTTCGTCCTCCGTGGGTGCTGCCGCGTGCCCTGCCCCCTTCCACTGCGGGCCCGTTCCTCCACGGAGTCCGAGGAACACACCATCGGCTTCTCCGCCCAATCCGCATCCGGTCGTGGTCGTGGCTCCGGTTGCGCTGGCGGCGGAACCGTCGGCGGCCGCGTTTGCGTTACCGGCCCCGCTCCCGCCGGGCCCCTTCGATCCCTGTGCTGCCGCAATCAATTCCAGCAGCTTCTTTGGATCATTGAGCCACTCTCTCACCTGTTCCTGCTCGCCTCCCAGTGAGGCGGAAGCCAGTTGTGCCGCGATGCTGGATTCTTTGAGCCGTGAGTCCGTGGCCACAAAGCAAATCTCATTGATGCGGATTCCCTGTGCGCCCGCAAGGGCAGACTTCAGTTGCAATGCGAGTTCTGCCGGTTTGGACTTGCCGGTGGGAAAGGCGCGCGCGAATCGGCCAATCTCTTCTTCAGTAACGCTGGAGAAAAATTGGATGCTGGCAAGTCCCGCCGCAGAGAGCAACTGCGCGAATTGCTTTTCAGCGGGCGACCCTTCGAGCGGCACCCCATCCAGCAAGAGCTGTGAATTCGTTGCCCCAAGCAACAGGCCAGCCTCGGTCCCCAGGGGGATGGCCGTGCGCAGTTCCTGCCATGCAATTTGGAGCTGCTCGATAGTCCGGGCGTGCTCGTAGCCGTACAAGCGGGCAAACTTCAGGAGAATGTTCAGGCTTCTTACGAATGCGCGTCCAGACGTTGTTTTTGGATCTGCTTTCATCCTGCGCCGATTTCTTCCCTCAATAGGACTTCTTCACTAGTACCCTAGGGTCGGGGGCCGTTCGCCGCAATGGTACAGCCGGTCTATGTGTCCCGGCGGTCAAGCCACCAAAGGACGGGCATATTCCCTGACCGGTCGTACGGGCACACGGAGAGAGAGGACAGGTGGGAAGGGAGTGTCCCCATCGTGCAAAGAAAATCAGTTTAGCGCGCGCCTAGTTCTTCGCCAGCGCCACGCGCCCGCGGCGCCGGGTGCGATTCGTGACCTGAGCAACCATCGGCAGTCCACCCAGCTCCAGCAATAGTTTCCGCAAGCGGTAGCGTTCTTCCAGATCCATGTCCACGAATTCGAATGCCATCGCCTGAGGCCGTGCCCCACGAACGATCGCCTGGGCCTTGATGCTGCGCACGCCAAGCGCGAATTTCAGTGACAGGAGCGAACCGGGAGCCAGATGGCGCTCTCCAGAACCGATTCCTCCGCCCAAGTTTAACTCTGGAATCGAGAGCCTGAAGTTTTCCCGCAAATTTGTAGTCACCGCGATGAGGTTGCGCGCAAGCTTCAAGCGCGCGTAGCGCCGCTGCCGGATCACGGAGGCATTGGCCTCTGGATCCGTTGGTTCGAGCGTCAGTTCCTTGCGGTCGATCCCGCTGGCGGCAATCTTTTCCATGCCCATCGAAGGTTCAACGCGCGTCAGCGCCTGCGCCGCGGCGATTCTCAATTCGTTGGGATACACCCAGCGCCAAACCTGCCGGGTGTCCAGAATGTGCTGAAAGAGCCCACTGGAGCCTGAAGCGCGCAACCGGCCGAGCGCCTCAATGGCTTTCAGCCTAGTGAAGGCCGGAGTTTCATCATTCTGCACCAGCTCGATAAGTTTCGGAATGCCACCGGCCTGGCCGCTCATCCCAATTTCGTCGATGGCCAGGGGTCGAATCAACGCGTCCAGTGAGTCGTAGATAGCGATGAGCAGCCGCGATCGCTGTTCCGCCGGAGTTGCGGAAAGTTGGCGCACCGCGCGGTCGTGCGACGAGCGCGACCATTGCGAGAGCCGCGCCGGCAGAATCTTCTCCACGTTTTCCGGAGAAAGCTGGCCCACCAACCCGATGGCCTCTACGGCTTCCGTTGCTGGAGCCGTTTGCAACGTTTCCAGGAGCCGTTGTGTGGCATCCTCTCCCAGGTTGCGGATAATCGTGGCGAGCAGTTCGCAGTCTTCGCGGAATCCGCAGTGTCCAAATCGATGCGTTACATAGTGGATGGTGGCCTTGGGCATCAGGTTGAGGATGTCCATCATTCCGTCAGCGATGTGGCCGCTGCGCATCGCCTCTTCGATGAATTCCGGCAGCCGCTCCTCCGCGCCGATCCGTGGCCGCAGGCTCTGCGTCGAACCAGGCCTCTGTGCCTCTACACTCTCCAACGACGAGAGTGCTTGTTGCATCGCAGGGTAGCAGCGCTTGGACGCTGCCTCCTGGCTCAAGCGCACAAACGCCGCGCTCACCAGCGTCTGCAATTCCGGTTCTCGCTCAATGGCCAGCTGGTTGCCCAGACGCCGGATCGCCTCCATCAACGCACTGCCGTCTCCGCTGCCGTACAGTTCGCCCAAGTCCGAGAGTCCGATGGCAGTCGTCCTGCGTGCTTCAGGTGCTTCCAGCCCCACACACGACGCGTACTTCATCAAAATTTCATTGACGGTCTTCAATTCCCCGCGCCGCAGCATATCCTCCAGGAACGCGCGTACGTTTCGAGGAGGCACGCACCAAGCTTCGTCTGACGTCAGCACTTCTTTCTTGTTTTCTTCCGGTACCTGTTCCCAGAATTCCTGGTCCAGCAACTCGGTGTAGGACTGCACGGAGAGTCCCGCCTGCGACATCATCTCTTCCTGCGTCGATAGGATCTTGCGCAACGCCTCAATTTCTGTATTCATGCGGTCGAGCAGTTGTTTCACTGCGTTGACCCGCAATTCGCCTTTTTCGTAGCTGTCCAAAGCGAAGCGTATCGCCACGTGCTCCGCCAGTTTCAGCAGCATCGGTTTGTCTGGCTTGGAGTCAGGCGCCTGCGCTGCGAGTCCCGCCAATGCTTGCTGCAGTGTGTACTGCGCTCGTACCGGCATTGCGCTCAAGCGCGATTGGAACGTCGGCACGTCCATACGGTGCTCAGAATCTTTCCGCGATTTGCCCAGTTGAGCGAACAATCCCAGCATCGCACGGACGTCTTCCTCCTCGACGCTGTATGCTCCGCCGCCTCCCGTTCCAGGTCCTCCTCCGGTCCCTGGTATTCCCCCCACTCCCGCGGCCGCGCCGCCGCGCAACAATGCCGAGGCCGTCAGCCATTTTCCTGGCGTGGTGCTTTCTCCACCAGGAACTCCAACCCCTCCACCGGCTCCAGTCCCTCCGCCGACGCCGCCACCTCCAAATCCACCTCCGCCAACACCACCTCCTCCGCCCCCTGTTCCGCTGCCACCACCAGTGCCCGTCCCCGTGCCACCGCCGCCCGTTCCTAGTCCTCCACCACCGCCGTATCCACCACCTGTTCCTGTGTCGCCACCTGTACCGCCTCCACCGCCTTGACCCCCAGTGCCCGTCCCCGTGCCACCGCCGCCCGTTCCAGTCCCTCCGCCCACGCCGTATCCACCACCTGTTCCTGTGCCGCCACCTGTACCGCTTCCACCACCACTGCCACCAGTTCCGCTTCCACCACGCGCACTGCCAGTTCCCGGCCCCGTGCCGCCACCACCGCCCGAGCCGCCCGACTCCCACAAAGTAGGGCCCCCGCCGCTCCCGCCGGTTCCGCCGCCACCGCCAGTTCCGCCTGATCCTCCACCGCCGCCCATCCCGAAACCAGGTCCCACGCCTCCAGGTCCGTGCCCGGGTCCACCCATGCCACCGCCGCTGGAGCGCATGCTCTCGGCTGCCAGGATCATTTGGAGCATTTTGTTCGGGTCTTCAAAGAAATCCTTAAATTTGTCGCCCGCCGCCCCCAGCACTTTCTGCGTGAGCTGCGCCGCAACCTTGATGCCCGCCACGGACGAATCTTCCGCCACGTAGCGGATTTCATTCACCTTGATGCTGGTGTCCCCCGCCAGCGCGGTTTTCAATTGTTCGGCGAGAGAAGAAGGCTTCGCGTTTCCGCTGGGGAAGGCGCGCACAAATCGCGCGAATTGCGGCTGCGTAAGTGTGGGAGCAAAATGGATGCTCGCGATTCCCGAGGAAGTAAGAAGCTGCGCAAAACTTCTTTCGCCCGCGGCTGATCCAAGCGGCACACCGTCGAGCAGGATCTGCGTTCCTGATGCCCCCAGGAGCACTCCGCCGCCACTGCTGTCATCCAGCGCGTTGCGCAACTCTTTCCAAGTCGTTTCAAACTGCTGCGCCGTCTTCGCATGCCCAAACTCGTACAGGCGCGCGAATTTCAGCAGAATGTTCAGGCTGCGGACAAATGCCCGCGCTCCGCCTCGTTGTTCCTGAATCATAGCCGTTGGCGCTGGACTCTGCCTCTCCTTACACTTCCCTTACACTAGATTCACCTTCGCCTCGAGACAAGCCCCCCGCAGCCCCCTGTACCCATCTCAATAACAGATTCCCTTGCCGTTTTGTAAACATTGTTGCTCGTACACCCATCCAAAACAAAGCAAAGCGCCTTGCATCCCCCTCAAGATTTCATGCATCCTAGACCCTAAGCACCAATCCCTTGGTTAGTGCAGTAAACGAGCAGGTATTGTCCCCTCCAGCCCAATTAAGGAGGAAACCCATGAAACGTTCGACTCTGATCGTCGCGGCGGTGCTGGCCCTTGCCTTCAACGTTCCAGTCTACGCTCAACGCGCGCATCCTGGCGGTGGACCACCTGCGGGACATGGCGCCGCCGGCGGCTCCGGCATGAGCAATTCCCATGAAGCTGGCGCTGCTACGTCGCACACCGACATGTCGCACGCTTCCCCCGGCGACGTGCTGAGCCACAACACCGTCATCGCCGGCAAGATCAAGGCGCTAACCGGCGAAGAGGCGGCGACCGCGTGCAACGGCTTCAAGAACCTCGGCCAGTGCGTCGCAGCGGCACACGTCGCAAAAAATCTCAACATTTCCGGCGGGTTTGATGCGCTTAAGGCCAAGGTAACCGGCACCGGCGCCCTGAGCCTCGGCAAAGCCATCGAATCGCTCGCTCCCAGCGCCAACGCCAAGTCCGAAACCAAGAAAGCTAACAAGCAAGCCACGGACGATATGAAAGAAAGCAATTCTTAAGTCCCGCAGCCTCTAAAAGCAGTACTTCAAGAGTTGGGGCGGAGCCTCTGCCTTCGCCCCCCTTCTTCTATCGCGGTCTTAGCACATCGAATTTCGCAATCGAATAGCCCAGTGCCGCACCCAGAAAAATATCCGATGGGAAGTGCGCCTGCGTCGTCAACCGGGAAAACCCAATCGTGGAAGCGATTCCGTACGCTACCCACGGAACCCAGCGGTGCTGGCGATAGCGGTGCGCGAACACCGTGGCAATGGAAAACGCCGCCGCCGCGTGTCCCGAAGGAAAGCTCGTGCTCGTGCCGCTGAAACCCTTGTGACTGTTGAAAAAAGTATCGGAGAAATTTCCATTCGGCGCAATGTCCGAAGGACGCAGCCGCCGTGTCGTCATCTTCATCACGACGTCGACGATAGCGCTGTCGGCGTACGCTTCTCCCGCCAGCAGCGCGGTTTTCCCCGCGTACGAATCGTGCCGGAAATATCCCGACACCAGAAACGCTGAGGGAACACTTGCCATCATCGCTGCCGTGTTGCGCCCGGAAAAAACGTCGTTGAAGCCCTCGAACCGTGCCGTTCGACGGAAGTACGGCGTGTCGTGCGGGTCCGCAGCGATCAGGCCCGCCGTCGCGCCCGTTACCACCAGGGTGGGCAGCCAGTGCCGCCCCTGCGCAACCCGAACCGGAAATAGCCAGACGTCTTTCTGATCCTGCAAAAAGTTTCGCGGCAGCGTGCGCCAGGAAACTTCCCGCTCAGCTCCTGCTAGTGATGAGCTATGGGCGGTCGCTTCCGCCGCCGAGTTTGATCTTGCTGCGTTGTCGCCGTCCGTTTGCTCCGCCACCGCGCCGCCGCGTTGCGGCTTCTCTTGTGCCCCCACCAAGGGACACCAAAACGCAATCCCCAGCCACGCAACACAGCACAGCCGCTCGTATCGCCGGATTCCCTGGCGCCGCCGCCCTTCCGCCCTATGGCTCGTCCCCGCCCACATGACCCCTTTAAGCCTACTCGCTCTCTCCTTCAACCACCAACTTCTGTCCTCACTGACCAAACCGCCCGCAACTTTCAAGAGGAGATGTCCGATGGGTTGTCTTGGAAAACGACGCCGAAGAAATCGCAAACACCGGCCTTGACGGGCTGTCAACTTTCTCCTCTTTGAGTATAGAATCAAGGCGCAGCCAAATGACCGACCAGCCCCCATCGGACCGCTTCAAATCGGAAATGCCGCAAATTCCCGGCGTTTCCGGCCCCGGCTCGCGCGCAACTACTGCGCCGAATCCCGCCGTCAAACTTGTCCTCGGACTTCTCGCCGTGCTCCTTGTCGTGTTCTTGGGAGCGCGCTGGGCGCTTCGCCCGAAGCATGCCGCGCCGCAATCCGTCGAGCAGCAGCCGCAGATCGAGGTTCCCTCCCCCGCTCCCGATCCAAGCACGCTCCTTCCTCATGCGACCGATGCCGATCCCGGCATCGCCAGCGTGGCGGAGATGGCCAAGCCATGGTCCTCGAAAGAATTTTTTATTCGCAACCGCCTCAGTGGCGAAAACATTTCGGGGCTCCTCGTTCGATTGCCGACGGGCTCTCCCTCTCAATCGACCGGCTACTGGGCGTTCGCGCAAAAAGCTCCGTTCGGGGATTGTCAGCTCGAATACGTCACGGACTTAAGCAAGCTGAGAAACGACTACGGTTTTCGCGCCGCCAGGCATCCAATGGTGGGAAACCCCTGCAGCCGCACGGTGTACGATCCGCTCAAATTGAGCAATCTTCCCGGAAGCGTTTGGGCGCGCGGCGCGATTGTTCAAGGCTCCGATCTGCGCCCGCCCCTGGGTATCGAAATAAAAGTGGAGGGCAAAAAGATACTCGCCGTAAGAGCGGAGTAAAACGGCTTCGAGTTACTTTGCGCGTGTATTGCGGACAAATTGCGATTCGGCCCGTCCCCCTCGACTCCTGCGCTACGCAAACCTGAATCTAAATTAGATAAATCATCCAGAAGTATCGAAATTTAATTTTATAGCTTTCGATTTTTCTCCGTAAGTTATAGAAAAAACTACCTGTTACTCTCTCCGCGCATTGGCGAACAACCTGCAATTCGAAGCGTAACCCTGATGCTGACTATTCCCATTGGCGTGGACGGTCACGCGGAACGGCAGCCTCAGAAGTATGGGACAAATCTGACGCAGTTCGAATTGAGGGGAAAATGATGAGATTTGATCGATGTATGAATAAGGGGCCCGTTGGATTCCGGCTCAGCAGCATGAGAGGTATGCTTTATTCTGCGTTGATTCTGGGTTTGGCATTGATTTTCTCGATGCCGATGGCGGCGCAGAGAATTACGGGGACGCTGCGAGGCCAGGTTTTGGATCCTTCCGGCGCAGCCGTTCCGGATGCGCAGGTAACGGCAACGAATCAGGAAACCGGCGTGTCAGTGAAAGTTGCGACAACTTCTGCGGGAACGTATTCGCTGCCGACTTTGCTTCCCGGACTCTACAAAATCACTGTGGAGGCCAAGGGCTTTAAGAGTTTCGTGAAGAAAGATGTGAGCGTAATCGCAAACCAGGACAACGTGGCGGATGCTCAGGTGGAATTGGGAGCCGCAACGGAGATGATCGAAGTTACGGGTGGAGCCGTGGAAGTCCAAACGACATCGTCCTCCCTGAACAATTCATTTGATGCGCGCTCGGTCGACCTTCCTAGCGGCGCGGGCACACTGAATGGAAGCCTGCTGAACCTGGCGGTGCTGGCGCCCAACGTTATAGCGCAGCCGGGCGGAGTGACGGGAATCGGCGGATCGGTTGGCGGAACGCGTCCGCGCGACAACAACTTTACGGTGGACGGCGTGGACGACAACAACCTCGGCGTGACGGGAAACAACTCGACGGTCATTCCGGATGCGGTAGCGGAATTCAACCTCACCACGAATCAGTTCAGCGCGGAGTATGGGCATTCCGCGGGCGGACAGTTCAGCCTCGTTACGAAAACCGGAACGAACAACTGGCACGGGTCGGGCGAGTGGTACAACCAAAACCGAGACTACAACTCTCTGGATAACCTGACGAAGGGCGCGATCATAGCCAAAACACTTCCCGGTCAACCCGCGTTTGACAACAACCGCTTTGGCGGCACCGTGGGCGGTCCCATTATCAAGAACAAATTGTTCGTTTTCGGAGCCTACGAATACACCTACCTACATGGCCAAGGCTCTCCCACTGCTTTTACTGCGCCGACGGCCGCGGGATTGGCGACACTACAGGCGAATGCTGCGGATAGCGCGGTATCAGCCCTGCTGAAAAATTTTCCAATCGCCCCAGCGAACGATGCCGGGACGGTAGCGATTCATACGGGCGGCATTAATAGCGCGACTACCACTAATGTGGACATCGGAAATATCACCATTTTCAGTCCGGTTTTCCAGCGCGAACATGACGCGGTTGTGAACGCGGACTACACCATGGGACGCCATCAATTCGGCGCGCGATTCCTCATTAACCAGGAGAACTTCATCCTGCCAGTTAATTCCACTCAAGCCATTTTCAATCAGGCGGAACCCATACACAATCGCAAGGTCGCCCTTACCGATGCCTGGACCATCAGCGGCACTCTGGTGAACGATCTGCGCCTCCAATACTCGTTTTTCGGTGAGCAAACCATCAACCCCTGTACTGCCTGCCCCCAAGACATAACCATCAA